>OGZI01000033.1_pt1 | contig 168265 bp, 159 predicted proteins | sample 1576711 | NCBI WGS metagenome assembly OGZI01 (sample SAMEA3541482, study PRJEB24748) | human gut metagenome | biome: human gut; feature: human-associated habitat; material: faeces | place: China | collected 2012
ACCCTCTGCTTGTAAGGCAGATGCTCTCCCAGCTGAGCTAAGCTCCCACATTTTTCGTTATCAGCCCTTCGGCGTTTCGTTCGCCGTTGTTGTCCTGACAACGTAGATTATTATACTATGAGATTTCGAAAATGTCAACACTTTTTTGAAAAAAATTTCCATTTTTTAAAAAAGTCTTGTTTTTCGCTTAACTAAGCCATTTTATGCCGGTTTTTCAAGGATTAAAACAGATATTTCAGAAAAAATTTGCTGCTGTCATCGTTTTTATTTCGTTTTTTATCGTTTACATTTTCATTCTATGCTGCCATTTCTCAAATGTTTCCTGATATAAAAAATTTTTTAAAAAAGACCTCCGGATCTTCCCGGAGGTCTTTTTTCTACTTATTCTGAATTGCTTTAATCAGATTGCGGATATCGTTCTGGGTAAAGTTATATTTTTTATCACAGAACTGGCAGCCCACTTCGATTGTTTTTTCTTCTTTCTCAATCTCTTTTAACTCTGCCTGTCCCAAACTGATCAGGGCACGTTCTACCCTTGCTCTGGAGCAATCGCAGACATAACCCATCTCATATTCGTCAATCACGTTTGGCTCAAAGCCGTCCAAAGCTGCAAACGCGATCTGCTGCGGAGTCATTCCCTGGCTGATCATCGAGGAAACCGGCGGAAGTTTTTTGATATTTTCTTCCACATGGCTGATAATTTCCTCATCCGCACCTGGAAGCAGCTGGAGCAGATAGCCGCCTGCTGCCGAAACGGTCAGATCAGGGTTAACCAGAACGCCCAGACCACAAACTGTTGGAATCTGTTCGCTGGTTGCATAGTAATTGGTAATATCCTCAGCAATCTCTCCGGAAACAATTGGAACCTGACCGACGTATGGTTCCTTCATGCCCATATCTTTGATGACATATAAAAAGCCATCCTCTCCGACTGCACCCGAAACATCCAGCTTGCCGGATGACTTAAGCGGAATTTCTACAATCGGATTGCCAACATAACCCTTTACATTGCCGCTTCCATCCGAAACAGCGATCAGCATACCAACCGGTCCATTTCCTTCCACACGCAGAGTCACCGAATCGTTGGCGCTCTTGAGCATGGTGCCCATAATGGATGCCGCTGTCAGCAGTCTGCCCTCTGCCGCAGTGACTACCGCCGAGGTCTTGTGGATCTGCTCCATACGTGCAACCGCATCAGTGCTGTCCACCGCACAGCACATTACCATGCCGTCTCTCGAAATTGTCCTTACAATCTTTCCCATTTTTGTTCCTCGTTTATCTTATTTTTTCTGTACTGGTTTTTGTGCTACATAGATGATACGTTGGGTATCTTCCTGCACTGGATCAAAGCTGTCTTCTGCATACACTGCCACCAGATTTAAGCCGCTTTTCTGAATAAATTCGCGAACCTGCTCATCTGTATAAGCTCGCTCGCAAAAGCTCTCACTGGTACGGGTATAGGTATCGGTGCTCTCATCGTACTCAAAAAAATCCAGGTCCATCTGAACCTGAAAATTTTCTTCCTGATAGCTGTTCTGCCAAACACAGTAAACCTCGTCCCTGTCAAAGACAAAAACATTGTTGCCCAGCACTTCTCTGTGCTTATAGACGCTATTTACATCAAAAACAAACACGGCGCCCGGATTCAAGAACAGGCTTACCCTGTCAAAAATCTTCTGCACCGTTTTTTCATCGGTCACATGGTTGATGCTGTCCAGTGCGCACACCGCTGCATCAATCGTACCATACATGTCCAGTTCCTCCATCGGCTGACAAAGGAACAAAATCTTTTCGATCTGCGGATCGGATGGTTCTTCGCGCTCAAAGTTTTCTCCGTACAGAGCGCAGGCCTTTTTCTGCATCGCTTCTGAAAGCATCTGAGCAGAGGCATCAGTACCCACCACATCATAACCAAGCTTTGCAAGCTCGATGGACAGCGTTCCGGTACCACATGCCAGATCCAGCAGAATCGACGCATCCGGATTGTACTTTTTAATCACGCTGTCAAAATAGGCTGCCCGCCTTGGATAGTCTACATTTCCGGTCAGACCATCATAAAAGTTTGCAAAGGTATTATAACTCATGATCCTTCTCTAACCTTTCAAAGACGATACGGTAACCATCGCAGCCGTAGTTGAGCGAACGATTGACACGACTGATTGTTGCTGTGCTGGCTCCAGTTTCCGCTACAATATCACTGTATACTCTGTGCTCATCGAGCATCTTTGCCACCAAAAGACGCTGGGACAGCGCTCTGAGCTCTGGAACAGTACACAGATCTTCAAAGAATTGATAGCACTCTTCCATTGTTTCCAGCTTTAAAATTGCCTGGAACAGAAACTCCACATTGAGTTCTTTTAGTTTAGAATTCATTTCCATGTCCTCCTGCCCTTTATGTCAACACCAATTTTAGCATTTTATGATACTAAAGTAAAGAACAAAGAATAACATTTTACAGAACATAAAAAATTATTATCCAGTTAGCTCTAGAAAGTGCTTTCTTTTTGTACAAACAGCACCAAAAGTCGCTGGAAGTTAAAAATGATCTGTAAAATCTCAAAGCCATGACAGGAAAACTCCTGTCATGGCAAAGATGAAAACTATAAATCGTTTGAAACAAGGTCTTCCATCGTTTCTCTCTTGACGATCACTCTGGAAGCATGGTCTTTGACCATTACCACTGCCGGACGGCAAAGACGGTTATAATTGGACGCCATCGAATAGTTGTAAGCACCGGTAGAAAGAACTGCGACAAGATCGCCGCTCTCTACCTGCTGAATCGGCATGTTCTCGCCCAGCAGGTCACCGCTTTCGCAGCATTTTCCAGCCAGAGTTACCTTCATGGTCTTTGGCTGATCTGCTTTGTTTGCCACAACTGCCTCATATTCCGACTGGTACAGTGCATAGCGCGGGTTATCGGTCATACCACCATCCACTGCAACATAGGTGCGGATGTTCGGAATTTCCTTGATGGAACCAACGGTATACAAGGTAATACCGGAAGAACCAACAATGGAACGTCCCGGCTCCAGCATCATAAATGGCTGTGGGAAGGAAAGGCGTTCACAGGTTTCTTTTACTACAACCGATACCTTTTCCATATAGCTGTCATAGCGCAGTGCAGCATCTTTTTCGGTGTAACAGATACCAAAACCGCCGCCAAGATCCAGCTCTTCAATGGTATATCCGGTTTCTTCTCTAACCTGTGCCATAAACTCGATCATTCTCTGAGCTGCAAGCTCAAATGGTTCCAGCTCAAAAATCTGGGAACCAATATGGCAGTGTACCCCTTTGAGCACAACATTCTGGAGTGTCAGCGCCTTTTTCACGATCTCCATCGCTTCGCCTGTTTCCAGTGCCACACCAAACTTGCTATCAATCTGACCGGTACGCACAAAATCATGGGTATGCGCATCTACGCCAGGCTTGATGCGAAATGCAATCGAAACTTTCTTGCCAAGCTCATCTGCAAAACGATCCAGTCTCATCAGCTCATATTCGTTGTCCACAATGATCAGGCCAACACCTTCCCGCAGCGCGTAGCAAAGCTCGTGATCGGTTTTATTGTTTCCATGAAAGCAGATTCTTTCTGCCGGGAAACCCGCTGCCAATGCAGTGTACAGTTCTCCTTCTGATACAACGTCCAGACCCATCTGTTCACTGTCCATAATGCGGCAGATTTCCTTGCAGCAAAATGCTTTGCTCGCATAGCAAACTCTGCCTCTTCCGCCATAGAAGCGGTCGATGGAATCACGATAGCTTCTGCATGCTGCACGAACTCCCGATTCATCCAGAACATACAACGGTGTGCCATATTCCTTTGCAAGCTCAACGGTATCGCATCCACCGATGGTGAGATGTCCCTGTCCGTTTACTTTTAAACAATCTGACTGTTTCATACACAGTTTCCTTTCCACAATCCTCTACTAAACAGGAAGCTTCCTGTTTTGCCTATACACAGACTGCCTCTGCCATAAGCATATTAACACAATTCATCCTCTTGCTGCTGGTTTTCTTCTTCCAGCTCGTCATTTGCAAGCGCATCGGTTGCAATCTCATCGATGATTTCCCTGATTTCCTCCACGCCATCTCCCTTGACTGCCGAAAATGGAATCATGTGAATCTGGTCAGCAAACGGGATCTCACTCTGCAGTGCCTGCAGGCGTTCGTCCTGCTGCTTTTTGGAGAGCTTATCCTTTTTAGTCAGGATGATAACAAATGGAAGCTCATTTTCGATCAGGAAATTAATCATCATCAGGTCATCCTTGGTCGGCGAGTGACGCATATCCACCAGCTGGAAAACCAGGCCGATTCTACGGTCACTGTTAAAGTAAGTTTCAATCAGGTCAGACCAGCGCTGTTTTTCTCCGTGGGAAACCTTTGCATATCCATAGCCTGGAAGGTCTGCAAAGCGGACATTTTCCAGTTTAAAAAAGTTGATGGTTGCGGTTTTTCCCGGAACTGCGCTGACGCGTGCCAGCGCTTTTCGGTTAAAGATTTTGTTGATCAGACTGGATTTGCCGACGTTGGAACGGCCGGCAAAAGCAATCTCGACAAGGTCCGACTTGGTCAGCTGACTTGCCTTACCAAAAGATGTTTCAAAGACTACGTTATGATAATTCATGCGTGCCTTTTCCTTTCTGTATGTAACGCTGCTGTTGCAGCCGCTGTTTTTATGCGTTCAGACACGGATGTTCTGCAACAACCGCCTTTTCTACCAGTGCAGCGCTTTCCTGCTGTGGATTTTTTTCTTCCAGACACTGTGCAGGCAGTGGAATCAGTGCGGTTTCCAGTACGGTGCTGATTTCTTTTGCTGTTACAAAGCGGATGTTTTCCTTAACAACAGGATCTACTTCATATAAATCCGGCTCATTTGCCTTTGGAATAATCACTGTCTTGATACCGTTGCGGTAAGCTGCCATGGTTTTTTCCTTCAGTCCGCCAATTGGAAGAACTCTTTCACGCAGGGTGATCTCGCCGGTCATAGCGACATCATGGCGTACCGGAATCTGTCCTAACGCCGATACCAGCGCTGTGGTAATGGTAACACCGGCAGAAGGTCCATCCTTTGGAACAGCTCCTTCCGGGAAGTGGATATGGATATCCTTGTTCTTGTAAAAATCCTTGTCGATTCCGTATTGATCGCACAGGGAACGAACACAGGTAATGGCAGCTTTGGCTGATTCTTTCATGACATCGCCCAGCGAACCGGTCAGTTCCAGTTTGCCGTTTCCATCCACAACTGCAACTTCTGCCTGCAAAATCTCGCCGCCGACTGCAGTCCATGCCAGTCCGTTGACAACACCAACCAGGTTTTCCTTCTGAAGATCGTCGTCTTTAAACTTCTGTGGACCGAGCATCGATTCGAGCATCTTGCTGCTGATATGACAGCTCTTTTTCTCGCCTGCCACAATCATTTTTGCACTCTTACGGCAAATGGATGCAATCTCTCGCTCGAGGGTACGTACGCCTGCTTCCCGCACATAGTGGTCGATCAGGTTGTACAGCGCTTCATCGTTAAAACGGCAGGTACGTCCGTTTAATCCATGGCGTTTTACCTGTTTTGGAACCAGATAACGCTTTGCAATCTGGAATTTTTCCTCTCTGGTATAGCTGGAGAGATTGATGATTTCCATACGGTCGTACAAAGGCTCCGGAATACCGGAAGGATCGTTTGCTGTTGCAAGGAACAGCACGTTGCTCAAATCCATCGGCACTTCCAGATAATGGTCGCGGAAAGCAAAGTTCTGTTCGGAGTCCAGTACCTCAAGCAGTGCAGAGGATGGGTCACCCTTGTAGTCACTGCCCAGTTTATCGATCTCATCGAGCAGCATCAGCGGATTCATGCTTCCTGCCTGCTTGATAGCAGAGACGATTCTTCCCGGCATTGCACCGATATAGGTCTTGCGGTGACCACGGATATCTGCCTCATCGCGCACACCACCCAAGCTCATGCGGACATATTTTCTTCCCATTGCCGCTGCAATCGACTTTGCAATGGATGTTTTTCCGACACCTGGAGGGCCAACCAGACAGATGATCTGTCCCTTGATGTTTGGCTCAAGCTTTCTTACTGCAAGGATTTCCAGGATTCTTTCCTTAACCTTCTGCAAGCCATAATGGTCTGCATCCAGACGTTCCTTTGCCGCATTAACATCCAGCTTGTCCTCGGTCATGACATTCCATGGCAGAGAAAAATAGGTGTCCAGATAGTTTCGGGAAACCATCGCTTCCTGACTGTTGAACATCATCTTGGAAAGCTTGTTGATCTCCTCGCTAATTTTTTTCTCGGTTTCCTCATCCGGATGAATCTCTTTTAATTTTTCACGGTATTTATCAATCTCGCGATCGCCCTCATCGTCATCGCCCAGTTCCGCATGGATTGCCTTGAGCTGCTCTCTGAGGTAATACTCCTTCTGATTGCGGTCAATCTGATCCTTTACCCGTTCTGCAATGCTGCGCTCGATGGAGAGAATCTCATTTTCTTTGCGCAGCAGGGTGGACAGGATTTCCAGACGTTTGCGGATGCTGGACTCTTCCAGAATGGTCTGTTTGTCCTCCAGCGAGAATCCCAGATTCTGGGTCAGATACTCACTGACATAAACCGGATCTTCCGAACCGATAATATTGACAATCAGATCCTTCGGCATTTTTGGTGCATAGTAGCAGTATTCTTCAAACAGATCCTTCACAATGCGCATATAGGCGTCAATGGTCATCTGTTTGGACTCCTGTACCGGCTCCATCGGCATTTCTTCGCACATTACCTCATAAAATGGATCATCGGTAATCAGCTCGCACATACGGGCACGATAAACACCTTCCACCACTACGCGGACAACCTCGCCCTGCGCTTTCAGAATCTGTTTTACCTTGGCAACTACACCGACGGTGTACAGGTCTTCTTTTTTCGGATGCTCGATCCGGCTGTTTTTCTGTGTTACCAGAAAGATTTTCTGGTTGCCCTGCATCGCTTTGTTGAGTGCAAGGATGGATTTCTGGCGTGCCACATCAAAGTGGAGCACCATTTTTGGAAACATGACCAGACCACGGATCGCGATCGCTGGCAGGCGCAGGGTCTGCACTTCGGTCACTTGAATCTGTTCTTGGGTCATTCTTATCACCTTTCTTCTTCAGAGGAAAGACTTTCTCCCAAAAGGGCTTTTCTCTTTCTATCTATCTGCAAATCATAAACTTATCTGTTACGGACGCACCGCCCTTACGGCTTGTCCGCATATCTTTTTTGAAACCTTATCTTTTTATTATATAGCAAAGGAACGTCTGTGTAAAGCAGCAGACGTTCCTTTTGCATAGAAAACAAATTTGATTAAGCAAATGTCTTGTGACCTTTGGAAGCTTTTTCCTTTTCGTGAGAAACCGGAATCATCATACGAACCGGCTTCTTGAATGGGTCATGTTCATAATCGAAGGAAGTTTTGTCCTCGATTCCCTGTTTGGTCACAACGATTCGGGTAATGGTCGGGTCAGATGGAGAATCAAACATCAGTCCATCCAGCACTTCTTCCATAATCGCTCTCAGACCACGTGCACCGGTCTTTCTCTCAATTGCTCTTTCTGCAATCAGTTCCAGAGCGTCCGGTTCAAAGTCAAGCTGTACTCCTTCCAGTTCAAACAGCTTCTTGTACTGTTTAACCAGAGAGTTCTTTGGCTCGGTCAGGATTCTAACCAGAGTTTCTCTGTCCAGACCAGTCAGGGTTGCAATGATTGGCAGACGACCAACCAGCTCCGGAATCAGACCAAATTTTACAAGGTCCTGAGGGGTGATCTGGGCAAGCAGAACATCCTGCTCTACCAGTTTTTTATCCTGAATCTGTGCACCGAAGCCCAGAGAAGATTTTGCAACACGGCTTTCGATCGCCTTCTGGATTCCGTCAAACGCACCGCCGCAGATAAAGAGGATCTTGGAAGTATCGATCTGCAAAAATTCCTGATTTGGATGCTTTCTGCCTCCATTTGGTGGAACATTTGCAACGGTTCCTTCGATGATCTTCAGCAGAGCCTGCTGTACGCCTTCACCGCTGACATCTCGTGTAATCGAGGTGTTTTCCGACTTTCTGCCGATCTTGTCGATCTCATCAATGTAGATGATACCAGTCTGTGCACGCTCGATATCCCAATCTGCTGCCTGAATCAGTCGCAGGAGGATATTTTCTACGTCCTCGCCAACATAACCTGCTTCGGTCAGAGTGGTCGCGTCTGCGATTGCAAACGGAACGTTCATGGTCTTAGCCAGCGTCTGTGCGAGCATTGTTTTACCAACACCGGTTGGTCCAACCAAAAGGACATTGCTCTTAGTGATTTCTACGCTGTCGTCATTATCTTTTAAGAATATTCTCTTGTAGTGGTTGTAGATTGCCACGCTCAAAGCTCTTTTTGCGCGGTCCTGTCCGATTACATATTCATCCAGTACCTTTTTGATATCCTGTGGCTTTGGCATTGGAACGGTATCTGTTGCTGCTTCTTTTTTCTGTTTTGGTTCTGTGCTGCGGGATTTTTCCCCATCCAGCACCTCCTGACACAGCTCGATGCACTCATTACAGATACATACGCCCGGACCGGCAATCATACGCTCTACCTCGTCCTGATATTTTCCGCAGAACGAGCATCTTAATATCTTGTCATCATTCCTTGGCATTGCCGCAACACCGATCCTTATCGTTTATCAATAATTTTGTCGATCAATCCATATTCCAGCGCCTGCTGTGCTGTCATAAAGTTGTCTCGTTCTGTATCGCGTTCAATTACTTCCAGTGGCTGTCCTGTTGCTTCCGAAAGCATTTTGTTCAGTCTCTTCTTGGTATCCAGAATCCATTCAGTGTGAATGCGCATATCAGTTGCCTGACCCTGTGCACCGCCAGATGGCTGATGAATCATGATGGTGGAGTTTGGCAGGGCAAGACGTTTGCCTTTGGTTCCTGCAGAAAGCAGGAATGCGCCCATCGATGCAGCCATACCCATGCAGATGGTGGAAACATCGCACTTGATGTACTGGATGGTATCATAAATTGCCAGACCAGCAGTTACCGAACCGCCTGGGCTGTTGATATAAAGGCTGATTTCCTTATCTGGGTCCTGACCTTCCAGGTATAACAGCTGTGCAACAACCAGACTTGCTGTCGCGTCGTTTACTTCATCACACAACATGATGATTCGATCGTTGAGCAGTCGGGAAAAAATATCATAAGAACGCTCTCCACGGTTGGTCTGCTCTACTACATATGGTACTAATGCCATTTGACAAAACCTCCCTTTCTCTGTCAAAAACAAAATATCGTGATCCTTTGACTCAAAACCAATTTTACAGATTTTGGTCCAAAAGTAAAGTCAACTAGAGCTTTGCCGCTTTTTTCTCCGTCTAATCGAAGTTTTTCATAAAAAATGCGACCGGCGTTTTCTGCCGGCCGCAAACGGCTGTTCTTTATCGTTTCTCATTATACACGATACTGTGAGACAGTTGTTGTATATTTTATGAACGATTTTTAAAAATCAGACCCGTTTCGGATAATTCATCCGATTATTGTCGAAAAATTATTCTTCGTCAGCTGCTTCTTCAGCGGTTTCGCCTTCTGCTTTTTTCTTGGATTTAGAAGCTGTCTTCTTTACCTTTTTCTCGGTAACTTCAGCAGATTCTTTTACCAGGTCGATTGCTTTGTTAACAGTAACGTCTTTTGCAATCTCTTTTTCTGGCAGGATGCCTTTTACTTTCTGAGCATCGATGCCGTAGTTCTTAGCGATCTTCTCGTACTCAGCTTCGATATCTTCAGCAGTAGCGGTCAGGTTTTCAACTTCTGCGATCTTCTCCAGAGCCAGTCTGATCTTAACCTGTCTTTCAGCGGATTCTTTGAAAGTTTCGCGGAATGCTTTCATGTCAGAACCAGTGTAGTGCAGGTACAGGTCGAGGTTCATACCCTGGGACTGCAGACGGTAGCTGAAATCGTTAACCATCTCGTTGATCTTGTTTTCGAACATGCACTGTGGAATTTCGCCTTCCATGTTCTCGATTACGGTGGAGATCAGGCTGTTTTCCATGTCAACCTGTGCTTTATTGTCAGCTTCTTTCTGAAGTCTTTCTTTTACGTCTTTCTTCAGTTCAGCCAGAGTATCGAACTCGCTTACGTCTTTAGCGAACTCATCGTCCAGAGCTGGCAGTTCTTTTTCCTGAACAGCGTTTACTTTTACTTTGAATACAACTGGCTGGCCTTTGAGATCTTCTGCATGGTAATCTTCTGGGAAGGTTACGTTTACATCGAACTCATCGCCTGCTGCATGGCCAACAACCTGTTCTTCAAAGCCAGGGATAAACTGACCGGAACCGAGAACCAGTGGGAAGTTTTCGCCTTTACCGCCTTCGAAAGCAACGCCTTCTTTGAAGCCTTCAAAGTTGATCAAAGCGGTATCGCCATTCTTAGCAGCTCTTTCTACGTTGGTCAGACGGGAGTTTCTTTCTCTCATGCGGTCGAGCTCAGCATTTACGTCAGCAGCCATGATGGTTTCAACAGTTTTTTCTGCTTTGATGCCTTTATAGTTTTTAACGGTAACTTCTGGTTTTACAGTAACGGTAGCTTTGAAGCTGAAGCCTTTGCCCTGTTCTACCTGCAGGTCAGAAACGTTTGCACGGTCAACTGGTTCGATATTTGCTTCTTCTACTGCTGCTTCGTATGCAGATGGGTATACCATGTTGATTGCATCGTCATAGAAGAATTCTTTACCGTACATTTTTTCGATCATTGCCTTTGGAGCTTTACCTTTACGGAAGCCTGGCAGTGCAATCGATTTTACTTTCTTTTTATACGCTTTGTTCAGCGCATCCTGGAACTGTTCCTCGCTAACGCTTACTACCAGTTCTACTGTGTTGTTCTCAAGTTTGTTTACAGAAGTCAAACTCATTTTATATACATTCCTTTCTTTTTTCTGTGCCGAATCCGAATCAAGCTGTCTTAAATGAACATCGCCGACTGCAAGGGTCCCTCCTATACCGAGGCTGCCAAGCAGCTTGGGACCCAGGCGATGCTATTCACACACTCCCTGGTCATCCTTTCATCGGAACAGACCCATCTTCAAAAAAGAACGGCACAATTTTATTCTTGTCAAAGAATCTTCTTTGCAGAATGATCCAAACAATTATAGCATATTCTTTTTAGAAATTCCACCTATTAAAGGGAATTATTTGCGATTTATCCAATCTTTTTCGGGCAAAATCCAAGAAAATCTGCCGAAACCATCTCCATTTGGACCCCATCCCACTCTCCGCGGAAAGCGTGACGGCATCCCTGTGCATGGATATGACCATAATAGCAGCGTTTTACCGAAAATTCCTTCATCACTTCCAGAAATTCCGGAATGCTGTCCTCCATGAAAATTGGTGGATAATGAAGAAATAAAACCTTTTCCTGATCGCCGAAACGCTGCGCGTCCTGCAAGGAAGCTCTGATGCGGCCGGCTTCACGGGAAATGATCTTTTTGTCATGCGCCTGTCCCTGCTCAAACATCCAGCCGCGGGAACCGCAGATGCTGATCCCCTCAGCACTGATACTGTTATTGTGCAGGATGGTCAGGGTGGAAAATCCGTTTTGTTCCAGAAAGGCATCCATCTTTGCCTTAGTGGTCCACCAGTAATCGTGGTTGCCCTTCATCAGGATTTTCTTTCCCGGAAGATCATCCAGAAAAGCAAAGTCTGCCCGGGCTTCTTCGAGACTCATGCCCCAGGACACATCGCCCGGAATCACAACGGTATCTTCCTTGTTTATAATCGCCCGCCAGTTTTCTTCCAGACGCTGCATATAGTTTTTCCAGCCGCCAAAAATGTCCATCGGCTTGTTGACCGACAGGGACAGGTGGGTATCTCCGATCACAAAAAGCGACATGTATCAGTTCCTTTCCAAAGTGTCAAAGATTGGGGACATAAACTTTTGCGGACCTTCCAGATAAATCTTCTCCAACTCATCGAGGTGGCTAATCAGATACAGCTTTCCGGCAATTGCTGCAAACTTATCCCAGTATCGTCCAGTTTGAGCCCGATACAGCCACTCTTCCTGCTGTGATTCGTCTTCACAGGTAAGTGCCTGATGCAATTGTGCAAGGGCAGGCTCATAATGTTCCTGTATCCACATTGATGCATCGAAGGAAGCGATTTCTTTGCCGCAGGCAAGCAGATGCGCAAATCCCTCATCAAAGCACAGAAAACGAAGCTGTTCCTGATAGGAAGCCGTATCTTTCAGCTGCCATTTTTTATGAAGCATGGCATGTGCTGTTTCATGGGTCATCATCTGTTGCGCAAATCCTTGTGGGTCCTTATAGCTCAAAAAGCGCCCCATATCAAACACAATGATCTTGCTGTCGTTTCGTTCGATTACCATTGCATCATAGGGAGCTGGAACACCAACTGTCAGCATAACTTCACAATCTGCCAGTTCTTTTTCAAAATCAGGAAACAGCTGTCGATAAAATTTTTCATTATCTGGTTTAAAATGAGCCAACATATCAGAAATCTTATCTGTGAGCTTTTTAACCTCTTCCTGTTTGTCGTCAAGATCTGACAGGTCGAACAGATACTCGCCCTGTTGGATTTCAGAGAAAATCCACTCTCTGGAAATATCCTTTCCTTCCAAAAATTCATCAACGATTTTCCGATTCACTAACATGAATACCCTCCTAGTAACTGATGGTATTCTCTGTCCTTTTCTGCTGGGATACCACACGGTATTTTACCTTACGGGATTTAAAGCGGAATAAGGTTTCTTCCTCTGGAAAACGATTGAACATAAAAATGCGGTCGCTGGCTGCATCCAGGCTTTTTCCCAGATTTGCCGGGTCCAGTCCCATTTCTTTAAAATAATCCTTATTTCTCATCATCTGACATTTTCCTCAAAGAAATGCAGCGCATTCTCAAACATAATTTTGTCTACAATGCGGCGGCTGATTCCGTTTTCCAGCATATATTCTCCAAACGATGCAAATTTTGCCGGATTGTCCATCTGGCTTTCGATACCGCCGTCAAAGTCACTGCCGCAGGCAATGACATCTTCACCACCCAACTCCAGCATACGGTATACATGGCAGAACAGCTCTGCTTTGGAGTCTTTCATTTCGTTGTCGGATACGAAATTATGTAACAGGTTCAAACCAACCAGACCCTTGTGCTCCACAATATACTGGAACATTTCCTCGGTGAGGTTTCTCTTGTGGGAGCAGATGGAGCGCAGATTGGAGTGGGTTGCGATAATCGGCTTGGTTGCGATACCGCCCATCAGCTGTTCCATACCCTTATCATTGAGGTGGGAGACATCCACGATGATGTTCTGTCTTTCCATCTCTTTGACAACCTCTCTGCCAAAATCGGTAAAGCCCATCTCCGGATTTTTGTGACCGGAAGCAAGCTCGTTTTCCCCATTCCAGGTAAGAGTCATCATCTTGACGCCGTCTTTTGCAAGCTTTTCAACATTTTCCAGCTTGCCGTCCAGCACTGCTGCACCTTCTACCGAAAGAATTGCAGCACACTTTTTCTTTGCGGTGATTGTTTCGATGTCAGAAGGAGTGTTAACCATCTCTACGATATCATGGTGCTCTTTGAGCATCTTGTGAAAATAAGCGCGAACTCTCTCATAATATTCCACAGCATCTGCTCCTCTTTTGCTGTCCGGAATAAAGATTGCAAAAGTCTGGCACCATTTTTCAATCTCTGGAAGATATTTTAAGCTCAGCTGTGTTTTATCTGTGAGCATATTCTCTCCCAGTTCTTCCATTCTTTCAATTGTGTCACAATGCAGGTCAAACAATTTCATCTTACTCATTCCTCCCTACTTAATATTCAATGTCACAAAGTGAAAAAGCATTTTCATAATAATCAACCGATGTGACCATTCCATTCTCTGTTGTCACACACGCGACATCAAATCTCGGCTGAAACCGTTCATAGCCTTCTTGGGTCATCAGAAAATTCTGTGCTCCCGTAAAGATCCTTCTTCGTTTTTGTGGTGTCAGTGCATCCATGGCAGAAATCCACGAATCCTTTTTGCGGGTCTTTACTTCCACAAAAGCCAGAACATCTCCATCACAGGCTATAATATCGATTTCTTCCCTGCCGCCGCACTTTGCGTGATAATTATGGTCAACTATAGTATATCCCTTCTTTAAGAGATATTCAATCACTGCTTGTTCTCCAAGTTGACCGGTTGATCTTTTTGTTTTTTTGTTATCCATTTAAAATCTTCTTTAAAAAGCTGCGGCGATGAACCGGACTGATTCCATATTCTGAAATTCGTTCGTAGTGCAGCTTGGTTGGATAGCCCTTGTGCTGTTTAAAAGCATACTGAGGATAAATCTCATCCAGCTTTACAAGCTCCCGATCCCTTGTTACCTTTGCCAGAATGGAGGCTGCTGCAATAGAGGCAGAGTTTGCATCCCCCTTGATTACGGTTCGGGTGTTGTCCATGATTTTAGGGTCTCGGTTTCCATCCACCAGAAGGATGTCCGGCTGGAGCTTAAAATTTTCTTTTAAGTTTTCCACCGCGCGTCCCATTGCCAGAAAGGTAGCCTGCAAAATATTGTGCTCATCAATTTCCTGTGCACTTGCTTCTCCAATTCCGTACGCCAGTGCATACTGCTTGATTGGTTCAAACAAGGCTTCTCTCTTCTTTTCTGAAAGCTTTTTGGAATCATTTAATCCGGCAAGAAGCGGACATTTTTCCATCAGTTCTTCCTTTGGCGGCAGAATAACTGCCGCTGCCACTACTGACCCTGCCAGAGGACCTCTTCCGGCTTCGTCCACTCCGCATACCGTCAAAAAGCCTTCCTCACGCACCTGCTGGTCAAACAAAAATAAATCCGGCTTTTCTGTCATTTTGACTCCTCCTGTTTGATAAACCGCCTTTGACGAAAGCGCACCGAAACAAGCCACAGCACTCCCGCAATCAGTCCAATTTGAACCAAAAGATCCATAAATCCAAACGGAATCAGAAAACTTCCTGCGATACACAATGCTGTAAACAAAAAGAAAAGATAGGCAATCGTGTATTCCCTCACCAGGAAATGCCGGCAGGCAGTCTGATCTTCCGATTGTTCCACAACCGATTTCACATAATCCGGCAGTGGTTCTTTGTGCAGCCTGATAATTTCACGTACAGACATGATCGCTGCAACTGCAGCGATCAGAAAGGCGGTCAATGCTGCTGTTTGTGTTGCTTGCATCTGTTTCTCCTTTACAGCTGCTGGGAGGAGTCCTGTACTGCAGTGTGAGGACGCTCCAGCGAAATACGTCCGATTTTACCGGAACGGAACTCATCCAAAACGGTAATAGCAGCACGTTCTGTATTAACTACACCGCCCGACATCATCATACCGCGTTTTTTGCCAACCAACTCCAGCAGATCATAAGGCTCCAGACCTTCCGAATCATTCGGTGTCACCTTAAAGCGTTCCTCCAGAAGTTTTGGATAGCGGTTGCGAAGCAGATCCAAAAAGCGCATTGCAACCCATTCCAGATCATAAACGTCATCCTTGATTGCTCCGGTATAAGCCAGACGTTCTCCGACCTGCTTATCATCAAATTTTGGCCACAGAACACCTGGCATATCCAGAAGTTCGATGCCGCTTTCCAGACGAACCCACTGTTTTCCACGGGTAACGCCCGGTCTGTCCTCTACCTTTACCCGCTTGCTTCCTGCAAGACGGTTAATCAAAGAGGATTTTCCAACGTTTGGAACACCTACGATCATCATGCGGATCGGACGGCTTTCCATTCCCTTTGCTTTTCTTTTTGCCAGAAGGTCAGACAAGGTATCCCTTACTGCAGGTACTAGTTCCTTTAACCCTCTGCCCGAACGGCAATCGAGTGCCAGAGTCCGCACTCCATGGCTTTTATAATATTCCTGCCATTCTTTGGTAACGGCAGGGTCTGCGATATCTGCCTTGTTAAAGACAACCAGACGTGGTTTATCACCGATAATTTTTTCGATTTCCGGATTGCGGCTGCTTTTTGGAATTCTGGCATCGCGCAGTTCTACCACGATATCAACCAGTCCCAGGCTTTCCTTCATCACGCGGCGTGTCTTTGCCATGTGTCCTGGGAACCACTGAATACTCGGCGTTTGAGTCAGATATTCCTGCTCCTCTTCCATTTCCGGAGCTGTCTGCTGTTCTTTCTGCATAGTTCCTCCTGTTTTGACTACAAAATTATGGTTTCAAAAATTCCTGATAAACAATCAGGGCAAAATCTTCATTCTGCCCTGACTACTCTTTTTATTCTTCTGCGGAAACGATATTGAGTCTTCCGGTATCTCCGATTTTTCCAAAGCGATCAAACGGGAAGAAACGGAATAAAGTTCTTCCTACAATATATTCTTCCTTGACGGTACCAATGGTGGTGGAGCGGCTGTCACGGGAACCATTTCGGTTATCGCCCATGACAAAGATCTCTCCTTCTGGTACGGTCAGAGGAAATTCTGTTCCTTCATCCAGATAGGTCGGTTCCAGAATATATGGCTCGGAAAGTTTTTCTCCGTCCACATAAACTTCACCGGCTTCAAAATCAATGTCTACCGTCTGTCCCTCGGTCGCAATAATTCGTTTGATCAGAGTACGGCCCTCTTCTTTGTCCGCCTCTCCGCACAAAACAACGATATCTCCTGCTTTCGGCTCATAAAACAGATTGGAAATCACCAGTCGTTCCTGATCTTCCAAGGTTGGAAGCATCGAGGTTCCGTCTACTGTTGCCGGACGGGCAATGAAAGTAAAAATCAGCAGCATCACAGCAAAAACCAGTGTCAGGGATTCGGCATACTCCAAAATTTCCTTCACTCTGTTTTTCTGTTTACTATCTTTTTCCCCTGTGTTGTATTCTGGGGATGATTCCCCCGAAAATTCCGGCTGTGCAGGGATATTTTTTTTGTTTTGATTCTCCATCCGGTGTCCTCCTCTATCTGATCTGCCCTGTGGATATTCCCTCAGGCAGTAGTATTATCATCATAAACAAAAGAAAAACGTAATAACGCTTTCTTTCCGAATAAAAAACAAAAAGGGACAGAAGAAACTGTCCCTTTTTTGCGCGAACTTAGCGAATCTGTTCTTTAACTTTTGCAGCTTTGCCGACACGGTCACGCAGGTAGTACAGTTTGCTTCTGCGAACTTTACCGTTTCTGGTAACAACAACTTCAGCAACGTTAGGAGAGTGCATTGGGAATACTCTTTCTACGCCGCAGCCGTGGGAAATACGACGAACGGTGAAGGTGGAGTTGATTCCGCCTTTTTTGATACCGATAACAGTACCTTCGAAAGCCTGAAGTCTTTCTTTGTCGCCCTCTTTGATTTTAACCTGTACTCGTACAGTGTCACCTACTTCGAAAGATGGCAGTTCGTTTTTCATGCAAGACTGGGAAATTTTCTGTAATGCGTCCATTGATCTTTTCCTCCTTAAATTTTCAGATATTCATGCTGGCTTGTTGCTCTGTTGCAGAGGAATATCCACTTTGAATGTCGCAATCTTTTCAAACCTTAACAGTTTTCATATTGCAGATTGTGCATCAACACTCATCTTGAACAAGAAGCAAAGCCTCTTTTTCAGACGGAAACTGTTGCATACCCGAGTATTATATCATGACTTATCCGCGATTGCAAGATTTTTTTCTTACAACACCGCTTATTCCGCCATTTTCCCCGGTTTGCACAATCCAAAATCCACCTGTCTTCCTGCTTTTGTGGTCTTAGCAGAAAGATTTGAGTTCCTTATTATAAACCATCAGACGTTTGAGCGACTGAACACGAAGTTCAAATGGTGCGTTATCCAGCAGAAGTGTTGGATTAATGTTGAGCTCAATGCCGGTTGCAAAGCGCATCATAGCAGTCAGGACACCATCTTTTTCTTCCATCGAAAGGAGGGAGAAATGCGGTTTGAGATCGATCTCCTTTTCGCCCTTCTTGGTCTTTTTGATGACCTTGATTTCATCCTGATTAAAGAAGCTTTCCAGCTTTTCTTTTAATCCGTCCTGTGCGTCAAAGCAGATTTCATAATCTGCCCAGGCAATTTCCTTCTGGTCCATCTTCTGTTCACCGGCAGCAAACACCTGAATGTCCGGCGGCAGGCAGGCATTGACCTTCTGTGCAATGGTGTCAAAATCAACCTTCTGCGTCATCTTGAGGTCAACGCACTCATAAACACTCTCACAGCCCAGCGAAAGCGGCAGCGGGAAGGTCAGGTACATGTGTGGATTAAATCCACCAGTATACCAAACTGGAAGTCCCGAACGCTTGAGCGCACGGCTCATGCAGCGGTTCATATCCAGATGGGAGATATATTTTGCACGGTCAAGCTTAGTGAAGAACAATCTGACCTTCTGCGGCTGTTCCAGCAGCAGTGCCGGGTCAACCTTTGGTCGCGGCGGCTCGATCGGGAGAACTTCCCTTTCATAAACCACTTTATCGCTGCAGCATTCACCCTGAATCAGCTGGCTTGCACCGCAGCCCGAACATTTTTCACGGCACTGTGGGGTAGTAACGTTTTCTCTCGCCAGCTTGTTTTCCCGAATCAGGAAGTTTTTGCTGACGCAGAAATCTAGGTGATCCCAAGGCATAACTTCATCATACTCTCTGCGGCGATTTGCATAGAAAGCAGGATCAATCTGAAGTTCTGCCATTGCATCATACCATCTCTGCGGATCAAAGTACTCATACCATCCATCCAGACGGCTTCCTTTTTTCCAGACAGCTTCAATCACATCACCCAGACGGCGGTCACCTTTTGCCAGCACCGCTTCGATAAAGCTGACATCCGCATCATGATAGCTGACGCTGATCTTTTTGGATTTTACGCTTGCAAGCAGGTGTTTCTGCTTTTCTCTCAGCAGCTCCATGCTGTCCTGTGCCTCAAACTCGAATGGAGTGAACGGCTTTGGCACAAAGCACGCACAAGAAATGGAAACACTTACTGCCCTGCCCTTTGGACGGGTCGGCAGGCTGTAATACAGATCGACTACTTTCTGTGCAAGGTTTGCGATTCCCTCGATATCTTCCATAGTTTCGGTCGGCAGACCCATCATGAAGTACAGTTTTACCGAGGTATAGCCGCCCTCAAATGCGGTACGGCAGGTATTCATCAGTTCTTCTTCAGTTACATTTTTATTGATAACATCGCGCAGGCGCTGGGTTCCAGCTTCCGGCGCAAAGGTAAGGCCGCTCTTTTTCAGTCTGGATACTTTCTCCATCAGCTCTTTGGAGAAGTTGTCCACACGCAGGCTCGGCAGAGAAAGGCTGACCTTTTCATTGGTTGTCCAGTTGAGCAGATCATCCAGCAGTGGTTCGATCTCCTTATAGTCACTGGTGGAAAGGGAGGTCAGCGACAGCTCCTCATAACCGCTGGTGTCGCATAGACCATGCGCATCCTTGTTGAGGGTATCATAGTGCTTATCGCGCAGCGGGCGATAGATAAATCCTGCCTGGCAGAAACGGCATCCACGCAGACATCCGCGCTGTACTTCCAGCATCGCGCGGTCATGGACAATGTTAATAAATGGAACGACAAATTTATCTGGATAGAACACCTTGTCCAGATCTGCAATAATGCGCTTTTTCACCTTTGCCGGTGCAGTTTCACAGTTTGGGGTAACTGCTTTGATGGTGTTGTCCTCATTGTAGGAAACATCATAAAGACTTGGAACATAGACACCGCCGATCTTTGCGGCTTCCTTTAAGTACTGCTGTTTGCTCCAACCCTCTTTTTTTGCCTGCATATACAGATCGGTGATTTCGATGTTGACCTCTTCGCCTTCACCGATGATAAACAGATCGATAAAATCAGCAATTGGTTCCGGGTTGCACGCACATGGACCGCCTGCCGCTACGATTGGAGACAGGCCGGTTCTGTCCTTTGCACGAACCGGCAGTCCTGCCAGATCAAGCATGTTGAGGATTGCGGTATAGCTCATCTCGTACTGCAAGGTAAACAGCACAAAATCAAAATCTTTGATTGGGTCCAGACTTTCCAGACCGTAAAGCGGGATATTTTTTTCGCGCATCAGCTGTTCCATATCCGCATCCGGTGCAAACACACGCTCACACCACCAGTTTTCCCGCAGATTGTACAGCGAATATAAAATCTTCATGCCAAGATGGGACATTCCCACCTCATATTTATCCGGGAAGCAAAAAGCCAGACGACAATCAACCTTGCTCTTGTCCTTCATCACGCTGTTGAGTTCTCCGCCGATATACTGTGCAGGTTTTTGTACATCCAGCAAAATCTGCTCAAGCTGTTCTCGTTTCATCTAGGATCCTCCAAAATCTTAAAACTCTCGTTGTTTTCGGCTTATTCATCTTTTTAGTTTACATGATTTCTCCTAAAAAATCAACGTCCATCACAGGCTTGTCCCTCCCAATAAATCTTGTAAAAATGCCCAAAATTTTGTAGAATAGAATTAAGACAAGACCCCTTTACAGAAAGGAATGAGACTCATGGCGACGTTTTTGCAGACTGACAGGCTGATTCTTCGAAATCTGTCCCCGGATGATTTAGATACCCTTTATCTGTATCGGAACAATGCTGACTGTGCACGATATCAGCACTGGGAAAACACTTCCAGAGAGTATCTCAAAAATTTTATTCAAAAGTTTCATCAGTCTGTTTTTCTTTCCAAAGAACCGGAACAGCACTACGCCATCTGCCTGACAGACAACCAGCTCGTCGGGGATCTTTCCTGTTTTTATAATGAACATGACCCCTGTTTTACATTGGGCTACACCATATCCTATCAATTTCAGCGTCAGGGATATGCGTTTGAGATGCTGAGCAAGGTGCTTTGTGCCATCGAAAGACAATATCCGGGAATGGATATTGTCGGATTGGTGGAAAAGGAAAACATCCCCAGTATTTCCCTCTTAAAAAAACTTGGATTTATAGAAGAAGGCTACTCGGACAAAATAAATTCCTATATCTTTGTGAAAAAGACCATTTCTTTTCAGGAAAACACTTGATAAAACAACAATTTCTAAAATTATTTTTGTTATATCTCTTCTCTGTTTTGTTTTCACAACGGTGCTTGGAATCCATGAGATTTTAGGCAGGATGCTGTTTAATCTCAATCAGCCCGAAATTTATGTGATGCTTTTCCTGTGCCTTTTTGGCTTTATTCTCCTTGCCCTTTACCGGATCATCGACCTGTTGGAATCCAGATGAAATTTTCTGTTTGTAAGAAAAAATGCTTTCTTTCTTGCAAACAACTTCCAAATCAGGTATAATAAACCATAAAGGCGGTGAATACAAATCATGATTGACAGAGAACTGATGGACGCGATCAGCCAGCTTCTGGATGTCAAGCTGACAAACGAACTTGGCCCGATCAAATATGAGATCAAATCGATCAAGGATGAAGTGCGCGAAATCAAGGATGAAGTGCGCGAGATGAAAGCGGAGGTTAAAACCGGACGCGAAGACATCAAAGGACTGGCACAAACTCTGGATGCTGTAGAAAAGCGCCTGAAAAAGGTGGAGAGTATTCAGGAAAACGATATTCAGCAGGAAATGCGTCAACTGTTTGACGGACAGAGAAATACTTTGGAAAAATTCCAGAGTGTCAACGAAATCAACGACCGCGTAAAAGATATTCAAGGCGCTGTCGATGTGCTCAAAGTCCTGACTGTAAAGAAAGTTTAATACTGCTAGATAAAAAAGGCTGTAAGAAATTCTTACAGCCTTTTTCCTTTTCTGATTTTTCCTTTGATTCCTGACTCTTTCTGAAACAGTGAAACCGAAATGCCAAACAACAAAAATAAAAGTGTGAGGTTTTGCTTCATAAAAAATAAGATTCCAGCTAAAGTTAAAATCAAAACAAAACTGGTTGTTTCTAATATGCTACTCCATCTTTGTGCCTTTTCTAAAGAAAACAGCTGCTGGGTCAGACAAAAAATTGCCTGACCTCCATCCAGTGTGGGCAAAGTACACAGCTCGAACAATCCCAAAGCACAGTTAACCGCAGAAAAATGAAACTTTCCCATTCCTGCAAGCAAAGCTGCCAAGCAAAGGTTTGTGAGAGGACCAGATAGATGAATCATCAACTCCGACCGGATTGATCCTGCCTCTCCCCGCTCCAGGTCAATTCCAAATGGCGTCAACCGGATTCTCTGGATTTTTACCCCCAAGAGTGTCATAGCTGCTATATGCCCCAGCTCATGCAGCAAAACTGCCGCCACACACATGCTCCCCAGATTTCCCTGATCAAAAAGCAAAAATAAGCTTAATCCCAAAAAGAACCAGAAGCTCATTTCAATTTTCGGAAAACATCTATGCCTCATATTCTTCCACCTCAAGGGAAAGCAGTGGATCTGCTTTTAGTCCCTCTATTACCACTTCAAAATGGAGATGTGGTCCGGTCGAAATTCCTGTGCTGCCAACCAGCGCAATTCGATCTCCCCTTGCCAGCTGTTCCCCCTGCGAAGCGAGAATTTTGCTGCAATGATTATAGGTGGTTTTCAGTCGATCTGAATGGCGCAGTACCACAAAATTCCCATAGCTTTCGGAATATCCGGTTTCTTCCACCACCCCCGGCAGAGCCGCCAAGATCGGAGTATCCATCGCAGCTGCAATGTCGACCCCCTTGTGGAAATCGTCCTGATGGCTGACCGGATGTTCTCTCCATCCAAACATGGAGGTTACCAGTCCGCTGACCGGAGAAATCATCTGCGCTGTCAACTGATAGGGCGCAAGTGTCGTGCCTTCTGCTGCTTTTCTCAAATCAGAAGAAGGAAGTTCCCCTCCTGCTCCGCTCTTTCCAACCACAGGAGACATGTCTTCCTGCGGCAATTTTTCCGGCGGCACAATCTGTTCCGATAAAAAGTCTTTCAGTTTTTCCAGTATTTCGGAAGCTCCTCCCGAAAAGAAATGACTTACTGATTCCCAAGCTATATTCCAATACTGCTTTGGCTTTTCAAAAAGCCCTTCCCATTCCACCAAAGTTTCTGCCTGCTCCCCACAAAGCAAGCCAGCAGTCTCCTGTGCTGCTGCTTTGTTTTCTCCTCCCATCTGAACTGCACAGAAGAAAACCGCCAACGTTACCAGACAGACACTGATCTGAAAACACAACATTGAGAAAAAGCGGTCATCTTTTTCTATTTTTTTCTTTTTGCCACGTGATGAATATCCCATTTTGCTTTCCCTCCCCTTTCTTTTATCCTATTCTTTCTTTGGTTTGAATATGTCGCCTGCCTTTCAAAAAGCAGAAAGGAAAATTATTTATTTTAAACAATAAATACGTCTAAACCATGAAAATTATTCTTCATTATTTACATTTTATCTTGTGTTGTGCTATGATATTATCGTATTTTTATACATAGGAGAAAATGGATATGGAAAAATACAGCCAAGCAGAATTCCGGCGATATTTACTTCAGGGAAAACTAAAAAAAGCTTTCGTTTATTTAAAGCAATTCCCCGATCAGAAAAAGCTCATATTGCAATATCAGGAAAGATTTGAGCAAAACAAATTTCCTGTTCCGTGTGATAATGAAAAAATTCTTCGCATTTTAAATATATTTTACTCTTATTATCATCGTGTGTTCTGGGAGCAGCTGGAGGAAGAAAAAGCAAAGAAAAAACTGATCGAACAGTTCTTTTCCCTGCTTTCGCTTTCCCTACCGGAAAATCTGGATGAGTATTCTTCCGACCAGCTTGATGAGATCGTAAAAAGTCAGATCGACCCTTTACTGCAAGTGCAGGTTGAATCGGAAGGTTACCACTATCTTGGCGGCATCACACAGGGTTTTCTGGGACCTTGTATCTGGAAAAGCTCGCAACCGGATACCTTTCTGGTACAACTTCCCACTCAAACAATGTCTGTAACGGTAAATATGCTAAGAGGATTTATCAGCCGTAGCTGGCTTGATTACATTTCGTTTGGAGAGATTGGCGCTGATGGCTGGGCTGGAGAGGACAACCAATTATATTGCGTCATTGAATCTTATGCTGAGGGAACTCAATCAGATATCTTCCAGATAAATTATTTAAAACACGAAGCTCAGCATCTTCTGGATTATCAGCTTTTCCCCGGCATTTCCAGCGCGGAACTGGAGTATCGTGCAAAGCTTATCGAACTGATCTACCAAAAAGGAAAACAAAGATTCTACCGTTTTTTAAGAGAAGCCGATAACAACCCAAAAAACTCGCACAGCTATGCTTCTTTTTGTCTCATGCAAAATCTGGCAAAAAGACTAAACATAAATCAGGACCCCAGCACCCCTGACAACTGGGAACACCTGACCACAGAGCAAATTTCCAGAGCTGCACTGCAGCTCTATCAGGAATATCAACCAGGCATTATCTAACCTATCATAATAAAAACAAAAGATAAGATTCTCAACAAAGAAGGAGGAGTTTCTTTTATGATAACAGCAATTACAGGCGGAAAGGTCATCACCGTAACCGGACAGACCTATGAAAAAGCAACCGTTCTGACCGAAGATGGAAAAATCAAGGCGATCGGTACCGATCTTGCAATTCCAGAAGGCGCACAGGTCATTGATGCTTCCGGATGCTGGGTCACCCCGGGATTGATTGACTGTCATACCCACATCTGCAACTTCAACGAACCAGGTACACTGCCCGGCATGTACGACGGCAACGAGATGAGCGGTCCAATCCAGGCACAGGTACGTGCAATGGATGCGGTTTATCCTGATGACTATGCTATCGTTCCTGTCCGCGAGGCTGGATTTACCACCATTTATTCCACCCCGGGCTCTGGCAACGTGATCGGCGGTACCGGTATCTCACTCAAACTGCGTGGCCATACTCCACAGGAAATGGCAATCAAAGGCAGCGAGCAGATGAAATTTGCCTTTGGCGAAAATCCAAAACGCAACTATGGAAATCGCAAACAGATGCCGATGACCCGTATGGGAATCGCCGCTATTCTGCGCGAAACCCTGTACAACGCAAAAATCTATTCCGATGCTCTCCTTGCAGCAAAAGACGATCCTTCCAAAGCGCCAAAACCAGACTTTAAACTGGATGCTCTTGTCCCTGTTGTACGCGGACAGATGCGCTGCCGAATGCATGCACACCGCTCGGATGATATTCTGACTGCCATCAGCATCGCAGAAGAATATAACCTTGACTATGTCATCGAGCACTGCACCGAAGGCTTCAAAATCAAAGATGTTTTAAACGAAAAACACGTAAAATGTGTTGTTGGTCCTCATCTGACCTCTCCAAGCAAACTGGAAATCCACAACCGCACCATGGATAATCCTGGTATTCTGAGCAAGGAAGAAAATATCACCCTTTGTCTGACCGCTGACACCGGTTCCCAGACCTCTGTTCTGCCAATGACAATCGGCTTCTTTATCCGCCGCGGACTTTCCTTTGAGGATGCAATCAAGGGTGTCACCATCAATGCTGCCAAAGTATTGCAGCTGGATGATCGTATCGGTTCCCTGGAAGCAGGCAAAGATGCAGATATTGCTGTATTTGACGGAAACCCATTTGACAGCATGAGTCTGTGCCGTCTGGTTATGATCGATGGCGAGATCTACAAAAACACCCTGTAAGGAAAGGAGCGAGCAAAGATGATTGCTATTAAAAACGGAAAAGTTGTTACTGTTACTGATAAAACTTTTGAACACGGCACTGTCCTGATCGAGGATGGAAAAATTCTGGCTGTCGGTGAAAATATCGAGATTCCTTCCGATGCACAGGTGATCGATGCTTCTGGCTGCTGGGTTACTCCAGGACTGATCGACTGCCATACTCATATCTCCAACTTTAATGAACCGAGTACCAATCCATCCATCCCACTGGACGGCAACGAAATGAGCAGTCCAATCACCCCTCAAGTGCGTGCAATGGATGCTGTTAACCCGCATGATTACGCTATCAGCAAGGTAAGGGATGCAGGATTCACCACTGTCTGCATTCTGCCAGGTTCTGCTAACGTCATCGGCGGTACCGGCATTGTCATCAAACTTCGCGATGCACAAACCGCCGAAGAAATGATTCTTCCGGGAACCGAGCAGATGAAATTTGCAATGGGTGAAAATCCAAAGCGCTGCTATGGCACCGATCGCAAATATCCAATGACCCGTATGGGATTGGCTTCGCTGATGCGTGAAACATTGTTTAAAGCAAAGGTTTATTCTGATCGTCTGAAAGCTGCTGAGTTGGACCCTTCCAAAGCTCCAGAACCAGACTTCCAGCTCCAGGCACTGGTTCCTGTTGTTCGTGGTGAGATGCGCTGCCGCATCCATGCACACCGCTCGGACGATATCATGACCGCTATCCGCGTTGCAGAGGAATTCCATCTGGACTACACCATCGAACACTGTACCGAGGGCTATATGATCACCGATGCACTCAAAGCAAGAAATGTTCGCTGCACCATCGGTCCGTATCTCTGGCATCCATCCAAGCAGGAAATCTGGAACATGAAACTGGAAAACCCTGGAATCCTGTCCGAAGCTGGTCTAACCATTTCCCTGACTGCTGATACTGGTTCCCAGACCGCCATTCTCCCTGCAACCATCGGTATGCTGATGCGTTACGGATTGAGCGAACAGGCAGCTTTTGAAGGTATTACCATTAATCCTGCCAAAACGCTCAAGCTTGATCACCGCGTTGGTTCTCTGGAAGTTGGAAAAGATGCGGATATTGCAATTTTTGACGGTCATCCGTTCAGCAGCTTGAGTCTCTGCCGCATGACCATCATTGATGGAAAAATCGTACACAATACACTGTAAATTCTTTGCGGGAATTGTTATAACACAATTCCCGCTTTTTCTTTAAATGTTAACAAATTCCCTCCTTGACAATTTGTCTAAAACGCAGTACACTGTTTAGGAACCTAAGTAATGAAAGGGGGCATACAGATGCAAACCTCTCCTTCCGCCGGTCGTTATCTTGGCCAGCTTTCCAACAAAATCCGTCGCAGAATGGATACTTTTAATTTTAACGGTGAATTCAGTGGTGCTCAGGGAAAAATTCTTCACTTTATGCTTGCACAATCCGAAGATGTTTTTCAGCGGGATATTGAAGAAGCATTTTCTTTGCGTCCTCCAACAGCCAGCGAAATTTTGAAAAAAATGGAGCAAAATGGTTTGATTTCCCGCCAGCCAGTCAGCTATGATGCACGCCTAAAAAAAATCGTTCTGTTGCCCAAAGCACTCCAGTACAAAAATCGGGTAACCCACGATCTTGCCTGCTTTGAAGAGGAATTGGCTCACGGCATTTCACCTGAAGATATGAAAGTTTTCTATCGCGTTGTGGAACAAATGCTGAATAATTTGTCCTGACAATGGACAAATTTGCCTAATAACTTAGGAAGCTAATTAGGTTTCTAATTAGAATTTTAAATATAATAAAATAATATCATCAAATGCCAATCGGGAACCTAAGAATTTTGCAGATTATGTTCTTCTAATACTTAGGTTCCTAAAATAGAGGAGGTTTTTTCATGATAAAAAAACTGTTAAGGTCGGTACGAGAATATAAAACGGCTTCTCTGCTGACCCCGATTTTTGTAACCCTCGAGGTTATCATGGAGGTATTGATTCCATTCTTTATGTCCAGGATTATTGACATGGGACTGGAGCAAAACAATCTCTCCTATACCGTACGCCTTGGTGTTATCCTGATTATAGCTGCTATCGCCTCGCTGTGCTTCGGTGCACTTTCCGGAAAATATGCAGCGCAAGCTTCGGCAGGATTTGCCAAGAATCTCCGTCACGACATGTTTCATCATGTTCAGGACTTTTCATTTTCCAACATTGATAAGTTCTCCCCTGCCAGCCTGGTTACACGACTGACCACCGATGTCACCAACGTTCAAAACGCTTATCAGATGATCATTCGTGTTTTGATCCGTGGACCTCTGATGCTGGTATTTGCCCTGATTATGGCAATGGGTATCAACATGAAACTGTCGATGATCTTTTTCTTTGCCATCCCATTCCTGGGAATTGGTCTGTTCTTAATCGCAATCAAGGCTCACCCTTATTTTGAAAGAGTGTTCCGTACCTACGATTCTCTGAACAACACCGTTCAGGAAAACCTGAGTGCAATCCGTGTTGTAAAAGCCTATGTCCGAGAAGATTTTGAGGATAAAAAATTCTACAACATTTCAGACAAAGTATATCATCAGTTCCGCACAGCAGAAAAAATTATCGCACTCAATGCTCCTTTGATGCAGTTTACCATGTATACTGCAATTCTGCTGATCTCCTGGATGGCTGCCAAGATGATTGTGGGCAGCACCATGACAACCGGTCAGCTGATGAGCATGATCGTTTATGCCACCCAGATTCTTTCCAGCTTGATGATGCTCTCGATGGTATTTGTTATGATCATCATGGCAGAAAGCTCTGCAAACCGAATTGTTGAAGTTCTGGATGAAGAAAGCAATTTGAAAAATCCTGCACATCCACTCAACAGTGTTGCGGACGGCTCTATCGACTTTGACAATGTAAGCTTCAGCTACGTAAATGATCCGGACAAATCTGCACTGAAAGATATTAACATCCATATCCATTCTGGTGAGACCATCGGCATCATTGGCGGAACTGGAAGTGCTAAAACCACACTGGTTCAGATGATTCCGCGTCTGTACGACACCACAACCGGTCAGGTTCGTGTCGGCGGCAAGGATGTTCGCGATTATGACATTGAAAGCCTGCGTGATCAGGTTTCGGTTGTTCTTCAGAAAAACGTTTTGTTCTCCGGCACCATCAAAGAAAACCTTCGCTGGGGTAATCCGAATGCTTCGGATGAAGAACTGGTTGCAGCCTGCAAGCTTGCTCAGGCAGACGAATTTGTACGCAGCTTCCCGGATGGATATGACACCTATATTGAACAGGGAGGCACCAACGTCTCTGGTGGTCAGAAACAACGTCTCTGTATCGCCCGCGCCCTGTTAAAGAAACCAAAAATTCTGATTCTGGATGACTCCACCAGCGCCGTTGATACCAAGACAGATGCTTTGATTCGAAAAGCATTCCGCGAGGAAATTCCGGATACCACCAAGATCATCATTGCGCAGCGTATTTCTTCCATCGAGGACGCTGACCGGGTTATCGTTCTGGATGACGGCCGCATCGATGCGTTTGATACCCCACAGCAGCTGCTGAAAACCAACAAAATCTACCAGGAAGTTTACCAGTCGCAGGTTAAGGGGGCAAAAGAAGAATGAGAAACGAAAAACCAAATAAACCAAACTACGGAAAAACAGCGCTTCGCCTGATGAAATATGTAGCAAGCACCTTTAAATTGCAGTTTTTGATCGTTGTAATCGCTATTATTATCAGTGCAATTGCTGGTATGGCAGGTCCTTTGTTCCTGCTGTTCTTGATCGATGACTTTATCACACCAATGATTGGTCAGCAGAACCCTGACTTTACTGCACTTGGATATGCTGTTGCAATTTTTGCAGTTATTTACTATGTTGGTGTTCTCTGCACCTATATCTATAACCGCCTGATGGTTAATATCGGTCAGGGCGTACTCAAACGTGTCCGCGACGAGATGTTTGTTCACATGCAAACCCTTCCAATCCGCTTTTTTGACACTCACCCTCATGGTGAAGTTATGAGTTTGTACACCAACGATACCGATACCCTGCGTCAGATGATTAACCAGAGCATCCCGCAGACCTTTGCCGCACTGATCTCTGTCATTACCGTATTCATCGTCATGCTGACCCTGAGTGTCCATCTGACACTGATTACCATTTTGATGGTGCTGGTCATGCTCGTCCTTACCAAAAAAATTGGCGGAAAGAGCGGAAAATACTTTATTGCCCAGCAGAATGACCTCAGTACTGTCAACGGTTACATTGAAGAAATGCTCAGCGGTCAGAAGGTCATCAAGGTATTCTGCCATGAGCAGCAGACCAAAGACGGGTTTGATGTATTAAACGAAAAACTTTGTGAAAGCGCAACCGGCGCAAACAAATACGCAAACATCATGATGCCGATTATGGGTAACCTTGGCAACCTGCACTACGTTCTGACCGCTTTGATCGGAAGCCTGCTTGCCATTACCGGTATCGCGCCACTGACACTGGGAACCATCGCAACCTTCCTGCAGATGACCCGAAGCTTCAACCAGCCGTTCAGCCAGATCTCCCAGCAGTTTAACTCGATTGTTATGGCGCTTGCCGGTGCGGAACGTATCTTCCGCTTAATCGATGAGGAACCGGAAAAGGACGACGGCTATGTTACCCTTGTCAATGCCGCATTTGACCATGACGGCAACCTTTATGAATGCAAAGAACGTACCGGAACCTGGGCATGGAAACATCCACATCATGATGGTACCCTTACCTACACCCAGTTAAAAGGTGATGTTCGTTTCTACGATATGAGCTTTGGTTACGACGAAAACAAAATGGTTCTTCATGATCTTACGCTGTACGCAAAACCAGGTCAGAAGATTGCCTTCGTCGGTTCGACTGGTGCAGGTAAAACAACCATCACCAACCTGATCAACCGATTCTACGACGTTCAGGACGGCAAAATCCGCTACGATGGAATCAACATCAACAAGATCAAAAAAGCGGACCTGCGCCGAAGCCTCGGTATCGTTTTGCAGGATACTCACCTGTTTACCGGAACTATCATGGAAAATATCCGTTATGGTAATCTGGATGCAACCGACGAAGAGGTTTATGCGGCTGCAAAACTGGCAAATGCCGACCAGTTTATCAGACGTCTTCCGGATGGCTACAACACCGTTATCACCGGAGATGGAGGAGAACTTTCACAAGGTCAGTGCCAGCTGCTTTCCATCGCAAGAGCCGCTGTTGCCGATCCTCCGGTACTCATTCTGGATGAAGCTACTTCCAGCATTGATACCCGTACCGAAGCAATCGTTCAGCGCGGTATGGATGCATTGATGTACGGACGTACCGTATTTGTCATTGCACACCGTCTATCCACCATTCGAAATTCCAACGCAATCATGGTTCTGGAGCACGGACGCATTATCGAACGAGGCGACCACGAAGAACTGCTCGCCAAAAAAGGTACCTACTACCAGCTCTACACTGGTGCTCTGGAACTTTCCTAATGATATCCGAACAAAGAAAAAGGACTCCATACGGAGTCCTTTTTCTTTATCTTATTATATTATTCGTGAATCAATGGAAGTGGTGCCAGGAAGATGATATCATCACGTTTTGATGCATCACCCTCTGCCAGAACTGCTGCTTTACCTGCTACAATGCCGCCGGCTTTTTCGGTCAGTTTTTCCAGTGCACGCAAAGACTCGCCTGTACTGATAACATCGTCAACCAGCAGTACACGTTTGCCTTTTAAGTATTCCATATCTTCCCCGGAAAGATAGAGCTTCTGCAAACCTGCAGTTGTGATCGACTGAACGTCAACCTCAACGGCATTTTTCATATACAGCTTCTTGCTCTTTCTTGCCAGGATATAACGTTTTCCGCTCTGACGAGACATCTCATAGGCAAGCGGAATGCCCTTTGACTCCGCTGTCAGAAGAACATCATATTCCGGCAGTTTCTTTAACAGCTCGGTTGCACAGGCAATGGTCAGTTCTACATCAGAGAACATGACAAATCCTGCAATCGACACACCGTTTCCCAGCGGACAAACCGGAAGGTCACGCTCCAGTCCCGCTACCTGCAAACGATAAGTATCCATCTGTGTCATCCTTTCTTTTTTTGGCAGTTATCTGTGTTAAAACTTATACCTGCCAGTTGAGTTCTTTTCCGCCCAGTACATGGAAATGGATGTGTGGTACGGTCTGACCTGCATCTGCTCCGCAGTTGGAAATCACACGATAACCGTTTGTGAGCCCTGCTTCTTTTGCGATCTCACCGATTTTCTGGAAAATGTAGGCAATCACTGCACTGTTTTCCTCATTGACCATGTCAACGCTCTGGATGTGTTCTTTTGGGATTACCAGAAAATGTACCGGAGCAATTGGGGAAATGTCATAGAATGCGAGGATCTTATCGTCCTCGTACAGTTTTTTGGATGGGATCTCTCCCGCTGCAATTTTGCAGAATAAACAATCGGACATCAAAATACCTCCCTTGATTTTTTATTGAAAAGATGAAAATAGCCGCCCCTGCCGGCTGGTTACAGTCAACAGGGGGAACTTATTTACTCTCTTATTTTAACATTCCTTCGAGCATACCTGCAACACCGGACAGAACTTCTTCTGCTTTGCTCAGATCTGCTACGCCGCCCATTGCGCTGTCAGGACGACCGCCGCCTTTTCCTCCCAGCTGTGCAGTGATCTCTTTGATGAGCTTACCTGCATGAGCGCCTGCTTTAACTGCATCAGCGCCGCAGACTGCCAGTACGCTTGCTTTACCTTCGTTGGATGCTGCAAAAACAGCTACTACGTCTGGAGCATCTGCTTTTACCTGATCGCCCAGAGTTCTCAGGCTGTCAGAAGCAGTGTCTTTGAGGACTGCATGGATGTATCTGATACCTTTTACGGTAACGGTATTTTCAAACAGCTCTTTGATCTTGCCGTTTGCAAGCTGTGCCTGCAGGGATTCGATCTCTCTTGCCTGAGCTTTGAGCTCTTTTGCAACAGACTGTGCTTTTGCAACGACCTCTGCCTGACCTGCTGCTTTAAATTCGGAAGCAACTGCACCGATTACGCTTTCTGCGTTGTCCAGCAGTTCCAGTACGCCCATACCGGTAGCAGCTTCGATACGTCTTACACCAGCTGCAACCGAGGACTCGGAGATAATCTTGAATACACCGATCTCAGCAGTGTCATGAACATGAGTACCACCGCAGAACTCAACTGAGTCACCCATGGTGCAGACTCTTACGATATCTCCATATTTTTCACCGAACAGAGCCATTGCACCCTTATCTTTTGCCTGTGCAATTGGAAGTTCTTCCACAACAACTGGATGACCTTCGAGAATCATCTTGTTGACCAGAGCCTGTGTCTTTGCAATCTCCTCAGCAGTCATAGCAGAGAAATGGCTAAAGTCGAAACGGCAGCGATGCTCATCGTAGTAAGAACCTGCCTGATGAACGTGGGTACCCAGTACCTGACGCAGAGCCAGCTGAAGCAGGTGGCATACCGAGTGGTTGGACATGATGCGGCGGCGGCGCTGTGCATCTACCCGTGCAGTAACGGTATCAGCGGTATTGAAGCTGCCCTTTGTTACAGTACCGATATGCATGAAGTGACCTTCGTGGTCTTTCTTGGTATCTTCAACGGTGAATACATTGTCGCCGTTTACAATGACGCCGGTATCTCCAACCTGACCACCGGATTCGCCGTAGAAAGAGGTCTTGTTGAGAATCAGAGTTGCACTCTGACCTTCTTCAACGCTGTCTGCGATGTTGCCGTCACGGACAATTGCCAGAACGGAAGCTTCCTGAGTCAGAGTCTGATAGCCGGTAAATTCGGTTGCATCCAGAGCAGTCAGGTCGATGGAATCGGTGCTCCATCCGCTGACATCTTTTCTTGCTTCTCTTGCACGAACGCGCTGTTCATTCATCAGACGGGTGAACTCTTCTTCATCGATGGTGATGTTCTGTTCGCCCAGAATTTCACGGGTCAGATCGATTGGGAAGCCGAAGGTATCGTACAGACGGAATGCATCCTCACCGGAAAGAACACCGCCCTTACCGTCAAAGGAAGCGATCAGCTGCTGGAGCTGTTCCATACCCTGGTCGATGGTCTTCTGGAAACGTTCTTCCTCTGCTTTGATAACCTTTACGATGTAATCTTCGTTTTCACGCAGTTCCGGATATGCACCTTCGTTTTCCTGGATAACAGTTCTTGCTACTTCATGCAGGAAGGTTCCCTCGATTCCCAGCAGTCTGCCATGACGTGCAGCACGGCGGAGCAGTCTTCTCAGAACGTAACCTCTGCCTTCGTTGGAAGGAAGAACACCGTCGCCGATCATGAAGGTGGTAGAGCGGATGTGGTCGGTGATAACACGCAGGGAAATATCTGCTTTTGGATCTTTCTTATAAGTAACATTTGCAATGCGGCAGATGTGCTGCATAATGTTCTGTACTGTATCTACCTCGAACAGGTTGCCAACATTCTGCATAACGCAAGCCAGACGTTCCAGACCCATACCGGTATCGATGTTTGGTTTTGGCATACGTTCATAGTGGCCGTTGCCATCCGAGTCAAACTGGGAGAATACCAGGTTCCAGATTTCCATGAAACGGTCGCAGTCGCAGCCAACCTTACATTCCGGTCTGCCGCAGCCAACGCCTTCGCCGCGGTCAAAATAGATTTCAGAACAAGGACCACAAGGACCGGAACCATGTTCCCAGAAGTTATCCTCTTTGCCGAAACGAACGATACGTTCTGGAGGAATACCAACCTTTTCAGTCCAGATCTGTGCTGCTTCATCGTCCTCTTCATAAACAGAGATCCACAGTTTGTCTGCCGGAATTTCCAGAACCTGAGTCAAAAATTCCCATGCCCATGCGGTTGCTTCTACTTTGAAGTAATCGCCGAACGAAAAGTTGCCCAACATCTCAAAGTAGGTGCCGTGACGGTCGTCATGACCAACGCTGTCGATATCCGGAGTACGGATACATTTCTGGCAGGTGGTAACACGATGATTCGGAGGAGTCTCCAGACCCAGGAAGTATTTTTTCAGTGGAGCCATACCGGAGTTGATCAGCAGAAGGCTCTTGTCGTTCTTTGGAACAAGAGATGCGCTTGGCATACGGGTATGACCTTTGCTCTCGAAGAAGGATAAGAACTGTTCGCGCAGTTCGTTAAGTCCTGTCCATTTCATCAGTTTCATTTCTCCTTTAACTTTTAACTTTAAACAGATTCCGCAAGGCAGAGTGGAAATAACACCGGATTTTACCCCCAGAAAAACACAAAACCCCCGTCCCAATTGGGACGAGGGTTCAAAACTCCCGTGGTACCACCCAAATTGCAGAAGGATACAAATATCCCCTGCCTCTTTGTCTTTCCGTTAACGCCGGAATCACGTGCAGCTCCTCGCCGCCGGCTCCAAGATGGCACTCCTGCTTTGATCGGCAAAACCTTTCAGCCTGTGGGTTTCTCTCTGTCAGCCGTTTTGGGTCAGGATTCTTCTTTTCTCCGCCTTTTTCCGTTTCAAATTATATCCTTCCCCCAGCTTCTTGTCAAGAGCAGCGCCTAATTTTCCCTGATAGAATAAGCCCATTCAAGCAAGGCAAACCTCGGCTCATACTGTGGACGGGATTTTAATACCCGAAGTTCCTCATCGGAAAATCCCAAATCATCCAGCGGCTCCCCAAACGCTACCGGCAAACACATCTGTGGAAAAAGCACACACCACCAGTTGTGCCCCTTTCCTTCCCCGATGGTAAATCGTACTGCATTGTATTCCCCTGCTGGCATGGTAAATCCTTCATATTCTCTGGTGTCAAAATACATTTTCGTCACACAGGCAGTCACCTTTTGTTCGCTTCCATTTTTCAAAAGCTCATCCTGGGCAGCAGCTACTAGCTTGTCCAGCATCTGTTCTGCCTGAGCACTTACCGACTCCAGATCCTCACAGCCAGAACCAAGCCCCAGCTGATGTGCTTCCTGCAAAATGCGGTCCCGCACCTTTAATTTTAGCTGCTGATCTTCTTGGGTATCAGAATTTGCAAGGATATGTAAGCGCAAAACACCATCATAAAGTTCCCTGCATCCCTTTGCAAAGACAACCTGATCTGCAAGCGTCACCACCAATAAAATTGCCAGAAAAACTGCTGCAAATACTGCAAAAAAGTTTTTCTCCAGCACGTCTGACATCTTATAAATAAACCTTAAGTTTCGTTCTGTTCTTCTCATCGAAATCCCTCCATCATCTTGTTGATATCAAAAGTCTTGCCGTCTAAAAAAGCTTTATACAAAAAGGGATTTTTAATTTATGAAAAAAATCTATCCCTGCCTTTGACAAAATGGGGGACAAAGGAGAAAAATGATGCTATAATATCAGTAAACTTTTCTATATAAATGTTTTCAGAAACGAGCATAAAATCATATCACCATCATAAGGAGGAAAACATATGTACGTAAACCTTTTTGACAGCCATGTTCATTCCGATAACTCCCATGATGGGGAGCATTCCATCACCTTTTTGTGTGAAAATGCACAGCAAAAAGATTTGATGGGACTTTGCATCACCGACCACTATGAGATGGAACTAAACGAAGCTCAGGCCGACATCTGCCTGAGAAATTCCTTTATCGAAACAGGAAAATCCCGTCAGGCGTTTGATAACCGTCTGCTTGTCATGAGCGGCATTGAACTGGGACAGGCAACCAGAAATTTCCAGAAAGCTGATCGTCTTTTAAACCGCTATCGCTTTGACTTTGTCATCGGTTCTCTGCACTGCATCCGCGACATGGATGACTTTGCCTACATTGATTTTTCCGGTCTCAATGTTGAGCTGATCCTTCAGCGCTATTTTGAGGAAATGCTGGAACTTTGCCAGTGGGGCGGATTTGACACCCTTGCCCATATGACCTATCCGCTGCGCTACATTATTGGAAAATATCAGATTCCGGTAGATATGAAGCCTTATGAAGAAATCATCCGCGAAATCTTAAAAACACTTGCAGATAAAAACCTTGCACTGGAAATTAACACAGCTGGACTTCGCCGTGAAATTGGACAAACCTCCCCTACTCTGGAATATGTAAAACTTTTCCGGGAACTGGGCGGAGAACTGCTTACCTTCGGTTCGGATGCACACCGCGCTCAGGATCTTGGCGCTGGACTGGATGTCGCAATCGACATGGCAAAAGAAGCCGGCTTCTCTCACTTTGCCTTTTATAAAAAGAGAGAACCTCGTATGCTGCGCTTGATGTAACGAGGAGTATCTGCCATGCAAAATCAAATGAAATCTTCCACCCCTTCCTTCCCGCCAATTGCCATGGTGAAAGCCTCTTCCTATGAAGAAGCTTTGATTGCACAGGCTGTAGAGCGCCTTTTTTCAGAGCTTTCTATCAGCTCTGCGCTCTTTGAAGGGAAAAAGGTTCTGATCAAACCAAATCTTCTGATGCGCCGCCGTCCAGAAGAAGCAACCACGACCCATCCTCAGGTGGTTCTCTCGGTCATCGAGTGGATAAAACGTGCAGGAGCTGCTGAAATTGTGCTGGCTGACTCTCCGGGCGGATTATATACCCCTTCCCAGCTGCGCTCCATCTATTCGGCATGTGGGATGGAGGATGTTGCCAAAAAAAGCGGCTGTGTCTTAAATCTGGAAACCGGCAGCGGCACTGTTCCTTCTAAAAACCCAAAACTCTGTCAGGAGTTTAACCTCATTGACCCCGTTCGGAAAGCAGATGTTATCGTTTCCGTTGGAAAACTGAAAACTCACTGTATGACCGGACTTTCCGGCGGAGTAAAAAATTTGTTTGGATGTATTCCCGGACTGCAAAAGCCACAGCTTCACTACCGCTACCAGAACAAACGGGAATTTTGCTCAATGCTTGTTGACCTTGCCCAGACCGTCGCACCGGTTCTGACTATCATGGATGCGGTCGAGTCGATGGAGGGAAATGGCCCTTCCGGCGGTTTGGTACGAAAAACAGGATTTTTAATCGCTTCTCAAAACCCATTCTGTTTAGACCGCTTTCTGTGTGACCTGATCGCGATGACCCCACAGCAGGTACCTACTGTCACAGAATCCATCCAACGTGGACTTTGTCCGGAAAAAAGTGAGGATCTTCTGATCCTAAACCCAGATGCACTTCCAACCTTACTGCGTGATTATCGACATCCGCAATCTAAAACCATCGACTTTTCCGGCAATGTGCCTTCCTTTTTACAGCCTGCTGTCCGCTGGACTGCGCGTCATCTGCTTTCTCCAAAACCGATTATCGACACGCAAAAATGCATCGGATGTGGAAAATGCGCTGAAAGCTGTCCGCCGCACACCATCCAGATTCAAAACCGCAAGGCGCAGATTCAGTACAAAAACTGCATCCGCTGCTATTGCTGCCACGAAATGTGCCCTGTGAAGGCAATCCACATCAAGGGGCGCTCCTAATCTTTTCCGGAGGTCTTTCCGATGAAACAAATTACAATCGATGCTCCCTGCAAAATCAACCTCTCTCTTGATATTGTAAGGCGGCTGGAAAACGGCTATCATGAGATGGATATGGTGATGCAATCCGTCAGCCTGTACGATACCCTGACCCTTTCTTTGCAGGAAGGAAGCGGCCAGATCCGCATGACCTGTTCTTTGGAAAACAAAAATTCTTCTCTTGCCTGTGATGATTCCAACATCGTCATCCGCTGCGCAAAGGCTTTTCTTAATGCAAATAATTTAAGTCTTTCCGGTCAGGATCTGATAATTCATCTGATCAAGCGAATCCCTATGATGGCAGGACTTGGCGGCGGAAGTGCTGATGGTGCAGCGGTTCTCTCCGCGCTCAACCGCCTGTTTGAAACTCATCTTTCCTGCGAACAGCTGGAACAGATCGGTGTAAAAATCGGTGCGGATATTCCTTTCTGTCTGCGGGGTGGAACACTCCGCGCCAGAGGAATCGGGGAGCTCTTTTCCCCATTGCCCACCATGCCAGACTGTTCTATTGTCATCATAAAACCTGATTTTGGCATCAGCACAAAAAATGCTTTTTCTCGCTGCGACAGCGCCCCCTACCAGCACGCTGACGTTGAAAAAATGATCGCTGCCCTCTCTTCCGGCAACCTTCTTTCCATCGCAGGTGCTCTGGAAAATATATTTGAGGTGCTCTGCTCAGAGGAAGAATCAGCCGCTTTATCAAAGGCCCGCAGCCTTCTTCTGGAAAACGGTGCCGATGGTGCTTTGCTCAGCGGCAGCGGCAGTGCACTGTTTGGAATCTTTTCTGATTCTTCCCAGGCAAAATTGTGTTGTCAAACGCTTTTATCCGAAATGGAAAAAGGCAATGCTCCTTTGGAAGGAGTTTTTCTCTGCCACCCAGTCTCATCTGGTGCATTCTAAAGCCAATACATTCTAAAATGTGTAATAAAATTCTTTAGAAAGGGTGTTTGTTTATGAACTCTGTCATTCGACTGTGCTGCTGCATCAATCGCGTCAGCAGTACAAACCCTGCTTTCTGCGGTGAATCCATTCAAGATCTTCTGGAAGAAAACAGCTCCTTCCGCGCAGACATCACCTTGTTCCCTCGTCTGGCACTCTGTCCACCTTCTTCCGGCGCTATGCTCAAAAGCGCCGCCATTTCTCACCTGTGTGAAGAATCACTGGATCAGCTGCGCCTTTCCTCTGCACAAAATGGCGGCTGTATCATCGTCGGCCTGGTAAAATCTTTTTACGGAAAACTCACCGATGTGATTGCTGTCATCCAAAACGGGGAAGTTCTGGGATTTTTGCCAGCTTGTGGATTTAACAGTCCCAACACCATCAGCTCCGCAGAGGGATGGTATCCGGCAGACTCTGCGTCCTCTCTGATTTCCTGGGACACTTTATTCTGTTGTGGAGACTTAAAATTCTGCATCTGCCCATGCCCGGTAAAGGATCTCCCACTCCATCTTCCAAGACTTGCTAAAACCGGCTGTCATGCTGTTTTGGTTCCATATTATGAACCTGCTACCGCAGAATCTGCAAAACGGGACAGCGAGCTTGTCCGCTGCCTTTCCGAAACATTCGGCATTGCCATTGCCTTTGTCTGCGGTGGTCAGGGAGATACCTCTCATCCAAATGCATTTCAGGGACATGCTGCCGTTTATGAATGCGGAAATATGCTGTCTGACCACACCGGCCAAAGCATTGGAAACAACACCTATGCACTGGAAAGTTTCTCCTTCTGCCGCGATCTGGACTGCGATATTCTCAACGCATGCCAGCGTTTTCCTTCGGCACAGCAGCCTGATATTATCATCACCGAAAATACCGGCAAAAAGGGATTGCTGCGGGAAGTTCACAATGATCCGTTCCTTCCTATGCAACAGCAGGAAGCCGAACAATACCTTTCCACTTTGTTCCAGCTTCAGGTGGAAAGTCTTGTCTCCCGCGTCACCAACACCGGTCTGCATCGTCTGGTTCTGGGTGTTTCGGGCGGTTTGGACTCTACCCTTGCACTGCTTGTCTGCCATCAGGCATTAAAACAGCTGGAGCTGCCTTCCCAGAATCTGATTGCCATTACCATGCCGGGATTTGGCACCAGTGACCGCACCTATTACAATGCACTCAGCCTGATTTCTGCACTCGGTGCTGAAAACCGGGATATTTCCATCAAAGCATCGGTTCTCCAGCACTTTGAGGACATCGGCCATGATCCTTCTCTGCGGGATGTTACCTATGAAAATGCACAGGCCCGCGAACGCACACAGATTCTGTTTGATGTCGCAAACAGCTGCCGCGGTCTGGTAGTCGGAACCGGAGATATGTCCGAGGATGCACTCGGCTGGTGTACCTTTGGCGGCGATCATCTCGCAAGCTATAACGTCAATGTCTGCCTGACCAAAACCATGATCCGCAAGATGGTAACCTACCTTTGCAGCCGGTTTGATGATCAAGTCAGCAGCATCCTGCATGATATTGTCGATACCCCAGTCAGCCCGGAACTTCTGCCTCCGGACGAAAGCGGAAAGATTCAGCAGAAGACCGAGGATATTCTTGGCAGCTATACCCTGCATGACTTTTTCCTGTACTATCTGCTCAAGTATAACTTCCCGCCAAAGAAGCTTTATTATTATGCTTGTCTTGCCTTTTCGGAGGAATTTTCTGCAAGCTATATTCTTGAGAAGCTCAAAGTATTTCTCAACCGATTCTGCTCCGGACAGTTTAAACGAAGCTGCTCGCCGGACAGCGCAGATATCACCGATGTCTGCCTCTCCCGCTACCCGATTCCATCTGACTGTTCGGCACAGGCATTGTTGTCCGATCTTTCCGATATCCGATAGGATACCCGACAGTATACAAAAGCCGCTGTTTTTCACAGCGGCTTTTTGATATTTTTCTTTTAAGGTTTACAAAACTTCCTTTCTTGGGGTATAATTCATGTATCAGACTGCATACTGCAATTTACCATGCAGGATATATTTATTTTTGTAAAACAGAAGGAGGAAGATGCATTGCCTCTTTTTCAGGTTTGGGCATTGATTCGCAAAATGCTGCTGTCAACTGCTCTGCTTTTCATTCTGCTTTCTCTTGGCGGATGTTCCCGCCTGCAAACCTCAATCGAAGATTTGATGAGCCCACCTGTTCTGACGCAGGAACAGGCAGAAATCCGGGATGCGCTTTCTGCGGTATCCGGAGAAAACGACATCAAGTATAAATATCCGCAAAACGGACAATACCGCTCTTCCTTTATCTTTTATGATATCGATTCGGACGGTTCCGAAGAAGCTCTTGTCTTTTATCAAAGTGCTTCCAAAGGAGATTCCACCTGGATTAATATTCTGGATCGTTCCGAGGAAGGAAAGTGGATCTCTGTCTGCGAAACTCCTGCTCCGGACACTACTGCAAATATCGATTTTGTTTCGTTTGAGCACCTTCTCGATTCCGATTCTGTCAGTCTGGTAATCGGATGGGAGGACTCCAGAAACAGCAAAACGGTGCTTGCGTACAGCTATACCGGCCAGCGTCTGCTTCCTATCTTTGAGCGGGAATACAGCGAGATTGCCATTACCGATCTGGATTCCAACGGCTCAACCGATCTGGTTTTGTTTACCCAGCAGGCACAATCCACATTGGTATTTCTTGCCTGCCGCACTGACAGTGGTTTTGAAACGGTTGACTCCTACACACTTTCCCGCGGAATTGTCAGCTTTGACAGCATCCAGCAGGGAAAAACACTCAGCGGCAGCAATGCGTTGTTTTTGGACAGTACGGTCGATCTTTATGAAACACCGTTTCAGGTCACCGACGTTATCTCCGCTAAACCAATCGAAGGAAGTTCCCCTGTCCTGGTAAACCTTCTGGACAATGAAACGGTCTCTCTTTCCCAAAACACTCTGCGCCCTGCACAGAATCTTTTCTGTCGGGATATCGACGAAGACGGCATGATCGAGATTCCTACCGTTTCCCCACTTCCCGGTTACGAGAGTGTTCTGGACGAGGACTCTGTATTCATGATCACCTATAATCTGGTCTCCTCAAACTTTCAGTTTGTACCGCGTTTAAGCGGTGTTATCAACCCACAGCACCGCTATATGATCGCCTTCCCGGAACGCTGGCTGAATACCGTTACCGTTTCTGTCCAGCCAGAAAACGGAGAATGGACCTTCTTTGCCTATACCGGAGATCTTCAGGACACCTCCACTCCTTTACTGAAGATCCGTGTTTATTCAGCAAAAGACTATCATGATAAATTTGACAGCGACTATTTCCAGCTGATTGGACAGAAGGGATTGTTTGAATATTATGCTTATATTCCTTCTTCCCAAAGTGAACTTGCTATTACCAAACAGGAACTGACCGAGGAAATGTTCTTCTTCCTCGACTAATCAGCCCTCCTGATCCAAAATTTACCTGAAAGGATGATTTTTGTGAAACGAATTCTGGTAGCGGAAGACGAAGATGTTATCCGCGACTTTGTTGTAATCAATCTGCGCCGAAACGGATATGAAGTCGTAGACGTTCCAAATGGAGATGAGGCCATCCGCGTATTCGATGAAAATAATGGCGATTTTGATATCTGCCTTTTGGACATTATGATGCCTGGAAAGGATGGATTTACTGTCTGCAAGGAGATCCGCAAACGCTCCTCCACCGTCGGTATCATTATGCTGTCTGCAAAAAGCCAGGAAATGGATAAAGTCGGTGCCCTAATGTTCGGTGCTGACGATTACGTCACCAAACCATTTGGTCCTGCAGAACTGATTGCTCGCGTCGATGCACTGCACCGCCGCGTCAACATGGTTTCTGCAAAACCAATTGAAGACCCAAATGAGATTCGTTCCGGTCCGTTTGTTTTAAACGAGCGCAGCCGAACCTTGACCAAGAACGGTCAAAACATCGATCTGACACAGGTTGAATTCCAGATCATGGAATGCTTCCTAAAAAACCCCAACGTTGCTTTGGAACGAAATACCGTTTTGTCCAAAGTATGGGGAGAAAACTATTTTGGCGACGTTAAAATCGTCGACGTTAACATTCGCCGCCTGCGCATGAAAATTGAGGACGAACCTTCCAATCCAAAATACCTGACCACCGTCTGGGGATATGGATATAAATGGAGCGTCAACGAATAACCCTGTCATCGAATCTATCAAACGGGAGGTATTGAGTTGCCTACCAAAAAGCTCACCAAGCGCTGGCTGTACAACAACTTTCTGGTCATTTTGATTTTTCTGTCAGCGCTTATCATCGCATTTTCTCTTGCGATCCGAAATTATTATTACAACAGCGTCCTCAGTGTGGTCAAAAATACCGCCGCAGTACAAAACGCCAGTCTGATCAACTACTCGGAAGATAATACGGTCGATTTCTCGGTTGCTGCCCGAAAGATGGTAGAAGACTTTGAGGACAAAGACCTGATGGAACTGATGGCAATTGATAAAAGTGGAACTGTCATTATCACTTCCAGTGGTTTTTCCCCTTCTTCTGACACGCAGATGCCGGACTACATTGCTGCTCTGACAAGCCCAACCCGGGACGCCTCCTCTTATGACACCATCAACGGTGAAAGCGTCCTGTGCTATACCCTGCTTGCACCTGCTGTCAATGATTCCAATCTTTCTGCCCTACGATATGTTGTATCCCTCACTGCAGTCAAACGGCAGATTTACATCTTGATTGCAGCCGCCGGTGTTGTCGGCGCTGCCATCATCTTCTTTGTCATCCTGTCCAGCTCTTACTTTATCAATTCGATCATCAATCCAATTGACGAAGTACGAAAAATCGCCCTGCAAATCTCCAAGGGAGATTTTTCCGCCCATCTAAAAAGTACGACCGATGATGAGATTGGAGAATTGTGCGATGCCATCAATGCCATGGCAGTAGAACTTCAGGAAAATGAAAAGATGAAAAATGACTTCATCTCTTCTGTTTCCCATGAACTGCGCACCCCTCTGACTGCAATCAAAGGTTGGGCAGAAACGCTGATGGATGACTCGGTCGACCGCGAAACCACCAAAAAAGGAATCGGTGTTATTATCAAAGAAAGCGAACGCCTTTCTGGCATGGTGGAGGAACTGCTGGACTTCAGCCGTCTGCAAAGCGGACGTCTCAAATTAAATCCAACCAAGCTGGATCTGGTCGCAGAGCTCAGTGACGCCGTTCTGATGTTTACCGAACGTGCCCGTCAGGAAAACATCCAGTTAAACTATGATGAACCGATGGATATTCTGCCTATCATGGGAGATGCAAACCGCCTGCGTCAGGTATTTGTCAACATCTTGGACAACGCCTTGAAGTACTCCGATGCCGGTGACAGCATTACTGTGTTGGTTCAGGTAGCGGACAATAAAGCCACTATCCTCATTCAGGATACCGGTATCGGTATTGCACCGGAGGACCTGCCGAAGATCAAGACCCGCTTTTACAAGGCAAACGCAACACGTCGTGGTTCCGGAATCGGACTTGCTGTCGCAGACGAGATCGTCTCAATGCATAACGGAACGCTTACTCTTGACAGTAAAGAAGGCGTTGGCACTACCGTCAGCATCACGTTGCCGCTGACTGTCTGATGCACAAAATACCCTTTTTTCATTAAAAAACCGCGAGCGATCACATCGCCCGCGGTTTTTCGTCAACTTTGAATGATTCCAAAAATCTATTCATAAAATACACTTTATTTTTTCAGTACCGGATGGTACAATAATAGTTGTTGCCAAAGAAAATTTTCGTATTGGCTCTCGACTATTCATGATCCCGGAATCCCAGCTTTGTCTCGGAGTTCTGAATCAGGTTGAGCAGTGCCTGCGACTGCTTTGGATAATTCTGCATCAGATATTCTGTAGTGATTTTCAGTTCACTGATGTTCTTGATCTTATCGTTTCCTTTGTCGCTGCCCTGTGCCATCTGCTGTGCTTTTGCTTCACTGACCATCATAGCCGCATTGCAGTAACCTCCGACAAGCTCCTGTGGAATAGAAAACATAGTGTTTTCATTCTTCGGATTTGCCGAATACAGAATTCGGAAGGAACGGTAAACTGCCATCATGAGATAGTTGGAAATTTCTGCATTCAACTGTTTGGATTCACTCTTTCCAATCAGATCATAAACGATGCTCAAGGAATTGGAAATCAGCTTTTTATTTAAAATTGGCATAATATTGCCTTTAAATACAACATCCTTTGCACTGTCCGCTTCCGGAATATCCTCTACGGTCAGCTGGCGTCCATTTCTCTCCGGAGAAACACCCAGCAGATAATCGCAGGAAACTCCATAAAAGCGTGCACATTTTACAAGGAAATCCAGGCCGCACTCTCGAATTCCTTTTTCATAATGGGACAGCAGTGCCTGCGAAATACCAAATTCCGCCGCCGCCTGTTTCTGGCTGATCCCTTTCTCTTTCCTCAAAAGCGTAATAAGCCGTGGGAAATCGGCATTCATACGCACATCCCCCTTACTTTTGCGTGATAGGCCGTCGAATCATGCCGACACCTCTTGTCTACGTATCGTAAATTATATTACACCCAAAACCCTTTGTAAAGTGCTTTTGGGAAGAAAAAAAAGATTTTGGTCGAAAAAGCAAAATCAGCCCCAAAATCTCTACATTTTCGTTTGTAATTTTTTCAAAAAGACACTTTTTAAGAAAGGACGTTTTTTATGCTGACCTATAAAATTCATCTGTTCCGCCACGGGATCACCCGCGCAAATCTGGAAGGAAAATATGTGGGACTTACTGACTATCCGCTTTGCCAAGAAGGAATCGATGCCCTGAAAGAATATGTAAAGGGAAAAGACTATCCTGCTATTGAAAAAATTTACACCTCTCCGCTTCGCCGCTGCCGCGAAACAGCCAAAATACTCTATCCTGGCTACAAAACATTTGATGTTCCACAGCTGATGGAAATGGATTTTGGTTTATATGAAGGGAAAACTTTAGATGAACTTCAAAATGACGAAACCTTTATTGCTTGGAGCCGTGACAGCATGCACAATGCACCACCGGAAGGTGAAGATGGACTTACCTTTATCCGCCGTGTTATTAAAGGTCTGGACGACGTGTTCAAGGACATGATGGCAAATGATGTCCACAACGCCGCTCTGGTCATCCCTGGCGGTATGATTATGTCGATGCTTGCTCTGATGGGATTTCCTCGCCATCCAATGGGAGAATGGGAATGTGACGCCGGTGCAGGCTATACCATCGTTATGACCCCTGAGCTGTGGAGCAGAGACAAAGTCTTTGAAGTTCTCAATGCAATCCCGATGAAACCGGAAGACTGGGAAGATCATTGGAGCACCAAGAAATATTATGAGGATGGCGAAGAGATGTTCTTTGAATAAAAAGAATCTCTCTCCTTCCCAATCCACAAAGGAGATCTTTCAATATGACTTTGAGAAAACAAGTAAAATATAACGCCAAGCGCTGCTTGTGCAACAGCTGGGGAAAAGCGGTGGCAATCTCTCTGATGGGAGTAGCGATCTATCTGCTGTTTGCAATCATTGAAATGATTGCAAACCTCCTGTTAACCTTGCCAGCTCAGACCTCTTACCTGATTCCGGGAATCTCAGACTCCTGGCTTCTCTCTTTCGCCATCAGCATTGTAATGGCAATCGGTTCCTTTTTGCTGCTGGTTCCATTAAATCTGGGCATCACCTCATGGTACTATTCCCTTTCTGATGGCATCTCGGAAGATATCCTCAACATCTTCTGCTTTTTTGCAAATCGCAGGATGTTCTTCCGTTCCCTCTATCTCACATTGAATATAGGGGTTCGTGTGCTGCTTACCTCTTTGCTTTATTTGATTGTTCCCGGTGCAGGCATCGGATTTTCTATCTGGCTTTTGTCCACTGCACCTTTTGCAGGGGCAATCTTTGCCGGCAGCCTTGCCCTTACTTTTTCGGCGATGCTGTTCCTTTTGATGCTGGGATTTTTGCTGGTACGTCTGCAAAAATATTTTCTTGCCCGCTACTACCTGCTGGACACCACCACAACGGTACACAAAGCAATCCGAAATTCCATCCACGCAACAAAATCCGTTCGGGATGAAATTTTTCTGTTTAAACTTTCCTTCCTTGGTTGGGGAATCGCTTCTCTGATTCTGCTTCCGATTTTGTATACTTCGGCTTATTACTCTATGAGCGCCATGTTGTACGCGCGTTTCCTGATAGAACAGGACAAACGCTCCAACAGTATCGTTCTGGTCGGTGATGTCAACTCCGATGATGGGATCCAAGAAGGAAGTACAGCTGCCGAAGATTTATCCCAGACAAAACCGTTTGAAAGCTGCTCTCCTTCTCCTGCTGCTAATTCTGATATTTCGGTAGAAGAACCCACCATTTCAGTTTCCCTCAATCAGGAACCGGGTGAAAAAGAATGATGATTCGCAAACTGGGACCTGACGATTTCGAGCAGGTAGATAGATTGATGCAGCAGGTGCATCAAATCCATCTGCAAGCCCGTCCAGACCTGTTCATTCCGTTGACACATCCTCTCCCTGAAAAAACATATCAGGAAATGATCTCCTCTGATCAGGCAATCTGCCTTGCAGCTGAATGCTGTGAAGATGCCGAGCAGAAGAACCAGATCATCGGTATCTGCTTTGTTAGCATGCGCAATCACTGCTGCATGGTCGACAGTCTGACCGCCTATATGGAAGACCTGTGTGTGGATGAGCATTACCGCCATCTGGGCGTTGGTCGTCAGCTCTTTGAACGGGCAGAAAAACTTGCAAAAGAAAAAGGCGCTTCCCGCCTTGATCTGATGGTGTGGGATTTTAACCATAGTACCATAGACTTCTATCGTGCAATGGGCATGACCCCACAGCGATATATCTTCGAAAAAAATCTATGATCCATCTTCCCTTTGGAAAACAGTTCGTTTGATTCTGTTTTCTAAAGGGAACTTTTTTGCAAAAAGACAGATTAAAAGACCAATCTTTGTGGAAAAGGTACTATATTTATTCATAAATTCATGCTATACTGTTTTTGTCAAAAATAGTCATATCCCAAAATTCAGATAAAGGAGCTTACTTTTCTATGTCAAACCCAGAAAAGAAAAAAACAATCAAAACTTCTATTGGCGGTCAAGCCGTCATTGAAGGTGTCATGATGCGCGGCCCAAAGGTAACCGCTCTTTCGGTACGCATGCCTGATCAGTCCATTTCCACCGAAGAATGGGCTACACCAGATGGAAACAAATGGTATAAAAAGACACCGTTTATCCGCGGCATCTTTAATTTTATCGAATCCATGACCTGTGGTTACCAAAGCTTGATGAAGGCGGCAGAAAAAGCTGGTCTGGACGATGATGAAGAGCCTTCTAAATTCGAACAGAAACTGCGTGATATGCTCGGCGACAAGTTTATGCCGTTTCTGGAAGGATGCATCCTGCTGTTCTCTTTGGTAATGGCTCTCTTCTTCTTTGCATTTCTTCCAACTACCATTGTCAATCTGTTAAATGGTGTTATCACCCATCCTCTGGCTCTCTCTGCGCTGGAAGGTTTAACCAAGATTGCAATCCTCATCGTTTACCTCGCAGCAATCTCCAATATGAGCGATATCAAGCGCGTATTTATGTATCATGGTGCAGAACACAAGACCATCTTCTGCTATGAACACGGAGAAGAACTCACCGTAGAAAATGTCCGCAAATATAAAAGATTTCATCCACGCTGCGGCACCAGTTTTCTGGTCATCGTTCTGCTGCTTTCTATTCTGGTTTCTTCGCTGATCTCTTGGGATAATCTCTGGGTGCGCGTTGGACTCAAAGTTTTGTGCCTGCCTGTCATCATGTCCCTGTCCTATGAATGCATTAAATTTGCCGGACGTCACGACAATCTGTTCACCCGAATTCTGTCTGCTCCTGGTCTTTGGACACAGCGCCTGACAACAAAGGAGCCAGATGACAGCATGATTGAAGTTGCAATCGCCTCGATGAAACGGGTAATCCCAGAAAATCCTGACGAAGCTTTGTTTTAAAAAATATACAATTTGTATTTTTGTCTTTTTATATCCTGTTTTGGATATTTTAGGAGGATTCCATGACCTATCGGGAACTTTTTTCCAAAACCTGTCAACAGGGAATTGCACCGCATGAAGTTCGGCTCTTGCTGGAACATCTGTTTTCCTTTTCCCAAACCAGCCTTTTAGTTCACTTTGATGATCCGTGCGACAGCTCCAAGCTGGAGCACTTTGAAGAAATGGTGTCAAAACGTAAGACAGGTTATCCATTACAATATCTTTTGGGAGAATGGGAGTTTTTTGGTCTGCCGTTCTATGTTGGGGAAGGCGTTTTGATTCCCCGTGCTGATACAGAGATTCTGGTCGAAACTGCACTGGAACTTTGTGACGGCATGTTTTCTCCTAAAATCTGTGATCTGTGCTCCGGTTCCGGCTGCATCCCGATTGCCATGAGCAAAAATCTTCCAGAAGAAAGCTCTCTTACCGCAGTGGAGCTTTCGGATGATGCTTTTTACTATCTGAAGAAAAATAAGGAACGTCACCAGTGCGATAATCTGAAACTGATTCAGGCGGATGTCTTAACCTGGCAACCAGAAGAAACGTTCCATCTGATTACCTCAAATCCCCCTTATATCAGCAAAGAGGAAATGCAGACATTGCAGCCGGAAGTTCTTGCCGAACCTAAAATGGCTTTGCAGGCAGAAGAAAATGGACTGTATTTTTACCGTATCCTCTCTGACCGATACCGTTCCTTTTTAAAGAAAAATGGATGGCTTGTCTTTGAGATCGGTTATCTTCAGGGAAACGCGGTATCTCAACTTTTATTGGACAATGGATTTACCGATGTCCGCGTGATTCCGGATTATAACGGAAATGACCGGGTTGTAATCGGTCAGCTCAAAAACAACTAATTGTTATTTATAATAAAAATATAACTTTAAGGAGAAAATATGAAGCAACCAAAATATAAAGCAGTGGTCTATGATGTAGACGGCACTGCTGTTGATTCCCGATACAACATTGACGCACTCCAGGAAACCTGCATCGAATTGCTCGGTCGGGAAGCTACCGACGAGGAGCTGAAAATCACTTACGGCATGACTGCTAAAAATGCTATTTTGTATCTTGGTGGTACCGAAGATCAGGTGGAACCGTTTGAAAAACGATGGATTGAAAAGATCATGAAGATGTGCCAGAACGCTTCTCTTTTTGACGGTATCTACGATGGCATGTGCCAGATGAAGGATGCCGGCATCCTTCTTGGCATCAATACTTCCCGCAATCGCAATGAACTGGGTGACCTGCACGAATATATCAAGGAACCCTTTCTGGAGCTCTGCTCTTTGATCATCACCTGCGACAAAGTAGCAAATCCAAAACCTGCACCTGATTCCCTTCTGTATTTCCTGCGTGAGACCGGTCTCAAACCGTCTGAGGTGCTTTTTGTCGGTGACAGTGAATTCGATGCCGGATGCGCTAAAAATGCCGGTTGTGACTTTGCACTGGCTACCTGGGGATGCTTCTATCCTGACAAAATTGATGCAACCTACAAACCGCTCCATCCGGATGAGCTGTTATCCATTGTTGGTATCTGTTAATCATAACTCCCTGTATTCTAAGCAGGGAGTTTTCTTTTTTCTAAATTTATTTTTGGAGTATGCAATAAAATAGCTCCCTCAAAAGTTATTTAGACAGAAAGGGCAAAAACCTTTTTAAAAACTTTTGGAAAAAATTTTTTAAAGGTGCAATAAAACACCTTCCCCGAAAGTTATCTAAATAGAAAGGGCAAAAACCTTCTCAAAAACTTTTGGAAAAAATTTTTTAAGGGATGCAATAAAACACCTTCCCCGAAAGTTATCTAAATAGAAAGGGCAAAAACCTTCTCAAAAACTTTTGGAAAAAATTTTTTAAGGGATGCAATAAAACACCTTCCCCGAAAGTTATTAAAACAAAGAACGTTTTCAAAGTACTTTAAAAACAAACCAACAAACTGATACACCCACAATCATATAGAAAGGATGTACCTTATGAAAAAATTTACTAATCACCTTACCGCTCTCACACTCGCTGGCCTGATGGTTCTCACAACCGCTTCCGTTGGTGCTGCTTCCGTTTATCGCAGCGTTACTGCAAAACAGAATACAACTGCAACCGTAAAGGTAAACGGTGTAAACCTTACCCTGAAAGAGGACGATGATACCCTTTATCCTCTTACCTATGATGGCGTCACCTATCTTCCTGCAAAACAGCTTGCAGATGCTCTGGGATACAATGCCTCGATAAATGATGGATCTGTCACCATTACTTCTAAAACTACCTCGACCACAACTTCTTCCAGCGGTGATATCGGCGCTGAAAAAGCAAAACAAATTGCTTTGGAGCATGCTGGACTGAGCGCATCCAAAGTTTCCTTTATCAAAACCGAAGCAGATTATGATGATGGCAGAAAGGTTTATGACATTGAGTTTTATTCCGGCAACAAAGAATACGACTACGAAATCCTTGCTTCCAATGGCACCATCGTTTCTGTGGACTATGATGTAGAAAACTACTCCATCCCTTCCACTACTACAAGCAATAACTATATCGGTGTAGAGGCTGCAAAACAGGCTGCATTAAAACATGCTGGTCTTTCTGAATCTCAGGTAAGCTTTAAAAAAGCGAAACTGGATTATGATGACGGCCGAGCAGAATATGAACTGGAGTTTAGACATAACTTCCAGGAATATGAATATACCATCGACGCTGTCAGCGGCACCATTCTTGACTTTGAAAGAGACTAATTTTATTGCAATTCTTTCTCTCTCCTGCTATACTTAAAACAATCGGGAAATCCCGCCTGAACACACTCTCATTTCAAAAGCGTGATCTCCCTCTTCAGAAACAATAACAGAGAGGTTCAGGCAGTCCGGGTACTGTCTGAACCTTTTTAATTTCCCATTTTGGACAGGGAGGGAAAACCTATGCTTATCACCATGATGCTGGCAGAACGGCAATTTAAACCTCTGCGTCCTGTTATCGACTCACAGGATCTGGAAGAAAATCTTGCCCAGATTGCTTTGGGAAGCCAGCAGGCATTTGAAAATCTCTATCGAGCCACTGACAGCTCGATCTACGGCTATGCTTTATCTCTGACCCGAAATCATCATGAAGCGCAGGACATCATGATGGAAACTTATTTAAAAATCCGCTGTGCTGCGCATCTGTACATTCCACAGGGAAAACCGATGGCGTGGATTTTGACCATTACAAAAAATATTGCACGCACCAGAATGCGCTCTGCTGGACGACAGATTCCTTTGGAAGAGGTAGAGCAGGTATCACTTCCATTTGACCGCGATACCGAAGAAGCCGTTACACTGCAACAGGCAATGCTGAATCTGAATGAACAGGAACGACAGATTCTGATGCTGCATGCTGTAACCGGACTCAAACACCGCGAGATTGCTGAGATCATGGGAATTCCTTTGGCAACGGTACTTTCCAAATACGCCCGTTCCCTTAAAAAATTAAAACATATTCTTCAGGAAACGGAGGTGTAACCACTATGAATGAACAGAAAAAACACGATAAACTGACCAATGAAGAAGTGGAATACCGAATCGCCAAGGCTGTTGTAAAAAATGTTCCTGATCTTTACGAAGAAGCTGCCAATACTCCCGTTACCCCACTTGCTATGGTGGACGACATCCTTCCTCGACAGTATCCCAGACAAAAACGCGTCTTACCTCGCCTGGCAGCTGCCTGTCTGCTACTGGTACTGTTTGGCGGTTCCTTTTTTGCTTATACCTGGTTCTCCGTGAAAGCCATCCTCTCCATCGAGGTTAACCCTTCTGTCGCACTCTCCATCAATCGCTATGAGCGTGTCATTGATGCTCGTGCCATGAACAGCGATGGGGACGATCTGCTGGATGAACTTTCCCTGAAAGGATTAAAACTTGAAACTGCCATGGATGCTTTGATGGGTGCGATGAATCGCAAAGGCTATCTTCAGGATGGCGGTAACATCCACCTGTTTGTGGATGGAAAGGATGAAAACTTCAATCAGGAACTTTACGAAGAAGTGGACGAAATGCTTTCCCATCTTGCTCCAAACATGGTAACCGATAATGTAACAGAGGAATCTTCCGATTCATCTGCGACAACTTTATCAGAGGATGAGGTAAAACAAATTGCCCTGCAGCATGCTTCTCTTTCTGATTCTCAGGTTACCTTCCATGACCTTTCGTTGGAATCTGATGATCAGCAGAAAATCTATCACCTCTCCTTCTATACTGATTCAGAAGAATATGAATATACTATCGATGCTGTCAGCGGAGAAATTCTTTCCTATGACCATGACATCGAAAACTTTTCTTTACCTTCTTCTGCCGCTCAAACAGAGGAATCTACATCAGAATCTCTTCCTCAGCAAAAACCGGAGTCTAATTCAAGTACTTCCAACCAAACACAAATCAGCTTGGATCAAGCAAAACAAATTGCACTGCAAAAAGCCGGTTTGGAAGACAGTCAGGTTATGTGGGAGAAAGCGGAAAAGGATAAGGACGATGGCAAGATCCTTTATGAGCTGGAATTTTCTTATAATCACACCGAATTTAATTGTGAAGTTGATCTGTTCGGCAATATCCTGAAATTCGAACAGGAAACAGATGATTAAAATACCACAAAAAAACACAGGAGCAAATGCTCCTGTGTTTTTTATTAGTTTAAATATAAGTCTACCCTGGTTTTTAAGGAATCCAGTGTCACGGTTGTGGTCAGATTATAATTTACCCTATCTGCTACACCATAACCCTCAATGACATTGACTTTAGAAGCCGATACCGTTTCTCCATCTACTTGCGGTAAAAATTCTCCTGCTTCCACCTGTTCTTTGGTAAACCACACACTGGTTACCAATGTATAGCTGTTGCCAGGAGACTGGTAGAAATCAAATAGCTCACCCTGATGAATTACCTTCCGCACTTCCTGTGGATTGGAGATGTCTTCCAGACTATACAGTTTGATACAGACGGTTCCCCCTTCCGTATCTTCTTCCATAACAGCCATGCTCTTCTCTGATGCAAGCACCTTTGCGCCGGCTGTAACCTGCATGGATGCAGCTTCCTCTCCATTTGTCTTCTGCAGGGTGATAGCACCACTGGTTGGATCATAGGAGACACTGCCTGTTTTCAGCTCAAATTTTTGCAGCTGACTTTGTTTTGCATCCTTTACCGCTCCCTGAAGTAGGTTTTTTTCAGGCTGAGCAGCTTGTGTCTGTGCTGTAGCTGGCAATTCTTCTTCCGGTTCTTCCTGCTGCTTTGCACTCATAGAATCCAGAATCTTCTGTTGAAGCTCTGTCACCTCTGGAGACTGCTGTACAGCATCGTTGGACTGCGGTACTTCTTGCATGGCTACTCTTGGCTGAATCGAGGCAGTCTGTGGCTGTGCTTCTGTCTGCTGCTCGTTTTCCGATGGCTGTTCTGCCGGTGCTTCTGTCTGCTGCTCGTTTTCCGATGGCTGTTCTGCCGGTGCTTCTGTCTGCTGCTCGTTTTCCGATGGCTGTTCTGCCGGTGCTTCCGACGCTAATTGCGGAACTGCCTCTGCTTCTGCCACCTGTTCCGATTCCTGCTGAGTTTCTTCTATCTCATCTGTCGTCGGCTGTGCTGAAAATGTCTGTGCTTTCGCTTTTGGCTCTTCTGCTGCAGATTCTTCAGTTACCGCAGCATTTTTTTGAACTTCTGCTTGTTCTTCCGGAATAGCAGCTTCCTCTACAACCGATTCTTCCTGCGGTGCTGCTGCAGCATCCTGCATCAGATTTTCTGCCTGCTGCATGGGAGTTTTTATCTTCCAGTAAGCTGCCGACAAGCCCACTACCAGCACCAGTGTGCAGGCAATGGCCCATCTGCGGCGAGCTGCCTGGCGGGATGTACGGCGCTGCTTTGGAAATTCCAAAACTTCCCCCATCTTCTTTTCATCAGACGAATCTGTTTTTGTATCAGAGACATTTTGTGTCTCTTCAATCTGTTTTAATTGTTCTTCCACTACGGACGGTTCTACGGTTACCTGATGGTCACCTTCTCCGGAACAAATTTTATTCCAGATATTTTCCGCGCTTAAACTCTCGGGAAGCGGTGGGCAGGAAAACGACGAAAAGGATTTTCTAAAAAATTCTTCTTCGTTTCCAAGCTGCATCTGTTCTTCCTTCGACAGACTGCTTTCTTCCCAAAGATCACTCTTTTTCTCTGTCAACTCTGCTTCCCTCCTTCCAAATATTTTCTCATCTTTTTAAAAGCCCGAAACAGTTTGGAACTTACCGTTCCCTGCGGGCTGCCTACAATCCCTGCAATCTCTCTTGCAGTATATCCTTCTACGGCTGACAAAACGACAATCTGCCGCTCTTCCTCACTCAAATCCTGTAAAGCGCGCAGCAAATCGGTCCTTTGCAGCACCGTTTCGGAAAACTCACTCTGCTCACCTGGAAGCTGGAGCATCTCATCAATGTCCATCTCATTTCTGGCCCGAATATAATCCCGGATCTTTCGGTTGCATCTTGCCGACAAAATCCGGTAAATCCACGGCATAAATGCCTGTGGATCGCGCAGGCCGGAAAGTCCTCGGTACGCTTCGATAAACGTTTCCGAGACCACGTCTTCCGCATCATGACTGTTTCCGAGGGTGTATAATGCTGTCCGGTATAACGAAGGCGCTACTGCCTGATAAAGCTTGGTAAAGCCTTCCTGGCCTCCCTTCTGGGCTTCCAGCACCAAAGCTGTGTCTAATTTCACCTCTACACCACCCATCATAATTTTAGTGTCACATCATCTGCAGTTTATTGCATCTGTTTCATAATTTTTTCTCTTGATGGGATATTCTCCTTCTACGATTCCACATTTTCGCAGATCGCTGGAATATCTCTCTCCCAAAAACAGCGCTGTTCTTTCATCTGGAACATCAAACGCCAATTGTAGAACCATTATAATATATTCTTTTTTAAAAAACAACCGCGATTTTTTGACCCTATCTCCTCAAATATCAAAAAATTTCTGGAATTTAAGCGATTTTGAAACTTTTTTTAATCTCTATTTTGCCAAAGGCAAAAAAAGACGCCCTTTCATACAGAAAAAGCGTCTTTTGGTTTGGATTATTCTCCTTTTCGTTTCAGGATTTCTTCCTTCATGCGTTCAAACACAGACTCATATCGGGTAGACCGCATATTTGGAAATGCCTTGAGCAGACGGCGACGGAAGAAACGGTTTTTGCCGGATGCTTCGTGAATACGAGCTTCCAGACGTTCCCAAATTTCTCTCTGTTCCGGCGACAGTTTTGCCAGCAGTTCTTTTCTTCTCTCTGCTTTGCGCTCGCTTCGCTCGTTTCTGCGTTCTTCCAAAAATTCCCGCAGTTCCATCTTTCCAAGTTCCAGATCCAGTTTTCGTTGATCCATCTTCTGCTGCAGCTCCTGATGGTTCTGCCGCAGATATTCTGCAGTCTCCAGCTTGGTCTGTTCCACCAGTTGCTGGATCTGTTTGAGCGTTCCATTCAGCTCCAGGATGGTGCGTACGGTCACGGTACAGTCCGCGGTCAGAATTACCGCAAATGCTGCCGTAAAGGTGATACACAGCCAGTCAGGCAACGAAGCGATCATTCCCTGTACCACTGGGTCAATTACCCTCGCAGCAATGACTGAGAGCACACCAAACATCAGCGAGTTTCTCAGACAAACCCTGCCGTGAATGTTAAAGCGATAGGTCGAATAATCCCACCACTTGGTTGCAAACAGTTTTTCCAGCAAGAATCCTGTAATATATTCGATCACACTGGTAACCAGCACACCGCTCAAATACAATACCAAAAGATTTTCCCGTACCGGACGCAGGAAAAACAGCACTGCCATCGCGCCAAATCCATATACCGGACACAATGGTCCGTTCAGAAAGCCGCGGTTTACAAACTTTCTTTGCCCAATGGAGCAGTATACCGTCTCACATACCCACCCCAAAAAGCTGTAAGTCAAAAATGCCAAAAACAGCTGCAAAACAATAACCTCCTGCCTAAAATACATTGCCGGCGCTGCATCAAAACACCGCCGGCAATATTTTTATTATGTTAACCGTTCTGTGCAGCCAGTTCCAATTGTTCCTCGCTGCTCTTATTTCCAACTGTGCTCGCTGCAAAACCTGCATGAACCTGCGAATGAGAATCTTCATTGACATCCTGTACCTGTTTTAAGGTGCTGTCTTGCTGGCGATTCGAGGTATTGCCCGAAGCCATGTTCTGCTGGGACGCCATCAGTCTTGCATTTGCCAGCATCAGTTTAATTCGATTCTGCTGGTTTACCTTGGAAGCACTGGAGTCATAGTCTACCGCTACAATATTAGCCTGTGGGTTCTTCTCCTTGATGACGCGCATAACGCCCTTTCCACAGATATGGTTTGGCAGACATCCAAATGGCTGAGTGCAGACAATATTGTTGACGTGATAATGCTGAATCAACTCAACCATCTCTGCGGTCAGCAGCCATCCTTCACCCATTTTAACGCCTTTTCCAATATATCCTTTGGTGGATTCGATTGTGCTTTCAAAATGACATGGCGGCTGGAAATCGCTGTTTTGCTCAATCAGATGAATCATGTCGCTCTTTCTGCCGCGCAGGAAATGGTTTACCTTGCGCATTACTGCCGCTTTGACTGCGTTGATGCCATACAAATCATGGTCAAACTCAACGTTATGTGTGCAGTAAAGCAAAAAGTCAAACAGTCCCGGGCAAACAACTTCGCATCCTTCCGAGAGCAGAAATTCCTCCAGATTGTTGTTTCCCAGCGGAGAATATTTTACATAAATCTCACCGACAATGCCGACCTTGATCTTCTCCTCTTTTCTGCGATTTACCTGATTGAATCTCTTGATAATCTTTACCATCAGCGCAGAAACTTCTTTCCATCGAAGCAATTTCTTGCAGAAAAGCTGCTCAGCCATCTCTACACTGTCATCTACAGCCTTCTGGCTTTCTCCAGAGACGTTTTCGTACGGTATGCACTGATTATACAGTGTCATAATCAAATCGCCACACAGGACGCCATAGACCGCTTGCAGAAGCATGGTGACTGGAAGAGAGAATCCTCCCGACTGTTCACTTTTCAAAAAGCTTGCTGAGATAACCGGAATTTCACCGTAACCACATTTGTTTAGTGCCTTGCGCAGAAGGTGGATATAGTTGGATGCACGGCATCCACCACCAGTCTGGGTAATCAGCAGAGCCACCTTGTCCAGCGGAAGGTCACAGTGTTCCAGAGCATCGATCATCTGTCCAATAACCAGCTGTGCTGGATAACAGGTATCATTGTGGACATTTTTTAGTCCCTGATCGATGACTCCCTGTCCAAAATTATCCAGAACTTTAATTTTGTATCCATAATTTTCCAGAACATTTCCCAAAATTTTAAAGTGAATCGGCAGCATGGTTGGAATCAGGATTGTATGTGTCTGCTTCATCTCTTTGGTAAATGTTACTTTCTTCATGGGTTCCATCTAAAAACATACCCTCCTCGTTTCAATGTAATAGGAGCGCCCTGTTGCGGCGCAGCCTCACCCTACTGTTTCTTTTTCTGTGCATCGCGTTCCCGAACTGCACCTACCAGAGAACGCAGACGAATCTTAACCGCACCAAGGTTATTGATTTCGTCAATTTTCAGCTGGGTATACAGGCGGTCGCCCCGTGCCAGAATCTCCGATACCTCATCGGTAGTAATCGCATCAATACCGCATCCAAACGATACCAGCTGCACCAGCTCGCAGTCGTCATGTTCGGTGACATATTTTGCGGCATTGTAAAGTCTTGCATGGTAGGTCCACTGATTCAGTACGTTCGGACGCACCGGTTCCACCAGATCAGATACACAATCTTCACTGACTACAACCAGTCCCAGTGAGGTAATCAACTGGTTGATACCGTGGTTGATCTCCGGATCAACGTGGTACGGTCTGCCGCAGAGAATGATGGTCTTAAGCCCATGCTCTCTTGCAAATTCCAGAGCTTCTTTTCCCTTTTCCTTAATTTCCATACGCTGTGCGTGATATCTGTTATAGGCATTTTCCGAAGCCTGTTTTACTTCTTTGAGGGTCAGATCCGGATAGTAATCTCTCAATGCTTCCCAAACTTTTTTCGGGAATGTTTTTTGTGCCGAGAGGTTCAGATACGGATAGAGGTAACGCACCGATTTGAGCTTCTCAACATTCGAGGCAAGAAGCTCCGGATAATAAGCAACAACTGGACAGTTAAAGTGGTTGTCGCCCTTCTGTTCATCAAAATTATAGCTCATGCATGGATAGAAAATGGTATCAACACCCTGATCCAGCAGGTTTTCAATATGTCCATGCATCAATTTTGCCGGGTAGCACGCCGTATCAGATGGAACCGAATACTGACCTTTGGCATACAGTGCCCTGGAAGACAGGTCAGAAATCACCACGTTCATCTGCAAGCTGTGGAAAAATTCCACCCAGAAGAACAGATTTTCGTACATGTTCAGTCCCAGCGGAAGTCCTACTGTACCGCGGCGCATCGGTTTTTCTTCCCTCAGGCGGCAGCAATCCTCGCTTAGATTGCGGATCTGATCCAGTTTAAAGCGGTACAGGTCAGGCAGCTGCTTTTCTTTTCCCAAACCCAGCGGTTTTTCGCAGCGGTTACCGGAAATGTAACGTTCCCCACCTGCAAAGGTATTGATGGTCAGGTTGCAGTGATTGGTGCATCCCTGGCAGACAATCGGTTTAGATTCATGTACAAAGTTTTCCAGCTCTTTTGCAGAAAGCATGGAAGAAAGTTTTTCTTCCCCACTTGCTTTATAGATTCCTCTGCCGTAGATAGCTGCACCATATGCACCCATCAGTCCTGCAATATCTGGACGGGTGACATTATGTCCGATTTCCTGCTCAAAGCTGCGCAGAACTGCATCGTTCAAGAAGGTTCCACCCTGTACAACGATATGTTCTCCCAGTTCATCCGAACTTCTTGCACGAATTACCTTGTAGAGTACGTTTTTGACAACACTCATCGAAAGTCCTGCGGAGATATCTTCTACGCTTGCGCCATCCTTCTGAGCCTGTTTTACCGACGAGTTCATGAATACCGTGCATCGTGAACCCAGGTCAACCGGATATTTGGAGAATAATCCCAGTCTCGCAAACTCTTCTGCAGTGTATCCCATCGATTTTGCAAAGGTTTCGATAAAGGAGCCGCAGCCAGAAGAGCAAGCCTCATTGAGCATGATCGAATCGATTGCATCATTTTTGATCTTAAAGCATTTAATGTCCTGTCCGCCAATATCCAGAATAAATTCCACTTTGGGGTCAAAGTGCTGCGCTGCCTTAAAGTGAGCGATGGTCTCAACGATACCATCATCCAGATGAAATGCATGCTGAATCAGTTCTTCCCCGTATCCGGTAGCTACCGCATAACGGATTTTTACCCGATCCCCGCAGGCTTCATAGATTTTTTGCAGCTGCTGGCGGACAATTCCAACCGGATTTCCCTGGCTGGAGCTGTAATAACGATAGAGCGTCTCAAAAGAATCACTCATCAAAACAAGTTTTGTGGTGGTGGAACCACAGTCGATTCCAAGATAAGCATCACCGCTGTAATCTGCAATATCCTTCCACGGAACATTTGCTTTGCTGTGACGATTGACAAACTCGTCATGTTCCTGCTCGTTTGCAAACAGCGGCTTGAGGTAATGGGTGGATTTTGAGCGTGAGGACGCATTCTGCAAAATGTCAGTAAATTCCTCATAGCTGTATTCGCGATCCAGACCTCTGGTAAAAATAGCGGTTCCGATTGCAACCGAATACTGTGCCCAGGATGGGAAAACCGCGTTTTCCTTCGACAGTTTCAGGGTTTCGGCAAAGCGCTCCTGCAGACCTTTAAAGAAAAACAGAGGACCACCCAGGAACAAAACCTTGCCCTCAATCTTTCTTCCCTGGCTTAAACCGGTTACGGTCTGATCGACAACCGCCTGGAAAATACTTGCCGATACGTCTTCTTTTCTTGCGCCCTGATTCAGCAAAGGCTGAATATCCGTCTTTGCAAAAACACCGCAGCGAGACGCGATCGGGTAGATTCTCTCATGTTTTAAGCTCAGCTCATCCATTTCTTCTGGAGTGATACTCAGCAAAGTTGCCATCTGGTCGATAAATGCTCCGGTACCGCCTGCACAGCTTCCGTTCATTCTTTCTTCCAGACCGCCGCTTAAAAAGATGATCTTTGCATCTTCTCCGCCCAGCTCGATTACGGCATCGGTGTCTGGTTCATATTCCATTACGGTCTTGTAGGTGGCAAAAACTTCCTGCACAAAATCAATTCCTGCATCTTCAGCAAGACCCAATCCTGCTGAACCGGAAATTGCTGCACGGAATTTGTCGCCTTTTAAAAACTGTTTTGCACCTTCCAGTGCCTGAAGCGTCGCCTGACGCACCTGGGAAAGATGGCGTTGATAGATACGGTAGAGGATCTTCTCCCCTTCCATGACCACCAGCTTTACCGTTGTTGATCCAATGTCAATTCCTATGTTCTTCACGAATATTCTCTCCTGCTACATTCCCAATAAAATCCATACAACTTTTTTGTGCTGCCTATCCGTTTTCTCCAGATTAACACCCTCATATCGTTTCTGTAAAGGTGTCATTTTTTCGGCAAACTTTTCCTATTTATTAGGGCACTTTTATTTCAATGCACACCATATTATAAAGCGAACTTAAAAAAGTGTCAATTATCACAAGAAATAAATTAACATTCTATTCAGAATTACTTCTTTCGACCGAAGTATTTATTGTTCTTTGCTATCTTTTTGACAATTTTATATAGAAAATGTCGATATTTCACTTTTGTGCGCAAAAGTACTTGACAGATATGCAAATCAGGCGTATATTTTTAACATCGTTATTCCAGCACGATCCCAATAAGCTGGATCAGGAGGACTTTATTTATGAATTGCATTTCTATGGTATCGTTTTATTTTGCATATTTTTTCAGCTTTGGCTTTTTTAGCACAGAGCGATTTTGTCATGCAAAATTAAATATCGATGCCAAAAGAAAGGCTGTGGCGGCAGCATAATCAAATTTCTGCCCGCAAAAGATTTTCCTGAAAAATATTCTGGTTCAAAATCTGCCGATGCTTTTGACAAAAAAGCATCGGCTTTTTTTATCCCAAAACAAGAAAGGATTTGTTATTATGATTATTATTCTCAAAAAAGGAACTTCTCCAGATAAAGTAAACGAAATGATCAACCACTTCGAAAATATGAATTTCCAGGTACAGGAAGTTCGTGGCGTACACGAAACCATCCTCGGATTAATCGGTGATACTTCCAGTCTGGACACCGATGACATCAAATCCATGGATACCGTTGCAGAAGTAAAACGTATTCAGGAACCATACAAAAACGCAAACCGCAAATTCCATCCGGATGATACCATCGTTGATGTATGCGGAAGAAAAATCGGCGGAGGACATTTCCAGGTCATCGCTGGTCCATGCTCGGTTGAAAGCCGTGAGCAGATGATTTCTGTTGCAAATTCTGTTAAAGCTTCGGGCGCCGGATTAATGCGCGGCGGTGCATTCAAACCACGTACCTCCCCATACTCTTTCCAGGGTCTGCGTGCAGAAGGCATCGAGTACCTGCTGGAGGCAAAAAAAGCTTCCGGACTTCCGATTGTTACCGAGATCATGAGTGCTGCTCATCTTCCACTGTTTGAGGATGTTGACGTCATCCAGGTTGGTGCAAGAAATATGCAGAACTTCGAACTGCTTAAAGAGCTTGGCAAAGTAAATAAACCAATCCTTCTCAAACGTGGTCTTGCTAATACAATCGAAGAACTGCTGATGAGCGCTGAATACATCATGGCTGGTGGAAACAAAAACGTTATCCTCTGCGAGCGCGGAATCCGCACCTTCGAAACCGCTACCAGAAACACACTGGATATCTCGGCCATTCCGATCATCAAAAAACAGTCCCACCTGCCGGTTATCATCGACCCAAGCCATGCTGCTGGTATCCGCTGGATGGTTCAGCCGCTTTCGATGGCAGCTATCGCAGTTGGTGCAGACGGTCTGATTATCGAAGTACACAACAATCCTGAAAAAGCACTCTGTGATGGTGCTCAGTCACTGACCCCAGAACAGTTCGATCAGGTTATGAGTGATGTTAAACGTACCGTTACATTCTTCGGCAAAACGATGGACTAATTGTCCTTGATATAAATACAAATTTTAAAATTTCTTTGAGACCCTGATCATTTTTACTGTACGTGTACTAAACACAGATTGTTTTGAGCTTCCAGTTTAGAAAGGAGTTTTTCTGTTGAAAAGCGTCACTGTCAACACCAGCACCCCTTATGATGTGCTGATTGAAAAGGGATGTCTTTCCCGCTGCGGAGAATTTGCCGCAAAGCTTTTTGTCCCTCAAAAATCCACTGCCGCCATCATTACTGATGACCGCGTCAGCTCCCTTTATCTGAAAACGGTTTCTGATTCCTTCCAAAAAGCGGGATTTTCGGTTTGCTCCTTTGTTTTCCCAAACGGGGAGGACTCAAAATCCCATGACACCCTGTTACAGGTATATGATTTTCTGATTCAAAATAATATCACCCGTACCGATTTCATCGTTGCGTTAGGCGGCGGTGTTGTCGGTGACCTGGCAGGATTTGCCGCTGCAACCTATCTGCGTGGTATCCGCTTTATGCAGATTCCAACCACCTTTTTGGCTGCAATTGATTCTTCGGTTGGTGGAAAAACTGCCGTCAACATTCCTGCCGGAAAAAATCTCATTGGTGCCTTTCACCAGCCATCTCTGGTCGTATGTGATCCGGACACCTTCCAGACTTTGGAACCGCAAACCTTTGCAGACGGCTGTGCTGAAATGATTAAGTACGCCATGATCTGGAACGAAGATTTCTTAAAGCTTCTGGAAAGCTGCGATATCAACAAACAAATTGAAGAAATTGTAGCCTACTGTGTTGACATCAAGCGACAGGTTGTCGAGCAGGACGAACTGGATTCTTCTATCCGTATGATTTTAAACTACGGTCATACATTGGGACACGCAATCGAAAAGGTGACTAATCACACTGTCACCCATGGTCATGGTGTTGCTATGGGAATGGTGCTGATTACCCGTCTTGGTATCAAGCTCGGTCTCTGTGATAAGGCGCTTCTAGAACGCTTGTGCCGTATTCTCAAACAGTACCACCTCCCATGCGAATACAATGGAAACCTTGCAGAGCTTGCTGAAAGCTGCATGCACGACAAAAAACGTTCCGGCAATACCATTCGCCTGATTCTGGTTTCCACCGCCGGCAAGGCCGAAATTGTACCAATGGAAACACAAAAGCTTGTCAACCTGCTCAAGGAGGAACTTCCATGTTAAGCTATTCTGTTCACGGTTCCCTTTCTGGAAGTGTCAACGCACCAGTATCCAAATCAGACCTGCACCGTCTGATCATCGCGTGTTCTTTATCCGGCAGTGATACCGAGATTTGCCGCTGTACCCTTTCGGAAGATATCAAGGCAACTGCCCGCGTTATGGAAGCGGTTGGAGCCTCCATCCACTTTGAAGAAAACCGAATTTTGGTGGAAGGTATAAAGTTACAGCCTGATACAAACGTTCTGTGTGACTGTTCTGAATCCGGTTCCACCCTTCGTTTTCTGGTTCCGGTTCTGGCGGCTCTGGGACAAAATGCAACCTTTACCGGTCACGGAAGACTTGCCAAACGCCCAATGGAACCGCTTCTTTCCGAGCTTTCCGCTCATGGAGTCGAGATTCACACGCCGGATAATGGAGACACTCTTCCACTCTCAATCAGTGGAAAGCTTGTCGGTGGAGACTTCACCTTTTCCGGAGATATCAGCTCGCAGTATATCACTGGACTGATGTTTGCCCTTCCGCTTCTGGCACAGGACAGCCGCATTATCCTTACCTCCCCTTTGCAGTCCAAGGGTTATGTTGACATGACGCTGAGTGTTCTGGAACGCTTTGGCATTAAAATTACCCCCATTCAAAACGGCTGGGAAATCGCTGGCAAACAGCGGTATCGAACACCTGGAATCCTGACTGCACAGGGCGACTGGAGCAATGCTGCCTTCTGGCTGTGCGCCGGCTCCATCTGTCAGGGAGCAAATATTATGGTCAACGGTATCGACTATCATCATTCTTTACAGGGTGATAAGGCTGTCTGTGATGTTCTAACACAGATGGGAGCAAACCTTTCCATTGGCTCTGAAGAGGTTGAGGCAAAGCACGCCCCGCTTCACGCCGTCACAATTGATGGCTCTCAAATTCCCGACATCATTCCGATTTTATCGGTTGTAGCTGCTGTCAGTCAGGGAGAGACCCACATCGTCAACGCCGGACGACTGCGCATCAAAGAAAGTGACCGTCTCCACGCCATGTATGAGTGTCTGACTCAAATCGGCGCTGACGTCACCGAACTTGCTGATGGCCTGATTATCCGCGGAAAATCACAGCTTTCGGGTGGAACAGTCGATTCGTTTAACGATCACCGAATTGCCATGTCTATGGCGGTGGCATCTTTGGTTTGCAAAGAGCCGGTTATTATTCGTGACCCGATGTGCGTTACAAAATCTTATCCTGATTTTTATGAAGACTTCAAAGCATTAGGAGGTAGTGTCCATGTCGTCGACCTGGGGTAATCACATCAAAATATCCATCTTTGGAGAGAGCCATTCCAAAGGAATCGGCATTGTTATCGATGGCGTTCCTGCCGGAACGGTGATTGATTTTTCTTCTCTCCTGCTTTTCATGGCCAGAAGAAGTTCAAAAGGCGGAAAACTGGATACTCCCCGTCTGGAAAAGGATTTCCCTCAAATTCAGAGTGGGTTGCTCAGTGACCCGAAAGACCCTAATCGCCTGATTGCCTGTGGAACCCCAATCTGTGCTTTAATTGAAAATACCAATACCCAATCCAAAGACTATGACCAGCTCCGTTCGGTGGCAAGACCAGGTCATGCCGATTACACCGGTTTTGTCCGTTACCATGGCTTTAATGATATTCGGGGCGGAGGACATTTTTCTGGACGTCTCACCGCACCTCTCTGTTTTGCCGGAAGCATCGCAAAACAGTATCTGCGCTCTCTTGGCATCGAAGTTGGAGCACACATCGCTTCTATCGGCTCTGTCCATGATCGTCCTCTTGACCCGGTTTTGGTAGACCGTGAAACACTGCTTTCCGTTCAGGAAAAGTTCTTTCCTGTTCTGGACGATTCTGCTGGAGAACAGATGCAGGATCTGATTGCACAGACAAGGGATCAGCTTGATTCGGTAGGCGGTGTGATCGAATGTGCTGCTTGTGGACTTCCTGCCGGCATCGGCGACCCTATGTTTGACTGTGTGGAAAGCAAGATTGCTTCGCTCATCTTTGGTATTCCTGCGGTAAAAGGACTCTCTTTTGGACTGGGATTTGACTTTGCTTCCAAAACCGGCAGTGAGGCAAATGACCCGTTTACCATGGAAAATGGTGCGGTAAAGACAACCAGCAACCATAATGGCGGAATTTTGGGCGGCATCACCAATGGGATGCCATTAGTATTCCGCACTGTAATCAAGCCGACACCTTCCATCTCCCAAAAGCAAAAAACAGTAAATTTCAAAACAGGCGAAAATGTGGAACTTTCCATTACAGGACGTCATGATCCGTGCATTGTGCGCCGTGCTGTTCCCTGCATCGAATCTGCTGCTGCACTCGCATTGATGGATCTGATTCTCAGCTGTGATCGTTCTATTTTGGAGGGAAAATAATGAAACCAATTGAAGCGATTATCCGAATCGCAGAACAAAATCCTTCCTCCCCCGCACAAGCTGCCTGCCAGGGCGTTGCCGGTGCCTTCTCTCATCGCGCTTGTCTGGAGGTATTTGACCAACCAGATATCCAGTTCTATCCACAGTTTGAAGATGTCTTTCGCGCGGTAAGCCTTGGAGAGCGCCGCTACGGCATTATTCCTATCGAAAATACCCTGGCTGGCTCTGTCACCGATAACTATGACCTGATGCTTCAGTATCGTCTGTACATTGTCGGAACCGTAAAGGTAAAGATTGAACATTCCCTGCTGGTCCTGCCCGGAACCAAATTGTCAGACATCAAGCAGGTTTATTCTCATGAACAGGCTCTGCACCAGTGTTCCGACTTTTTAAAAGCCCATCCTTCCATTGCATCGCATCCTTTTTCCAACACCGCTGCCTCGGCAAAATTTGTTGCGGAGCAAAACGATCCTTCCATCGCTGCAATCGGTTCGCTGGAATGTGCCAGAATGTATGGATTGGAGGTTCTTGCCCAAAGCATCCAGAACCGACGCGATAATTTCACACGATTTGTAGTGCTTGCCAGAGAGCCTGTCACCCATCCCGGATGCAACCGCATCAGTCTGGTTGTCCGGGTCAAACATCAGGCAGGTGCCCTCTATCGTGCGCTCTCCCGCTTTGCCGATCAGGAGATTAACCTCTTAAAACTTGAGTCCCGCCCAATCCCGGACAGCCCTTTTGAGTTCTTGTTCTACTGGGATTTCGAGGGAAATATGGAACAGAAAAACGTTATCACTGCTTTGGAAAATCTTAAGCAGGACATCGAGTATCTAAAATTTCTCGGAAATTATCCGGAACAGTAACAGAACAAAATTTCTTAAAAACCCCAGCATATCGACGATTATTTTTAGTGGTTTCTAACAACTTCCAGTGGATTTATTATAGAAAATAGAATAAAATCACCCGAATTGGTTGAAAAATTAGCGCAATTGCGGTATGATAGAAGTGTGTTATGAAGTATCGCAAACCAGAAAGTCTTTCTTGACTAATCAAGCCCTTGACCCATTGTGGTGAGGGGGAAGCGGAGGTATCATATATGCACGAACCAACGATCTCTTTTTCGCTGCATGATGACAAGGAAAAGGAAATCAAAAAAACTCTGACCATCATTTACGATGCACTCAGACAAAAAGGATACAACCCGATCAATCAGATCGTCGGCTATATTCTTTCGGAAGACCCGACCTATATCACCACCTACAACAATGCCCGCAGCCTGATTCGACGAATCGACCGGGATGAACTTTTGCAGATTCTGGTAAAATCCTATCTGGGAGAATAATTCTGCCAGGATCATCTTGGAAGCTGGGACTTTAATTTTTTGCAAAAAGAAGGTGCGGATGGCCAAAAAGGGGGCTATCCGCTTTTTTTGTCAAAAGAGGTACGGTTCCAAAACTGATTATACTGGAAGGGAGTTTTTATTATGCCACAGGAATTTTTGATGTATAAGGGAAGACCCCTTGTCCGCAGTGGAGAAACTTTATATTACGGAAGCATGGGAGACAAGTGCGTTGCACATCTCCAGATTAAAAGCCAGATTCCGGCTCACGGAATGAATATGGCAAACAAGGTTGTTGTCCAGCTAATTCTGACCGATGAAACCCTGCCGCTTAAGGAGCGCATCCTAAACAAGGCAGAACGTGACGGATTGTACGAAGCTCTGTCCATCGCTAACATCTGGATCGACCGCTACAATAAAAAAGAACAGACGAAACAGTAACAAAAAAGCTCAGTCCAAGTAAAAACTTAGACTGAGCTTTTTCTTTATCATCATAAGTTTACAGCATCTCAATAAAAGCAGCACAACGGGTATTGAGCTGTCCTACATCCGAAGACGAGTAATCTGTCTCTACACACATATATGGCAAACCTTTGGAGGTAACAAACTGTTTGATCTGGTACGCTTCCACATTGTATGTATGACATGCCTGCAAAATAACCTCAACGACTGCGTCGATTTTATATTCTTCCAGCAGACGTCCCATCAGTTTCAGACGATTTTCGTTTGGTGTCATACAGGAACATCCAATATTCAAATAGCGATCTGCGATTGCCTGGTAGATATCTTCGGCATTTTCATCCACCAGTTCGTCCACCGATTTTGCGCCGCCGCAGTTTTCAAAGCAAACAACATTTCCGCCATTTGCTTCAATGCTCTTTACAACCTTCATTGCGTTTCCACCAATCGGACAACCGGTAACCAGAATACGAGGACGTTTTGGAATAGGACGATTTCCTTCGTCGTATTCTTTCTGGATGCGTTCTGTGAGGGCATTTACCTCATCGATTGCTTTCTTTCGCTCAAATTTAAAACTGGAGCCGTACAAAACACTGTACAGATCTGCCCCTGCCATCGGTGGTGGGTCCAGTTTCATCAGCTCATAGAAATGACGCAGTGCCAGACGATTTTGGTTAGAAAGTTTTACCTGTTCCCGAAGCTTTTCCTCTGTGATGGTCACACCGAATTTTTCTTCCAGTTTCTCTTTCAGCGCAACAATCTCTTCCCTCCAGAGTTTTCTTCCCATCGGAGACTGGCGGTTTGGAAGCTCCATGATATAGGTATCCTTGATTTTTCCAAGCATTTCATACATTTTCTTTTTTCCGTCACAGGTTGTCTCCCCTATAATCAGATCAGAAAAATAGAAGAATGGACATTTCTGTGTCTTAGCAAATCCGTAACTGGATTTGATCAATGGACAAAGATTTCGTGGAAGGTCCTGTTCTGCCTCTGCAATCGTTTCATCCGAAAAAGAACATAATCCTACTGGAATTGCTCCGGATGCCATGATCACCTCGGTTGGAGTGTAGGTGCAAAAAGTTCCAACGAATGGGATATTCTTCTGTTTTGTTTCATATGCGTGCAGAAAAGAATTGCGGCGCTGTTCACTGAACTCTTCAAAAATAGCCGGAAGGGTCTTAATAACTTCCATCAAAATAACCTCCATTTCATATATCCTTCAGAATGAATCAACCTAATACAGATGACACGCTACATAATGCTTTGGAGCAATCTCATGCAGTACAGGAGTTTCCTGCGAACATTTTGCGCTTGCATAAGGACATCTTCCCTTAAAGCGGCATCCAGGAGCAGGATTGATCGGGCTTGGAACATCTCCACTGAGCATAATGCGCTGTCTTTCGTGTTCTACCTTTGGGTCCGGAATCGGAATTGCAGAAAGCAACGCTTTGGTATATGGATGTGCGGGATTGGTATAAAGTTCTTCTGAAGTGGTCATCTCTACCATAGTGCCGAGATACATAACTCCTACACGGTCAGAAATATGTTTTACCATTGAAAGGTCATGTGCGATAAAAAGATAGGTCAAACCTCTTTCCTGCTGCAGGCGGATCAAGAGGTTGATGATCTGTGCCTGAATGGAAACATCCAGTGCAGAGATCGGTTCATCACAGAGAATGAATTCCGGATCAAGTGCCAGTGCCCTTGCAATGCCGATTCTCTGTCGCTGTCCACCGGAAAATTCATGGACATATCTGCTTGCATGTTCCCGATTCAGTCCAACCTGATCCAGAAGCTCAAACACTCGATCCTGAATCTCTGCGTTGCTCGAATACATCTTGTGGATACGCATTCCCTCTCCGACAATCTGGTTTACCTTTAAGCGCGGGTCCAAAGATGCATAGGGGTCCTGAAAGATCATCTGCACTTCTTTGGTAAATGCCTTTCGTTCATTTCCCTTCATCGCATGAACATCTTTTCCCTTGTACAACACTGCTCCATCCGTTTTATTATATAAACCGATTACGGTACGTCCGCAGGTTGTCTTTCCACAGCCGGATTCTCCTACAATTCCTAATGTTTCTCCGCGCTTCATTTCAAAAGAAACATCATCCACTGCTTTTAAAACAGCATGTTTTCCCATCGGGAAATATTTTTTCAGGTGCTCTACTTTCAGCACCACTTCACTGTCTTTTACTTCTGGCATTCCTGTCCACCTCCTGCAACAAATGGTAAGTTTTCCTTCTTACATTGTGGATGATGCAGCCAGCAGCTTGCTTCATGTCCATCCTCAAAATGATAGGTTGGCGGTGGTGTTGTCTGACAGATCTTCATAGTATGAGGACAACGTTCTGCAAAAGGACATCCTACAGGAGGTGTGATCAAATCAGGCGGCATTCCTTCAATGGAAACAAGCTGCTGCTTGTTCTGCAGGTCCAGGCGCGGAACTGCTTTTAGCAATGCCCAGGTATATGGGTGCTTTGGTCGATAGAAAATGTCCTCACTGCTTCCCTGCTCCACTACCTTACCGGAATACATGACAACAATCCTGTGTGCAATATCTGCGACGACCCCCAAATCATGGGTAATCAGGATAACCGATGTTCCCAGCTTTTGCTGAAGCTGCTTAATCAGATCGATGATCTGTGCCTGAATGGTTACATCCAGTGCTGTGGTCGGTTCATCCGCAATCAGCAGTTTTGGATTGCAGGCAAGTGCAATCGCAATCATGACCCTCTGACGCATACCTCCGGAAAGCTCATGCGGATACTGCTTGATTCTGGCAGCCGGCTCCGGAATTCCTACCAGTTCCAGCAGGCGGATTGCCTCTTTTTTCGCTTCCAGTTTTGTAATGTTTTTATGATTGGTGATATTTTCAATAATCTGATTTCCGATGTTCATAGTAGGATTTAACGAAGTCAAAGCATCCTGAAAAATCATGGAGCACTCTGCACCGCGGTATTTCTCCCACTGCTTTTCCTGAAAAGAAAGCAGGTCCTGATTTTCAAAATAGATATGACTTCCCTCTTTGATCTCTCCCGGAGGGCACTGAATCAGACCCATAATCGCTTTGGAAGTAACCGATTTTCCGCAGCCGGATTCTCCTACAACAGCGACTGTCTCTCCTTTACTCACTTCGAAGCTGACTCCGCGCACCGACTGAACTTCGCCTGCATAGCTGTGATAGGAAACCCGAAGATTTTCTACCTTCAATAACTGTTCCATCAAGTCAACCTCCTTTACTTAATCATTTTCGGCTCCAGCGCATTGCGCAGAACATCGCCGATAATATTAAAACTAAGTACCGTAAATAAAATCAAAAGACCGGGAAAAACTGCCATGCTCGGACGATCCAGAATATATTTCTGTGCAAGCTGAAGCATACTTCCCCAGGAAGACTGCGGCAGCTGAACACCTAATCCCAAAAAGCTTAAGGACGACTCTGTCAAAATTGCGCCCGCAACACCAAGGCTTCCCGCTACGATAATGGATGCACTCATATTTGGGATAATGTGTTTAAAAATAATCTCAGTATGGCTTGCTCCCATGCTTTTTGCCGCAAGCACAAAGTCTTTCTGTTTTAAAGACATTGTTTCTGCACGGGTAATACGGGCAACGGATGCCCAGCTAAACAAGCTTAAAACTGCAATCAGCGTTACCATGCCTGGAGAAAACAAGGTGTTGAGCACAACCATCAGCAAAAAGCTTGGCAGTGCAAGGAAAATGTCGGTAAATCGCATCAAAACCATATCGAGTTTTCCGCCCTTATATCCGCTGAATGTTCCAATCAGAGTACCAATAATCGTGGTACAGATCATGGATGCCAGACCCACAGTCAGCGAAACACGTCCTCCGTAGAGAGCTCTTGTAAAATAATCCCTGCCAAAATCGTCGGTGCCAAACCAATGTTCTTTGGATGGAGGCAAAAGCTTCTGGGTTGCATCGATTGCATCCGGATCATAAGGGGACAAAGGTGCCAGCAAAGAAGCGATTGCAATAATAATCAGGATAATCAGACAAACCAGTGCAACCTTGTTTTCTTTAAAGCTACGACAGATATCATACCACAGTCCTCGGTCGTAACTTGTACCTGCTGGCTGTTTTTCTTTTACAACGTCTTCAAATGCGTCATCTGGAAGAACATTGCTTGTGTTTACCTTGATTGCTTTATCTTCCATGTGCTTCACCCATTCCTTGTTTAATTCTTGGATCTGCAAATGCATACAAAATGTCTGCCAGGAAGTTGCCCAAAACCAGAATCGTTCCCGACAGCATTGTATAAGCCATAATCATTGGATAGTCACGGGACTGAATTGCGGACATTCCCAGTGTGCCAAGTCCTGGCCAGCCAAAGATAGATTCGATAATAAAAGAACCAACTACCAGCGATGCAAGACGCATTCCTATCAATGTGATGATCGGGAGCAGACAGTTTTTTAAGACATGACGGAACAAAATCTTTCCTTTGCTGGTTCCCTTTGATTTTGCGGTCAACACATACTCCTCTTCCAGCTGCCCGATTGTATTGGAACGAATATATCGGGTAAAGGTTGCAAGGTTTCCAATACAGAGGGTAAAGGCAGGCATAATCAGATGTTTGATGGTATCCCACGCGCTGTCCACACCGATTGTATGCATACCCGAGGATGGCAGCAAACGCAGTTTCAGGGAAAATACGATAATCATTACCATCGCAAGCCAGAAGGAAGGAATCGATACCCCGATATAGGCAATCAGATTGATAATCCTATCAATAATCGTATTTTTCTTTAGTCCTGCTATTAACCCTAGAGGAATAGATATAATCAGGGAAAGAGCCAATGATACACTCATCAAAAGGATTGTTGCCGGAAGCTTTTCCGCAAACTGTTCTGCTACCGGACGTTTGTTGGAAAGGGAAACACCAAAATCCCCCTGCAGCACGCCTTTAAACCACTCAACATAGCGTTCTCCCATGCTTCGGTCAAGCCCCAATTTTTCAATGGTAGCCTGTTTCTCCTCTTCGGTCATCGTAGGAGAAATATACATGGAAGAAATATCACCTGGGGCAAGTTCGATAACCCCAAATGAGAAGAAAGAGATCAGAATCAGAACAATAACTGATTCTACCACTCTCTTCAGACAAAATTTTTTCATTTCAAATTCCCCCGTATTTCTGCTTAAATCCCATCATCTTTACATTGTAAATAAGCCTCCCCTGAGTGGAGAGGCCTTTTACTGACTTTTTTATCTATTACGCTACATCAATCAATGTCCAATCTTCAAATGGTACCATGGAGTTGATGGTATCCAATCCGGTTACACCTTTCTGAGTAACCCAAACATAGTTTGGACAGGAAATTGGGTAGATGGTAAAGTCGTCCTGAATCAGCTGCTGGAATTCTAAGAATTTCTGTTCACGCAGTTCTTCATTTGGTTCTGCAATTGCCGCATTGATCATATCAATTGTTTCCTGGCTGCAGTTAGTTACCTGTGGATTTGTAGCATACATTACGATCTGAGTCGATGGGTCACCCTGTAAGGAATCCCAACCATTGGTTCCCAGATCCCATTCAGTCGATGCATCACCGCTTATCCACTGGAAGAACATAGAGAAGAAGGATGGGGAATCCATAGCCTGAAGCTCTACATTGATGCCTGCTGCTTTCAGCTGCTGCTGAATAACAATTGCTACTTCCGGCATACCAACTCGCTGATTGTTGTAGATATATTTCAGGGTTACCTGATCCAGACCGCTCTCTTTTGCCAGTTCTTTTGCTTTTTCCAGATCGTATGGGTAGTTTTCCATCTCTTTTGCAAAATAGAGGTTCTGATCGCAGAATACGGTCTTACCTGGCTGACTCATAATATCCGAACCATAAACAGTATCCATGATCTCATCCAGATTGATTGCATAGAAAATAGCTTCTCTTGCTTCTTTAGATGTAATTTTGCTGCTCATTGGGTTGCAGGTGAAATAGTTTACACGACATTCTGGTGTATCATAGATTTCGTAGTTTTCATCTGCAGAATATTTCTCATATTTTTCTTTGCTGGAAATTCTCAGACAGGAAACTTCTCCGCTCTGGAATGCAACTTCTTTTGCAGAACTATCTGGGATAATTTTCATGATCAGTTCATCGATTTTTGCTTCGCCACGGTAATAATCGGTATTCTTTTCGTAAATAATATTTTCGCCTTTGTTCCATTCTTTGAGTTTGAATGGACCATTTCCAATTCCCTGCATTGCTGCATCCGAAGTCTCAACAGTGGTAACATCTCCATTAAACACATGCTCTGGATAAATGCAGAGTCTTCCGAGGGTGGTAACAAATTTACTCAGGTAAGATGGAAGTGTGATGTTGACATTGTAGTCGTCCACTTTTTCATAAACAACATCTTCGCCATTGATTTTAGTATAGGTTGTGCTGGTTTTGGTTGCACCCTCTGTAAAATATTTTAAAGTAAACAGAAGGTCATCTACGGTAACTGGCTCTCCATCATGCCATTTTGCATTTTCGTTAAAGTGCAGTTTGATATTTAAGCCGTCATCCGACACTTCCAGTTTGTCGACCAGATAATATCTGGTTTCAGCATTGTTGATGATATAAAGCGGATCATAAAGTGGTTTGTACATAACAGCAACAGAATCCGAACCACCAGAAGATGGAAGCAGATTGGAAACATCCTGGTCTGCCGGATAAACAAAAACCTTTTTGTCATCAGAAGAAGTTTCCTCCTGGGTTGTTTCTTCCGTTGTCTGTCCTCCCTCTGCTGTTGTTGTTTCAGTGGAACCACTGCCGCAGCCTGTCAGCGCAAAGCTTGCAAGCATCGCTGCTGTCAGAAGCAAACTGATCAGTTTTTTCATGATTGACCCTCCTAAATACTTTTCCAAAAGAGACAATTTATGACTCTTTTAACACATCGTTTACATTTTAGCGAAATAAAAAATTCACTTCAATTTGCAAAATATCCAAAAGGCCCTTATATGGATTTTTTCAATTAACTACCGTTTACTTATTTGCAATTTTTATTCATTTCTGCCTTTTTAAGTCAAATATGATGTTTTTTTAACAATCGATATAGATTTTTTTAATAGTACCCTTTTTTATTCTCTTTGATTCATTTCATTTATACACACAGTGTTCATTTTACATGTGTTTTAATAAGCATACTGCACAAAAATATTTTTCTAATAAAAATCAATGTTTTTTATTTTCTTCCTCAAAAAAGAATATTTTTTGCATAAAAAAACACCCAAACCATCTTTCTTCTGATAGAAATACGGTTGGGTGTATTTGTTATTTCTCAATCCAGCTTAATGCCAGCAGTCCTCTTCCTAGGTGATGGCTGAGCACCGGACCAAAATCATTTTTTTCAATGAATACTCCTGGAAACTTTTCTTTTAATTCCTGTTCCAGCATCGGCAAAGAAGCACTCTGCTGCGGAACATTCAGAGCAATTCGTTCCGGAGTATGTTTGATTTCCTGCATCATCTTACGGATCTGTTCCATACGGCCTCTGACTGTTCCCAGTGAGACAACGGCACCATCCTGACAACGAAGCAATGGACGGATATTCAAAATCGTGCTGACCGATTGACGCACAATACCAATTCTCCCGCTTTTACGCAAGGCATCCATGCTGTCCAAAGAAAATACCACGCTGATTTTCTTTCTGCATTCCTCCACCTGCTGTGCCAGCTGATGAAGCGTCAGCTTTTGTCCAATCATTTTAATTGCTTCCTCACACAGAAGCAGCATACCGCCAGCTGTGGAAAGCGAATCCACTACAATCACTTTTTCCTGTCCCTGTGGGAAAGCAGAATTGATCTGTGCTGCTGCGGCAAAAGCATTTCGATAAGTTCCGCTCAAACGGGAAGAAATAACGATACACAGTACCTCATCTCCGCGTCGGATACTCTCTGAAAAACAGGAAACAAAGCTTTCAAACGACACCTGACTGGTCAAAAAGTTTTTTGATTGCAGCAGTGCCTCAAAACTTCCATTACAGTCGGTGTAAGTTTCCAGGTAGCGCTGACCGTCCACCATATATCCCATCGGCAGCACCTGAAGTCCCAATTTTGCAGCCTGTGCTCTGGTCACATTGACCGTGCTGTCTGTTACTATGCGGATCATTCCTCAATCGCCCCCATTCTGCGAAATCTTTGATAACGACGCTCTGTCAACTCCTGAGGAGACAGGCGTTTTCCCTGTGTCAATGCGCTGTACAGATCTTTTTTCAGGCGAAGGTAAAGCTTATCAAATCCTTCTTTCGGGTCTTTTGGCTCACGAATTGCGCGCTCTACCACTTTTAAATTGAGCAGTTCTTCTGCCGTCAGCTTTAAACACTGTGCAGCTTCTTTGGTTTTGCTTGCATCCTTCCACAGGATACTTGCACATCCTTCCGGTGAAATTACCGAATAAACTGCGTTCTCCAGCATCCACACCTCATCCGATACTGCAAGACCCAAAGCACCGCCGCTTCCACCTTCTCCCACCAGAATGGAGATAATCGGTACCTTCAGTGTCATCATTTCCATCAGATTTTCCGCAATAGCCTGCGCCTGTCCGCGCTCCTCTGCACCGATACCACAATATGCGCCCGCTGTATCCACAAAACAGATAACCGGACGGTTAAATTTTTCAGCAAGCTTCATCTGTCTCAGAGCTTTTCGATAGCCTTCCGGATGCGCGGAGCCAAAATTTCGTTTGATTTTATCCTTGGTATCCTTTCCACGGTCAATCGCAATCGCGGTAATTGGCATATCATACAGCCAGCCCACTCCGGCAACAATTGCCTGATCGTCGGCAAAGCGGCGGTCGCCATGAAATTCTAAAAATCCTTCCAGAATATTCTGGATAAAGTCATTTCCACTCGGGCGGCCTTTTGCTCTTGCCGCCGCTACCCTTTTATAAGCTTCCATCCGCACTTGCCTCCTCTCGTTCCTCTTTGTGCACAAACGGTGTGTGCAGTGCCAGAATCTGTGTCAGATATTCCTTTTGCTGCGGACGCTCTACGATTGCATCCACAAAGCCTTTTTCCTGTAAAAATTCCGCCCTCTGGAACCCTTCTGGCAGCTTTTGACGAATTGTCTGTTCGATAACGCGCGGACCAGCAAAACCAATCAATGCGCCTGGTTCTGCAAGGATAATATCCCCCTCCATCGCAAAGCTTGCCGATACGCCACCTGTTGTTGGGTCGGTCAGGAAGGTTACATACAGGTTTCCTGCATCACTGTGGCGTTTGACCGCACCGCTGGTCTTTGCCATCTGCATCAGTGACAGGATACCTTCCTGCATTCTGGCGCCACCGGAAACGGTGTAACCGATGACCGGAAGGGAATGTTTGGTCGCATATTCAAACAATCTCGTGATCTTTTCGCCGACCACCGAACCCATACTGCCCATCATAAATCCGGACTCCATTACAAACAAACAGCAAGGATAAGAACCGATGGTACAGTTTCCGCAGACAACACCCTCTGTTTCACGGCTGTTTAAGACTGCGTGCTTTAATTTATTTTCATAACCTGGAAAATCCAGTACATTGACCGAGTGCATATCGCGGTCATGCTCAATAAAGCTTTTATCATCTGCAATCATGCTGATACGCTGACGGGCGTTCATCCGAAACAGATGGCCGCATTTTGGACAGGTGCTGTACTCCTCGGCTAAGTCACTGACAAACAGGATATTTTTGCATTTCGGACAGGACAAGCACAGTTCATCCGGAACTGACGGATGACTTTCTTTGGTGCTGCGCCCTGGATTTTCCAAATCATTTTTCGGTTTCTGAAACAGTTTTTTCGAAAGCATGGACACCCTCTCTTTCTGAAGCGGGAACGTCCCGCGTTTCCATTATGCAAAGAAAACCGGTAATCTTACCGGATTCTCTTTGCCATAAAATCGGTATAATAGTCTCCAGACTTAAATTCCGGATCATTTAACAGCTCCATGTGCAGCTCACTGTTGTGATCGACACCTTCAATGACCAGCTCGCAAAGTGCTGCCTGAATCTTACGGATTGCTTCTTCCCTTGTCTTTGCAAAAACAATCAGCTTTCCGATCATCGAATCATAGTACGGCGGAACAAAATAATCCTGATACAATGCGGTATCAAAACGTACCCATGGTCCCCCTGGAACATGGAGCAGGGTAACTCTGCCGCAGCTTGGGCGGAAATTCAGTTCCGGATTTTCCGCATTGATGCGGCATTCGATTGCATGACCATTGAGGTGAACATCTTTCTGGGAGAATTCCAGTTTCTGACCTGCCGCAATACGAATCTGCCATTTTACCAGATCGTATCCGGTCACCATCTCGGTAACGGTATGCTCTACCTGCAGACGGGTATTCATTTCCATAAAGTAAAAGTTTCCATCCCGATCAAACAAAAATTCAACCGTTCCTGCATTTCGGTAGTTAACCGCCTTTGCCGCTTTGGTCGCAACCTCGATCATCTTTTCCCGGGTCTTCTGGTCAATTGCAGAGGATGGACATTCCTCAATCAGCTTCTGGTTCTTGCGCTGGATCGAACATTCCCTTTCTCCCAAGCATACCACATTTCCAAAGTTATCACAAAGGATCTGCATCTCGATATGTTTTGCCGGATACAGATACTTTTCCATATAAACGCCGCCGTCTCCGAAGGCACTCAAAGCCTCTCTGGAAGCGTTTTGATAAGCCGATTCCAGCTCGGATGCTTCCTTGACCAGACGGATACCGCGTCCACCACCGCCGGCTCTAGCCTTGATCAACAGCGGAAAACCGATTTTTTCGGCCTGTGCCTTGGCTTCTTCCACGTCTGCAACCGCGTCACAACCCGGAATAACCGGAACGCCAGCAGCACGCATGGTTTTTCTTGCCTCGTCCTTATCGCCAGTCTTTGCAATGGTTTCCGACTTTGGTCCGATAAAGGTTATGTTGCACTCCTCGCACAGTGCTGCAAAACGGGCATTCTCGGAAAGCAGTCCGTAGCCCGGATGGATTGCCTGTGCGCCCGAACAGATTGCTGCTGAAATAATCGCTGCCATATTGAGGTAGCTTTCTCCGACCGGTGCAGGTCCGATGCAGTAGCTTTCATCTGCAAGGCTGACATGAAGTGCTTCCCTGTCTGCCTCGGAAAAAACTGCAACGGTGGAGATACCCATTTCCTTGCAGGCGCGTATAATACGGACCGCGATCTCGCCGCGGTTCGCAATCAGAATTTTTGAAAACATAAATGCGTTTCCTCCATTCTGCAATAATTAGTCTTTAATGCAGGCAAAGGAGAATTCGCCGGAAACACAGAGCTTTCCGCCGACATATCCTTTTCCCTGTGCAAAATAAAATGGTTCCCGAACCTTTAACAGCTTGCACTCAATTTCCAGTTTATCTCCCGGGAGAACCTTGTTTCTGAATTTTACCTTGTCAAGGCTGGTGAAATATGGGGTGATTTTTCCTGCATTTTCCGATTTGCTTGCAAGCAGTACGCAGCAGGTCTGTGCCATCATCTCGCACAGTACAACACCCGGAACCACCGGATTTCCCGGAAAGTGACCTTTCAAAAACCACTCCTCACCGGTGATGGTATAGGAGCCGCGGCACTTGGTTGGCTGACCCTGTTCATCTTTTTCATCCTCACAAAGCTCTGCTTCGTCTACCAGCAGCATATTGTCTCTGTGCGGAAGGATTTTCTTGATTTCTTCCTGTGTCATTGTGTTTGCTCTCCTTCCGTTAAAAGATCTTAAACAGTGTCTGGGAATACTCAACAACCTGACCGCTCTGAACACAGATGTCCACGATTTCGCCGTCCTGTTCTGCGGTAATCTCATTCATCAGCTTCATTGCCTCGATGATGCACAGCACATCACCCTTCTTTACCTTGGAGCCAACCTGTACATAAGGCTGTGCATCCGGAGAAGGTGCAGCATAGAAGACACCGACCATCGGGGATTTAACCTCGGTAATATGGTTAAAGTCAATGGTTGTACCTACTGCCTGTGGTTCTACAGCAGCTGGTTCAGCGGTTGGAGCAGATACTTCTGGTTCTGGTGCTGTTACCGGAGCCTGAACTGCTACTGGCTGTACAGCAGGGGCAGGAGCAGCAGTGTTTCGTTCCATCGAAATATCCAGTGCACCTTCGGTCAGATGCAGGGAGGTGATCCCTGTTTCCTGCATGATCTTTGCAAGTTCCTTAATATCCTGAATGTTCATCGACTGCTTTCCCCCTAGTCTTTCAGTTTGCTGAATGCGATACATCCATTATGACCGCCAAATCCCAGAGAATCGGAAATTGCAAGTGTTACATCCGCTTTCACTGCCTGGTTTGGTACATAGTTTAAATCACAGTCTTCATCTGGCTGTTCATAGTGAATTGTTGGTGCAATAATTCCAGTTTTAAGTGTCATAACCGAAGCGATTGCCTCTACTGCACCTGCTGCACCCAGCATGTGACCTGTCATCGACTTGGTGGAGCTGATATAAGCTTTTCTTGCAGCTTCTTCACCCAGTCCCAGCTTGATTGCCAGTGTCTCGGATTTATCATTTAACGGGGTGCTGGTGCCGTGTGCATTGATATAGATGGTTTCTTTTGCAAGATCCTCAATGCCTGCTTCCTGCAAAGCCAGTTTAAATGCTCTGGATGCACCCTTTGCTTCTGGATGCGGTGCAGTAATGTGGTGAGCATCGCAGGTATTTCCATATCCTACCATTTCGGCATAGATGTGTGCGCCCCTTGCTTTGGCGTGCTCATATTCTTCCAGCACCAGAATACCGGCACCTTCACCCATAACAAATCCGCTTCTGCGTTTGTCAAATGGTGTGCAGGCAGATTCCGGATCTTCACAGGTAGTCAATGCTTTGCAGTTTGCAAAACCTGCGATAGCAACCTCATTGATTGCAGCTTCTGCACCGCCGGAGATGATGGCATCAGCATATCCATGGCAGATTGCATGGAAGGCTTCTCCGATTGCATGGGTGGAAGTTGCACATGCGGTAACAACTGGAAGATTTGGTCCCTGTGCATCAAAACGGATTGCGATACTGCCGCTTGCGATATTTCCAATCATCATCGGAACCAGGAATGGAGAAATATGTTTCGGGCCGCTTTGTGCAAATTTATTGCACTGTTCTGTAATGGTGTTAATACCACCGGTACCCGAACCGACATAAACGCCCAGACGTTCTGCATCGATATTTTCGCCAGATTTGAGTCCCGCATCTTCCATTGCCTGAACTGCTGCTGCCAGCGCATACTGGGCAAACAGATCTGTTTTTCTTACCTGAGATTTTTCAATATATTTAGTCGGCTCAAAGTCCTTAACTTCTGCCGCTACTTTTACCTTCTGTTCGGTGGTATCAAAACGGGTGATCATGCCGACACCGTTTTTTCCTTCTGTCAAATTGTTCCAGAAGCTTTCCAAATCATTTCCAACCGGCGAAATAACGCCCATACCGGTTACTACTACTCGTCTCATCTATGTCCCTCCTGTGTGGACTATCGTTTTCTTACATACTCAATCCGCCGTCAATGCACAGTACCTGACCGGTGATATAACCGGCCTCTTCCCCTGCAAGGAAGGAAACTGCTGCTGCAACATCGTCGACGAGCCCCATTTTCTTCATTGGAATCTGTTCCTGAACCGCTGCCTTTACCTTATCAGACAAAACTGCGGTCATGTCGGTCTGGATAAATCCTGGAGCAATTGCGTTGCAGGTAATTCCTCTGCCTGCAAGCTCCTTGGCAACCGACTTGGTCATGCCGATCAATCCTGCTTTTGCAGCGGCATAATTTGCCTGACCAGCATTTCCCATCACGCCCGAAATGGAACTGATGTTGATAATACGTCCCTTTCTGCGCTTCATAAAAGCGTGATAGGTATTCTTAATCATATAAAACGCACCATTTAAATTGGTGTCGATAACCTTCTGAAAATCCTCTTCCTTCATCGAAAGGACCAGAGCATCCCTTGTAATTCCTGCATTGTTTACCAGAACATCAATGCTGCCAAAGGTATCCATCACCTGTTTGACTGCATCCTTACACTGCTGTGGATCGGACACATCGCAGCAGACAGCCAAACTTTTTGCACCGTTCTCTTCGATCATGCGGCAGGTTTCCTCTGCAGCTTCCCTGTTTCCGGCATAGATAACCGCAACATCGCATCCATCCTTTGCAAGTCTGACTGCAATTGCTCTGCCAATTCCTCTGGAAGCTCCGGTGACCAGAGCTGTTTTTCTTTCTCCCATCTTCTATTCCTCCGATGTTTCTTTTCCCAAAGCACGAAGTGTTTCTTCCAGGGTCTCTTTATTTTCCACGCGGCAGACAGTAACATCCTTATTGATCTTCTTGACCAGTCCGCTGAGTGTTTTTCCCGGTCCTACCTCGATAAAGGTGGTAAAGCCTTTCTCCATCATATTTCGGATGGTTTTTTCCCAGAGAACCGGATGGGTTACCTGAGAAGTAAGGATTTCCTCACACTCATGCTGATCCTGTGGATAACATTCCGCTGTAATATTGGCATAGATCGGGAGCTTTGGAACGTTCAGATGATAATTGCCGATTTCATGATGAAGTTCCTGCTGTGCGCTGTCCATAAATGGAGAATGGAATCCCCCGCTCACTGCAAGTGGAACGGCTTTTCCCTTATATTCCTTGACCCTGTTGCAGAACGCTTCCAGTTCCGGTTTTCCGCAGGCAGCAACCAGCTGACCAGGACAGTTATAGTTGACCGGATAAACCCTTACAAACTCCTGACAGATTTTTTCTACTGTTTCGTTGTCAAGCTTCAATACCGCTGCCATTCCTGCCGGATTCTTCTGTGCTGCATAATCCATTGCCTTGGCTCTGCGGCAAACAAAAGAAAAACCATCTTCCTCCGAAAAAGCTCCTGCAAAGGTCAATGCAGCGACCTCTCCCAGAGAAAATCCTGCAACTGCATCTGCGTGAACTCCTGCTTCTTCCAAAGCTCTTGCGGCTGCAAGATCCACACAGTAAACGCACGGCTGTGTATTAATGGTCTGGGAAAGTTCCTCAACCGGCGCTGTAAAACACTGCTCAGAGGTGTTTTCCCGTACCTTGTCAGCTGCTTCAAATACCTTAGCCGCCGCCTTGGAGCATTCACAAAGATCTTTTCCCATTCCGGTATACTGTGCGCCCTGTCCTGCAAATAAAAATGCCGTTTTACCCATTGTTTTTCTTTTCCTCCTATTTGCAGAAACGGTTCGCCTGATTCAAAATTTCTTCTGCCTGTGCAAACATTTCTTCAATCATTTCCTGTGCGGTCTGTTCTTTATGTACCATCGCTGCGCACTGACCTGCCATGAAGCTTCCGTTTTTCTCGTCGCCTTCCTTAGCAGCCTTGCGCAGAGCGCCTGCACCCATCTTTTCCAGTTCCTCATCGCTTATATTGGAATTGTATTCCTGTTTAAACAGTTCACGGGTAAACTGGTTTTTCAGACAGCGTACTGGATGACCCAGACGTTTTCCGGTTGCGATTGTGTCGATATCCTTCGCTTTCAAAATCTTGTTTTTATAATTCTGATGTACGGTACATTCCTTTGCAACCAAAAAGCGTGTTCCGCACTGTACACCACAAGCACCCAGCATTAATGCTGCTGCAATTCCTCTGCCGTCTGCAATACCGCCTGCTGCAAGAACCGGAATCTTAACTGCGTCACAAACCTGTGGAACCAGAGTCATGGTAGTCAGTTCGCCGATATGTCCGCCGGATTCTCCGCCCTCTGCAACAACTGCAGTAGCACCGCTTCTTTCCACCAGTCTTGCCATTGCTGTGGATGCAACGACCGGAATCACCTTAATGCCTGCTTCCACCCATTTTTTCATATATTTTCCAGGGTTGCCTGCTCCGGTAACAACGACCGGAACTTTTTCTTCAACAACAAGGTCAGATACCTCGTCAGCAAATGGGCTCATCAGCATGATGTTGACACCAAATGGTTTGTCTGTCATGGTTCTTACCTTGTGGATTTCCTCGCGGAGCCAGTCTGCATTTGCATTCATTGCTGCAATGATTCCCAGTCCGCCAGCATTGCTGACTGCTGCTGCCAGAGATGCGTCAGCAATCCATGCCATGCCTCCCTGAAAAATCGGGTATTTGATATTTAAAAGTTCGCAAAGTTCTGTTTTAATCATCGTTCATCGTTTCCTTTCTCATATTCTAGGCTGTGCAAAAGCCAGACGGCGAAGATGTATTTTCTTCCGTTTCGCTTCTGTACAGCCTGTAGTTCGGGTTCCCGATTGTTTTCGGGAACCCGGATTGGCAAAACTATTTTGTCTGTTCTTCGATTGCTTTTGCGATATCACCAACAGTTTTGATGTCTTCGCTCATTTCCATCTGAATGCCGAACTCATCTTCAAAGGTCATCATCAGATCAACGGTATCCAGGCTGTCCAGTTCCAGTTCTTCCAGAGTGGAATCTTCGTGAATTTCGTTTGCGTCACATTCTTTGTATTCTGCCAGAATATCGATTACTTTCTCCAGTACCATAAATTGTTTCCTCCTGATTTAAAAAGAAAAATTATTTTATATTTATCCTTGAGCGGATAATTACCATCTTAACACGCAGGCTCCGGTGGTCAGTCCCGCACCAAATGCGGTCAGTACCAGAAGATCGCCTGCTTTAAACTTGCCTTCGGTGTTTGCTCTGTCCAAAACAATTGGAATGCTTGCAGCTGAGGTATTTCCCAGATTTTCAATGCCGGTCAAGCATTTTTCTCCAGAAACCTTTAACTTGTGAGCTGCAGCTTCTATGATTCTCAGATTTGCCTGATGCGGTACAATCCAGTCAACATCTTCCACCTTCACACCAGCCTGATCACATACCGTCTGAACATCCCGATACATCGATGAAACTGCAAATTTGTATACTTCCTTTCCGTTCATGGAAAGATAGCTCTGATTTTTTGGAAGCTTGTCAAACGGACTGTCTCCACCCACATGAGGGATATTGAGTACATCAACATTTCCATTTGCTGTCAGTTGAATGGCCATCAGGTTTTCTCCCTCGCCCAAAACAACTGCTCCTGCTCCGTCGCCAAACAGTACACAGGTGGAACGATCGCTCCAGTCCATCATTCTGGTCATGCAGTCTCCTGCAAGTACCAGAACTTTTTTTACTTTCTTTCTTGCAAAATATCCCGCTGCCACATCCAGCGCATAGATAAATCCCGTACATGCTGCACTGATATCCATTGCTGGACAGCTCGCACCGATTTCTTTCTGGATAACACACGCTTGAGATGGTGTGATATAATCTCCGCGGATGGTTGCACACAAAATCAAATCCAGTTCCTGTGCTGTGATTCCTGCCCGTTCCAGTGCCTGATTGGCAGCCTGTGTCAGCAAATCGGTCAGCGTTTCATCGGTGCAGACGGCTCTTTCCCGAATTCCAGTTCTCTGGCTGATCCACTCATCGCTGGTATCCAGAAAGGTCGAAAGATCATCATTGCTCTTGCGGCATTTTGGAAGCGCACTCGCGGTTGAAAGTATTTTAAACATGCTATCGCCTCGTTTCGTTGTTGTTATCGGTCCAAAGGTTCGCCCAGCTGCTCTTTTAAAAACTGATCCAACTTCATGATTCCTTTATACAGAGCCTGCTGTTCCTCTTCGCTCATATCCCGAATAATGCTTCGCACCATTGACTCATGAAAGTACCGATGAACCGAGTCGATCTTCTTCCCCATACGGGTCAAAGAAACATAGACGATGCGGGCATCCTCTTCGCTTCGGATTTTTTCCACATATCCCTTTTTCATCAGCTTGTTGATTCCCACTGTAACCGATGGCAGGGTGATTCCCAGATCCTCCGCAATTTCCGAAATGGTTCTCTGTTTGTTTTTTCCTTTCCCCACCGATTCAATCAGATGCATCTCATTGATGGTCAGATCAATTTTATCCGAGCGCTTTAAAATCGTCTCTTCCACCTTCAAAATGGAACGGTAGGTATCTACAATCACAGCATTAAGCTGCTCTTCAAACGGTTTCATGTCAGTTTTCCTTTCAGACTGATTTGCTTTATAAAAAGTAACATTTGTTATTTTTAATTAGATTGACAAACTAATTATAAGCATGGATTTCCCTCTTGTCAAGAAAAATTTGTCGAGATTGATTCTAAACAGCATCAAAAAAAGGTGCAGTAATCAACTGCACCCTTTTTCTTATCGGATAAAATTTGTCTTTTGAGCTGGTTCTTTTTCTGGGAAAGAAACCCCATTTTCGCGGCCCAGTTCGATACATTTTAACAGCCATGCCATATTATTTCCCAGTGTGCGCATGATCTGCAATCCTTCCTTGTCCTGGCGCACCTCATCCGGTGTATTGCCATGAACCATATTCCAGTAACGAGAGGAAACTACCGGCATACCAGAGATGGTAAAGTACTTGTTCAGCTGGTCAAGCGATGCTGTGGAACCTGCTCTACGGCAGCTTACTACAGCAGCTCCAGGCTTTCCTTCAAAAATCGCAGATTTTCCGTAGAAGGTACGATCCAAAAAGGCGCTGATCTGACCGGATGCATTTGCATAATAAACCGGTGAACCAAAAATAAAGCCATCTGCCTGTTTTGCCTTTTCCACAAACTCGTTGACACCATCGTCAAACACACATTTTCCTGTTTTGAGACAAGATCCGCAAGCAATACATCCCGCAATCGGTTTTATGCCAATGTGGAATATCTCGGTTTCAATACCGTTCTTTTCCAAAGCTCCTGCTACTTCACAAAGTGCGGTATAGGTGCATCCCTGTGCGTGAGGACTTCCGTTTAACAACAGTACTTTCATTCCAAATTCCTTCTTTCCCTGTTTTCTTTGGTTTTTATGAAACAGTACAGTTTATTGTGTTTCAGATTTATTATACCTGTTTTTTGTAAATTTGTCATGAAAAAATAAAACTATCTTACTGCATTTGCCAATTAGCTAAGACATATATTTTGCTCTGCCCATAAGCTGCACTGATTTTTTCTTCTTGTTTCAGAAAGAAAAAATCCGGTTTAGAGTGAACCTAAACCGGATTGACTGATTTAAAAAATGTTTTTAATACTCTGTTAGAAGCTGTGCGTGATTAGAAGCTCAGAGCAAAAGATTTACCAAATTCTTTTGCGTTTTCCAGATCTTCTTCGCTTGGAACAAAGGTAACTTTGAAACCATCTTCAAAAACATTCATCTTAAGACCCAGCAGTCTTGTCTGAATGTTTCCAACAGCTTCACCAGTCCATCCAAAGGAACCGAATACCAGAGCTGGTTTCTTTGCAGCGTTGATTGCATCGATGCCTGCCAGCAGATTCCATACCGGTGGAACTGCATCACGGTTGAGTGTTGGGCTTCCTACTGCGAATGCATCACATTCGTTGATGAGTGCATGCAGCTTGTCCATATCGTGCTCAATAATATCATAGGTTACACACTCTGCGTTTAGTTTTGCTTCCAGAATACCTTCTCGGATCTTTTCAGCCAGTTTTGCGGTATTTCCATAAGCGGAGGTATAGAATACAGGAATTACTGGAACTTCATGGACTACTGGTGCAGACCATGCTTCGTAGTTTGCAATAACCTCATCCATTCTGCCTGCTTTGGTCAGAACTGGACCATGGCTGGTGCAGATAAACTCCGGCTGTACTGGCAGAGCTTTGATCTTTTCCAGACCTTTGCGTACAAAGGAAGCAAATGGACCAAAGATTGCTCCGTAATACAGTTTGAGTGCTGCATCATATGCCTTTGGATATGCGATATTGGTATCAAAGGTATATGGTTCACAGTAATGACAACCCAGGAAGTCACAGGTAAACAGGGTCTTTGCATCCTCTACCCAGGTAAACATCGAATCTGGCCAATGCAGGTTTGGTGCAAAGAAGAAGGTCAGAACTCTTCCACCCAGATCCAGTGTTTCTCCATCTTTAACTTTCTGAACATCCAGATCGCAGCGATTGGTGATATTTTTCAGATACAGGCTTCCTGCCTGAGAAGCAATGATTTTTGCTTTTGGCATCAGTTCCAAAAGTTTTGCCATCGAGCCGGAGTGGTCTGGCTCATTATGATTCATGATGATGTAATCGATTTCTTCCAGAGGGCAAACCTCTTTGATATTTTCAAGGTACTGATGGAAAAATCCTTCATGACAGGTTTCGATCAGTGCGGTCTTTTCACTGCCCTTTACAACATAGGAATTGTATGTTGTACCGGAGTCAGTTTTCATTACAATATCAAACACCCTCATATTTGGGTTCTGGATTCCAACGGAATAAATTCCTTCTGTGATTTTAACAGCGGACATTTCACATCTTCCTTTCTAAATTTCTTTTCCTCATAATATTGTACCAAACAGGTATATCATTGTAAAGATACAAAACTGACAAATAAATATCAGTTTATAACGTTTTTCTGCGTCAATGCGTCGAGAAATTATCCTTTGAGCAGTACTTTTTTCAGATACTTTCCGGTATAAGAGCCTTCGCATTCCGCAACCTGTTCCGGTGTACCGGTTGCGATGATTTCGCCGCCCCGGTCACCGCCTTCTGGTCCCAGATCTATGATATAATCGGCAGTTTTGATGACATCCAGATTATGCTCAATGACTACCACTGTATTTCCGCTGTCCACCAATGTCTGAAGCACTTCAATCAGCTTGTGGACATCTGCTGCATGCAGTCCGGTTGTTGGCTCATCCAGAATGTAGATGGTTCGTCCGGTCGCACGTTTGGAAAGTTCGGTTGCAAGCTTTACTCTCTGTGCCTCACCGCCGGAAAGAGTTGTTGCAGACTGTCCCAGCTTTACATAGCCAAGTCCAACATCGCACAGGGTCTTCATCTTGCGTGCGATCTTCGGGATATTTTCGAAGAAAAGATACGCTTCCTCCGCTGTCATCTCCAAAACATCGCTGATATTTTTTCCCTTATATTTTACTTCCAGTGTCTCACGGTTATAACGTTTTCCCTTGCAGACCTCACACGGAACATAAATGTCCGGCAAAAAGTGCATCTCGATCTGAAGGATTCCGTCGCCCTCACAGGCTTCACAGCGTCCACCCTTCACATTAAAGGAAAATCTTCCGCTGTCGTATCCTCTTGTTTTTGCTTCATTTGTCTGTGCAAACAACTGACGAATATCGGTAAATACGCCGGTATAGGTCGCAGGATTGGAACGCGGGGTACGTCCAATTGGGCTCTGGCTGATTTCAATTACCTTGTCCAGCTCTTCCAGTCCCACAATCTCCTTGTGTTTTCCCGGACGCTCTCTTGCCTGATTTAATGCTGCTGCCAGCCCTTTATAGAGGATTTCGTTAATTAGCGACGATTTTCCCGAACCGGAAACGCCGGTAACTGCGGTAAAGGTTCCCAATGGAATAGAGACATTTACATTTTTGAGGTTATTCTGAGCTGCTCCTTTGATGGTCAGTTTCTTTCCATTTCCTTCTCTGCGTTTTTCTGGAATTGGAATTTTCTTTCTGCCGCTCAGATACTGACCGGTAATCGAACGTTCGCAAGCCATGATTTCATCGACTGGACCGGCACAAACAACTTCACCGCCGTGCACACCCGCACCTGGGCCGATGTCCACAATGTAGTCCGAAGCAAACATCGTATCCTCATCATGCTCTACCACAATGACGGTATTACCCAGGTCACGCAGATGACGCAGAGTGTCGATCAACTTGTCATTATCCCGCTGATGCAAACCGATGCTCGGCTCATCCAGAATATACAGAACTCCCATGAGGGAAGAACCAATCTGGGTTGCAAGGCGGATACGCTGACTTTCTCCGCCCGACAAAGTTGCCGATGCTCTGGAGAGGGTCAGATAATCCAAACCAACATTTTTTAAAAATTCCAAGCGGGAACGAATCTCCTTGATAACCTGATGGGAGATCATCTCCTCTTTTTCGGTCAACTGAAGGTTATTGAAAAAGTCGATCATTGCCGCTACCGACAGTCGGCAAAGCTGGCTGATATTCATTCCACCGATCAGAACGGACAGGCTCTCCTTTTTCAGTCGGTCGCCATGACACTGCGGACAATCCACCGAGTTCATCCAGTTAGTAATTTCTTCCCTCATCCAGTTGGAAGAAGTCTCCCTGAAACGACGTTCGAGGTTGTTTGCCACTCCCTCAAACTCGGTATAATAGGTAGATTTTACATCCTCAGTATCGCGCACCATCTTGATTTTTTCGCCTTTGGTTCCGTACAAAAGGATGTCCACAATCTCTTTTGGCAGGTCTTTGACCGGAGTGTCCAAAGAGAAATGATAGTGGTCTGCAAGGCTCTGGAAATACAGCTGGGAGATTCCCCCTTCTGCATAGTACCATCCGCTTGCCTTAATTGCGCCTTCCCGAATAGACTTACTTTTATCCGGGATCACCAAGTCAGGGTCAATGCTCATAAAGGTACCTAAGCCAGTACATTTTTCACAGGCACCGAATGGATTGTTAAACGAAAACATACGAGGGTTTAATTCCTCGATGCTGATATTATGTTCCGGACAGGCATAATTTTGTGAGAACATCATCTCTTCCCCATCCACAACATCCACAACAACCAATCCGCCGGTCAGTCCAATCGCTGTTTCCAGTGAGTCGGTCAGTCTGGACTGGATATCATCGCGCACAACCAAACGGTCCACCACAATTTCAATGTTGTGCTTTTTATTTTTGTCCAGCGTAATCTCTTCCGAAAGGTCGTACAGGTTTCCATCCACCCGAACACGAACATATCCGGATTTTTTAGCCCGTTCAAACTCTTTTTGGTGCATTCCCTTTTTGCCGCGAACAATTGGTGCCAGAATCTGGATTTTGGTTCGTTCCGGCAGTTCCATTACCTTGTCCACCATCTGGTCAACGGTCTGCTGGCGGATTTCTCTGCCGCAGACCGGACAGTGCGGAATACCAATTCGTGCGTACAAAAGACGCAGATAATCATAAATTTCGGTTACCGTTCCAACGGTGGAACGAGGGTTTTTGGATGTTGTTTTCTGGTCGATTGAAATTGCCGGAGAAAGTCCGCTGATCTCATCGACATCTGGTTTTTCCATCATGCCCAAAAACTGACGCGCATAGGAAGAAAGGCTCTCCATATAACGCCGCTGACCATCCGCATAGATGGTATCAAAAGCAAGGGAAGATTTTCCTGAACCAGAAAGTCCGGTAAAGACAATCAGCTTGTCTCTTGGAATTTCCAGATCGATATTTTTCAGGTTGTGTTCCCTTGCACCATGAATCGTGATTTTATCGTTCATTCTGTCCTCCCAAATATCGTTTTTCCTCTATCTGCACAAAGTCTCGTGCTGTGTTTCTTCCCAAAGAATCTCCCTGCACCATAAAAACAGCGCTTCAAAGGCTTCCTCCTGTTTGCAGGATATTCCTTCCCGCATCTTAATTCCAATCTGCAAAACTATTTGATCCAGACCACTCAGACAGGTCAAAAGTTCTGTTCTGTCCTGAAGATATTCTCCTGTGTTTAGCCAATGACGGTTTTGCAGCAGATAAAATGTCCCTTTATATAAAAATGGAAGCACCTCTTGCAGGGTGTCTGGCGCATGAATATAGCGATGGCAAAGCTCATGATATAAATTGCCTGCTCCAGTTTTCAGGTAATCCTGCACATCCTGTCTGGAGTATGCAGGCACCAGTTGGGAAAGTGTTCCATAATAATCTTTTGTTTCGTGCAAAAGCTGGCAGATTTCAAAACGGTTCCAGTTTTTCATCTCTTTTCTTCCGCAGATAAATCCACAGCTTTTGTTAAAGTTTCCCACACGTTTTAAAATCTCGCGGTATTCTGCCATTCTTTCGACAGTAAACTCTTCCAGAATGACCATAACATCAATATCGCTGCTCTCCCTTGCTTCTCCTCTGCGAAAACTCCCCTGTAATCCAAGGTACACCAGCTCATCTCCAAAGGTATTGAGCAGTTCCTGTTTTATTGTCTGCATATAGACTTCGATATCAAAACCTTCCATTTTTTCACCTGCTTTCTGCCTTTTTATTTTCTGCTTCGTTTTCCGCTTTTATTTTTTTCGTCCGTTTCCTTCATAATCTTCAGGTTTGGATTTGCAGTATATTGTTCCTTGAGCTTTTTGATCTTATCTCGCAGGTAAGCAGCATGTTCAAATTCCAGAATCTGTGCCGCACTCTTCATTTCGGCAGTCAGCTTTTCAATGGTAGCCCTCAGTTCCGTCTGGGTCATGCGCTTTTTACCTTTGCCCAACTTATCGGTATGCTCACGGGTGGAAATTTCCAAGATTTCCCGTACATCCTTCTTAATGGTCTGCGGAACAATTCCATGCTCCTCGTTATATTTTAACTGAACCTCACGACGGCGGTAGGTCTCGCTGATTGCCCGTTCCATCGAATCGGTTACCGAGTCCGCATACATAATAACCTTACCGTTTGCGTTTCTTGCTGCTCGACCAATAGTCTGAATCAGCGAAGTTTCACTTCTCAGGAAGCCTTCCTTATCTGCATCCAGAATTGCTACCAGCGAAACTTCCGGAATATCCAGACCTTCACGCAGCAGGTTGATGCCGACCAGAACATCAAATTCACCCAGACGAAGGTCACGGATGATTTCCATTCGCTCGATCGTGTCGATATCATGGTGCATATACCGCACCTTGACCCCCATATTTTCAAAATATCCGGTTAGATCTTCCGCCATCTTTTTGGTCAGGGTAGTTACCAGCACGCGCTCACCCTTTTCCACGCGGGTATTGATTTCGGACAGCAGATCATCAATCTGTCCATCAACCGGACGAACGTCGATTTCCGGATCGACCAGTCCGGTAGGTCGGATGACCTGTTCCACAATGCGTTTGCTCTTTTCCTTCTCGAAAGGTCCCGGGGTCGCACTGACAAAAATCACCTGATTGAGTTTGCTGTAAAACTCATCAAAGGTAAGTGGGCGGTTATCAAAGGCAGAAGGCAGGCGGAATCCATAATCCACCAGATTCTTCTTTCTTGCCTGATCTCCCGCATGCATTCCGCGAACCTGCGGCAGGGTAACATGGGACTCGTCCACGAACAACAGAAAATCATCCGGAAAATAGTCAAGCAAGGTATAAGGACAGCTGCCCGGAGCCCTGCCCGAAAGAACACGGGAATAGTTTTCGATTCCCTTACAGAAACCGATCTCGGTCAGCATCTCCATGTCGTAGTTTGTACGCTCCATGATGCGCTGTGCTTCAATCAGCTTGTCGTTTGCCTTAAAGTAAGCAACCCTTTCTTCCATCTCATCCCGAATCTCGGTCAATGCCTTCTGCATCTTATCTCTTGGAACGATATAGTGAGATGCCGGATAGATTGCAACATGGGAAACCACGTTTTTTACCTCTCCGGTGACCACATTGATTTCGGAAATACGGTCGATCTCATCGCCGAAAAACTCAACGCGGATTGCTGTTTCACTTCCATAGGATGGAAAAATCTCCACTACATCCCCGCGCACACGGAATTTGTTTCGGATGAAATTGACATCATTGCGCTCATACTGCAGTTCGACCAGTTTTTTGGTCAGTTCATCGCGCTCCTTCTGCATTCCGGTACGCAGTGAAATTACCATGTTGCGGTAATCGATTGGGTCACCCAGCGAATAGATGCAGGAAACACTGGCAACGATGATGACATCCCTGCGTTCAGACAGTGCCGAAGTAGCCGAATGTCTGAGCTTCTCGATCTCATCATTGATTGCACTGTCCTTCTCGATATAGGTATCAGTATTTGCGATATAGGCTTCCGGCTGATAATAGTCGTAGTAAGAGACAAAATATTCCACCGCATTATTTGGAAAAAACGCCTTAAACTCCGAACAAAGCTGGGCTGCCAGCGTCTTGTTGTGTGCCAGAACCAAAGTTGGACGATTTACTTCTTTGATAATATTGGCCATGGTAAAAGTTTTACCCGAACCGGTAACACCCAGCAGTGTCTGTTCCTTGTCTCCATGAAGAACTCCCTCTGCCAACTGCTGGATTGCCTGCGGCTGGTCTCCAGTCGGCTGATAGGCCGATACCAGCTCAAATCCTTTTTCTTCCTGCATTTTCTTCCCTTCTTTCCCGTTTTTATTTTCGTGATTTCTTCTCTTATCTCCTATGATTTTAGCACTACGCAAACGTGAAGTCAATCGATATTTTCACTTTGCAAACAAAAGCAGTTCTCTTACCAAATCTCTTTTTTATTGTAGACTTTTTCTGTGCTATTTAAGCAAAAAAGGCAGCCAAAAGCTGCCTTTTTCACAATATCAATCAAATTAAAAATGAACGATTAATAAACTCTCCAGTAACGAACACCGTCGCGGTAGGAATAGTAATGATAGTCGTCATAGTAGTCGCCCAGATAGATGGTATCGGTTTCATATCCATCTTTGGAGATGGTCAGTTTATCATCCCAGTAACGGTTTGGACCTACATCGAAGGTGTTGGTTCCTTTGGTTGTGGTACCAATCTTTTCTCCGTTCCAGCGTACTGTTGCACCAGAAACATCGCAGTAAAAACGGACACTGCTTCCACGGTCATATACATTGCTGACGCCAAGATCCGAATCGCTTCTTCTGTAATATCTGCCGTCATAATAGTAGTAACGGTCATAATCATAATTAGAGGAAACACTTTCAATCTTTGGTGGCTCTACATAAGATTTTACCCGATGGCTGAGCAGGCCTTTTACGCTGTTTTTATTTTTTGCATAAACAACTTCCACATCGCTGCCGCTGTTAGCTGTCAATTTTGCACCGCTCGAGCTCAGGTATGCTCTGCTGATTTCTCCATCTACTTTAATCTGAGCATTGCCATCCGAATAAAGTTCTTTGATATCAGCATCTTCATCCAGCTGAATGGTGTAATCTTTATCCAGTGTCTGGCTGATGTTGAGGTAATCGATGTCGCCGGAAATGCTGACGTCTTTCTGTTCACCAAGCGTTACCTTTTTGCCGCCCTCATCCTCTGTGCGGAAAGACAGTGCGATACCGCCATCATTACTCTTACTCAAAGAAAGCTTCGAGTCCTCCAGCTGATAGGTTGCCTTTGTTTCCCCATTGTTCACGGTCAGCAGATCATCATCAACCGAAACGCTGTATTTTGCTTCTGCTGCAAAAGCGGTTACGCTCATTGACAGAATCATTGCTGCTGTGAGTAACATAGTCATCGTTTTTTTCATCATCGTTCTCCTCCTTTTTCTCCGTAAAGCGGAGTTTTTGCCTCTTTGGGCTTTATCCTTAAGCTAAAACAGCTTATGGTCTTTCATGGAATAATACTCTCCATCTGTTATAACGAAATGATCGTGCAGCTTTACTCCAATATCCTTTAAAAAATCCTGCGCGCGTCTCGTCATGGTAATGTCTTCTCTGGATGGCAGCACCAAACCGCTGGGATGGTTGTGTGCCAGAATGATGTCATGCGTGTTTTTCTTCATGCACAGCCGTGCCACCTCACGCAGGGTGGTTGTGACACTGTCACCGACCCCGCTCCCAAGCTCATCACAGTACAAAACCCGTCGGTCTGATGTCATACACAGAATAATCAGTGTCTCCTTGGTGCGCCCTCTGAAACGGGCACTCAGATAACTTCCTGCCTTTGCCGAGGTATTGAGGATCACCTTTTCCGGTTTCTCTCCCTGCTTTTTCTGCCAATGGTTTACTGCCGAAAACAGACACAGAAAGGAAGCAACTGCTTCTCCTACCCCTGGGACCTGAATCAGTTCATCTTTAGAAGCATCCAGCACTTCTGCAAGGTTTCCAAAATGATTAATCAGTTCGTGTGCCAGCGGGTTAGTGTCACGACGTGGAATTACCTGAAACAGGATAAGCTCCAAAATCTCGTGCTCGCTGAATCCATCCAGCCCCACCTGATCAAACCGCTGTCTTAATCGTTTGCGATGTCCCTCATGGATATTTTTGTTTTCCTGCTGCATGATAGCACATCGTTCCTTTCCTTTTTGTCAGAATCTGTTCTGACACGCCTTCATTCCTTGCAAAATTTTATCGGTATGTTATAATCAAATCATTCCAAAACACCAAGCCGCTCTTGATGCAGAAAGGTATGTTCTATGAAATCGTTTACCATCAATCAAAATGATGCGGGACAGCGGATCAGCAAGTTTGTCGAAAAAACGGTTCCTGCTCTCCCTAACAATCTGTTATATAAATATTTCCGATTAAAACGGATTAAACTCAATAAAAAACGCTGTCAGCCTCAGGACAAGCTTCAGGCTGGAGATCTCGTTGAATTGTACATTAACGACGAATTCTTCGGAGAAGGCCGCCAGGACCTTGCATTTTTAAAGGTACCCAGCTCACTCAACATCATCTATGAAGATGAAAATATCATGCTGGTGGATAAAAAGCCCGGTCTGGTCGTCCATGAGGATGATGACAACACCCCCGACACCCTGATCAACCGTATCCTCCACTATCTCTATGAGAAAGGGGAGTACGATCCTGAACAGGAAAACAGCTTCGTTCCTGCTTTGTGCAACCGCATTGACCGCAATACCGGCGGAATTGTAATCGCTGCCAAAAACGCTCAGTCCCTGCGCATCCTCAACCAGAAGGTCAAAGATCGGGAGCTTGTGAAACTTTACCTCTGTCTGGTGCATGGCGTTCCAGAACCAAAATCTGCAACCTTAAAAGATTTTCTGCTCAAAGACAGCAGCCGCAATCAGGTCCGAATCTATCGGAATCAGGTACCGGGCAGCAAAACCATCATTACCCGCTACAAAACACTGGAAACCAACGGAAAGCTCAGCCTTTTGGAAGTAGATCTCAAAACAGGCAGAACCCATCAGATCCGCGCTCACATGGCTTTCTACGGACATCCTCTGGTTGGCGATACTAAATACGGAACCAATGCCCAAAACAAAGGTCTTGGCTATTCCTATCAGGCTTTGTACGCTTACAAACTGCGTTTTGCTTTCCAAACTGACGGTGGAATCCTCTCTTATCTGGATGGTCGGGAATTCTGCGTAGAAAATGTTCCGTTTGCAAAAGAAATTGCAAAACGATAAAATAAATTCTACTCTTATAAGATAACGGGAAATCGCACATAATGCAATAGTTTTTATAAAAATTAGTGTGATTTCCCTGTTTTTTTGTTTATTTTTTGTGATATTGCCAAAACACCTTACAAGATCAGTACAAAAGTTCCGGCTGTAATCAGTAGACCTCCCACAATCGATTGCCAGGTAAGCTGCTCTTTTAGTACAATAAATGCCAGCACCATGCTGATTACCACGCTGGACTTATCAATCGGTACAACCCTGCTTGCATCCCCCATCTGCAGTGCCCGGTAATAAAACAACCAGGACAGTCCAGTTGCAATTCCGGATAAAACCAGAAACAACCAGGAGCGTGCCCCGATGTTGGAAATCTGCTTTTGTACACCGGTCATGAAAACCAATCCCCAAGCCATTACCAGAACAACCACCGTTCTGATCGCAGTTGCAAGGTTGGAATCCACCCCATTAATTCCGATTTTTGCCAAAATAGAGGTCAATGCCGCAAACAATGCCGACAGCAACGCATAAACTACCCAGAGAGAACCTGTTGTTTGGTTCATAATACTTCCTCCTCATAACAAATGTTGAAAACGCTCCCTGACCGGGAGCGTTTTTATCTTGTTTTTCCCATTAGATTGGATAAAAGAAAGAATATCCAAATGTGTGCCGGATAAAAGAAATAAAAGAATTTTCCGTTTCCTTTTCCCTTTCTGCCATTATACAAAAGCATCAGCGGCAAGGAACCAACCATCATCCACTGATAAAAATACTGCACCATATAATTGAGCTGCCCATAGGAAAGCGAACGGCTGAAAGAAGAATAAAGCTGCAATGCGCAATAGATGATATACCCAATACAGAGACGTTTGGAAGAGTTCATGCAAAAATAAAGGATCAATCCCAACAGTACAACATCGATGCTTCCTTCACAGAAAACAATGTTCGGGATCAGTCCATTGATAAATCGTGCCCACTGTTTTCCCTGTCCTAATGTCAGATTGCTCATCACAATCACCAGAACCTGAACTGCTGCAAAGATCCCCAGTGCTGCTTCTGGACGCTTGAGACGGTCGGTCCGTTGATAATTATCATCAAAGCTTTCAAAAATCCAAATCAGAACTGCGATAACTACCATAGTGGAAAGAATGTTATTGCTGACCGCAACCGGGGCATTGGGATAAAGCAGCGTCAGCAGAAGATTTCCACTCCCCATCACCGCCGAACCGATCCACAGCCGTTTGATATATCTTGTCCGACTTCGGGTTTTACGCATTCCAACTGCAAGGCAGAACAAAAACAGCGGTGCTGACATTCTGCCCAGATAACGAAACCACAACGGAATCTGTCCGGGGAAAAATTCTCCCAGATGATCCAGAACCATCAAAACAAGTGCAGTCCATTTTAATGCAGAGGTACTCATGATAACCTCCTTTCAAAAAGAAAACAGCTTTTCCCAAATCCAAAGATTAATGGGAAAAGCTGTACTTTTTTAGTCTTCTTTTTGTACCTGAATCTGTTTTGATTTGCTGGTTGCGTTGCGCAGTGCCTGACGGGTATCCCGAACATTTTTCAGCGAAGTGCTCAGGTTTTCCTCTGTCTGTTTTAAGATCGAATCAGAGAACTCGTGAGATGCACGGCGGATTTCCTTTGCAGCCATCTGTGCCTGAGCGATGATGTCAGCTGCTTTCTCCTGTGCCTGTTTGACAATCTCTTCCTGAGCAATCAGCATTCTGGCACGCTCTTCTGCTTTGCGCAGAGTGGTTTCTGCCTGACGCTCTGCGGTTTTGATAATATCATTGCGGTCTGCAACAATCATCTTTGCCTGTTTAATTTCACCTGGGAGATTCAGACGGATATCTTCCACGCACTCTTTTACCTTCTGTGCGTCAACCACGCAGCGTCCTCCCGAAAAAGGAAGGCTCCATGCTTCTTCTAGCATGTCGTCGATCATATTCAAAATTTCATCAATATTCATCGTACATTCCTCCTGTTCCTGCTTTTGCTATTGCCGGGTTTTGTCCAGACGGTGAACAATACGGTCATGTACTTCTTCCGGAACAAACTGATGAATGTCTCCTCCAAAAGAAGCAATCTGTTTGACCACGCTTGAGCTGAGGTACTGATTTTCTGCACTGGTGGTCAGAAAAACGGTTTCTACTTTATTATACAACTCTTTGTTGATTAATGCCATCTGAAACTCGTATTCAAAGTCGGAAACTGCACGCAGTCCCTTAACAATCGCACAGGCACCTGCATCCCTGACATAATCTACAAGCAGTCCATCATAACTGTCCACTTCCACACCGTCAATTCCCTGAATGGAATCCCGAATCAGTTCCACACGCTCCTGTACCGAGAAACAAGGATTTTTCAGTGCATTGATTACAACCAAAACGATAACCTTATCAAACAGAGTCTGCGCACGACGGATAATATCCATGTGTCCCTTGGTGATTGGATCAAAGCTTCCCGGGACTACTGCAATTCTTTCCTGCTGCATTTGATTATTCTTCCTCCTGCTCCTCACGCTCACGATATACTGTGATCTTCGCTTTGCCGTACAGATAGGTCTTGTGGCGCACAAAGTTTCCTGCTTCTTCCGGAAGCTGTTCGTTGCGCTCGGTTTCGCATACGATGATACCGGACTCTGCCATTTTGGATACCAGAATCGGCAGTACTTCATCGATCATTTGTTTCTGATATGGCGGATCAAGAAAGACAATATCAAACTTCTGGGATGCTCCCTGCAAAAAGGATTTTGCATCCATCTGAGCTACTCTTGCCTGTTCCATCAATCCGCAGTGCTTAAGGTTTGCCTTGATTACTTCGATTGCTTTGTTGGAGGTATCGGTAAAGATCGCAGTCTTTGCGCCGCGGCTGAGTGCTTCAATCCCCATCTGTCCGGAACCTGCAAACAGGTCGACAAATACAGCTCCCTCTACATAATTCTGAATAATATTAAATACCGCCTGCTTTGTCATATCGGAAGATGGTCTGGTATCCAGCCCCTGTGGTGCTTCCAGATTTCTTCCTCTTGCAAGACCTGTGGTAACTCTCATATCATTTCCCTTTCTATGGACAAGTTTTTATATTTTTGATTTCGAAAGATGTCCTTGTTGGATTCCTCTTTATTATGTTCACTTTTCCTGTATTTGTCAATGCTAAAACTGTGCTTTGTCGATTTTTCCGGACAAACTTTCCTGCTTCTTAATTTTCCGTTTCTTCCCCGCACGCTTCATTTGTTTTTTCATGCAGATAACGATAAAGATTGCAGGCAGTCAGATGGGTCATGCCTGGTGTCTCCTCCAGCTGTTCTAAAGTAGCGGCCTCCATCGCTTTAAGCGTCCTAAAACGCAGGAAAAGATTTTTTGCTCTCTTTTCACCGATTCCCTCTACTGAACGCAGCACTGAATCCATTGCGCGGCTTGCATGCTTCTGACGGGAATAGGTGATGGAGAAACGGTGCACTTCATCCTGAATACTGGTCAGCAGATCAAACGCTGAGCGGAAGGAAGAAACAGACAGTTCTCCATCCTCTGTGGCGATGGTTCTGGTGCGATGTCTGTCATCCTTTGCCATACCAAACACCGGAATGGAAAATCCCATCTGCTGTACAATCGGCTTGACTGCCGCCACATGTCCCCGACCACCATCAAGCAGAATCAGATCCGGCAGATGACCAAAGCCAACTCCTTCTTCCTTGTGTTGGGAATAGCGTTCCAGACGTCGGGTAATGACCTCCCGCATCGAAGCATAGTCGTCCGGCTTTCCCTGTACCGAACGCACCGAAAACTTGCGGTATGCTCCCTTGAGGGGGCGTCCTCCCTCAAACACTACCATACCGGCTACAATGGTCTTGCTGCCGATATTGGAGATATCGTATGCCTCAATATAGTTTGGAACTTTCTGCAGCCCTAAAAGCCTTGCAAGCTCGTCCAATGCAGAAATTTCCCGACTGGTGCGGCGGGTCTGTTCGGCAATCTGCTGGCTGGCATTTTCCTTTGCCATAGAAAGCAGCTTCATCTGATCTCCCTTCTGTGGGATTAACAGCTGAACACTTCGGCCTGCCTTTTTGGAGAGATATTCTTCCAGTTCCTGCTGACAGCTTGGCTGTCCATCCAGAACCACTGATTTTGGAACACTGCCCTTCATATCATAATATCGGAGCACAAACTGGGTACGCATCTCCTGCAGCACCTTTTCTGCAGCCTGATTCTTTTTTTGTTCATCCGCCGAAAAGAGTGCTTCTTCGGAAAATTCTCCCATTTCGTCGAGCATAAAATATTCCTTATCCACCAGACGATAATCCCGAAACTGCAAAACAACGGCACAGCATTTGATCGAAGACTGTACCAAAGCGATGACATCCTCCTCCTCATAGCGGATGGAAACTACCTTCTGGTTTTCCTGCAATCCCTGAATGGCACGGATGCGGTCACGGTAGCGGGCAGCTTTTTCAAACTGGAGATTTTCCGATGCCTGTATCATCTTTTCTGTCAGCACCTTTTGAATTTGGGTGCTGGAACCTTTGAGGAAACTTACCGCTTCTTCAAGTGCCTCCGCATATTCCTCCGGGCTGATCTTTCCGCTGCACGGAGCCATGCACTGTTTGATGTGGTAATTTAAGCAGGGACGCTGTTTTCCAATCTCCTGCGGAAAATTACGGTTGCAGGTTGGCAGAAGGAACACCTTGTTGACCTCATCCACCGTCTGCTTGACCACATATCCGGAAAGATAGGGGCCAAGGTACCTCGCACCATCCTTAAGCGGCTGGTGGCTTGCTGTGATTTTGCCATATTCCCCGCCGCCGATCCGGATATAATGGTACCCTTTGTCATCTTTTAAGAGGATATTGTATTTTGGGGAATGCTGCTTGATGAAGCTGCATTCCAAAACAAGTGCTTCAAACTCACTGGAGGTCACGATATATTCAAAATCCCAAACATTCTCTACCATGCGATAGACCTTGGGTGTATGTTTGTCCACACTGCGGAAATAGCTGCTGACACGGTTTTTCAGTGCCTTCGCCTTACCGATATAGATGATCTGCCCCTTTTTATCCTTCATGATATAAATTCCTGGCTGAAGCGGCAGTTTTTTTACCTTATCCCTGAGGTAATCCAATCTGGGATTGTCCACAATCTTTCCTCCTTTCCACTATGTCAAAAAAGGTGTATCAGCCAAAATGGCCGATACACCTTTTCGGTTCCTATACGACTGATTCGTCGCCGAAGCTTTTGGCAGCTTACTGTGGATTATTCAGCAAAACCGGATTCTACCAGTTCTACCAGACTTTCAACAGCTTCCTTCTCATCTGCACCGTCAGCGATGATGCGGATGGTGGTGCCACCAACGATACCCAAGGAAAGAACGCCCAGAAGGCTCTTAGCGTTTACTCTGCGGTCTTCTTTCTCAACCCAGATAGAAGCTTTGTATTCATTTGCTTTCTGGATGAAGAATGTTGCTGGACGAGCATGAAGACCTACCTGGTTCTGTACCACTACTTCTTTAACAAACATTTCAGTTACTCCCCTATTCTAAGATGTTTAAAGTATTGTTATCAACGCAGTTCCAGAAATCTCACCGAAAAAATATTCCGGATGGTCCGTCCTGCATGATTCTTGACACAAATTAATTATATCACAAAGGGACTTTTCGTCAACGCATATTTTGCTATTCTTTTACATGGAGCTTTGATTTTCTGCTTCTTTTCTATATGAACGGTTCCATTTCACATTCTCTTTGGCAGTATTCACTACAAAGTTTTCAACATACCTGTCACTATATACATCTTTTCTCCCCCAAATTTATACATATCCCTCAGTACAGAATATGTGTCGTTCTTTTGGCGGGTTCCTTTTCGTACTGTTTTTGCTCAAAAAGTACAAAGACAAGTCTGATACAGAGACAAATGTTTTGTATTTTTTTACACTTTATCAAAATAAATTGAGAAACACTTTCATACAGCTTCACTGAAAAGACAGAATAAATATTCCTTTTCTGTCAAACAAAGCCTCATCTCAACACTAATGTATGCGCTGTTATCTTTCCTCGATGCCTTCCAAAAGCTGCTGTGCACGCACCATTTCCTTTTTGTCAAGTTTTCCCTGCTGCATTGCGTTTTTCAGCAGATCTGGACGCTTCTTTGCAGTTTCCTCAAGGGACTGCTCGCGCTGCCATTTCTGGATGTTGGCGTGGTGACCGCTGATCAGCACCGGCGGTACTTCTCGGTCATGCCAGACCGGAGGACGAGTATACTGCGGATATTCCAACAGTCCATCATAGTGACTTTCTTCGGTAAAGCAAACTTCCTCGGACAATACGCCTGGACAAAGCCTTCCGACTGCATCTGCAACGACCAGCGCACCCAGCTCACCGCCGGTCAACACATAATCCCCGATCGAAATTTCCTCATCGACAATTTCGTCAAGGACACGCTGGTCTACTCCTTCATAATGCCCACACAGGATAAAAATATTCGTTAAAGCTTTGAGTTCTCCTGCCCTTTTTTGAGAAAAAGGCGTTCCTTTCGGGGACATATAGATTACATGCGGTTTTTCTCCAATCATTTCGCATACTGCCTGATAGCAGTTGTAGATTGGTTCGGTCTGCATCAGCATTCCCTTACCGCCGCCATAGGGAGTATCATCCACCCTGCGGTGTTTATCCTTGGTATAATCGCGGATATTGTGGCAGTGAATCTCCAGTTTTCCTGCGCGTCTGGCACGTCCAATGATACTTTCACTCAGAACCGTCTCGCACATCTCCGGAAACAGAGTCGCAATATCAATCCTCATCGTCAAACAATCCTTCCAGCGGACGAATTTTCATCACGTTGCTTTCCAGGTCAATCTCCAGCACTACCTGTGGAATGGCCGGAATCAATCTCTCCTTACCATCTGCAAAACGAATATGATAAACATCGTTTGCGCCGGTAGGGCTGACCTGAGTCAATTCACCATAGACAGTGTCCTTATCTGCATCAATTACCTTGAGACCGATCAGATCCTGAATAAGATATTCGCCTTCCTCCATCGGGATGTCATCGCGATGAACATAAACAATCTTATCGCGAAGCTTGGATGCCTCCTCGATTGAGTTAAAACCTTCCAGCTTCAGCAGCGGCATGTTCTTGGCATATCGTACTCCCTGCAGTTTTACCGGATTGGTTCCTTTGCTGTCCAGATAGACCGTTTCAATGTCGTAAAACATATCCGGATCATCGCACCATGGATAGAGCTTAACTTCCCCTTTGATTCCATGAGTGGTTACAATCTTTCCCGCTTCGATATACTCTTTTCTCATACGCTTCTCCTTTCATCCAAAATCTTTGGTCGAAATATTCATTCTATCTCAAACATCACGACAGAAAAATCCTGCCCTGATATCTGTTTTAGCCTTTTACCTGATAATATGCTTTTGCAAAGTCCACACAATCCCTCATGCTAAAACAATATGCTTCCCCATTTGGCAAAGAACATTGTTTGATCTGATCGGCATATTTCTGGAAAAATTCTTTTTGAACATCCAAAAAATCATCAAAAATATCAAGGTCTAGATTTTTAAAGGAGACCCACTGTTTCTTTCCGTCCACCAAAACAGGAGCCGATTCTTCGATATCCGGACGGTTTGCAAAATATTCCGCTAAATGAAGGGATGTATTTGTTTCAAAAGTTGTACCAAGCATCAGAATTTTAGCACCTGCATCATATAACTTTTGCAGTGGTGACTCGGTACCCAGTCCATAATCCAGAGGGTGATCTTCCACAATTTTTTCTGCATCCCTGCCGTAAGCACAAAACGAATATAATGGATGTGCGCTTCGATGTACATTTGGATAACGATAAAAATAAGCTACAACAGCTCCCAATGCATCATCTACCGGTGTTCTTTGCGGATCATACGGTAGCATCGTTTCCCGTATATCATCGTGCCAATCTTGAGGAACTGGCGGATACTGCCAAAACTTCGGGTTCATATTATTCACCGACTGAGATGGCATCACCAGCGTTCCCTCCGGACCAATGCAGTTGAGCACCGTATCAATCAGCATCGCTGCCCCGCCGATCAGATAGCCAAAAGATTTGAGTGAGGTATGAAGAATCAGTGTATCACCGGCGGTAACGCCCAGATTGTTCAGCAAACATTCCAAATCAGGCCGATAATAGGGTTTCTGTCCCTTTTGAATCATTGTTTCGAGGTTTTCCAAATCTGTCTCCTCCCTTGCCATCACAAAGATACTAATAAAAATTTAACACAAATATTTCGGATGTCAAGCAATAAAAAAGGACGCCCAGAGCTAAATTGCCCTTGCGCCCTTTCGGATGATCCATTTTCAGATTTGGATTGCAGTGTCCATCCTAGTCGATTTCAACTGCAACCTTCTGTTCAACCTTACCGGCAGCGGATCTTACAATTGTTCGAATTGCTTTTGCAATTCTGCCCTGTTTGCCGATTACTCTGCCCATGTCATCAGCTGCAACATGGAGATGATAAACAACTGTTCCGTCTTCCTTTGGTTCATCAACGGTAACCGAAACGGCATCCTTATCATCTACAAGGCCTTTCACAATAGTAACAATCAGTTCCTGCATTTGCGATTACCTCCTACAGGATATTGTTCGCTTTAAGCAGGGATCGAACTGTGTCGGTTGGCTGAGCGCCGTTAGACATCCATTTCTTTGCTTTTTCAGCATCAACCTTAACGGTAGCTGGAGTCTGTGCCGGATCATAGTAACCGATCTCTTCAATAAATCTACCGTTGCGTGGATAACGGGAATCAGCTACAACGATACGATAGAAAGGAGCTTTTTTAGCACCCATTCTGCGAAGTCTAATTTTAACAGCCATTTCTGTCACCTCCTGAACCTTTCAAATACTCTATATATCAATTCCGGAGGAATTGATATGCAATCTTTTCCGGAATTTGATAAACCTTATGTTACATTGGCGGCATGTTCTTGAGCATTGCCGGATTAAACGGCGGCATTCTTCTGCGGCGTTTACCGTTTTTGCCCTTGCCTCCCAGCAGCTTCATCATTTCCTTCATCTGCTTATACTGCTTGAGAACACGGTTGACACGCGGTACATCGGTTCCGCTGCCTGCTGCGATTCTTCTCTTTCTTGCAGGATTGATGATATCTGGGTTTGCCCTTTCTGCTTTGGTCATCGAATTGATGATTGCTTCCAGATACTTGATCTCCTGTTCGCCTGCCTGTGCAGTCTCATCAGTGATCTTGCCGGACATTCCTGGGAACATTTCCAGGATTTTGCCCAAAGGGCCCATATTTCTTACCTGCTTGATCTGTTCGAGCAGGTCTTCCATATCAAAAGAATTTTCCTTGAGCTTCTTGGCAACTTCCATTGCCTTCTGCTCATCCACTTCATCCTGTGCCTTCTCAATCAGGGTGAGCACGTCGCCCATGCCCAGAATCCTCGAAGCCATACGATCCGGATGAAATACTTCCAGGTCGTCGAGCTTTTCGCCCATACCGACAAACTTGATCGGCTTTCCGGTAACCGCTCTTACTGACAGTGCAGCACCGCCTCGGGTATCACCATCGAGCTTTGTGAGGATGACGCCGTCGATACCGAGAGTATCGTTAAAGGTCTGTGCTACATTAACTGCGTCCTGACCGGTCATCGAGTCAATTACAAGCAGGATCTCATTTGGATGAACTTCGGACTTGATGTCCTGAAGCTCCTGCATCAGCTGTTCATCAATATGCAGTCGACCAGCGGTATCGAGGATAACGATATCATTTCCGTAGTCCTTCGCATGCTTGATCGCATTCTTTGCGATCTCCACTGGACTGATGGTTCCCATCTCAAACACCGGAGTGTTTACCTGCTCACCGACAACTTTCAGCTGTTCAATCGCTGCCGGACGATAAATGTCACAGGCAACCAGCAGAGGACGTTTGCCCTGCTTGCGGAACATCTTTGCCAGTTTTGCCGAGTGGGTGGTTTTACCGGAACCCTGCAGACCGCACATCATGATGATAGTTGGAATCTTAGAAGAAAAATTGATTCGGCTGTCAGTGGAACCCATCAGCTCGGTCAGTTCATCTCTTACAATCTTGATTACCTGCTGAGCCGGTGTCAGGCTGGAAAGAACTTCCTCACCAACTGCCTTTTCGGTGATGTTCTTAACAAAGTCTTTTGCAACCTTGTAGTTAACATCCGCTTCCAACAGCGCCAGACGTACTTCGCGCATTGCTTCCTTGACGTCATTCTCCGAGAGCTTTCCTTTCGATCGGAGCTTTTTAAAGGCTTGATTGAGTTTTTCGGCAAGACCCTCGAATGCCATTGGTTTTCCCCCATTCCCGGTTTAAATTGTTTCTTCGTCTATTTCTCGTGCAAGTTCCATGATCTTTTTTGCATCCTGCTGTATCTTTCTGCCAAGAGCATATTTATCCGCCTCAAAGGCGATCTCTTTGGCACAGGATGTGATCTGTTCTAGCTTCCTCTGATAATCCCGAAACTTCCTTGCAAGCCCCAGTCGTTCTTCCATCTCAAGCAACGTGCTTTCTGCACGCTTGATGCTGTCCCGCACACCCTGACGGGTGATGTTTGCAAACTGGGCAATCTCCGCAAGGGAGAGGTCTTCGTTATAATAAAGCCGCGCCACTTCCCGCTGTTTCTCGGTCAGCATCTGACCGTAATAATCCAGCAGCACCGATATTTCCAGGTTTTTTGCCATGATGCAGCTCCCCTTTTTGTGATCGGGTATCTTTTGAAACTGTAAAGGGAAATACCTTTACTGAACTTACCTTAGCTATTATACAAAAGCTTTCCCATTCTGTCAAGGCTTTTTCCTTTACACTTACTCAAAAAGTTTGCTGTGGAAAAGGGATGTCTTTCGGTGTTTTTAACCAAATTTCCACCAAAGACCTTTGAGGAAGCTGATTTTTGCGCCTTACACAAACAAAAGGCATGGTAAAGTTCATGCCTTTTGTTCTATCTGATATTTTGTTTACAGTGCTGCGATATCGTGAACCAGTGCCGCAACATTTTCATCCTTTGTTGCCCAGCTGGTGCAGAAACGGATAACGGTATGATCTGCATCATATTTTTCCCAGGTTTCAAAGGTATATTTTTCTGCCAGCTTGTGCATCCAGTCATCGTGGATGATAACAAACTGCTGGTTGGTGTAGGAATCGGTGTACATTTCAACACCTTTTTCCTCAAATGCATGACGGATCTGCATTGCCTGTTCTACTGCATGTTTGCAGATATCAAAATACAGGTTATCAGTAAACAGAGTCTCAAACTGAAGACCAAGCAAACGACCTTTTGCCAGCAGACCACCATGCTGTTTGATGATGTAACGGAAGCCATCTTTGAGTTTATCATTCAAAATTACCAGAGCTTCTCCCATCAGAGCACCGCACTTGGTTCCGCCAATGTAGAACATATCGCACAGATTTGCAATTTCTTTCAAAGTAAGGTCTGTTTTCGGGCTGGTAAGACCATAACCCAGACGTGCTCCATCAATGTAGAGCGGGATGCCGCATTCATGACATGCATTGCTCAAATCGGTCAGTTCTTCTTTGGTATACAAAGTTCCCATCTCGGTTGGGAAAGAAACATAAACCATTCCTGGCTGAACGGTGTGTTCTCGCATGCTGTCGGTAAAGTGGCTGTGATAATAGTCCCGCACCTGCTGTCCGGTAATGATACCTTCGTTGCATGGAATCGGCAGAACCTTGTGACCAGTTGCTTCAATTGCACCGGTCTCATGGCATGCAATGTGTCCATCATATGCTGCGATAACCCCCTGATATGGGCGCAGAATTGAAGAAATCGCAATCAGGTTTGTCTGGGTTCCTCCTACCAGGAAATGGACATCAGCATCCTCTCTGCCACACGCTTCACGAATCAGCTGACGAGCTGTGTCACAGTAATGGTCTGTGCTGTAACCCGGAAGCTGTTCCATGTTGGTCTGTACCATTCTTTCCAGAATTTTTGGATGTCCGCCTTCTACATAGTCACAATGAAAATAAATCATCGTTCTCTCTCCTTACTTTTTAAAATCCTCTATTATGATTTTTTTATCAACACAAATTAAATATCTGTTTTCTTTTTCCACATGATTGGCAAAAGAAACATTACCCTATCGGTTTATTACCTTAACCTGAATTCCAGACAAAATATCCAGAACCTTTTCGTTCATGCTCTCATCAAAGCTTGCTGTTGCCTTTGCGTCCACCAGAATTTCTGCTTCCGGCAGTGCTGCTTTAAGCAAAGCTGCGTTGGACAGCACACAGATGTTGGAGACCAGACCACACAGTTCCATCTGCTCAAAATTTTGTTCTCTTGCATACTCTGCAAGCTCCCACGAACCAAAACATGGCTTATAAAAGCATCTGTCTTGTGGCTGCACCATTTGTGATACTTTTCCAAACAGCTTCCAGCCTTCGCTTCCCTGAATACAGTGAGGAATTGGAAGATTTTTACCCTCCTGGGTCTGCAAATAGTTTTCTGTATGGGTATCAAAGGTAAAAAGGACTTCGCTTCCTTCTTCCCTTGCACGGGTGATTTTTTCCACAATGACAGGTTCCAGCAAAGGGGCTTTTTCAAATCCCAGCGCACCATCAACAAAATCGTTCTGATAATCCACTACAATCAGTGCCTTTTTCAATGTGTCTGCTCCTTTCACTCTGTTTTGCCCAACAGGAAGCCAGCCTGAAGCTGTCAGGCTGGCTTATCTGTAAAAAGTTATTCTGTAAATATCATTGACTATTAGCAGTAAGCAATGCGTCCCATGCTTGCAATACCATGGATTGCATCAAACATTTCAGTATAATCACTGCTTGTGAATTCCAGGCTGCGGCCGCCAACACGTTTGATTCCCGGCATCTGCTGAATTACATCACACTTGGAAGAGGTTGCCAAATCGATATGGCAGTGATATGGAGCTTCAAAGGTATACAGAGGAAGCTTGGTATAATCGCTGTCCAGTACCTTTTTGACTGCTGCAATGGTTTCTTCCCGAATCAGCTGTTTTGGTTTGTACATTGCTGCAAATCTTGCCAGCGATTCTTTGGTGCTGACATACTCAACCCAAGGCATCATGCCATCTGTTTTCAGCTGACGCTCCAAAGCAGAATCACCGATTACCAATCCGACCGGCGCCTTGTTTACAATACCTGCATAAGCTGCATTGATCGTAGCCTCATTCATCAGTTTACCGTTGATGAATACATTCTGTACCGATGCACCCGAATAGGTGTGGTCCATAGAGCTTGCAAGCTCACCTGCACCGCCATGATAACCCACAAAGAAAACCAGATCAAAGCTGTCGTCCATTGCCGGCATCATGTACTGTGGACGAGGACTTCCGCTGATCAGCCAAACTCTAGAATCCTTTTCGCTGAGCAGATCATAGGAAAGATTTTCACCGCCGCCATGAGAATCTGCAATCATAATGTGTGTGATTTCCGCATTGCGTTTGCTTTGTGCAATACCGTCCAGCACCCACTCTACCTGCTGGTTCATTGCCTTGCGGAAACGCTCTCTTTCCTCGGTTTCATCCTTCCAGTGGGTAATTCCCGCCAGACCTTCCATATCAACCGAAATATAAAGTTTCATATCCTGCCCTTCCTTTCTGAATTTAAAATTATCGATTTTATCGATCAATCTTCTTGTTATCATTTTAACACTGACTTTAACCAGATAAAAGAGGATTTTTTCTGATTCTTAATGTTTTTGGAAGTTTTTCATAAATATTATCGTAAGAGTTCACTTTTTCTTTGTCCTTTTCAAAATTTGTCCTAGGTTTAACATTCTCATTCTTGACACATTCGGAAAAATCCTTTATTTTATGTAACAGGTATCACTTTTAAGACATTATGTTTGATCCAACAGGAGGCTTTTTATGTCAAAATTTACTAAGCCGGAAAAGAGCTGGATTTTGTACGATGTGGCAAATTCCGCTTTTACCATGCTGATCTCCACCACCATTCCTATCTTCTTCCGTTCGCTGGCAGAACAGGACGTTTCCGCTTCTACCGCTTCTGGAATCTGGGCACTGACAACTTCTGTCGCTGTCTTGATTCTGGCAGTACTTTCCCCTTTTCTCGGAGCGCTTGCCGACTACAAGGGAATGAAGAAAAAAATGTTTTCTTTGTTTCTGGTTGTCGGTGTCATTGGATTGCTGCTGCTTTCCTTTTCCGGAAACTGGATTTCCTACATGATTCTCTTTGTAATCACCCGAATCGGTTACAGCGCGTGCAACATCTTTTATGATTCCATGCTGGTCGATGTCACCGCGGATGATCGAATGGACCGCATCTCCTCTTATGGTTACGCACTCGGCTATATCGGAAGCTGTATTCCATTCATCATCGGTATTTTGTTGATTCTGGTTCGTCCTTTTGGACTGTCCACCCAGGCCGCTACCCAGATTTCCTTTGTCATCACCGCACTGTGGTGGGTTGGATTGACCATTCCACTTCTGAAAAACGTCCACCAGACACACTATCTGGAAAACCGCTCCAATCAGGTCAGCCACGCTCTTTCCCGTATTGGACAAACCTTAAAGAAAATTCGCAAAAATCCTTCTGTCCTTTATTTTATCATCGCTTATTTCTGCTATATCGACGGTGTGTACACCATCATCTCGATGGCAACCACTTACGGCGGTGAGGTCGGCATCAGCGACACCAATATGATTCTGGCGCTGCTGCTCACTCAGTTTATCGCCTTCCCATGTGCGATCTTTGCCGGAAATCTGGCAGAAAAAGTCGGCACTTTAAAAGTTATCCGTGTCTCTATCCTCATTTACTGCGGTATTTGTATTTTCGGCTATCAGCTGGACAAGGCGTGGGAATTCTGGGTACTGGCTGTCGTTGTCGGCATGGCACAAGGCGGAATTCAGTCTCTTTCCCGTTCCTATTTTGGACGTCTGATTCCAAAGAACGAATCGAACGAATATTTTGGATTTTTTGATATTTTCGGAAAATTTGCTGATTTCTTCGGTCCGATGATCATGTCCTTCTGTGCTTTGGTTCTGGGCTCCTCCACTTACGGTATTCTAGGATTGTTGTTACTCTTTGTGGTCGGCTATATCCTTCTGCGAAAAATTCCGGAAAATCAGGAAAAATAAAATATATCAAAAGGCAGCTGATTATCAGCTGCCTTTTTTTACTGCACTATTCTTTTTGTCCCATCAGTTCCAAACCAGCCTTTGCTGTCAGGTGGTCAATTTCAATTTCCACACAACAAAGGCTATTCCAATAATTTTTAATCTCCCGGTCTGCAAGTTCCTCATCTTCATTGTACTTAAGAGAAAAGCGCTTAGCTGCCTCCACAATTTCCTGCTCCTCGGTCAGAATTCTCGCTCTGCCAAAAACAATCGCACTTTCATAAGCGGTAGTCAGCTTTTCTTTGATGACATCATCCTTGGAAATCACACAGAAAGATACCTTGTCACAGGCACGAATGGCATCCAGCTTATGTCCGCTTTTGGCTGAATGAAAATAGATTTTGCCATCATAGTAAACATAATTAAGCGGTACCGTATAAGGGTATCCGTTCTCTGAAATTACCGCGAGAATACCTGTCTTTCCCTCTTCCAGAATTCTTACCGCTTCCCTGTTTGATAACTGCTGTTTTTCTCTTCTCATTGCTCGAAACATTCTGTTCACTCTCCTTCATTTTACAGCAAACTAAGCTGCTGCATCTCGTATGGCTTCTGATAAGCCTGAATGATGTCCTTCATTCTCCACAAAATTCCGTGTTTTCTGCACTCTTGCTCAAACACTGCCCATAAAGTTCGGTGATTTGGGCACAAGCAGGAATACTCTTCCTCATAATCCAGATACTGCTTCCAGATGTCCTGAGAATATTCCCGTACCTTTGCTAAAAAATATTCCCTTTGCCGATCCCGCAAGGTCACTCCAAAATAAGGATAAATAAATTTCGCTCCCTTTTCAGCACAAAGTTTTACCAGCATTTTGATATCTTCTTCCCGATCTTCCAGAAATGGCAGCACTGGCATTAAAAGAACACCTGCAAAAATCCCTGCTTTGGAAAGGGTATGCAACGCCTCCAGACGCTGAGAGGAAGATGGCGCACAAGGCTCAATCCATCGGGACAATTCATCATGCGGGGTTGTCACTGTAATCTTCACGATCACTGGAGAATGACTTTGGATGGAGGATAAAACATCAATATCCCTTGTTACCAGGCTGCCCTTGGTTGCAATGGCTGTGCCAAATCCATAAGTATCCAGAAGCTTGAGTGCACTTCGGGTAAACTCATACTGCCTTTCCATAGGATTATACGGGTCTGACATAGAACCGGTCGCTGCCACTCCGGTTTTGCGGCAGGAACGAAGCTCTGTATGCAGAATGGAAAGTGCGTCCTTTTTGACACGGACTTTGGAAAAATCGGTTATTCCATAACACTGACTTCTACTGTCACAGTAGATACATCCATGCGGACAACCCCGATACAAATTAAAGTTATAGTCGCTTCCAAACCAGCCGGTATCCTTTTTTCGGTACAGGATATGTCGCGCCTGTGTCTCTTCCAATCCACTTTCCCCCTTACTTTTCACTTCGTTTGGATTATGTTATAATAATACTACCATTACATAAAAGAAACCAGTACGATTTCATATTTTGGAGCGTGACCCTTATGGAAAATACCTTTGCATCCCTCCCCATCTCGGAGGCTATCATCAAAGCCACCGAAGAATTGGGCTTTACACAGATGACCGAAATTCAACAAAAAGCAATTCCCGTCATGCTTGCTGGAAAAGATCTGATTGCCAAGGCTCCGACCGGAACCGGAAAAACCTGCGCTTTTGGAATCCCGGTGATTGAGCACATTGACCCTGATTTGCCACAAATCCAGGCAATTGTTCTTGCCCCGACCCGCGAGCTTGCTACCCAAATTTGCGATGATATCCGCAATCTGACCCGCTTTTTGCCCCAGATCAAAACGGTTGTTGTCTACGGCGGTCAGTCGATGGAACGTCAGAAACAGCAGCTTCGCAAGAATCCACAGATTCTGATTGCCACCCCGGGACGTCTGCTCGACCTGATGCAGTACCGGGCTCTTTCCCTTCAGGCAGTCTCCACAGCGGTTCTGGATGAAGCGGACAAAATGCTGGATATGGGCTTTTACAAGGATGTCCGCAAAATCCTGGACAGCCTTAAAAATCTAAAACAGATGTGTATGTTTTCTGCTACCATCTCCCGCGAAGTCATGGACATCGGATGGCTTTACCAGCGTGACCCGGAGGAAATCACTGTTCTGCCAGTACAGGAAAGTGAACCGAAGATCGACCAGTACAGCATCCAGTGCATCGGACGTGAAAAGATCGAGATTATCCTTCGGCTGATGAAGCAGTTTGAGGTAACACGCGCCATTGTCTTCTGCAACACCAAATATACCACCGGCATGGTTGCCGAACAGCTGTACGCAAGCGGGCTCAATACCGCTTGTCTGCATGGAGATATGCGCCAGTCGGAACGAAACAAAATCATGGAGGAATACAAGTCCGGAGCTATCGATATTCTGGTTGCGACCGACGTTGCTGCCCGCGGCATTGATGTCAGCGATATTCAGGTAGTCTTTAACTACGATATCACCCCGGACAATGACTCATACCTCCACCGTATCGGACGAACCGGACGCGCTAAAAAGGAAGGCATTTCTTTTGTCCTGCACTCTAAGGACGAACAGAAGCGTCTGGACAGCATCATTCACTACACCCATTCCAACATCATCCCACTGGAAATGGATGGATGGGGCACCTTTCAGCAGGTAAAAAAATAACATGGAAAACAAAGATCCCGAATCTCTTTTTGCCAAAAGAAGAGATCCGGGATCTTCTCTTATCTAGCCCATTAATCTTTCTGATTATGAAATCCTTTGATGAGCGGATGATTTTTTGCAAGGGTCATCATAAAGCCCATCTCGGCAAAACCGGTATGCAGCCAGTAAATTTCATAGCCATAGTGCGCACTCTCAAAGACAAGCTGATTTCCTGTATAAAAAGCAATCGTAAAATATTTTAAACATCCATCACTGCCCACACAGTTTTCTGTCAGCTCATCCATCATCTGCTCAGTTACTGTTCCGGTAAATACAGGCTCTTTGGTGCTGCTTTCCTGCTGAGTACCAAATTTTTCTCCGAAGGCAATGCCCTCTTTTTCATTCTCCCAGCAGCGAAGCTGGAAAGAGTCTGCTTTTTCAGCAGCTTTTCTGACAAGCTCCTTCCACCAATCATATTCCTCAAATTGTTCTTTTCCCTGTTCGTTCGTTCTGTGTTCTTCAAATTCCAAAGTTAACATGAAAAGACTTCCTTTCTTTCCCAAACTCAGGGCATCATATTTTTACTGATTACAAGAATACAACAAACCTCCGGCTTTGTACAGAGTCAAATAAGGTTTATCTGTTTCGATAGATTACTTCAATCTGTCCCTTGCTGCAGTCCATAAAAAGAATTTCACGCCCTTTTACAAATTCACGCACACTTTCTTCCGTATGAGGATATAAAATCATACTGGATCTGTTTCCTTGCGTATATTGATAACTTCCATCTGGTAAAATTTCATGCGGCAAACGTTCATCTTCTTCATCCAGAATATCAAAAGACAGATAAATAATGCCGTCTTCTTTTGTAATTCTTTCAAGTTCGGCTATACCCTTTTGGGCATCACAAAGCATCATATGATCCAGCACAGAATTAGAAAAAACAGCATCAAAACGATGATCTTCAAAATGAATATCTGTAATGGATGAAACAACAAAGGAGTCAAACAGGAAATTGTTTTCCTGCAATATTTTTTGTGCAGCTGTAACGGCTTTTTGAGATACATCAAACCCAGATACTCGAAATCCATACTTTGCAAAGTACAAGGCATACATTCCAAATCCACACCCTGCATCACAAATCGTTTTCTTGTTTTCTTGCTTCAAAATATCCAGTATTTTTTGTTTATCAAATTTTTTTACACTGAAAGCAAATTTTATTTTTTCCGGTAAATCTGGTTGATTCCAGATAAAATCCCAATATTCTTCTTTTGTATCAGACACTTTATTTTTCCTCCTTTCCTCATTCTCTTTCCAAGATGCAGCAAAACTCCGGCCCAAAAGCCGGAGTTTTGTTTTTGTTCTTGATTTTTCCCCAAAGAGTGGGAGCCAGTACATCCGCTTTCGTTAACTTACCGCCACACCCATCCTCAAACAAGCGAGCGCCGAGGATATTTCCCTTTGGGAAATGGTACTGTCGTACCGCAGCGCTGGCGCAGAATAGTGCCACTGTCCGTTTTGTTTTACGTTTTAAGTTGCACAGGGGCGTTGCCCCCGTACCCCCACCACCTTTTAGAAAAGGTGGACGAAAACTTTTGTTTTCGCCCAAACGGATGCCTGCTAAGAACGGATCTGAGCGCCCAGTTCTTCCATTGCTTTGAGGATCTTGTTCATTGCAGAACCAACTTCCTCATCGGTCAGAGTACGGTCTGCTGCACGCATGGTAATGTTGAATGCAACACTCTTCTTGCCTGCTTCAATCTGGCTGCCCTTGTAAACGTCGAACAGTTCAACCTTTTCCAGAATCTTTCCAGCAGCATTCTTGATTGCTTTTTCCATGGTCAGTACCGGCAGACTGTCATCGCACAGCAGAGCCAGGTCACGGGTGGATGCCGGGAATTTTGGCATTGGAACATAGGTCTTTTCATCGTTCATCAAAGCAAACAGGGTGTTCATATTGAGCTTACCGGTGTAAACACGGGTATTGATGTCATAGTTCTGGCAAACCAGAGGATGAACTTCACCGATGATACCAAATTCTTCTCCGCCTTTGGAGAGGATTGCACAGCGTCCCGGATGGAAGGTTGGGTTATCGCTGCATGCGGTAACATCATAGTCTTCGATGCCCAGAACATCCAGCAGGTTTTCTACAACACCTTTGAGTGTGAAGAAATCTTTATCCTCACCGTACATACCCAGTACCAGGTTTGGAACTTCATCCGGCAACAACTCACCGTCAACCGGAATATATTCGTTACCGATTTCGTACAGGGAAACAGCACCATTTCTGTTGTTATAGTTTTTGGACAGAATATCCATCATGGATGGAATTGCGTTGGTACGCATGATGCTGGTATCCTCGCCCAGTGGGTTTAAGATAACAACCGATTTGCGTCTTGGGTCATCCTTTGGCAGACGGATTTTGTCATACTGTTTTGGGCTAACAAAAGAATAGGTCATGATTTCGTACAGTCCCTGTGCCAGCATGGTCTGGTTTACTGTACGCTCAAATTTCTGGTATTCGCTGAGCTTGCCTTGTGGGCTTCCCTTTGCGGTTGTGGTTGGGATATTGTTGTATCCGTAGAAACGTGCGATCTCTTCTGCAACGTCTGCTTTGTGCTCAACGTCACCGCGGAAAGAAGGAACGGTGATTTCGTTGCCGTTTACACCAAAATGCAGGTCGCTGAGGATCTTCTTCATTCTTTCTTCCGGAATGTCAGTTCCGAGGAAGCGGTTGGTCCATTCAGCATCCAGATGAAGAACGGTTGGCTTATAGCCGGAGTTGTCAATATCGATAACGCCATCAACCACTTCACCTGCACCCAGCATTTCAACCAGCTCGCAAGCACGCATGATCGCTGGCAGACAGTTCTGTGGGTCCAGACCTTTTTCAAAACGGCTGGAGGATTCGGTTCTCATACCAAGTTTCTTTGCAGTAACACGAACCGAGCTTCCTTTAAAGCATGCAGATTCAAATACTACAGTGTGGGTTCCTTCGTTGATACCGCTGTACTCGCCGCCCATAACACCAGCAACTGCAGAAGCTTTTTCTGCATCTGCAATAACCAGCATGTCTTCAGTCAGGTTTCTTTCTACTCCGTCCAGAGTGGTCAGAGTTTCACCGCTGAGTGCGTTGCGGACAATGATCTTGTTTCCTTTTACATATTCAATATCGAATGCGTGCATTGGCTGACCGTACTCGAGCATAACGTAGTTTGTGATATCTACGATATTGTCGATTGGACGAACACCGCTTGCACGAAGTCTTTCTCTCATCCAACGTGGGGATGGTCCGATCTTAACATTTTTTACAACACGTGCAACGTATCTCTGACAGAGTTCTTTGTTCTGAACCTCTATCGAAAGATAATCGTTGATATTGCCGCCGCAGCCCTTTACAACCGGTGTGTGCAGGTTGATTGGTTTATCAAAGGTAACTGCAACTTCTCTTGCCAGACCGATAACAGACAGGCAGTCAGGACGGTTTGGTGTGATTTCAAACTCAACGCAGGTATCGTTGCAGCCGATTGCGGAAGCGATGTCCTGACCTGGTTTGCAGTCTTCCTCAATCAGGAAGATGCCATTCTCGATTGCGTATGGGAAATCACCTTTTGTGAGGTTGAGCTCACCCAGAGAACACATCATGCCGTTAGACATAACACCTCTGAGCTTACCTTTGGTAATTTCAACGCCATTTGGCAGTTTTGATTTGTGCAGAGCTACTGGAACCAGATCTCCTGCATGAACGTTGGAAGCACCTGTTACGATCTGTACTGGTTCTCCCTGTGCAACATCCAGCTGGCAAATAACCAGATGGTCAGAATCTGGATGAGGTTCTACCGACAGGATTTTGCCGACAACCACATTTTTAACGCCTTCAAATTCGGTTTCCCAGCCCTCTACTTTGGAACCGGACATACTCATTGCTTCAGAAAAGTCTCTCATCGAAACATTTCCAATATCTACATAATCTTTCAGCCATCTCATCGAAAGATTCATACTATATCATTCCTTTCCTGTTGTGGGTATGTCGCCCACACTGGCGGTTTTACCGGAGCTTGCCGCCCCAAACCGGGTTTTATCAAGACTAATCTTTTTTGTGGGCTCATGCCGCCCACACCGGCACTGACTTTTCTTTTACGAGAAAAGTCAGTAAAAGCGTATCAAAGAGGAAGTATCCTCTTTGAAATTTTCTCTTAGGGCTAGGTGACGGTTAAAGCAGGCGGCACAAAACAGAATAATGCGCCGTCACCATCCCTTTCCTCAGTGGTCTACCGACCACGCTCCCCCTTACCACATCAACGAGCGAGTGTGCTAACATAAGCGTTGCCGTGTGCTGAAGCTACAACTTCGCTCCAGACCATAGCGCGAAACAGCGTGAAGGCTCAGCCTTCCTAGAACTGGTTGAGGAAACGAGCGTCGTTTTCGTAGAAGAGACGCAGGTCATCAATGTTGTAACGTCTCATAACCAGACGTTCCAGACCCATACCAAATGCAAAACCGCTGTATTCTTCTGGATCGATTCCACAGTTTTCCAGTACCTTTGGATGAACCATACCGCATCCAAGAATTTCGATCCAGCCTTCACCTTTACACAGACGGCAGCCTTCGCCGTGACAGTTAAAGCACTGTACATCCAGCTCTGCGGATGGCTCGGTAAATGGGAAGTGATGTGGTCTGAAACGAACAACCGATTCTTCTCCGTACAAACGTTTTACAAATACTTCCAGAGTACCTTTCAGGTCTGCCATGGTGATGTTCTTGTCAACAACCAGACCCTCTACTTGATGGAACAGTGGAGAATGGGTTGCGTCCAGTGCATCCGAACGGTAAACACGACCAGGAGCAATAATGCGGATCGGTGGTTTCTGTTTTTCCATAACACGGATCTGAATTGGGGAAGTCTGGGTTCTCAGTACCACATTGTCGTTGATATAGAAGGTATCCTGTGTATCTCTTGCAGGATGATCTTTTGGAATATTGAGTGCCTCGAAGTTATAGTAGTCAAGCTCTACCTCTGGACCCTGTGCAACATCAAATCCCATACCGATGAAGATCTCTTTCAGCTCATCGAGAACGATGGTGATTGGATGTTTTTTGCCCAGAACGCTGCGTTTGCCCGGCATAGTAACATCCAGTGTCTCGGTTGCAAGGCGCTGATCCAGAAGGTGAGCTTCCAGGTTTGTCTTGGTTTCTTCCAGTCTTTCCTCGATCTGTGCGCGAACCTGGTTTGCAAGCTGACCGATTACCGGACGTTCCTCTGCGGAGAGTTTGCCCATCTGTTTCAAGATTGCGGTCAGCTCTCCCTTTTTACCAAGATACTTTACTCTGACTGCATCCAGATCCTTTAAATCCTGTGCGGCAGTCAGTTCTTCAAATGCTTTCTTTTCGATTGCTTCCAACTGAGCTTTCATTTGTATCTCATTCCTTTCCTGTTCTGTCCTGATCCAGTATTTTTCTTACCGGATTTACCGCATAAAAAAAGCTCTTCGCCCTTTGCTGCATCTGTACAGCACAGGGACGAAAAGCATTACTTTCCGCGGTACCACCCACATTCCGGACTATCTTCCGGCATCTTCATTCTGCATATAACGGTGCCCTCCGTTCTTCCCTACTTTGATTCAGAAAGACCGCTCCCAGGTGAAATTTCATACCCGGTCTTCTGCGTGGCTTTCAGCCTGTGACACACGCTCTCTGAAAAGAAGTTTTCCCGATACTACTGATCCTGTTCCTTGCGTTTTTATGCGATTTTATCCATAGGATAGCACAACTTTCCTTTTGTTGCAAGAGTTATTTCCAAAAATCCGGTCTGTTTTTCGGTGATTTTTCTCTTTTTTCCAAAACCGCTGCCCTTTTCTGCCGGAAATTGCATTGCGGCAGTCTGTATTTTTGTGGTACAATCTTTAGGATATTAAAAGTTTCGGGAAGAAGGGAAAAAATGAAACTAGAAGTAAAAAACCTGAAAATTGAAATTTATACCCCACCCCAGTATGTCATTGAGCTGCGCGACGCCTTAAACCAGATTGGAGCCTGCCATGTCGGAAACTACGATCATGTCATCTCCTTTCAAAACAGCAAAGGCTGCTGGCGTCCTCTGGAAGGAAGCAGCCCTTTTTCCGGTGAAGTCGGTAAAATCAGTCAGGGTGAAGAAGTCAAGATGGAACTGTACTGCCCCGCAGAGCTTGCGAAGAAAGCTGTGCGGGTAATCAAAAACATCCATCCATACGAAGAACCCGTCATCAACCTGATTCCACTGATCGACCCGTCCGATTTTGCAGAGTTATAACAGGACCTGGAAAACTTTTACTCTAATTTAAAGGAGAACCTTCATGAATAATAAAACCGATTTTGTTCGCCAAAGCTATTCCGATATTGCACAGGGCAAGGAGGATACCATCCTGTTTGCTTCGCAGGATGAACAGACTGTCAGCTCCAGTGTTGGCTATTCCAAAGAGGAGATCAGCCTTGTTCCAGAAAAAGCAAATATGGGGCTTGGCTGCGGAAATCCATTTCATATCGTTCCAGTCAAAGAAGGCGACACCCTCATTGACCTTGGCAGCGGCGCTGGTTTTGACTGTTTTCTTGCTTCCCACAAAGTTGGCAGAAGAGGCAAAGTAATCGGTGTCGATATGACACCGGAGATGCTCTCCCTTTCCCGCCAGATTGCAAAAGAAAACCGCTACCGAAATGTGGAATTTCGCTTGGGAGAAATCGAAAATCTTCCAGCTGCAGATAACCTTGCCGATGTTGTCATCTCAAACTGTGTAATCAATCTTTCGCAGAACAAGGCCCGCGTATACCGCGAGATTCTGCGCGTGTTAAAACCGGGCGGCAGCATTGGGATTTCCGATATTGTCATCATGAAAGAACTCCCAAAAGAAATCAAGCAGGATGATAAAATGTATGCCTGCTGAGTGTCGGGTGCTTCTTCGGTCGAAGAACTCGAAAAAATTGTCCGCATGGCTGGATTCTGTGATATCTCCATCCGTACCGAACCGGTTTCCAAGGAGTATGAAGAAAAGTGGGGCGGCGAACTTACTGTTGGGCAGTATATTCTTTCTGCCAAAGTATTTGCAAGAAAACCACAGTAACCTTTTGTCTCCAATCGATAAATTCTGCTTGTTTGTACGGGGAAAAGTTGCTATAATCAAATCAGAATACTTTTGCGCCGAGCTTATTTGTGAAATGGCGCGTTGACCCCAATAGAAAGGATATGAACACATGAGAATTGTGACATCCAAACAGATGAAACAAATCGAGCAAAACTCGATTCAATACCAAATGAGCTATCTGCGCCTGATGGAAAACGCCGGATGCGCTGCTGCTCAGTTTATTGCACAGACCCTGCATGACGTAAATGGATTAAACTGCGTTGTCTTCAGCGGAAAAGGCAATAATGGCGGTGACGGATTTGTTGTTGCCCGAAAATTAAGCGAACTTGGTGCCAACGTCACCATCGTTCTGACTGACGGAGAACCAAAAACTGATGACGCTGCAAAGATGCTGCACATTGCCCGCATGATGGAACTGACTGTCCTCTCCTTCGAGGATGATCTGGAACTGGTAAACTCTGCTTTAGCTGACGTTGACGTCATTATCGATGCTGTATTTGGCAGTGGATTCCACGGAGAGATGGACGTTCGCCGCCGTCAGGTCTGCTCGATGATCAACTCCGCGATCGCAGCAGTATTTTCGCTGGATATCCCAAGCGGCGTTAACTGTGATACCGGAGAAGCTGCTCAGGATGCAGTTCAGGCTGACTTTACCATCGCCTTTGACAGCTATAAACCAGCACACATGCTTCCAAAATATCTTCCAAATCTCGGACAGGTTACCCTCGCTCCAATCGGAATTGACCCTCTTTCCTATGTGGACGTCGAACAGAATCACTTTGTCACCGACGATGAATTTGTTTACTCCAAAATCCCAGTCAAAGAGGATAATGCTCACAAAACCTCTACCGGAAAATTGCTCAATATCGCTGGCGGCGTTGGCTGCACCGGTGCGGCCATCCTTTCCTCCACTGCCGCTTTGAGAAGTGGTGCCGGTTATGTGGTTACTGCGGTTCCACAGGCAATTTATCCTATCGTTGCTCCAAGCCTGGTACAGTCCCCATTCTGTTTTATTGAGAATGCTTCGGACGTTGCCAGTGCCTTAAACGGTGTTTCGGCCGTTTCCATCGGCTGCGGCATGGGAACCGGTCAGCGCCAGCGCGGTATTCTGGAAGAGGTTCTTTATCTTGCAAAATGTCCTGTTATTATTGATGCAGACGGCATAAACAACCTTGCCATGGACATATCCATAGTAGCGGATGCAAAATGTCCTGTTGTTCTGACCCCGCACTTTGGAGAAATGGCAAGAATCTGCCAGACTTCGGTCAGCGAGATTCAAAAAGCACCGCTGCTGTGCGCACAGGAACTGGCTGCTCAGTTAAAGGCAACCATCGTTTTAAAAGGCGCACACACCATCATCGCTTCGGCAGATGGTCGTACCTTTATCAATCAGACCGGAAATCCCGGACTTGCAAAAGCTGGAAGCGGCGATGTTTTGACCGGAATCCTTGCTTCGCTCATCTCTCAGGGAATGCAGCCGTTTGATGCCGCTGTCAGTGCGGTTTATCTGCACGGTGCTGCTGCTGATCGATGTGTAGAACGGATGTCCGAGTACTTCATGCAGCCGGATGATATTCTCATTGATCTAGGCAGACTTTTTAAGGAACATATTCGATAAAATTCGATCATAAAAAACGGGACAGTTTGCAATCCGCACTGATTTTTCTTGTTCAGGAGGCGGTTTTATGATGCAAATGTTGTCCCGTTTTTTTGTACCCAAAAAGCTGATTGCGGTACTGCTGGCCCTTTTGGTCGTGATCGGTTCCATCTTCCTGTTTCAGAAGTTTTCCTCTTCTTCCGATGAAGCATCTGCGCAGGATCTTTCCCGCATCGCTGCCAACCTCTCCGGTGGATTTACGGCAAATCTTTCGATGGAGTACGGTGATTTTCAGTCTGCTGCCCAGTTTGAACAGCGCTATATTGGGGACTGTACCTTCCGCTTCAGCTCTCCTCCTTCTCTGGATGGATTTGAGCTCACACTCTCCGATGGAAAGGTGACAGTCTGCTACCGTGGGATTTCTTCCAGCATCTCAAATGATCAGCTGTTTGAGTCTTCCGGCGCTGGTTTGTTCTTACAGGCTCTGGAAACCATCACTTCGATGCAGGGACTTTCCTCCCAGACAGAGGATGGAATCCTTACTCTATCTCTGCCCGGCGGTGAGGAAGATCCTGCCTTTTCTGCAAAACTAAATCCTATCGATGCTCAATTATTGGAAGTCTCTTTCCCACAGGAAAATTTCAAGGTGGTCGTGTCCGACTTTTCTCCCAGCAATGCAAACTAACAAACGCTCCATTGTTAAAACAATGGAGCGTTTTCTTTTAGTCCTTATTCTGTGCTGTCACAATATCCATATTCTTTGGAAGGATGAGGCTGAGGACGATCGAAACAACAAATACGACCGCTACGCAGTTTGCTGCAAATACATCCTGAATCACCTGAGGGAAAATGTGCCAGATATCCATTTCGCTTGCAGAGGTAAAACCAATACCGACTGCCAGAGACAGTGCCACGATGGTAATGTTGCGCTGAGAAAAACCTGCTTTGGAAATCATCTGGATACCGCTGACTGTGATGGTACCGAACATCATAAGGGTACATCCACCCAAAACCGACTCTGGAAGACTTGCAAAGAAGTTTCCGATTGGCGGCAGCAGACCTGCAAGGATCATGCAGACCGCACCGGTCATAATGGTAAAGCGGTTGACAACCTTGGTCATGTTGATCAAACCAACGTTCTGGCTGAACGAGGTAACCGGAGGACAACCAAACAGGGCAGACAGCGAGCTTGCATAACCATCACATGCAAGAGAACCGGAAATTTCTCTAAGCTCAATCTCACGGTTTAAACCGCCGGAAACCATAGCGGTTGTATCACCGATTGTTTCTGCTGCGGATACCATAAAGATAATGGTTACCGAAAGGATTGCACCGATATTAAACTTTGGAACGTATGGGAAAAGGTGCGGCAGAGAGAAAAGTCCGCCAGAAAAGATCTGGGACAGGTCGATGACACCCATCATCATTGCACACAGGTATCCCACAACCAGACCTGCCAGAACCGAAAGCTGTTTCCAGTATCCTTTTGCCAGGATATTGAATACCAGACAGGTTACCAGCGTAATGGAACCCAGAAGAAGATTCTGTGCCGAACCAAACTCTGGTGTATATCCGCCACCAAACGAGCGGGTACCAACGGTAAACAGAGAGTAACCGATTGCGGTAACAACCGATGCTGCTACAACCGGTGTGATGATCTTTTTCCAGTACTTTGCAAGCAGACCCAAAGTACCTTCTACAAAACCTCCGACCAGCACGGCGCCGACCATCGTTTCATAACCGTATGTACTGCCGACATAACTCAAAATTGTAACAAACGTAAAGCTGACACCCATGACAATCGGGAGTCTGGAGCCGATTCTCCACAACGGATAAAGCTGGATCAGGGTTGCAATACCCGCAATAAACATTGCGTTCTGCAATAAAATTGCAATCTGTGCATTATCCAGCCCAGAAGCTGCGCCAATAATGGTGATCGGGGTAAGATTTGAAACAAACATCGCCAGAATGTGCTGAAGGCCAAACGGAATTGCCTTTAAAATCGGAACCCTTCCATCCAACCGATAGATATTTTCTGTCGATACATTTTTGATTTCTGCCATAACCGCTCTCCTTTTTCGACATTTTTAACGTGCTTCCATTATACTTCTATTTTTTATTATTTACAAATCATTTTCATCTTTTTTACTCAATTTGTAAGCTGTTCCAGTTAAACGAAATGCCTTCCCTCAATTCTGTGCAGATTGTCCATTCCCTCTCACCTTTTTGCTCTGCTGTGAATAGAATAAAACAGCTTTCTGCAATCTGCACGATATCTCAATCTACTTTAGAATAAAAGGAGTTTTCGTCATGTCCTCTTCTGCAACTTTACCACTTTCCAAACTTCGAGAAGGCCAGAAAGGACAGGTATCCGACCTGCTTCTTTCCGGTGAAATGCGCCGCCGTTTACAGGATCTTGGTCTCATTCCCGGGACCTGTGTTTCATGTCTTTATCAAAGTGCTTTCGGTGATCCCTGTGCTTACTCTGTGAGAGGAGCCGCTATCGCTTTGCGGCAAACCGATTCCCAAAAAATTCTAATCAAACTATGCTGATGATGCTGAAAGGATTTTTACTATGGGACTTACATTCGATTCAACTGGAGGTTCTGCTGCCTGCTCTGCTCGTGAGCTGTCGATTCAAAAAGAAGAACCAGACGATCTGATCATCGCCCTCGCTGGAAATCCCAACGTCGGCAAAAGCACTATCTTTAATGCCTTGACCGGAATGCACCAGCACACCGGAAACTGGCCTGGAAAAACCGTTTCCAATGCCTGTGGACGATGCGAATATCATGGCCAGGGATACCTTTTTGTCGATCTGCCTGGCACCTACTCCATCATGGCCCATTCCCCGGAAGAGGTCGTTGCAAGGGATTTTATCTGCTTTGGAAAAAGCGATGCTGCCGTCGTTGTCTGTGATGCAACCTGTCTGGAACGAAACCTCAATCTGGTTCTGCAGGTGCTGGAAATCACGCCTAAAACCATTCTCTGCTTAAATTTGATGGATGAAGCAAAAAAGAAGAAGATTTATATCGACACAAATCTTCTTTCCAAAAAGCTGGGAATTCCTGTCGTCCAAACGACTGCCCGGGACAAAAAAGGATTGGAAAATCTGCTGGAAACTATCCTCGTGGTTGCAAAAAATCCTGCTCCCAATATAAATACTACCCCCGCACCGCTTCCAAGGGATATTGAGAATGTTCTATCCTCCCTGTGTCAGTCACTGGAGCCTGTTTTGCCGCCTCATCTTCCGGTAAGATGGACCGCACTGCGATTACTTTGTCCTGATTCCCAGATTACAGAACACCTTACCGACCAAAACGGCATTCCTCTGACAGAAAACAGCCAGATTAACTCTCAGATTTCCTCTGCTCTTGATACATTACATCAGGCAGGTTACACCGACCAGTCACTTCGAGACAAAATCGTTTTTTCCCTGGTTCATCGTGCAGAACAAATTTGTTCTGCCTGCGTTTTTACTGCCCCTGATTCTTCCCGTGAGTTTGACCGCAAGCTGGACCACATCTTTCTCAGCCCTAAAACAGGGATACCGGTTATGCTACTTCTGCTCTTTCTGGTATTCTGGCTCACCATCACCGGAGCAAACTATCCTTCCGCTTTACTCTCAAACCTCCTGTTTTGGTTTCAGGAAAGGCTCAGCGACTTTTTTGTCTTTCTGCATGCTCCTCAGTGGCTTCATGATATGCTGGTCCTGGGTGTTTATCGTGTCCTTGCCTGGGTCGTTTCAGTTATGCTCCCGCCAATGGCGATTTTTTTCCCTCTCTTTACCCTGCTGGAAGACTTTGGCTATCTTCCACGCGTTGCATTTAATCTGGATCACTGTTTTCAAAAAGCAAATGCCTGCGGCAAACAGGCACTAACTATGTGTATGGGATTTGGCTGCAATGCTGCCGGTGTTGTTGGATGCCGCATCATCGATTCCCCCAGAGAAAGGCTGATTGCTATTCTGACAAACAGCCTGGTGCCCTGCAACGGAAGATTTCCCTCTTTGATTGCGCTGATTTCCATGTTTTTTGTGGTCGGTCAGGGGGTATTTCATTCTTTTTTATCCTCCGCTGCACTTACATTATGGATTCTTCTTTCGATTGGCATGACCTTCCTTTCCTCCCGATTACTTTCTCAAACTGTCCTAAAAGGGGAAGCTTCTTCCTTTGCGCTTGAGCTTCCACCCTATCGCCGCCCACAAATAGGCAAAGTAATCGTTCGCTCTGTCTTTGACAGAACTTTGTTCGTATTGGGTCGTGCTGCCGCTGTTGCCGCTCCTGCCGGACTTTTGATCTGGCTGCTTGCAAACTTCACTATCGATGGAGAAAGCCTGCTGTTCATCCTTTCCAGCTTTCTGGACCCTTTTGCTCAAGCTTTTGGAATTGATGGGGTTATCCTGCTTGCCTTTATCCTCGGATTCCCCGCAAACGAAATTGTGTTTCCTCTGATCATGATGGGGTATCTGCAAAGCAGTGTCCTGATGGAAACAGAAAACCTGACGGCACTGCACAGCCTTTTGCTTGCAAACGGCTGGACAGTACAAACCGCAGTCGCTGTTACCATCCTGTTTTTGTTTCATTGGCCCTGCTCCACCACCTGCCTGACGATCTGGAAGGAAACCAAAAGTCTCAAATGGACTTTTCTTGCTTTTCTGCTCCCCACTGCAATCGGTTTTGGGTTATGTTTTGTCTTAGAACTTATCTTTTAAATTGATTTTTGCAAATTACCATTTGATAAAAATTTTCTGCATCTTCCTGTATCAATTTTATCTGTCCATCTTTGATCATAGAATGGATTCTTTGTGCAATAAAACCATCGCCGATAGAAAAATCAAAATTTACCAAAGTTGAAACAATCAGCTCTGATACACGCATCTCTTTTGTAAGCCTTTTCAGAATAAAATGATCATAAAAACAATCATCTACTCCTAATATTTTCCCTCCCAAAAAGACACGGAGCGGTGCATTTTCTCTCTGCAGCGTTTTCCATATACAAGAAAGACTCTGAAGCTGTGTTTGGGATAATTTTCTTTCCTGCATCAGGTACTCCGGCAATCTCTGGGATTCAACTTCTCTCCAACCTTTATAACAAACAATCCCTCCCTCACTTTCCTCCCAAAATGGAAGAAAAACCATGCTGACTTGTGATCCTGCTTGATACAACAATTCTGCAATGGAAAGGAATCCACACAAACTGTCCGCCGTTTTATCCACCCAAAGCCTTACTGGTTCTGTCTTTGATAACTGAAAAAGATCTTCTCTATTTTTAAATTGTTTTTTCAGATTTTTTTCCAGATATACTCTTTCTTCATCCCGCCACGGACTCAGTTCGTTTAAATGCTCAAACACTTCTTTTCGACTTTCAAAATCCGGAAAATCTGCAATATTTCCAAGCGATAACGCAAAGGCCAATGAAAGTACTCTTCCTTGGTCATTGCCAAGAAATTTATTTTTTGCCGATTTTAATAACCCTTCCACGGAAAGGTCAAAGCATACTTCTAACATGTTTTCTCCTTCTAAAAAAGGATGTGCCGAAAAAGCACATCCTTTTTTATTATCTCTTTTTATACAGAACAATCTGAGGGTCTGTTCCATTGCAGCCATACTCACAGACAAGTACAAAATCGTCATCTGCTACAAAGCCATAGCAGCGTTCACTGTATGGACGCTCAATCTGATTTCCCCAGTAAATATTCTCGTCGCGAATAAATTTAGCCGTCTGTCCATTTGGTAAAGGATATTCCAGATTCACATAGAATCCATTGAGCAAATTTAAGTCCGTGATGCGAAGATCTGGAATAGGCAGGGCGTTAATCTCTTGTATAAGAGCCTGTTTTCGTTCTTCCATACCTTCTCTGCCAAAGTTCTGAACCCAGTTTGCCGCAACGCACTGTCCACCAAACGGGTGCCCCTTTACCTTGATGCATCCGCCGCAGCTTTCTTTCCGGCTGCACTTTTCACAGCAGTCCTTGCCGCAAATCGACAGCATGATGATTCCTCCCTCTACTTTTCTTCTTTGAGATAGTGATTAAACCAATCTGTGATCTCTTTGAGTCTGCGGATACGATGGTTTGGTTTGCCCGAACGGGAAAGTTCATGGTTTTCTCCGTGGAACAGACAGATTCTCGATTCCACTCCATGTACCTTCAGAGCCGAGAACATCTGGTACGCCTCTACCATCCAGCAGCGGTAGTCTTCATCTGAATGGATAAATAGGGTTGGTGTAGTACATTTATCTGCATACTTGAGCGGAGAATGCCACCATGCCTGATCAAAGTTCTCCCATGCGTTTCCTCCTGCCTGATCCATACCAAAGTAAGGACCGATATCCGAAGTTCCTTCCATCGAGATCCAGTTGGAAATGGAACGCTGGGAAGCAGCTGCTGCAAAGCGATGGGTATGACCGATAATCCAGTTGGTCATAAAACCGCCGTAGCTTCCGCCGGTAACGCCGATACGACCCTTATCGATCTGTGGATATGCAGACAGCACCTGATCGGTAAACTGCATGATGTCATCATAATCTTCCTGTCCATAACGTCCACGGATGTCTGCAAAGCGGTTTCCTCTTCCGTCTCCACCGCGTGGATTGCAGAAGAATACAAAGTAACCACAGTTTGCCCAGTACTGCATTTCGTGATAGAACACAGCTCCGTAAACGGTCTTTGGACCACCATGAATATCCAGAATTGCCGGATAGCTCTTTTGTGGGTCAAATCCGACCGGCTCAAGCACCCATCCGTCGATCTCCACTCCATCGGTATCGGTAAAACGAATCATCTTTGGTGTTACCACTGATTTGCCTTCCAATGCCATGGCGTTGATTTGGGTCAGACAAACCTCTTCTCCATGCTCTACTGTGTACAGCTCCTGAAGACCAGTTTTTCTCATCGCAACATAGACAAGTCGACCATTCTTTTTGTCCATGCAGTCAACCGAACCTTCATCTGCTGTCAGAGAACTAATCATACCATCAAAGGAAACGTGGTTAATTTTAGACCAGTTACGCTCAGTGGTGATATAGGTTATACCGTCTTCTTCACCGACCATGCTCTTTCCTCCGCCATAACGGCAGTCAGAACCGACGCTGCTGTAATAGGAGCGGTCAGGCTGGGAAATCAGCTGTAATTTTTTATTTTCTCTGTCATAGCAGTACAGATTTGCATTTTCATTAATGCCATACTTTTTGTTTTCGGTGGCTGTCACCACAATCTTTTCCCCAGCATATACAACATGGTGAATGTTCCAGCTTGCCAGTGGAACCAGTACGTTTTTCTCTTTGGTTGCAAGATCGATTTCAACCAATTCCTGCTTCAGAGATTCTACTCCCTGAAAATCGCTTCCACAGTAAACCAGTTTTTTCTTATCCTGCGAAAGGTCATATCCTTCCAGCTGATATTTTGCTTCGGTCAGTGGCTCCATCACCTTTTCCACTGCATGGTACAGGTACAGACGGCTGCGTTTTAGATTGGTAATTCCTGCACCATTTCTCCAGAACGGAAGCTCAGAAAATACCTCATAATCCTTTTCTTCCTTGCGGGAAGCAAGCAGTTTTTGACGTTCTTCCCGGCTCATTGTGAAAAAGTTTTCCGGCAGGTTATTGTCATAAGATACATCCAGCAGATAGGTGTCTGCATCAATAGATGCAACAACTCTTGCAGGAGCATCGATGGTCATTCTCTTTCTTGCCTCACCGCCGTGCAGGGAGATTACAAAACAGTCGGTGTAGTACTGGTCCACTTCTTCCGGTTTTGTACGGTCTCTGCGCGAAGTAAAGAGCAGTGTATCATCATTTAACCACAAAAAAGAAGATTCATCTTTTCCGGCAGTCAACATTCTGCACTCTTTGGTGTTCAAATCTACAGTCCAGATTCCCGATGTGTATCCATCTTTTTCCTCATTGCTTTTGCTTACAACAAAAGCAGCTTTGTCTGCACTTGGACTGAGCTTTACATTGGACAAAAAGTGATAATTTAAAAATTCATCCAGCTTGATTGCTTGCATCGAAAAACACCTCTTTTAATATACTTGGTATCTTTTTTTCTTCGATTTCTTTTTCCATTTTATCATATAATTTTTCAAATAGAAAGATATTTTTGAATCTATTTAACAAAAAGTTCCTTGACTTTTCTCTTTTATATACTACAATTAAGTCGTTATCAGCCGTGTTTGTTACTTTCTATTTGATATGCTAAGGAGTGTATTCATCTTGCATCCATCCAAATTGACAAAAACACTCAAAATCCTTCCGCCCATTCTTACCATACTTTTGGTCATCATTTCTATCATAATTGGAAGCCGTATGTCCCTTTCCGGATTGATTTCCTATCAACCATCCAATATCATCCTCGCTGCTGTGGGAATTGTTGTTCTGTTTGCGGTAAAATCTCTTTCGGTAATTTTTCCGCTATCTGCTCTGTATATTGTCTCTGCCTTTTGGTTTGGGACTTTGTGGGGAATCATCATCAATTATATTGGCCTTATCGTCTGTGTTTCGGTCCCTTATTGGATTGGTCACCATTTCGGCAGCGATCTTATCGATCATTTAATTGAGAAATACCCTAAACTACAGCAGATTCAAAAACTTGGCATTTCCAACCAGATCATGCTTTCCTATCTGCTTCGCATTGTATCTGTTCTTCCTGGTGATTTGTGCAGTCTTTTTCTGGGAGCCTGCTCAACGGATTACAAACGATATCTGATCGGCTCATTGCTGGGACTTTCTCCAGTAATGATTCTCCATGTTTTATTTGCTGACCTGTTCTCACAAAGTCTTTCTGGCGGCTTCCTGTCCGCTCTTACCCCGAAAAGCCTTGTCACCATCGTGGTATTAATTGGTATTTCCGTAGTTTCTTCGGTTCTACTCAATAAAAAGTATTCCAATCCTGACAAGACACTATAATCTAACAGGAGGATTCTGCATGTCCAAACACTGTATCTTAATTAACGGAACCATGGGCGTTGGAAAAACCACAGTATGTAAGGAACTGATGCAACTGCTTCCTGCCAGCGTATTTCTGGACGGGGACTGGTGCTGGTACAGCCATCCTTTTACCGTTACCGAACAGACCAAACAGGTTGTTATGGAAAATATCGGTTTTATGCTGCAAAATTTTCTGAAATGCTCCGATTATCAAAATGTTATCTTTTGCTGGGTAATGGACCAGCCCAGTATTTTGGATGAGGTCATTTCCCGTATTGAACCTGCACTGGGAGATACTTCTCTCTTTTGTATTACACTCACAGCTTCTCCCCAAGCTATTCGGGAACATCTGCAAAAAGACATTGACGCTCAACTGCGTGAAGAAGATATTATAGAACGTAGTCTGGCACGACTTACCTTGTACGATAAGCTTTCTACTTACAAACTCGATATTTCTAACCTTACACCAAACCAAGCTGCAAAAGCTATTATCTCACTTATTACAACATCATCTTCTTAAAATTGATAGCCCTGCAAAACGTTTTTTTCTGCAATAAAAGCCAGCATCTAAATGATGCTGGCTTTTATTATACTCTAAAGCATTATAACCACATACTTAATACAGTTCAATACATTTAAAATATCTTCCCTCTTCCGGCAAATTTTGTGGCACAGAAACAATTTTTCGTGCAACCAACTCTTCATTGACAGAACCAAAGACAATATGATAAAGCTCATTGGCAATTTCCAGTCTATTCACTCCATGTCTGACAGCAGTAATATCTATATCATTTGCCAAATCCATCAGAGTATCAGCCATAACTGATCCAATGCATTCTTCCACAAGATGTTCTATTTCCATAATAATAGATCGATCTTCCCTTGTATAGACTGGAACACATATTGTTCCATTTTGCATATATCCAAAGTGTTCCATTAGTTTTACAACCGATGGATCGCACACTCCTGTCTTCACCAACAAAGCAACCTGTGCAAGCAAAGCATCTTTATCTGCTTCTCCGACTGCATGACCTAGCAGGATATTTGCATTCAAAAACCTTTCCGGTACATTCTTCTTTTCCAGTAACCGAAACAAGCGGTAAAAATCAAAACGATCTCCTTGAGCATCACCAAAGGATTGCAGAGAACACTGTTCATTCACCAGACGATTATATGAGCAAAGTAGCCCATTGGACAAGCTTTGCAGCTCGTTACACTTCTCATAGATAACCGCTAAGTAATCCAGCCCAGAGTTATGAATTCTGGAAGTTGCCAAAGCTCCCGCGCTGCTCAAATAATCAAACAAATATCCATCAAAAACCATGCCACATAGGATATGGTACAAATTAAGCTGCACAGAAAATCCATTGTTCAGCTTTTCACAGCAGGAATTAAGTTGTGGAAGAATCTGAACAAGCAGATCAACCATTCTCTTTGCCCTGACTGAAACTTCTTTATGTAAAACTTCTGAATCCTCTCTTAAAAAAATCGGACAATCAAAATAGAGTTTTTTTCCTTCCTGCCGTAAAATTCCTTCATCCAGTAACTTGTGGACAAGTTCAGAGCCATATTTTTCACAGCACACAGAGTACAAACAATCTCCTGATAGATGATTTGCAACCTCAGATAAGAGTTCATCCGTTTGCTTCCCTAAGAAGTTTCTGGGATTATCCGGATTTCCCGCTTCTTTATCTGTATCAAAATTTTCAAATAAATAATATTCATATTCTCTCATAAAAAATCCTGTTCCTCCAACAATCAAATCTTCCGCCAGCTTTTATGGATTAAAACAATTGATGCGCAACATTCCTTTTACAATATCTTTCATAAAAGGAAAACGTCATTGTTAGTATACTAGAGAGCTTTAAAAATGTCTACCTGCTATAAAATCCGCCTTCCGTTATCTGGATCAAACTGGTGCAAAAATTCTCTATCCATCTGCAAAAAGCATCTGTCGCCTTCTTTCAAACTGCAATCAACACCTGCTAAAACGGCCAAAGTTCCCTGCCTCTGTGTTAAAACAAAGAGAATCTTCTCTCTTCCTGTGTGTTCCATTGTCATGACTTGTGCTTGGATATGATCAGAGTTTAACGTAACGTGGATATGCTCGGGGCGAATCCCCCATATCTTTCCCTCTTCTTCCCAGATATTCATAGGAGGAGAGCCAATAAACTGTGCTACAAACAAGTTTTCCGGTCTCTGATATACATTCTGCGGTGTATCAACCTGCTGAAGAACACCTTCCCGAAAGATCGCGATTCTATCCCCCATTGTCATTGCTTCCGTCTGGTCATGCGTTACATAGATTGTTGTAGTTCCCAGATTTTTTTGGAGTGCAGTAATTTCCCTGCGCATCTGAACCCGCAATTTTGCATCCAGATTGGACAGTGGTTCGTCCATCAAAAATAATTTCGGTTCACGAACCATTGCTCTCGCCAAAGCAACACGCTGTCTTTGACCGCCCGATAATGCACCTGGTTTTCGCTTAAGATATTCTGTCAGCTCCAGTGTTTTGGCAAGCTCAGTGACACGATAGCGGATTTCATCTTTTTTCATATGCCGCATTTTTAATGGAAAGGCAATATTATCAAAAACGTTCATGGTAGGATACAATGCATAGTTTTGAAACACCATGGCAATATCCCGTTCTTTCGGAGGAACATGGTTGATTATCTTTCCATCCATACAAATTATCCCACTGTCAAGCGATTCCAGTCCGGCAATCATACGCAAAGTCGTTGACTTTCCGCATCCGGATGGCCCGACAAATACCAAAAGCCCCCCCTCATTCACCTCCAAGTTCACATCTTTGACTGCATGAACTTTGTTATCATACCATTTGTTTACCTGCTCTAATGTTAAAAATACATCCTTCATGATTATTTTCCTCAATCTTTTAAACCAGAAGCTGAAATCCCTGCTTCCAAGTATCTTTGTCCAAAAAGGAAGATCAGCAACGCTGGCAAAAGCATAATTACCGATGCTGCCAGAGACGCTCCTGCATTTTCTGACGTTACTGCAGGAAGATAGAGCGAAAGCGGCCACAAGGTTTTATCCTTTAAGAAGGTCATGGGCTGTTCCAGCATGTTCCAATATTCCAAAAATCCCAATACAACTGCAGACAAGATTCCGGGAGCTCCGAGCGGAAGTCCAATATACCAGAATATCTGCCACGGTCCTGCTCCATCCAAAGCAGCAGCCTCTGTTAACGCTGTTGGAATCGCTGCAAAGAAACGGATCATCAAAAATACCGGAAAGGTCGATACCGCTCCGGGCAGAATAATTGCCCAAACAGTATTCATCAATCCAAGTCGGTCCAAAACAAAATAACTTGATACCATTGTTACCTGAAACGGAAGCAGCATCAGCACAATATAAATAGCATACAAAAACTTCTTCCCCCCAAAATCATATCTTGCAAAAGCCCAGGCCGCTGGTGCTCCAACCAAAATCTGTCCTATCACAACCGGAAATACCTGACCACAGGAATTCCATAACATGGTGAAAAATTCTGGAGAATCCAAAAGCAGCTCCACATAAGAATGAAGCGTTGGATACTGCGGCAAAAGTGGCCACAAGGCATAACCGGTTTTGTCAGATAAAACCGGAGCCAGATTCTGTGTCATCTCCTCACTTTCCATAAAGGAAGCCGACATTATCATCCACAACGGAATCCACACAAGCAATGCCAATACACAAAGCAGTATTGCGATCAGCCACTTTCTCATGACTCTTCACCCCTTCCCCACATCCACTGCAAAATTCCAATCACGCTAATCACTGTTATTGCCATGAGAACTGCTCCCGCACACATCTTGTCAACATCTAACTTGGTAAACCAGTTATTAAAAAGATGCTGCAGCAGATAAATACTCTCATGTGGGTAGCTTCCTGCTATCAGGTATGCTTCCCGAAACACCTTAAAAGAGTTTAAGAGCGACAGTACTGTCACAGTAAATAGGGTAGGAATCAAATTAGGCAGTGTTATTTTAAAAAATCTTTGCCAGGAATTTGCACCATCCAGAGAAGCAGACTCATACAAAGCCGGTGATATGGATGTAATTCCCGAAAGCCACAGCACCATATCATAACCAACATTTTTCCAGATATATGTAAAAATCAATACCATAAACGCCCATTCACTGTTTAGCCAGTCTATTTTTTCTACTCCAATTCCTGCTAAAATCCGATTGAGCAGTCCATTTTCATGAAAGAATACCTTCCATAGCAACACGACAGAAGCTACTGGAATGGACATTGGAACCAAAAAGGAGGTTTTGAGAATCCCTTTTTGTTCTTTGATTGCATCAATCAACAACGCTAAAATCAACGAAAAAATCAGCAGTAAAGGTATACACACCAAAGTAAAACGAACTGTATTTTTAGCAGCAAGCTTAAAAGCTTCATTTTGCAACACAGCCGCATAGTTTTTTAATCCTACAAATTGTCCGCTCATGGATGAAAAAAAGGAACGCCGCACAACATCCACAAAAGGAATCAGTACAAAAATACTGACTAATATAAGGCTGGGCAGCAAAAAAAGCCACGGAACCATCTTTTCTTTTGAAAATCTCAGTGCTGTACTCTTACTCTTCTTCATTTTTGTCATTTCCTTTTTCCTGTTCTTTGATTAAACCAAGCCACTTATGATATCTGTCCATCATCCACTTTGATGTCATCCAAACTGGCGGCATTGTTAAGATGGAAGCTGGTGGATATTGAAAAATCCGCTCACCAAAGATCCAGGTTAAAATCAGCACCATTCCCCAATACACAATACTTTTCCAAAAGATAAATCCTGCTTTCTTAACATATTGCAAGTTAAAAATAAATAAAAGCAACACCACTGCAATGATGGAAAAAACTCCACTATAAAAAAATTGTTTCCAAAACCATTGTTCCCAGACAGAAGGAAGCTTGATAAGAATCTCCTTTATGGGATAAACAACACTTCTTCCCAATTCGCTCCAAAAACTGGTATCTGACCATCGTGTAGGCAAAAAACGATCTGGGATGGTCCATGGAAATCCTGCTGCCCAGCAAATGAAAAGAAACTGCATTAAAACAAACAGAATCGTAACCAATAGAATCAATTGCGTACTCCGCACTTTCCAGATTTGATAAATCAGTTTCAGTGTAAGACTTCCCCACATCAGAAAAACTGGTATACTACTCATCGCTTCTGTAATCCATGAAAATAATCCCAGATCTGTTATTCTACCTTCTGGAAGATGGCATTGATTCAGTATCTGTTCTGCCTGCATAACCCCTGTCTGAGATTTTGGCAGACGAAACAAAATCCCTGAAAATTCTGTTGTATTATCTTCCTGGGCTGGAAAAAATGCGGTGCTTCCATTTCCGTCAATAACACCTCGTACATACCAAGTTTTTCCATTCCACAAAATAGATCGTCCCACAACCTCACTGGAGCCCCATAAAGTGTCCGCTACTGATTTGTCAATCACACATCCTCTTTCGTCTGATGCCCAGTATCCTGATAGAAATTTAACTGGGTATAATAGGGATATATCCCCATAGTATTCTAAAATCTCTCCTGTAACACTCCGGTCATTTTGGTCTCCCAACAATTGCTGGGACTGCTCGGTCCTCCACATCACAAACTCCGGTACAAATCCTCCATCTTGATGCTGCCACCTGAGTTCCTTGGAAAGATATGCTGGAGAAACGCCGCTTGTTTCTTCCCACCAAACAGAAATATCGTTTTGATACCATAATGTCCATCCACTGTAGAAAGAAGCCAGATACCATGCAAAAACAAACAACAGGCAGATAAAAAAAGCTCCTGCTCCTCTAATCTTTGACACGCACCCTGTCCCCTTTCTCGATTGGCTTAGAGGCAGAAACCACAACTTGATCATCAATCATGAGAGGAGCTTCCACTGCCATATTTTTACTGTCCTGTGCTTTGACATTTACTTCTATAGCTTCTACCTGCTGCTCTGTACCCATTACGCTTTGATATTCCCTTATGACCAGCACAACGTCCGCTCCATCGATATTTCGAAGAGAAGAAAGTGGAAGGATATTTTGATACTGCTCACTGTTCTTTTCAATTTCCAAAGTTGCCGATACTTCGTTAAATACACTGCCTTCTGGTAAATTTACAATAACACGAACTTTTCCCTCTTCATTTACTGTACCAATAGAAGCAATCTGAACCGTTTCATTTTTTGTTTTTCCTCCAGTTGTATAGGACAATCTTCCTTCATCACCTACTGACAACTGCTCTGCCGTTTCTTCATCCACCATTGCAGAAAACTGAAAATTTTTATCAGTACGTGCCAGTGTCACTGCTGAGGAGCCGTCCTGTATATTGCCTGTCTGTTCCGGCAATTTTTTATCGTTCCATCAACTGGAGAAAAGATGATACCCTGATTTTCACTGATCTCCCGAAGCAATGTTTGTAATTTCTGTTTTTCTTTTCGCTGGGCAATACAGTTTAATTTTTCTGATTCATTCTGTAATCTGGCAGACTCATCGCTCTGTTTTGCCTTCACTGCTTGCTGTTGTGCCATTTTTAACTCTGATTTTGCCAAATCAATTGCTCTTTGCGCTGCCAGAAGTTCCTTTTCTTGATTAAGTTGTCGATCTTCTTCATTCCTGTTTGCGGTTTTCAGCGAAGACTTTGCTGAATCAACCTTTCCTTCTGCACCGCTCACCGATGCTTCATCACGGAAATCTGTTCTGTTTTGAGCAGAAAATAAGTCATCTTCTGCTGATTCAACTGACTCATCTGCACGGTCAACCAATTCTGATTGATATTCTCTTACTCGATCCAATTCTTCCTGTGCCCGTCTGACTGCTGAATTAGCATGATCCAAATTCTCCGAAGCATCCTCCAGAGTAGGCTTAAATTCGTCTGCCTGTAACTTGGCTTCTGTAGCTTCTTTTTGAGCCTGCTCTATTTCCTCTGGGGAAACTGGTGGGTCCTGCTGCTGAAGTTCTTCCAATCTTTTCTGCGCTTTTGTTAAAGCATCCATGAACTGATTATAAACGGTAAGGGCATTGTTATATTTTCTTTCTGCTGTGCTGGCGGATTCCTGTGCTATTTCCAGCGCATTTTGGGCGGAAGCAATCGCAGAATCGCTTCCGTATTGTGCGTCTTCCAGCGCATTCCAGGCATCATTTAATTTATTTTCCGCATTTTCTATGGTCGAATCTTTTGCTTCTTTTTCTGCCTTATCAAGATCAGACAATGCATTTTGGTAATCTTCTTCTGCCTGATCCATATCCTCATTGGAGCGATTTTCTGATAACTCCAAACTTTTTAACAACAAATCATAATCCTGTTGGGCTGCCTTTACCTTTTCTTCTGCCTGCTTTATCTGCTCATCTTGTGAAGTAGAAATGTCAATTGAGTAGTTTGCAATCTTTTGATCAAGAATCTGAATCTCATAGTTAACCTGCTCCAGTTTATCCTGCACATCTTCCAGATTCATCTCCAATAAAGGATCATTTGCTTTGACACGATCCCCTTCCTGTACCAGGATGCTGGTTACACGCACCTCATCTGGCAGCTCAACATCAACGGTATTTTGAGACGCAATGCTTCCGGATAATGTGTATCGTTGTGTTAAGATTCCTGCTTTTGAAGTTTCCACCGATACTTCTGCAATGGCCATTGCTGTTGCTGTACGGGAAACTACTGTTAGGATTAACATGACAGCAAAAAAAGCTGCCAGTAATTTTAAAGCTTTATTTTGCTGAGGATTTTGAAAAAGATGTTCTGGCCTTTTTCCACTAAGCAATCGTTCCTTCTCCAACTCCAAACGATTCTTTATAGCTCCTTGTGAATCTGCGGCAATCTGCTTTGTATTTTCGAACAAATGATAATCCATACCATAAACCTCCTGTCATCAAGTTATCCTATCATTTTTTTCTCTAAAAAAACTGGAAGTTATTCTTTTTCAGGAATGGTTTAAGCGTAAAAAATGAAATACAAAAGAAAAGTCCTCACCATTTTGGTGCGGGCTTTTCAAAATAAGGACAGTAAAAAGACGGTTTCGAACATTCGAAACCGCCTTTTATTTTGTATCTGTATTTGTAAGGGGGTTAAACTAAACGACAACATCAAGTTCTAGTTTTTGGCTGCTGCAGAAAGGCTCTTTCTTACCTGTTTTTCTGTTGTAGCAGTATTTTTCTTTGCCTTGATTACTTTTGCTTTCTTTGTTGTTTTTTCTGCTTCTTCTTTTTCCTTTACAGCAGTCTTCTTTTTAGAAGAAGTATTGGTGGATTTTTTAATTACTTTGCGACCAGAAGGCAAAACAATCTCATTTGGAACTTCTTTTGCAGCATCCTCATCCGGCAGATAGTTACCCAACTGAACCTGCTCAAATGATGTTGGATAGAAAGAATCTGCAGATGCTGTTGAGATTGTGGAAATTCCTGCAAATGCCATACATGCCGCCATTAACATTGCAAATGCTTTTTGTTCACGCTTCATAAAACCACCTCAAAATATTACAATAATTTTATTGATTTTATTATATACCTTTCTTCTATCGGATTCAATGTCACTTTAAACCAAAAAAAACTGGCAAAAGTAGATACTTCTGCCAGTTTTTTACGTTTATCATCGTTTACAGTCTAGCTGCAACTTCTTTCAGGTAATCGCGGAACTGATCTTTTACCTGTGGGTGCTGCAGGGCAACTTCCACAATTGCCTGCAAAATACCAAATTTATTGCCCATATCATAGCGAGTTCCGGTATATTCCACACCCATCATTCCTTTGGTCTGTGCCAGCACTTTCATCGCATCGGTCAGCTGAATTTCGCCGCCTGCACCCGGTCTGGTCTTCTCCAAAATCGGGAAAATTTCCGGTGGAAGCACCACTCTTCCCAGAATCGAATAATTGGAGAGCACTTCGGTCAGGGATGGTTTTTCAATCATATCGGTCAGATGGAAGACGCGGTCTTTTCCCTCCACCTTTTCAATAGCAAGAGAGCAATATTTGCTGATATCTTCCATTGGTACCGGTTTAATTCCCGCTACACCGACGCCAAACTCTTCATAAGCTTCACAAAGCTCACGGCAGGCTGGACGTTCCCCGTTGAGGATAACATCATCGCCGTACAAAACAGCAAATGGTTCATTGCCTACAAATGCTTTTGCACAAAGCACGGCATGTCCCAAGCCTTTGGTTTCTTTCTGGCGGACATACTGAATATTTGCCATATGGGAAATGGCAACCATCTGGTCATAAACTTCCTGTTTTTTGCTTGCAAGAAGTCTTGCTTCCAATTCTGGATTGCGGTCAAAATGGTCCTCAACGGTCGTCTTTCCTCGGCTGGTGATAATCAGAATATCCTCAATTCCGCTCTTGACCGCTTCCTCTACAATATACTGGATTGCCGGTTTATCAACAATCGGGAGCATTTCTTTTGGCATGGACTTGGATGCCGGAAGAACTCTGGTTCCAAGACCGGCAGCCGGAATTACCGCTTTTTTAATTTTCATACATTCCTCCATCGCTTTGCTCTGCTTTGTACTTTTGCAGCCATACAGACCGAATCCTTCTTACAGGTTCAGTGCTGCTTTGACTGCATTAGCTACAAATCGAATATCTTCTTCGTTTAAATATGGGTGCATCGGAAGAGAAAGAACTCTCTCACACAGGGATTCTGCTACTGGGAAATCCCCTTTCTTGTATCCCAGGTCTGCAAATGCTCCCTGAAGATGCATCGGTTTTGGATAATAAACCATGGTCGGAATTCCCTGTTCCTTCAGCTCTTTCTGCAGATGTGTTCTCTGTTCCTTGCTGTCCAGAATCAAAGTATACTGTGCCCAGCTAGAATAAAATCCTTCTGGAACAACTGGTGTTTTAACAACGTTGCCCAAATACTCGTCATAAAGTTTTGCTGCACGGTTTACGCTCTCCAGCTCATGGTCTTTAAATGCCTGAAGTTTTACCTTGAGTACTGCTGCCTGAATGGTGTCCAGACGGGAGTTCAGACCAATGCGGAGGTTGTCATATTTGTCCGCAGGACTCTTTCCATGTACACGGATTGAGCGCATATAATCTGCCATCTCATCGTCGTTGGTAAATACTGCACCGCCGTCACCATAGCATCCCAGAGGTTTTGCCGGGAAGAAGGATGTTGCTGCCGCATCACCAAAGCTGCACGCTGTACGGTCACCGATCTTTCCACCAAATCCCTGTGCACCGTCTTCCAGAAGAAGCAAACCATGTTTCTTGCAGATTTCTTCAACCTTGGTATAATCTGCCGGCTGTCCAAACAGGTCAACTGCAATCACTGCTCGTGGATTGAGTTTTCCTTCTTTTTTTACCTGCTCGATTGCTTCTTCCAGCTTAACAGGGTCTACATTGAAGGTTCTTTCATCTACATCCACAAATACTGGTGTTGCACCCTCAAATGCAACTACCTCTGCACTTGCAAAGAAGGTGAAAGTCGGTACAAATACAGCATCTCCTGCTTTGATGTCCCATGCCATCATAACCAGAGTCAGTGCATCGGTACCGTTACCGCAGGTAACGCAGTGTTTTACACCAACATATTCAGCCAGCTGCTGCTCCAGTTCTGTTACCTGCTTGCCGCTGATAAAGTTACAGTTTTCTGCTACTTCCAGCATTGCTGCATCCATCTGTGGCTTCAAAACCTGATATTGTCTTTTTAAATCACGAAATTCCATGAGGATTTTCCCCTCTCTTTTTTAACGATATCTGTTATTCTTTTTCTTCAACCAGCCCGTCATCGCTTTTACGGTATTTTCTGCCGCAGTCCGGACAGGTCAGATGTTCATCCAGCACCTGACCACATTCGCATGCCCATCCAATCTGGTGTGCAGGAACTCCTACCATCAGTGCATGGGACGGCACATCCTTGGTTACAACTGCTCCGGAACCGATCAGTGCCCAGCTGCCGATAGTATGTCCACAAACAACAGTGGCATTTGCACCGATGGTAGCACCCTGTTTTACCAGAGTTTTTTTGTATCCGGCAGAACCTTTGGGGTATTTCGCTCTGGGAGTCAGGTCATTGGTGAATACCATCGAAGGGCCGCAGAACACATAGTCTTCCAGTTCCACCCCTTGGTAGATGGAAACATTGTTCTGGACCTTGACGCCATTTCCTATTGTTACATTGCTGGAAATATTGACGTTTTGTCCAAAGGAGCAGTTTTCACCGATCACTGCACCGCTCTGGACATGACAAAAATGCCAGATCTTTGTGTTTTTTCCGATGGTTACATTATCATCCACATAGCTGCTCTCATGTACAAAATAGTCTAACATTTTAAAACGTCCTTTCGTACTGTTTTTAGGATTGTATGCCACAAAAGCAGCCTGTTGATCCGGCTGCTTTATTTTGTGGTTAATTGTTTATTTTTTATTAGTTTCTCTTCTGCTCAGTGAAGTACCATAGGGATTTTACCCTCGTAGCTCTACAACTTTTTCTATCCAACGAGCAAATACCACGTGCTGAAACCAGAGCACAAACAGTGTCCCGCTTTAAACTGGAGCCTTTGCACCATAAGCAAACAGGGTACAGGCTTAGCTTGCCGAGCGAGTGTGTTAACACGAGAGATTGCCGCGGATAGCAGCTGTCATTTGACACAAAACCCAAGCGCGAAACAGGATCCAGCTTCAAGCTGGCGGCGAAGCTGAACACTTTTCTTTTGGCTCCACCTTTTCTTTTAGCAAAGAAAAGGTGGACTAGAATTCACCTTTCATATCGATGCTTGCAAAATCGGTCAGCGGCAGTTTAACTGGTTTTCCTTCTTTCTGGCTCTTGTAGATGGCAAGTACCAGTTCCAGAGCATTTCTGCCTGCGTATGCATCTACATACGGTTTGCGGTCATGCTCGATTGCATCGATTACATCTGCATACAGGCTGGTGTGACCGTTGCCATATACGTTGCTGGTTGCTTCCTGAAGACCTTTGTTCTTCTGATCTTCTTCGCCTTCATCCGCAAAATCCCAGACATCAATGTTGTTAGTGGATTTTCCGCCCAGTTTTACAGTACCGTTTTCACCAAAGAGATACAGGGTCTCTTCCAGATTCTTTGGGTAAACGTTGGTTGTACCTTCGATGGTAGCAACTGCACCATTTTTGAATTTTACAACTGCCATACCGATATCTTCTGCTTCCAGATAATGATGGAACTGCTGTCTGGTAACACCGTATACTTCATCAATCTCGCCGCCCATCATCCAGCGCAGCAGATCAATGCCGTGGATGCACTGATTCATCAGCGCGCCGCCGTCCTGTGCCCAGGTTCCTCTCCATTTTGCCTGATCGTAGTAATCGCGGTTGCGGTTCCAACGAACATGGATGGAACCATGAGAAAGTTTACCAAAGCGTCCTGCTTCCAGTGCTTTTCTCATCTGCTGAACCGCTACATTAAAACGGTTCTGATGGCAAGCAGAAACCTTGACGCCTTTTTCTTCACTGCGGCGAATGATCTCTTCTGCATCTGCAATGCTCATTGCCATTGGTTTTTCAATGATAACATTGACACCATGGTCGATGCAGTATAGTGCGATTTCTGCATGAACACCGCTTTCAGTTGCAATGCCGACCAGTTCTGGCTGTTCCTTTTCGATCATCTCTTTATAATCGGTATAGCGATGGATGGATGCATCGTGATTGAGTTCATGCTTTGCAAGCAGATTTTCCATCTGCTGCGGCACAACGTCGCAGACTGCTGCAAATTCCAGATGATTGTTGAGTACTGCCTTGATATGATTGGTTGCGATTCTTCCGCAGCCGATTAAAGCATATTTCATCCTGATCTTCCTCCTTGCAGGCCCAGCCTGCTTCTGTTTTTCTCAAACGAGAGTCATATTAGACTGCCTGCAGCGCAGGCAGGGTACTGACGTACCACAGCACCGAAACTACAAACTGCCCCGATCGCTTTTTATGTTTTAGTTGTTTTGGGATATTTCGCTCGTTGCGACGAGCGCCCAAAGACGCTGTCTTTGGAATCTGTGAGCTTTTTGTAGAAAAGCAAGTTGGAAAACAAGTTTTCAACTACCAAAAACTTTTGTTTTCGCTTCCATGCCATTTATTTTGGAACCGGAGGTAAACACTTTTCTTTTGGCTCCACCTTTTCTTTTTAGCAAAGAAAAGGTGGATAGCCTGCTACAGAACTTCGATGTTTTCGCGGTTTGCGATGTTCTTCATTGCATTCTTGGTATCGAAGATCAGTGCTGCATTCTTCTGTACCATATCATAGTCGATATTGGTGTGCGCAGTTGTGATCATAACCAAATCTGCTGCTTTGAGGACATCTTCAGTCAGTGCAGGAATGCTCTGACGGGTCTGACCGTTGTGTTTGTATTCTTTTACCCATGGATCAAAGAAGGTAACTTCTGCGCCTTCGCGTTCGAGTACATCGATAACCTTCAGAGCCGGGCTTTCACGGTAGTCATCGATATCCTGTTTGTATGCAACACCCAGAACCAGAACCTTGGAACCGTTCATTGCTTTCTTTACTTTGTTGAGAATCTTAGCTGCACGGTCAACACAGTATTCCGGCATCTTATCGTTAATCATCATCGAGCTTTCGATCATGGATGTATGGAAACCATACTCTCTTGCTTTCCAGGAGAGATAATATGGGTCAAGTGGAATACAGTGTCCACCGAGACCTGGACCTGGATAGAATGCCTGGAAGCCGTATGGTTTTGTCTTTGCAGCGTCAACAACTTCCCACATGCTGATGCCCATCTCGTTGCAGAGCATGGTCAGCTCGTTTACCAGACCGATGTTGATGTTGCGGTAAGTATTTTCCAGGATTTTTTCCATCTCTGCAACTGCTGGGCAGGATACTTCGTAAACTTCACCTTCCAGAACAGCACGATACATTGCAGCGATTACTTCGGTAGCATCTTTGCCGATTGCACCTACTACCTTTGGAGTGTTTTTGGTTTTGTAGATGAGGTTTCCTGGATCGACACGTTCTGGGGAGAAGCCGAGGTAGAAATCCTCACCACATTTGAGACCGGAACCATTTTCCAGAATTGGTTTGATCAGCTCTTCGGTAGTACCTGGGTAGGTTGTGGATTCCAGAACAACCATAGTACCTTTTTTCAGGTATTTGGAAACAGCGGTTGCAGAATCACGAACATAGCTGATATCTGGCTGCTGATGAGAATCCAGTGGAGTTGGAACACAGATTGCGATGAAGTCAACATCTTTTACAAAGCTGAAATCGGTGGTAGCAGAAAGCATACCGCTCTTTACAATTTCAGCAAGGTCGCTGTCTACAACGTCACCGATGTAGTTATGACCTGCGTTGACCATATCTACCTTCTGTGGCTGTACATCAAAGCCGATTGTTTTGAAGCCAGCTTTTGCCTTCTCAACAGCCAGAGGCAGACCAACATAGCCCAGTCCAACAACTCCGACAACGATTTCCTTATTTTCTATCTTGCGGAGCAATTCATTTTTCATCATGGTTAATCTCTCCTATCTGTGATTTGCATATATTTCTTAAATGAATGTTCATTATAAGCCCTGATAAGAAGTAAACAACAATCAGTGCGATTGCTGCACCATAGATTCCCAGCATCTTGACCGCTGCAATGTCGATCACTGCATGGAGAACCACGAAAACAATGTTGATTTTTAGGTTAAACTTTTCTTCTCCTGTTACGGCAAGAATATTACCCGAGAGCCCGCGAAATACCGCCTGGATCCACGATGCCACCAGGAACATCCGCACCAGACTAACTGCACCCATGTATTCGGGTCCTGCAAAGATGAACAGGTAAAGTTTTGCAAAGATAAACAATCCCAAATGGAAGATTGTCATAACAACACCGTTTATCAGAAACAGCTTTTTATAGCTGTCCCAGATCCAGCGTCTGTCGCCAATATGCTGGATAAAGTACGGCAGGATAAATACCAGAAGCGCTTCCAATAAGAACAGCGAGATGGACAGGATATTTGCTGCTACTCGATATTCTGCTAACAGCTCCTTGTCTTTTAACAGCTGTCCTACAATGAAGGTTTCATTATAGCTCATAATTGTTGAAGTGGCAGAGGCTGCAAGCATCACGATTCCAAATCGAATCATGGTTTTACATTCCTGCCAGCTTAGCTTCAAGGCTTTCACCTTCATCAATGGAAGGTCCTTAATCAGCAGATATCCCATCACAGCACACAAAGCCATCGAGATATAGCGGCTGATCATAACGCCAGTAACGCCCCACAGCACTGCAAAGACAATCTGGAAGATCATCAGCAAAAAGGAGTAGGTGAAGTTATAGACCGAGTAACGCTGATTCTGAAAAGTTGCACGCAGCAAAAGCTGAATGTCAGTAAACAAAAAGTAAAGGATTGGAAGACACGATGAAATAACTAATTGGAACTTTGCGCCTTCATACGGGAAAGGAATGATCAAATACGCCGCTGTTGTCAGTACAATCAGAAAAATATCTGCAATAATACCTATTTTCAGCGAGGATATAAAGTATCCTTTCTTAACCTCATCATCACCCTTCTGTGCACAGAAGCGCAGGGTTGCCTGCGTAATTCCGATTCCATTAAAGAGCATAACATAATTTCGAATGTTATCAACATAGGTAAGCAATCCATAGTCAGCTTTGGACAAAAATCGCGGCAGGAAAAATACCGAGACAAATCCTGCAATCTTTGCCAGTGTGGAACCGGCAATAATGTGGAAAAAACCTTTTTTATGCAGGGTAACGATTCCATCCCAGAGCTTGTCCCAAAGCCCCATGATCTGCTGTTTTTTCATTCCCACATGATCTTCCTTTCACGGGTTGTCACAGACCGATTTAACGGATATACTGCGAAGAAAATGCCGGTAAAATCAGCTCCTTCTCTTCTCTCTTGGTATGTTCTCCAACCAGAACCAGCAAAGAAGGTACCAGGAAGAACAAAATTTCAATCAATGGCTCATTATATCCGGCATTTACCGTAATCTGTGCATAATAAAGAACAAATACCGCAAAGTATAAAAATCTTCCTCTGCGGTCAAGCAGTTTTTCAATTCTTGCAAAATTGACAATCAGGATGCTGTGGAACAGGATACTTCCCACCAGTCCATAGTAAGCCAAATAGTCACACACTATTGAGTGCCCGCCAACAATTTCCCGCGGGTTCTCCACTGTCTTTAAAACAAGATCTCCAATTCCAAATAATGGAGCAGTTAAAAATGTTTTTATCGAGGTCATGTACAGGTCGATTCTGGTGCCTGCGTCACTTCCTTCGGTGATTCCACTGCCGCTTAACAGATTACCGACTTCCATAAAACGAAGCTGCATTTTCAGACTATCGGTATTCTCCGCAATAAAATAGAAAATCCGGTAAAGGTTTGGCACAACTACCAGCGCCGCAAGGCAACATGCCAGCAGGATTGCCGTAGTCACACCTCCACTTTTTGGCAGTCGACAAAGAACCAGAAGACAAAAACTGAACACAAATAAAATTGCAAAGGAATAGTTGGACATCACGATGACCAACAGTCCCAGCAGTACGGTCAGCCCCCACCCGATCGTCTCAAACAGTTTGGGACGATAGTACCAGATGATTCCCACGATCGCTACCGTAAACATTGTCAGCGAGTAAATGTGCTGATATCCTCCGGTAAAGGGACTTGCAAGCGGTCCGGTCAGTTCCGGGTTTCCATTTGCAAGCAGTCGCGATACATCCGGATTCTGGCGGAGCGCAAACACAGTTCCAACATTAATCAGCAGATAATATCCCGTCGTCACAAAGCTGAGAAGTTTTAAGGCAAAGCGATCCTGCAATGACCCGTAATACCAAAACAGAAGATAGAAAATCGGCATCAGAAGATGATGGAACGGAAACTCCACATGCCCCAAAACGGCATAAACCGCAAGCAGTACCGGCCATCCAAAGCTTAATAACATTCCTGGATGCAGCACTGTTTTCCAGAAGTGTATCCAGTCAGAGGCCATTGCAAAACAGGCCCAAAGTACAACCACTCCCGCATAGAGCGCCCAGTTATATAAAAAAGATTCCGGGTTGATTCCCCACAGCAATACAAAAGCTGCGCACAGCTCGCGCGGAAGATGCAAAAAGCTGTATCCTTTATTTTCCCGAATATAGCTTGACTTTGGCATGTCCTGTTCAAACCTCCCCTCTACACTTCTACCCATTTTATATTGTAACACCTATTTATGGAATTATTTTTAAATTTAAGCAAAAACTCCTTGCAAAACCTCATCTTTTTGTTCTGCAACCTTTTCATACTGCTTCATCAAAGTTGCTGCAACTGCCTGAGAGGAATAGTTTTCCCGTATCTCCTGTGCAATTGCCGCACGATTATAATAACCATTATTACAGTACATCGAAAGCAGCGCTTTTGCAAGTGCATCTACATCGTCCGGATCTACCATGATTCCGTTATGCTCATTCACAAAGCACTCTGGTCCGCCGCAGCGGGTCGCAATGACAGGGATTCCGCAGGACAGCGCTTCCAGGTACGCAACACCAAATGTTTCGGATACCGATGCCATAACAAAGCAGTCACACTGCTGCAGACGATGGGCGATTTCTTCCCTTGGACGAAGTCCCAGCATCTCGATGCGTCCATCCATGTTCAAATCGGTAATCAGTTTATGTAAAGAGGCTTCTTCCTCTCCCTGTCCGCAAATGGTAAGGGTAACTTTCGGACAATCCCGAAATGCTTTTGCAAATGCTTTGATCAGGACGTCCATTCTCTTGATCTTGCGAAGGTTTCCGCAACTGAGGAAAGAAAACTCGCCGCCTTCTTCCTCCATTTCCACTTCTTCTCGCAGCGCTTTCTGACGCTCGTGTTCATCGCTGTAAGAAAACAGTTCGGTGTCCACCATATCCGGCACCCACAGAACCTTTCGATGGCTGTGTTCTTCCATCTTCTGCGCAAGGGCAGGACTTACCGCGATCAGGCAATCTGCCTGCTGAAAAGCGGTTTTTGCTGCCTGCTTAATGTCAGACGGCAGAGTATCCTGATTGACAAGCGAAGAGTGTTCGGTTACAACAAGCGGAACGTGTTCCTGTTTTTTCAGCTCCGCTGCAAGGTATGCATAATCGGTAAAATGGGCATGCAGCACATCCGGACGGCCAAATTCCCGGACAGCCCGACGATACAGCATCTTTAATCCCCATTCACCGATCGGATAAAAAATCTTCTTTGGAATGTTGCCCAGAGGAATGCTTAAAACCCGCACCTGTACGCCGTCACGCTCAAAGGAGGAAAATCCCCATTTGCGTACCCTGCGCACCGAGCGCAGGTCCAGCGCCAAAAACACGACCTTGCACCCTGCCTGAGTCAGCGCACGTGCCTGGTCAAATTCGAATACACCATAGGTGGAATACTTCTGTGTCGGAACCCCTCGGGATAATAGAAACGTTAACATAGAAAACCTCTTTTAAGATAACCCTTTCTGAAGCTTTTTATAGAGCGCAAAAAGCTTTTCTTCCTCGATACCCCAGTTATATTTGTTCAGTACCGCAGCTCTGCCGTTTTCTCCCATTTTAAGGGCAGCCTGCTGGTCAGATAATACATCCTGAATGGTTTTAGCGATTGCATCCACATCCGCCGGATCCACCGCTACGCCAAACCCATCCTGCTGCACCGATTTTCTCATAAACGGATAATCGGAAACGATAACCGGCAGTCCTGCTGCCATATATTCATAAACCTTTGTTGGGAAATTATCCAGACTGGAATATTGCCCTACATTCAAAATGGTGGACATTCCAATACTTGAACGTGCATACACCTTTGCAAGCTCCTGCCGTCCCAGATATCCCAGATATTCTACACAGGAATACTCCGGCATCTGTTCCAGTTCTTTCTGATAAGCATCGGAGGAATATTTTCCTGCCAGAATCAGTTTTACACCTGCTTTGTGGGCAGCTTTGATCAGATGGGTGATTCCTCTCTGGTAGGTAAGGCTTCCTGTACAGCAGATGGTCTTTCCATCCTTCTGTTCCTGTCCGCACTCCTCTGGAGAAAGCATCTCGGACACCATAACTGCATTGGAGATGATGACCGTTTCCTTTGCTCTGCCCGCAAAGATATCCACGCCATTCTTGGTGCACGGGAACAATACAGCATCAAACTTCTTAACCGCATGGGTCTCATACGCCTTATATACGCCGGAGATAATCTTGCGGAGGAAGACCGGAATCCATTCCTTTTCCATAATCTGGGTCGGATAGTCTTCGTGGCTGTCAAAGATTACTTTTTTCCCTTTGCGTGCAAGTTTTACTCCATATGGAAGCAGCTCCGGATCATGAAACTCATAAATATCTGCATCCACTTCCAGAGCTTTTTGATAAACTGTCTTCGCTCCAAAAAGCATTCGTTTGAGTCTCGACGAGCTGTCCACCGGTACCTGAATAATCTGCACACCCTTTTCGGTTGTAGTTCCTACCGAAGAGGAATCCTTTGCTTTGACTACAAAGGTGACATCGTATCCTTCTCTTGCAAGCGATGCACACTGTTTGTGAAAGATACGGGTATCGTTTGGCGCATGTGCGCTGGAAAAATGGCAAACTTTGGTCATACCTTGTCCCTTCCATTTTGTAATATCAAGTAATTATTATACCTATTGTATCTTATTTTGTCTGATTTTGACCAACCGCGTTCTCAAGAATCGCAAGGAGGTGATTGGTCAATTCCCTGTAATCATAATGTTCTGCTGCAGTTCTTGCATTTTTGCAGATCTGTTCATATTCTTCTTTTGGCATGTTGGCAAAACGAAGAACCTCTTTGCACAGCGTTTCGGTATCCTGTGTTGGCAGAGTAATTCCTGCCTGATAGCGTTCAATCAGGTCGTAGCTGACTGTCAGGTCAGACAATACCGGCCGACCACTTGCAAAATAATCAAACTGCTTGTTCAAACTGCATCCAAACCGCATGATGCCGGTCTGTTTAACATGGTTGATGTTGAGGTCAGAACGAGACAAAATAAACGGAATATATTTTTTCTCCACCTTGCCTGGGAATTTGATATTATCAAGTCCCTTTTCCTGACAAAGCTTGATCAGTTCTTCTCGCTCGGTTCCGTCTCCATAAAGCAGGAATTTAATCTTATCTTCACCATGTTCCTTCATGTATTCCGCCATCTCGACAATCTTGCCAAGGTTATTTACCAGGCGGATGGAACCGGTATAGACTACCTTAAAGGTTTCATCATCCAGCAAATCCGGATCATCTAATCGGAAAGTTTCACGGTTTCGGTCAAATTCTTCCAAATCCACGCCGTTATTGAGATTATCAATCTTATCAAGGCTGATTTTTTTCTCCCAGCCTTTTTCCCGAATGTAATCCTTTCCGCCTTCCATTGTAAAAATCAGACGGTCAGCATTTTTGTACAGCCATTTTTCCAGCTGATACAAAGCCAGAATAATCGGATTTTTCCGGGACATACCCTTATATTCAACAATGGATTCCGGCCAGATATCGCGAATTTCCACCACACATGGAACCTTCAGCCTTTTTGCTGCAATCAAAGCAGAACCTGCTGCAAAAATTGTCGGTGCAGAGGTGTAGATTACATCCGGTTTCTCTCCGTTTTTCGCAAAATGTTTTACTGCTTGTTGAATTCTAACAGGAAACTCCAACATGTTATAGATTCTGGAAAGACCGTTTCCACTGTAATCTCTGGTTTTTAGGAAGGTATATGGCACACCGTCCATCTCTTCTTCCTTGTACAGTGAACCATCCCGAATCATATTGATGTTGGTGTTGTGAATCTCACTTGCGGTAAAGATTCTCACCTGATGGCCCATCTGTCTGAGAAACTTGGAGAAATAATAATGGCGCACGAGTCCTCCCATGGACGGCGGAATCGCATAGTGGTTGATAATCCAAACCCGCATAAATCTCTCTGACCTCTTTTACTTGTTTTTATCAAAAGTTATCGAACTACCGCAACAACGGTATCGATCATTGTCTTAAAATCCTTCCAGATCGAAAACTCCAGAATACTTTTCAGGTTATATTCCATCTTGCCCGGAAGCACCTGCTCTACGTAGGTTTTGTCGGCATCCTGTGCGTTTTCCAGCAAACGGTCCTCATCCTTGTACTGAATGGATGCCTGTGAGGTAACCCCAGCCGGCAAGAGCAGGGTCGCCATCATTTCCGGCGTGTACCGGGAAACATACTTTGGAACTTCGGGACGGGTGCCCACAAAGCTCATTTCTCCCAGCAGGATATTAAACAGCTGCGGCAGCTCATCCAGACGACATTTGCGCAGGAGATGACCCATTCGGGTAATGCGGTTATCTCCCTTTACTGTAACCTGGGTTCCCAGCTGCTGGGCATTTTGTACCATCGTCCGAAATTTGAAGATGCGAAACTCTTTTCCGTACTGGGTAACGCGTACCTGACGAAACATTACTGTTCCGGGAGAATCGAGCTTAATCGCAACTGCCAGAATCAACATTACCGGCGAAAGCAGGACGATGAGCACACAGGACAAAATTAGGTCAAACATCCGTTTTATGATCAACTGCGCTTTTTTTCTGCACAGCGCTTCATAGTATGGGCGAACCGCCTCGGTCCGAAATTCTCTGGGAAGCTGTCCCCACGGTTTCAGCAAGGTGTTCACCTACCCTCTCAATACTTTTGCAAAGCAATCCAGTACATACTCAACCTCTTCATCACTCAGGCAGGTATGAAGCGGCAAAGTAATCTCATTGTGATACATCTGGTATGCATTTGGATAATCCTTGATATCAAAACCAAGCTTCTTGTATGCGGTGTGCATCGGCAGCGGTTTGTAGTGAACATTGGTTGCTACTTCCAGCTCTGCCATTTTGCGGATAAATTCGTTTCGGTATGCTTCGTCTTTCCCTTCCAGACGTAGCAGATACAGATGACCACTGGAAGCAAAGTCCTCACCGTAATGCTGAAGCACCTGAACCGGCAGGTTTTCCATCACTGCATCATACTGTCCGATGATATTGCAGCGGCGCATCAGAAGCTTTGGATAACGACGCATCTGTGCAAGGCCGATTCCTGCCATAATGTCGGTCATATTGCATTTATATCCCGGCATTACGATATCATATTCCCATGCACCCAGCTGTGTTTTTGCCAAAGCATCCTTGGACTGTCCATGCAGGGAAAGGAGCATGTAATTTTTATAGATTTCCTCGTTATCAATTCCGTCGATGTCTCTCCAGACAACTGCTCCGCCTTCTGCTGTGGTAAAATTCTTAACAGCATGGAAGGAAAATGCAGTAAAGTCAGCGATTTCGCCGCACATTTTTCCGTGACGTCTTGCACCAAATGCATGTGCTGCATCCGCTACGACTGCAACTCTTCCCAGAGCCTGCTGGATTTTATTGTCGGATGGAGTGAACAGCGCTTTTTTCTTTTCGACAATTTCGAAAATTCGGTCATAATCACAGATAACGCCAGCAATATCAACCGGAATCACTGCCTTTGTCTTTTCGGTGATTGCTGCTTCCAGTGCATCGTAATCCATCTGATAGCCGTCTTTCTGACAATCGACCAGTACCAGTTTTGCTCCAACATGGCAGACAACGCTTGCAGATGCGGTATAGGTGTACGCACAGGTGATAACCTCATCCCCAGGACCTATCCCTAGTTGATGCAGGGTCAGTTCCAATGCTGCGGTTGCGGAATTTAAGCAAACCGCTTTGGAAGTGTGGCAGAACTGTGCCACCTGACGCTCCAGTTCTTTGGTCTTTGGTCCGGTGGTAATCCAACCGGATTTTAATGCAGCAACAACCTCTTCAATCTCAGCTTCCCCGATGTCTGGTGGAGAAAACGGAATCTTCATAACCGATTCATTCCTTTCGTTATTGTCCGATCATTTCTATTTACTTTAAGGAAAGATTTCCTTTCATTATTCTGCCAGTAAAATTCCAAGAATCTTTTTGCCGGATTTTTCCAGACGGATAATCTGGCGGTTAATTTCGCTGATCAAGGAAACACCGCTATGCTCTACCAGAATTACAGCATCTGCATCCAGCACTCTCTTCATCGACTCTGTCTCTTCCAGCATTGCCGGACATGCCTGATAGCTTACATCGGCATCCGAGCACTGTTCCATTCTGCTGCAAAGAGCAGTGATTTCTTCGTCTTTTCTGGTGCTGACAACTGCAACCGTCATCGGAACCTTCTGGCCTTCTGCAAGTGCTTTAACCGAAACTGCAGTATATTCAGCTGCTTTGTCAGCACTTTCAAAATTCTGACGCAGTGCGTTTCCTTCCAGATTGTCGATCAGCTTATAAAAAAGTGGACGACGTTTTTTCTTGGTACCGTTCACAACAGCAAACAGTTCCAGATTGTACAGTTTTGCTGTCTGATAAGCTCCTTCCAGACGATTGTCTGCAAGGTAAGCAAGCAGAACCCACAGGCAGATAACGATACCGCCCAGAATACCGCCAATAATTCCAAACAGAATTGCTTTTTTTACCACACTCATCATCGAGAAGGTTGGCTCAACCGGCATATCGCGTTCGAGGGTTGCAAGCTCTGCCTGATTTGTTTTGATGGTTTCTTCCAGCTCAGCCATTTCTTCTCTGGTTTCTTTGTGCAGATTTTCCAGCTCCTCATCTACAACAACCATGGTAGAATCGGAAAGAACGGTGGTGGTGTGTTCTGCAATCACATTGCCCAGATTTTCCTTTAAGTAGTTAAAAACATAGCTTGTAATGTTCGAAGCTGTTTGTTCATCCTGTGCACGTGCACGGATTACTACAACGCCGGCATTGCCATCACTGTGTTTTACTGTTACATTGCCGACACTGTCCTTAATCTGGGTGTCACCCGCACGCTCAATGGTCAATAGCTCGTCGATGTATTTGACATCCACATCTTCTCCAAGCAGGCTGCTGACTTCTTCATACAATCCGGCACTGCGATAGGCATCACAATATGCGCTTACAATTTCGCCGGTCTTGTTCGGGTTCTGATAATACTGACTTGGCGCAATCTGGTAACCGGTATCTACATAAAACACCAGTTCGCTGACTGCTTCATTATAAGGATCCAGATTATAGTAGATGCTGTCTTCGGTATATTGTACCAAATCATCCAGCTGTTTCTGGCTGTCATCGATGGTGTCACGCAGTTTCTGAGTGGAGTCATTATATTCATCCAGCTTGATCTGATAATCGTCCAGCTGTTTCTGGCGGTTTTCGCTGCTGATGGCACGATAACCGCGCATTGCTCCATAGGCTGCAAACACAACTGCAAATGCCAGTGCGACAATAAAGATTCGTTCAAATCGTTTGAAAAAAAGGATCAATACATCCTTAAAGGTTACTTCTTTTCCCTGAATTCCCTGGTGCATCCTGTGGTCTCCTTTCTACTTCTTCTCGCTCTCACTGTTTTCGAGGGCAGTTACTTCCCGGTTGACCTCATCCGGATCACGGAAGGTTGGCACAACCTGCTTCATTGCAAGACGTACTGCTTCCCGTCCGCCCTGTTCCAAAGCCTCGTGAAGAATCTCAAGCTTATGATTCATCTCGGTCTGAGAAATCTCTGTCTGACGCTCAATAAAGATCTTGCTGCTGGTTGTCTTCATCAAACCATCGCTCTTCATCAAAAGCTCTTCATACAGTTTTTCACCTGGACGCAGACCGGTTTCCACAATATCAATATCCACATACGGGATATAACCGGACAATTTAATCAGGTTTTCTGCCAGGTCCAGAATCTTAACTGGCTGGCCCATATCCAGTACAAAGACCTCCGAGCTTGCTGCCATTGCTCCCGCTTCCAGAACCAGCTGAGCGGCTTCCGGAATGGTCATGAAGTAACGAATAATGCGTTTATCGGTAACGGTTACCGGGCCGCCTGCCTCAATCTGGCGACGGAACAGCGGAATAACCGATCCGTTGGAACCCAGAACGTTTCCAAATCGTACCGCTACATATTCTGTATGGCTGATTCCCTTCATGCTCTGCAGGATCATTTCGCAGAAACGCTTGGTTGCACCCATAACATTGGTTGGGTTAACTGCCTTATCCGTAGAAATCAGAACAAACTTGTCCACGCCAAATTCATCCGCTGCATGAACCACATTGTAGGTACCAAATACATTGTTCTTAACTGCTTCCTCCGGACATTCCTCCATCAGCGGAACATGTTTGTGCGCTGCTGCATGGAAGATGATCTGCGGACGATAGCCGCCTACCAGCTTGCGTACTTTCTCCCTGTCACGGACAGAGGCAATTTCTACTTTTAAGTTCAGTTTATCGCCGTATTCCATTTTCAGCTCCTGCTGCAGGTCATAGGCGTTGTTTTCATAGATATCGACCACAATCAATTCCTTTGGGGAACGTTTTGCGATCTGACGGCACAGTTCCGAACCGATCGAACCGCCGCCGCCGGTAACCATAACCACCTTATCACGAAGGAAATCGAATACTTCCTGATTGTTAAAAACAATTCTTTCTCTGCCCAGAAGGTCATCGATCTTGACATTTCTTACATTCTGGCTCAAGCTTCCGCTCTGAACTGCCGCAAAGGTGTCCGGTAAAACCTTGACATGGCAGTGCAGACCCGAGCACATTTCCAGGATTTCCTTGCGTCGAATCGGATCAGCCGAAGGAATTGCAAAAATGATCTCGGTTACCATGGTATTTCGCAGGAGCAGCGGCATCATGTCGATCTTGCCCTTTACTTCAATACCATGGATAAATTTTCCGATCTTTTCCGGATCATCATCAAAAAAGCATACTGGCTGATAATGGTTTTTGGAATTATTTTTAATTTCATTTAACAAACCAACACCGGCGTTGCCTGCTCCGATGATGGCACAGCGAACCTTCTTTTCCTGATTGCGCGTTGTCACCTTCATGCGGTATTTTCGATAGATAAATCGCGCTGTCATCATCAACAGCAGCGACATCGAGTAAATACACATTGAAAGAACGCTTGGAATCTTTGGGATCGGCAAAATCTTCTGGATCACAAAGTAGACCACATACGCCAAAGCTCCCATGAAAATCATCGAGATATACTCGTCCGTTTCTGCATATCTCCAAAGGCTGTCATAGGATTTGGATGCCCACAAAAATCCGCACAGACACAATACCATCAGTCCAAAGTTTGGCATCCAGGCAAAAATCTGATGCAGCTCTGTGCCGTTTCGAATCGGAACCCAATAAATCATTGCAAAGTAAACGATGTTTGCGATGACCAGATCCATCAAAAACACAATCTGTTTTCGATATCTGCTCAATCCCTTATTCTCTTTCACGATTCAGTTCTCCATTCCGCTTTAAATTTAGTTTGCCCAAAAGCTTCCTTTTCTCACTCACATACTTTTATCTTTGCCATCCTGATTCAGCATCAAACTTTTGGACAACACAAAACGGCGGTTTGACTGTCCTTTTTTCAAAAAGCTACAAACCGCAGGGCAACAATATCTATCTTATTTTATCATTTCACCCTATCCGGTGCAATGTTTTTTGTACAAAAGATGATGCCTTTCTATCTTTTGTCCTTTTTTTAAATCTTTTTATAAAAAAATCTTATACAAACTACCGATTTTTTCTGTTGTTTATCATAATATTTACCATAATAAGGTGGAATATTTTACAATACCAAAGGCTTTTGATATCCCCTTATGCGAAAAAAGAAACCTCGGTGAGGTTTCTTTTTTCGCATAAACAACGGTAAGAAGCGTGTTTTCTAAGCGCTGTTTCTTTTTCTATTATCTTCGATCTCGCTTGCTTGCAAAGGTAAACAGAAGTTTTGGCATCGAGAAAGCAAAAACAATTGCCAGTGCTATTGCCACTGCAATCTTAATTGTTTCGATTCCCTTGGCAACTGCCAAATCATTGTATCCCATGATAAAGTTATAGGCTGTGTAGTAAATTCCTGCGCCGGGAACCAGTGGAAACAATCCACAGATCAAAAATACTGTAACCGGTGTTTTCCGATAAACCGCAAAAACTCTCGCCATGATGGTCAACACCACAACTGCGGCAAAAGAGGAAACTGTTGGGGAAGGGTAATTTGCCATAACCAGAAGGTAGCACCACCAACCGGCAGCTCCACAGATTCCCGAATAGACATATTGATCCTTCGGTACCTGAAACAACACTGCAAACGATACGGTCGCCACAAAAGCAACTGCAATCTGAATGATCATTGTCAGCATCTTCTCATTTCCTCCTTATACTGGCATCCCTGTCACAATCTGGAAAACACGCAGCACCACACCAACACCCAGCGCAATACAGCAGGCAACCAGCACCGCATCAATCATGCGAATCGTTCCGGAAAGATAATCTCCATTTAGAAAGTCACGAATCGAGTTGGTAAGAGGTACGCCCGGAAGCAGCGGAATAATCGAACCGATAATGATTTTATCCATGTTTTCACCAAAGACATAGCGAAACATTAAAATACCGGTCAGCGTTACCAGCGCACTGCTGAGGATGTTGAGCATAATCTTGTTGGCACCTTTTTTGCTCAGATACAGCACAAAGCACCACAACAAAATTCCCGATAAAAAAGAAGCCAAACTGTCAATCAGGCTGCCTCCCAGCAGATAACAGAAAGCACCGGAACCCAATCCAGAAACAAATATCTGCAGGAGATTATTGGTAAATGGGATTTTATCAATTTCCTCTATTTTCTTTCTTGCTTCTTCCATCGTATATTTTTTTGCCACGATTTCGCGGGAAAGATTGTTTACTGCCGCTACACGTCCAAGATGAATGGAGGAAAGCGGAATATAGCGAATCTGGCTTGCAACAACCAGATCATCAGAATCTTTTTCTTCATTTCCCACCTGAAGTTGCTGGCAGATCTGCCGTCCATCCTCTTCTATCGAGGCAAAAATACCGTTTGCCAACACATAAACATGGAACCCTTCCACGCCGTATGCTTTTGCAATTCGCTGCATCGTTTCTTGTACACGGAAGATCTCTCCTCCGTTTTTCAGCAGCACTTCACCGATTCGGGTTGTCAGTTCCAGCACCTTTCTGCTTTCGTTCACCCTCTCGCCCCCTGTTTTCGTGATAAATTTCTTTCAGTTTATCATATTTTCCCCGGTTTCACAATCTTTGTTTTTGAGAAAAAAATACCGGTTTTGATTGAAATTATCCCAAAATTACGTTACAATAAATAAGTTTGAGATTTTCTTTTTTTTACATCAAAAAACTCTTTACAGGAAGGCATGATTTTATGATTCAGTTTCTTATCGAGCGCTTTGTTCCCAACTGGCAAAACACGCAAAACTCCACTGTCCGGGAGAGATACGGCATCCTCGCCGCTTCGGTGGGAATTTTATCCAATATTTTTCTTTTTATCATTAAAATCCTGACTGGTCTGATCTTTAACAGTATCGCCATCACCGCTGACGCTGTAAACAACCTCTCGGATGCCGGTTCTTCGGTCATCACCCTGCTGGCTTTTAAGATTGCCGGCAAACCTGCTGACCCGGAACACCCATACGGTCATGCCCGCATGGAATACATTTCCGGCATGGCGGTTTCCTTTATCATTATTCTGCTTGGATTGCAACTGATTGGCAGCTCGTTTGAAAAAATCCTGCATCCGGAAACTGTCACCGTTTCCTACCTGACTTATGCGGTTCTGATCATCTCCATCCTCACCAAGCTCTGGCAGGGCATCTTTAACCGAACCGTCGGCAAACGCATCGACTCGGATGCTCTTCAGGCAACTGCGGCCGACAGCCTTAACGACGTTTTTGCTACTTCTGCTGTCTTAATCAGCGCAATCGTTTATCATTTCACCTCCATTCCAATTGATGGATGGATGGGTATGGCTGTTGCTATCTTCATCACTATTTCGGGCATCAAACTTGTCATCGAAACAGGTGATCCTCTGCTTGGTCAAGCTCCGGACCCTCAGCTCATTCGTGAAATCGGTCAGCGTATTACCTCTTACGACGGCGTTATCGGAATGCATGACCTCCAGGTTCACAGCTATGGCCCTGGACGCACCTTTGCATCGGTTCATGCAGAAGTTCCTGCCAATGTTGACATTCTGGTCAGCCATGATATCATTGATAATATCGAACGTGAGGTCGGTGCAGAGATGGGAATCAATCTCGTCATCCACATGGACCCTGTCGTTACTGACAATGAGGAAATCAATCGACTGAAAGCTGAGATTGATCAGATTGTCAAAGGCATTGATACCGATCTGAGCATGCACGATTTTCGTGCCGTGTTCGGTCCTACCCATACCAACCTGGTGTTTGACGTTGTTGTTCCACCGGCATTCGAGCTGACCGACAGCCAGATTATCCAGAATATTTCGGAAAAAGTAAAAAAACTCGGAAACTATTTCTGTGTTATCACCATCGACCACAACTACGCTTACATTCCTAGCTCTGAACGCTAGAGTTAAAAAGTAAAACAAATTACATACAGGAGGATTTTTCCATGATTCGTGTTGCCATTGACGGACCTTCCGGTGCCGGAAAAAGCACCGTAGCCAAAAGAATTGCAAAAGATCTTTCGATTATCTATGTAGACACCGGTGCTATGTACCGCTGTATTGGTCTTTATGCCCTGCGCCAGGGGCTGGACACCAAAGATAGCCAGCAGGTTTCCTCCTGTCTGGAACAGATCCATCTGGAAACCAGCTATGATGTACAAAATGGTCAGCGCATTTTCTTAAACGGAGAGGATGTCTCCGAAGCAATCCGTACACCGGACGCTTCGATGGCAGCATCCAATGTATCTGCCATCCCGCAGGTCCGCGCATTTCTGCTCGATCTTCAGCGGGATATGGCAAAGAAACAAAGCCTTGTCATGGATGGCAGAGATATCGGTACAGTGGTCATCCCGGACGCTGAGCTCAAAATCTTCCTGACCGCTTCTCCAGAATCCCGTGCAAGACGCCGCTATCTGGAATATGTTCAGAAAGGACAGCAGCCGGTTTATGAAGATATTCTGCGCGATGTTATCCTGCGCGATCATCAGGATTCCACCCGTGCGGCAGCTCCTTTGTGCCAGGCTCCGGATGCTGTCAAGCTGGATACTACAGAAATTAACTTTGAGGATACCGTTTCGATCATCAAGGAAATGATCCTCAAAAAAGCCGCAGAGCTTTCACTTTCCATCTAAATTTACTTTGAAAGGAAGAACCGTATTGTTTTACCAAATTGCGATTCGTGCCGTAGGACTCCTGTGGCATTTCTGGTTCCATCTGGAGCTTCATGGCCGCGAAAATGAACCAAAAGAGGGCGGATATATCCTTGCCAGCAACCATTGTTCCGCAATCGATCCGATGATCGTCTGCCAAGGTATCCGACATTCTGAGATTCACTTCATGGCAAAAGCGGAGTTATTTGATATTCCTGTACTCAAACATGTTATCCGTTGGCTCAATGCTTTCCCTGTTTCCCGTGGAAGCGGAGATTTAACCCCGATCAACACCTCTATTCAGGTAATTCAGGACAAGGAAATCCTCGGTATCTTCCCGGAAGGTACCCGTTCCAAAGACGGAAACCTGCTCCGCTTTAAATCCGGTCTTGCCCTGATTGCACAGCAAACCGGTGCTCCTGTTCTTCCGGTCACCATCACCTACTGTGATCCTAAGAAAAAATTCCGTTCCCGTGTCGTGGTAAATTACGGAAAACTGATGACCTGCGAAGAACTGGGCATCCATCCATCCGAAAACAATGGCGCTGCGGCAGACCTTTCCCATGCAAGAGAATTAAAGGAAGCTACCCGCAAAATTCATTCTGTGATGGAAGAACTGAAACAGCAAAACCTGTAAATCATATAAAGCACACAAGAAAGGAACTATTTTATGCCGCTTACCGTTGCCAAAACTGCCGGTTTCTGCTTTGGAGTGCGCCGCGCAGTCGATACTGTCTATGAGCAGCTGGAACGCATTCCTTCCACCTCGTCGCCAAAACTGTTTACCTTGGGAGAGATCATCCATAACGCGCAGGTTGTCGAAGAACTGGATTCTCTGGGGGCAGTTGCTGTCGATTCTCTGGAAAAACTTCTGGAACTGGAAGAGCAGCTTTCTCAGCAGAACCGTCCCTATATTCCGGTCATCATCCGTTCACATGGCGTGCCCAAAAAGGTATATGAAGCGCTGGACAGCCGATCTATTCCCTACATTGATGCCACCTGTCCTAATGTAAAACGAATCCAGAAAATTGTGGAAGAGCAGCCGGAAGGAACCTTGGTCCTGATCGCCGGCGATGCTGTCCATCCTGAAATTCAGGGAATCATTGGCCATTGTAATGTAACTTACGTTACATTTACATCTGCAAAAGAGCTTGCTGAATTCACCGAAAATCATGCAAATCTGTCCAAAATGAACAGCGTAATGGTCGCTCAAACCACTTTTAACACGTCGGAGTGGCAAAAATGCGTAGAAACTGCGAAAAACCTGTATACAAATCTAAAAATATTTGATACAATATGTAAGGCTACACTGATGCGACAAACAGAAGCTGCACAATTGGCAGAAGTTTCGGATATCATGATTGTAATCGGCGGCAGGCATAGCTCCAACACCCAAAAATTGTCGGATATTTGCAGTCGGTTTACAAAGACCATTTGGGTCGAGACAGCACGGGAACTTTTGAGCGGTCAAGCAGATGTTGTCTGCCAGATTGATGCAGGCAGTCGAGTCGGTGTTACTGCCGGTGCTTCAACACCGGTTCGTATAATTAAGGAGGTACAAAAAACCATGAGTGAGATTTTAAAAGAAGAGGAAATGTCCTTTGAAGAGATGCTGAATCAGTCCTTCAAGAGTACATATACAGGGGAGAAGGTGAAAGGTATCGTTACCGGTATTGCTCCAAACGAGATCACCGTTGACATCGGTACCAAACACACAGGTTATGTTCCACTTTCCGAGCTGACAAACGATCCAAGCCTTTCCACCGAAGACATCGTGAAAAAAGGCGATGAAATCGAACTGGTTGTTCTGCGCGTAAACGACGTTGAAGGTACAGTTATGCTGTCCAAAAAACGTCTGGATGCTCAGGCTGGCTTTGAAAAGGTTATGGCTGCTGCTGGCACCGGCGAAGTTCTCTCCGGTACTGTTACTGACGTTGTAAAAGGCGGCATCCTGGCTGTTACTGAAGGCGTTAAAGTATTCATCCCAGCTTCCCTGTCCGGTGTTTCCAAGAACGAACCACTCGAACAGCTGCTCAAACAGAAAGTTGATTTCGTAATCCGCGAAGTAAACGAAAAACGTCACAGAGCTGTTGGCTCCATCAAAGACGTTCTCAAAGAGCAGAAGAAAGTTCTGGAAGACAAATTCTGGAGCGAAGTTGAAGTTGGCAAACGTTATCAGGGTGTTGTTAAATCCATCACCAGCTACGGCGCATTCGTTGATCTGGGCGGCGTAGACGGCATGGTTCACATCTCTGAACTGTCCTGGCTGAGAATCAAACATCCTTCCGATGTTGTTAAAGTTGGCGACGTTCTGGATGTATACGTAAAAGACATCGACGTTGAAAACAAAAAGATCTCCCTGGGCTACAAGAAAACCGAGGATAATCCTTGGGAAGTTCTCAAGAGAGATTACGAAGTTGGCAGCGTAGTTACCGCTAAAGTTGTTTCCATGACTGCTTTCGGTGCATTCGCTCAGATCATCCCAGGCGTTGACGGTCTGATCCACATTTCTCAGATCTCCAACGAGAGAATCAACAAACCTCAGGACGTTCTGACCATCGGTCAGGAAGTTCAGGTTCAGATCACTGACATCGACTTCGAAAAGAAACGTGTCAGCCTGTCCATGAAAGCTCTGCTGGAAGACAACGCTCAGGAAGAAGCTGCAGAGGCTTCCGAAGAAACCGCTGAAGTAAACGAATAATTCCCGTGCAGATAAAAAATGCCTCCTGTTTTCAGGAGGCATTTTTCTTTTCAGGCAATTTATCTTCCCATATCAAAGCAAACTGTTATGCGCAAAAGAGCGTGTGGAAAATTCCACACGCTCTTTTTTGTTTTCTTATTTTTTCACCGGTTGGCTGAGCAGACTTTCCAAAGAAAAAATCTGCGCATATCTTCCCTGCCAGATTCTCTTTTCGAAAAACTCCTCTGTCTGCTGCGCAGTGAGATATTCATTATCAACCGTAGCACAGCATCCCTGCGGTACCAGTACCTGATATCCTCGCTCAAAAGCAGATTTAATCGTTGCATCAATGCAGAACTCGGTCATCATTCCTGCCACAATCAGCTGGGTAATTCCCTGTTCACTGCACCAGCTTTCCAGATCTGTTTCCAGAAAAGCACTTGGATAGGATTTGTCTATTACAATTTCTGATTCTTTCGGTTTGATACGGGAATCAATCTCCGAAATGCGATCTTCTCCATCATCGTGGCGGATATAAACCAGCGGCACCATCTGCTGACGACACCATGTGATCAATCTGGACAATTTTTCGGTCAGTTCTTCCCCGCCATCCGGCAAAGCAGCAACCACCGACTGCTGTACGTCCACGATTAAACACGCTGTTTTTTCCATTTTATCGTTCCTCCCAAAATTGACTTATTTTTTCATCAGAGCTTCGATATCCTCTACTGTCTTGAGGATATTGGAAGAAAGATTGATTGCCTTTTCCTCGGTGATAATGATATCATCTTCAATGCGGACTCCAATTCCTTCTTCTTCGATATACAGTCCCGGCTCTACTGTGATAACCATGCCTGGACGAAGGGTCTTGAGGCTTGGTGTAGTAACATCATGGCAATCCAATCCCAGGCTGTGGCTGACGCTGTGATAATAATAATCACGAACTGTCTTTCCATCTTTGAGTAAACCAATCTTAGGAAGCTCTTCCTCGTAGTATTTGATGACCATATTGTTTAAATCCAGATAGGTCATACCCGGACGAGCATTGTCAATTACCAGCTGCTGTGCACCCAGAACGATGTTGTATACTTCTTTCTGACGCTCGGTAAATTTACCGTTGACCGGGAATGTTCTGGAAATATCGGCACAGTAATGTTCGTTTGCGCTTCCAAGGTCGATCAGAACCAGTTCGCCGTCCTGAACATCCTGATTATTGGTATTGTAATGCAAGGTTGTTGCACGCTTTCCACCTGCAACAATGCTTGGGAAGGCATGTTCTCTTACACCATGTTTGCTCAACTCAAAGTCGAATGCACCTTCCAGAGCACATTCGTTTACGCCTGAATAAGCGTACTTCATCATAGCCTCAATTGCCTGACGGGTTGTTTCCTGAGCTACTCTCATTTTTTCGATCTCTGCATCGGACTTGATAGCGCGCATCTTTGCAATCTCTCCAAAGATTTCTTCGATTGCAGCAGCAGGATAATCTTTCTGCGCTTTATGTGCAAATTCATGTGCTGGTGTTGGAGCCTGTGTAGAAGTATATTTCCACAGATCAAGATAGAAGGTCATTTTACCTTCTCCACGGGTTCTTTCTACAAAGGAATTGACTGCACTATCAAAATCTTCCAGATAGCGAATATCTTTGATTCCGCTGATCTCGGTAGCTTCATGCGCTCTCATTCTTGCACCGACCCATTTTGCTTTTACTTCATCAAACGGCTCAATGTAGAGCATCTCAGCACAGTTGCCAGCCATGTCTTTTGTCATCACAAGAATCATATTTTCTCGTTCAATTCCGGTTAAATAGTAAAAATTGCGGTCTACCGAGAAAGAATAACTTTCATCTGCAGAACGCATCGGTGCTCTGCCGGAAAAAATCAGTACCATACAAGGACCACTTTTGTCTTCCAACAGTTTTTGACGTCTTTGTTCGTAATTCATATTCATTGTATTTTCCCCCTATGTAAATAAATTTTTATGCTTTCAATCTGATTATACATCATTATCATCTGTATTATCTTGGATTCCATACATGGTTTCCGCACTTAATTATAGCAAAAAGCAACCTCTATTACAATCAAAGAGGAAAATTTTACCTTTTATTTAAACAATTTGTACGAAAAATCGGTTCTATTTCTTCTTATATGCTTGCCTGTCATTTTCATACAAAACTATATCTGTACAACATGAAGGCGATATGATATCTGGTTTAATCTATATATAAATCCTCAGATAAAAAAGAAACGCACCTGCTCTTTGGCAGGTGCGTGATCATACGTTTATATTCCGTTGTATACAACGCTATTTCCTTCTTAAAATCTATTCGCGAACAAAAAGAAATATATCCTACTCTTTGGCAGGTATATGATACTGCGTCCAGGCTCAGCCTAATAGGTAAACTTTTTTATTCTTAAGACCTATTCGCGGATAAAAAAAGAAACACATCTACTCTTTGGCAGATGTATGATACTGCATCCAGGCTCAGCCTAATAGGTAAACTTTTTTATTCTTAAGACCTATTCGCGGATAAAAAAAGAAACACATCTACTCTTTGGCAGATGTATGATACTGCATCCAGGCTCAGCCTAATAGGTAAACTTT
>OGZI01000034.1_pt1 | contig 166077 bp, 155 predicted proteins | sample 1576711 | NCBI WGS metagenome assembly OGZI01 (sample SAMEA3541482, study PRJEB24748) | human gut metagenome | biome: human gut; feature: human-associated habitat; material: faeces | place: China | collected 2012
CTCCCTGACGGTTTCCCTGTCCATCTCGGTTAAATCCTCCCTGGCGGTTTCCCTGGCCGTCTCGGTTAAATCCTCCCTGGCGGTTTCCCTGGCCATCTCGGTTAAATCCTCCCTGACGGTTTCCCTGTCCATCTCGGTTAAATCCTCCCTGGCGGTTTCCCTGTCCATCTCGGTTAAATCCTCCCTGGCGGTTTCCCTGACCGTCTCGGTTAAATCCTCCCTGACGGTTCTCTCTCTGGCCGTCTCGGTTAAATCCTCCCTGGCGGTTTCCCTGTCCATCTCGGTTAAAGCTTCCCTGGCGGTTCTCTCTCTGGCCGTCTCGGTTAAATCCTCCCTGGCGGTTTCCCTGTCCGTCTCGGTTAAATCCTCCCTGACGGTTCTCTCTCTGGCCGTCTCTTGCCTGAGCGCTGCGCTCTGTAGAATTGGCCGGAGTTAAAACTGGTTCCTGCACTGCTTCTGCAGGCTTCGCCGCCGGAATCTCCTGGCTCTTTACCGGTTCTTCTGTCTTTGCCGCCTCAGCCGGTTTGCCGGCAGGACGGGAAGCGCCGGTATTTTTCTGGGAAGCCGGACGGTTCTTTAACTGCTGGGAATTCTGGGGACGATATACTGCTACTACTTTCTTTTTATGGCCAGCTCCTTCTGCCACAGCTTCCTCCTTTTTCGGCTCTGTCAGGCTTCTTACCAGTCTTTCTTCCTCGCTGGTCAGTCCTGACAGTGCGCTTTTTTTAATATGATTTTTCTCCAGCAGATCCATTACTTCTCTGGGAGTTTTTCCTACTTCCTTTGCTAATTCATTTACTCTCATGCTCACTACCTCCTATCAGTTTCATCTGTTTCTCCACGGCCTTCGCAAGGCCCTCGTCCAATATGGCTAAAGATGCCCGCATCTCCTTGCCCATGGCGTGACCAAGCTCTTCCTTTTCACCAAGCATATAAAGAGGCACTTTATAGTAAGTACACATATTTGAAAACATCTTTTTCGTATTATCCGATGCTTCTTCCGATACAATTACCAGGCTCGCTTTGCCGGTTTTTACCGCCTTTTCTGTAGAAAACTCTCCACTGGCGGTTTTGCCGGCCTTGGTCGCAAGGCCAATCAGGTTTAACACCTTCTGTCTGTTATCCAAGCTCTTCCATCTCCTTTTTCAGGTTTTCATATACTTCTTTTGGAATTGCCATCTTAAAGGAGCGCTCTAAGCCCTTTCCTTTTACTGCCCGTTCCAAACACTCCATAGACGGGCACAGATATGCGCCCCTTCCATTTTTGCGGCCGGTTGCATCTATGGTGAATTCCCCTTCCGGCGTTTTTAAAACCCGAATCATTTCTTTTTTATTTTTGCTGCATCCGCAGCCGATACACTGCCGTAAAGGTACCTTCTTTGCTGTACTCACTTTACCACTCCTTGTTATTCCTCGCTGGTTTCTTCTGCTTCCTGGGAACCTTCCTGATAGTCTTCCTGGTAGCTGCTTTCCATGTCTTCCATATCTTCCTGATATTCAATGCCCATTTCTTCAAACAGACCGGATTCCTTTGCCTGGGTCTCGCTCTTAATGTCAATCTTATATCCGGTCAGGCGGGCAGCCAGTCTGGCGTTCTGTCCTTCCTTACCGATTGCCAAAGATAACTGGTAATCCGGAACGATAACCTGGGCTTCTCTTTCGTCTTCATCTGCTACTACGCAGATGACCTTTGCAGGACTTAATGCATTTTCAATCAATAATGCGGCATTGTCGTCCCAGTTGATGATATCAATCTTCTCTCCCTTCAGTTCCTCTACTACTGCATTGACTCTGGCGCCGTTTAAACCAACGCAGGCTCCTACCGGATCTACGTTTGGATCGTGGGAGCAGACTGCGATCTTGGTACGGGATCCGGCCTCTCTTGCAATGGCCTTAATCTCTACGGTACCGTCGCTGACTTCTGCTACTTCTGATTCAAACAGACGCTTTACCAGATCTGGATGGGTACGGGATACGGAAACTCTCGGTCCCTTTGGCGTGTCTTTTACTTCCAGAATATAAACTTTTATTTTCTCTGTCGGAAGCAGCACTTCTCCCTTTACCTGTTCGCTTTCATTTAAAATAGCATCTACCTTGCCTAAGTTGATGCTGATGTTTCTGCCCAGGTTCTTCTGGACAATACCGGTTACCACGTCTTTTTCTTTGCTGTAGTAATCGTTATACAGCACCTTGCGCTCTTCTTCCCTGATCTTCTGCAGAATGACGTTCTTTGCATTCTGGGTTGCAATACGGCCAAAGTTCTTAGACTCAATCGGTACCTGGACAATGTCTCCGATTACATATCTGGGATCTCTCATTCTGGCCTCTGCCAGGCTGATCTGAAGCATGGAATCTTCAACTTCCTCCACGACTTCTTTCTCCGCATACACGGAAAAATCACAGGTATTTGGATTAATGGTAACCTTTACGTTATCTGCCTTTCCAAAATGATTCTTGCAGGCAGTCAGCAGGGAATTTTCAATTGCTTCTAATAATACGTCCTTGCTGATATTTTTCTCCTTTTCCAGCATCTCCAGTGCCAATAACAGTTCCTTATTCATGGTTATCCTCCTAATGATCCTTCTCCATTAAAAATCAAAAGCTAATCGAATCAATGCAATATCCGGTCTGTTGAATACAATCTGGCTTCCGTCTTCCATCCCTAAGGTAACGGTATCTTTATCATATGCCTCCAGCACGCCGGTATAGTCCTTTTGTTTGTTCAGCGCCTTGTACAGCTTTACATCTACTTCTTTTCCAATGCTTCTGACAAAATCTTTTTCTTTCTTTAAAGGTCTTCCAAGCCCAGGGGAACTGACCTCTAAAATATAGCTTTCCTCGATAAAGTCTTCTTCATCCAGCCAGTCGCTAAGCTTCCGGTTAATAACTTCGCAGTCATCTACTGTGATACCGCCTTCTTTATCGATATAAGCACGCAGATACCAGGTGCCGGCTTCTTTTACGTATTCTACATCCACCAGCTCAAAATTGTGCTCTTTCATTAACGGGAGAAGGTACTCTTCGGTTCTCGCCTCATACTGTTCTTTCTTGCTCATCTCGCACCACCTTTCTTAGCAGCCTGGCATTCCTCCGTTTTGATGGCTAGACAAAACGGAAAGAGTGGACTTACGCCCACTCTCTCAGCCATTCATCATCATGTTATCGTGTTCATCATAACACTTTCTGTCAGAAAATGCAAGCCCTTATTGCATCTTTTTAAATTCCCGCCTTACTAAATAGACAGACAGCAAAAATGCTGCAGTATCGGCTGCTGGTCCTGCATACAAAGCTCCGTCGATCCCAAAGAACAGAGGAAGAATCAGAATCAGCGGAATCAGGAAGAAGACCTGACGGGTCAGGGACAGCAGCGCTCCCTTTAAAGGTTCTCCAATGGCGGAAAACATACTGGAGCTTAACATCTGCACTCCGTTTATGATGACCATAAATAAAAAGGTTCTCATAAACTTTACGGCAAATTCCATATACTGGGCGTCTCCGGAACCAAATATGGAAATAATATAACTTGGGAAAAACTGGAACAGTACAAAACATACCGCCGACACGCAGAGCGCACAGGTTACTGCCAGCTTAAACACTTCCCTTACCCGCTTGTACTGTTCGGCCCCATAGTTAAAGCCCAGAATCGGCTGGGAACCCTGACAGATGCCGATAATCACTGCCATTAAAATTCCGTTGGTTTTCATTACAATGCCGCAGCTTGCCAGCGGAATCTCGCTTCCATATACGGACATAGCCCCGTAATATGTGAGGGTATTGTTCAGTACAATCTGTACCAGGGTTATGGCAAGCTGGTTTAAACTGCTGCTCATTCCCAGACCCGCTACGGTCATACAGCGCTTTTTATCCAGCCGGAAATACTCTTTTTTTAAGGTTACGTGTTTGAACTTCCATAAATACCGGAATGCGACTGCAAAGGAGACGATTTGCCCAATAATGGTCGCCCATGCGGCTCCCGCCACTCCCATATGGAATACAAAGATAAAAATCGGATCCAAAATGGTGTTGATAACCGCTCCCACCAGCATACAGGTCATGGAGTATTTCGGACTTCCATCGGCTCTCGCCAGGTTGCTCAGTCCATTGGTAGCAATCAGAAATGGCATTCCCAATGTAGTAATTCTGGTATAGCTGACTGCATAAGGCATAATGGCCTCTGTCGCTCCAAACATTTTTAACAGCGGATATAAAAAGATCTGGACCACCACTACGTATGCAATGCCTGCGACTGCCATCATGCTGACAGCCGTTCCTACATAACGTGCTGCATTTTCCGGCTCTTCTGCTCCCAATTCCAGAGAAAATCCGGAGGCGCAGCCAATCCCGATTAACAGGGCAATGGCCATGCAGATGGTATTGAGCGGAAATGATACGTTCGTAGCTGCATTTCCCAGGTATCCGACGCCCTGACCGATAAAAATCTGATCCACTATATTATAGAGGGAACTGACCAGCATGGCGATAACACTGGGAATGGCATATCCTGCCAGAAGTTTCGGCAGTTTTTCATATCCCAGAGGATTTTTCTTTTGTTGACTTACATTCATGGTGCTTCTTTCTTCCTTTCCTCTTTTTCCTCACACATTTCTTTCAGAAGGTTATTTCCAGCCTTTTTTGCCAGACTGTCAAACAGAGCTTTTTCTTCTTCTGTAAAGCCCTCCAGCGCCATTTCATACCATCCGCCGGCAATCTTTACTATCTCAGGGTATGTTTGTCTGGCTTTTTCTGTAGGATCCAGAAAGAAGGTCCGTCTGTCGGCCGGATTTTGCCTCTTTACCAGAAATCCCTGTTTTTCCAGAGCGGTAATGGCTCTGGTAATGTTGCTTGGGTTCAGATAAATCAGAGAAAACAGCCGTTCCTGGGAAATGCCTGGCTCTTCGCAGATTTTTATTACAAACATATGCTGGCTGCTGTTTAGCCCCAGCGGTTCCAGCTGTTTATCCAGATACATTTTTGTATACCGGCCTGCTATCGATAACCATTTAATGGTCTCCACTTTTTTACCTCCTGCTTCGTGTTTGTTCATTCCTGTTTATTATACGGTATTTTATTTGCGCTCGCAAGTATTTTTCAATTTTCCTCTTCTGCTGCTGCAATTTTATCAAAAATGCGAGAAATCGTCTTGTCTAATTTTCCAAAATATGGTATATTCTGTATACAAAATAACCAAAGATTTTTATTTATTTCGATTACTGTCAATCTTTTGTTGCCATAATATTGGAACAGACCTATCCTCTGTTCCATGCCGCCTAAAAGTCCCCCCACCTTTAGGCGGCTTTTTTTATTGCACAGGAAGCCGCTTCTTAAGACGTATTGACAAATCCTTTTATCCGTGTATAATACCTTTTGTAAATAAGTTCTTTATAGAACTTTTATAAAAAGAACCGTTCTATTCTGTACTCATGTGAAAGGAGGTATTTATGGCACAGACTACTGATTTTTTAATGTACTTCCGCCGCATTATTAAACTCCACGAAAGTATGCTGAAAGAAATCTGCGAAACCTATCAGCTGACCATGATAGAAGCCAACATTATCAGCTTTCTCTACAATAATCCTGGCAGAGATACGGCCAGAGATATTGTAGAACTCCGGATGCTGTCAAAAGGAAACGTTTCTCAGGCCGTTGAATCCCTGATTCAAAAAGGAATGCTGAAACGGATTCCCGATCAGTCGGACCGACGCATGATTCATCTTGCCCTGCTGGAAAAGACCGATCCTATTGTCCAGACCATGGCCAGACAGAAAACTGCATTTCAAGACGAACTTTTCACCGGTTTTTCAGACGGGGAAAAGGAACTCTACCATCAGTTCAACTGCCGTATGATGGAAAACGCAAAATCTGCGATGAAAAGGAGAGAAACTACATGAATGCAAAAAATGAAAAAGACTTTTTAGGCACAGAACCGGTAGGCAGGCTTTTGCTTCGTCTGTCCCTTCCTACCGTAGCGGCCCAGATTATCAATATGCTTTATAACCTGGTTGACCGTATTTATATTGGCCACATTCCTAAGGTCGGCGCCCTGGCTCTGACCGGCGTCGGCGTCTGTATGCCGATTATTATGATTGTATCTGCTTTTGCCGCCCTGGTAGGCAACGGCGGCGCGCCCAGAGCTTCTATCTTTATGGGAAAAGGCGAAAAGGATGCCGCTGAAAAAACCCTGGGCAACTGTTTTACCCTGCAGATTATCGTATCGATTATCCTGACTGCAGCCCTGCTGCTTTGGAACCGCCCTCTGCTTTTAACTTTCGGCGCCAGTGAAAATACCATCGAATACGGCGTCCAGTATTTAAATATTTATGCGCTGGGAACCATCTTCGTCCAGCTGACTCTTGGCATGAATGCATTTATTACTGCCCAGGGATTTGCAAAAACCGGTATGCTGTCCGTATTGATTGGAGCCGTTACCAATATCGTCCTGGATCCGATTCTGATTTTTGGTTTCCATATGGGAGTAAAGGGCGCCGCACTGGCTACTATCCTTTCCCAGGCTCTGTCCTGTATCTGGGTTCTTTGCTTCCTCTTCGGAAAAAAGACCAATCTGCGAATCCGCAGATGCCACCTGATGCCAAAAGCCTCCATCCTGGTTCCCAGCCTGACCCTGGGATTGTCCGGATTTATTATGCAGGCCAGTGAAAGTATCATCTCCGTATGTTTTAACTCTTCTCTGTTAAAATACGGCGGAGACGTAGCCGTAGGCGCTATGACGATTTTAACCAGCGTTATGATGTTCGCCATGCTTCCTCTCCAGGGACTTGGACAAGGCGCCCAGCCTATCATCAGCTATAACTATGGAGCGAAAAATGTCTCCAGAGTAAAGTCTGCGTTCTCCCTGCTGTTAAAATCCAGTCTTTCTTATGCGGTATTATTGTGGGTTTGCATTATGGTATTCCCAAGGGCATTTGCCTCCCTCTTTACCTCTGATGCCCAGCTTCTGGACTTTACCCAGACTGCTCTGAGGATTTATCTGGCCTGCCTGTTTATCTTCGGTATCCAGATGGCCTGTCAGCTTACCTTTGCCGCTCTGGGCAATGCAAAGGCTTCTATCGCTGTGGCAATTACCAGAAAGTTTATCCTTCTGATTCCGCTGATTTTCATTATGCCAAGACTGTTTCCGGAAAATCCGACCATGGCAGTCTATATGGCTGAACCGGCAGCAGACATCATTGCTGTAATCTTTACAGTTGTCCTGTTTATCAACCAGTTTAAAAAAGCGCTGAAGGAAATTTCCTAATCCGAAAAAACGGGGCCGTCCATTTTGGACGGCCCTATTTGTGTTTATTCCGTTTCATCAGCAGACAATCTTGATTCCGGTGTCGTATTTCTTGTCATCTACAATGACACGGATATCATACTCGCCTTTTAAGCCAATCTTGTTGACATTGGTTTTCGTAATACGCTCGTCAGACTCCAAGAAGCTGCCGCAGCACATTGCCTTTAACGGGCTTGCCGCAGTAGAGATATAGTAGCGGTGAACTTCGTCTCCCTGTTCGCAAAGGAGCATTGCCAGCTGGCCTTTTTCAAAGGTTGCATGGAAGGTAAACCGGTCAAACTCTTCCTCAATGCTTGCTGCAAACTTATCTGGAAGCAGTTCTCCATGATATTCTGCGGGAATTTCGGTGTCAAACTCTTTCGTTACTCCCAGCTCGCCTACGATCTGCCCTTTTCCTAATTCTAATACTTCATTTTCACCATAAAGCTTCATCTTTTCTGCACGGTAATAATTGCCCTTTGCATGGAGACGCATCATCGGCTTGTTATCGCAGATCTCCACGGTAATTGCCTCAATGCTTCCGCCCATCAGCGGCTCATATGCGCCCAGAGCTTCCGATACTTCGCCGTCTTTGTTGTAGGCGATACCGCCGGAATGAACCATATAGTGGCCTTCTCCGTAATACTCTACATTGGAAATATATGGAGAGAAAAATTCTGCTCCCAGGTCTTTTCCGTATTCCCATACCTGCTCAATGGTCATGTCTTTGGTATTGATGCGGTAGCGGACGCCTCTGGAGTAATTGTTCTTTGCTGCCAGGAACTTTTCTTTCTTTTTGGAACCCCAGTGATGATTATCAAAGCACATAACGTCGCCGTCTGGTGTAATTAAGCAGGCGTGCTGCTCATACTGCCAGCCAAAGTTGTTGCCGATTGGCTTAAAGAAATATTTATCTACCATCTCCTGCGGCCATCCTTCCGGATCCCCGATGATCCAGTTCAGCTTTCCGCTTTCAAAATCAAGATTAATCATCGCGTCTACATGACGGCCGGAAAACGTCAGGGAATTGGTATGTTCATCATACCAGACTGCGTTGTTGTGGAACCAGTCTCGTTCAGACCAGCTTCCGCTCTTTCCTAAACCTGGCTTAATCACATCTTTGTAATCCCAGGTCTTTAAAATAGCGCCGGTTTCCCTGTCAATGAGAACGCACATATCTTCTACCGTATCGGAACGCAGATCCTCGGTTAAGCACAGCAGGTTTCCATCCGGCATCTCGAATGCATCGTGATGAGAACCGCCAAAAATCTTGTATTCTTTGTAAATCTTTCCGCACAGGCTGATTTCATACAAACCGGACATATAGTAAGGCATCTGAATCAGACGATCCGTTCCCATCAGCACATGGCCATTTCTTAAGCGCTTCATATCAAATACGCACTTAATATTTAAGCACCATCTCAAATCTCCCGCATAATCATAAGCAGATGCCTTTTCGCCGCTGGACGGTGTCAGGAAAATGCAGTTGTCCTGCATATACTCCGGAGTGGTGTCCATGGAATAGAGAAAACCGTTTCCGCAGTCCGGCTTGCCCATTTCAATCTCCACAATATGGGAAGCCCCTCTGTATTCCCGTATCTCAACCCGATTGGTATATTCTGGATACAGTCCCATAATCGGAAGGACGTGTTCCTTTGCCTTCGGGAACGTATGGGTAATATTGGCTTCCTTTGTTTTTCCAAATACAGTTACCGTTACCGCAGTTTCTTCCTCTGTGCAGAATGCAATCACTGCAGTCAAAGGAGCAATAAAGTAAAAATTAGGACGGACAATAGGATTCTGAATGGTATAACTGCCGGAACGCAGTTCTTTTAACAATTCTTCCTCTGCCTTTGCCTGGCGTTCAATCAAATGTTCCTGAAATGTATAGCTTGCTCCTGCCATTATCATTCTCCTTCTCTTTGATAGAATTTTCTGTTACGCCCAGCTTATCATGCTCTCGTCTCTCCTGCCTTAGCCTGGACTAATTTATGGTTCCAGGCGGTACGCCTCTTCTAAAGTAACCGTAGTTATTCCATCAAATTCTACAATCGAAATCTCAAACTCTCCTACTTCCAGGAAATTCCACTCTTCGCCTGGCTCACAGGCCCTCAGTTCTTCTCCTATCTGCTTTGCCGTCTTTTGCGGTTCCGGATATCCGGCCAGTTCTCCCAAGGTCTCAGCCGCCCATTCAACCATTTCATAAGCTGCGTCCGGATCCCCCAGTCCTATTTCTACCCAGTGAATCTCTCCGGATGCTGTATCGGAGTTCAGATAAACGGCAGAACGGTAATCGGTTTCTTCCATTCCTGGTTCCAGGACATACCAGGCAAAATATTTTCCGTATGTAGACAGCGGCTTTCCATCTATCTCTTCTGGATAAATTGAATTCATACTGTTTTCCATCGTATCTGCCACCGACAGATGGTGCTCTTGCAGATATTCTTCCACCAGACCGGAAAATTCTCCTGCCTGTACCGGAATATGATTATACGCTGTACACGCCTCTCCTATTTCCATGACCTGTTCGTCTGTCAGTTCTATGATGTTTTCTTCGCTCCATTCTTCCCCTGAAACCAGTTCCTCTGTCTCTTCTTCTATCTTTATCCACTCATCGGATTCTGCAGGCAAATCTTCTGTCCAGGCAGATTCTTCTGCCAGTTCCGTTTCTATGTAAAATCCCGTCTCCGGTATCGGATCCGATACCAGATCGGGTAATCCTTCAGAAAACAGATAGGATCCGATTACAATTACTATTTGAAGTCCAATCCACAGGCAAACCACAATTACAACGATTTTCGTAATCCGGTTTCCGCTGCTCTTCTTCGGCTTTTCCGACTTTGATGGCTTCTTAGGCGCTCTTTGATAGGGATTTTCCCGATATGGATTTGTATCCTGATAAGTCTCTGTCTCCGGCTGAGCTATCTCGTGAAAATCTGTTTTTTGTTCTGGTTCTGGGTATGCGTCCATCTCTAAAACCGGTTCCGACTCCGAAGCCGAATGATACTCGCAGCCGGTTTCCCAATCCGGATGGCGTTCATTTAAATAATAATGGACATCCCATTCCATAGGTTTTCTCACAATTTTATGACAAAACGGGCAGTAATTCCCCTTCAGTTTCCCATCACACGTCGGGCAGATTTTTTGCTTCATAGGCCCCTCCTCCTTGTACACTTTTTTCATTTCAAACGGCATATCGTCCTGGATTATGAATATTCTTATTGTATCATAGCCCCTATGCCGTGTCTATTCGTTTCCCACCATTGTTATTTATTTAACAAAAAATCACAAAAAACTTGCTTTTTTTCTAAACTGCTGGTAAAATGCAACCAACTGCTTTGGCATCAGCCAAATGTGTGCACGATAATACATATAAGGAGATTCCCTATGGAACAGACAGGAGTCAAAGCATTCTTAAAACGCAAGAATGTCAACATCACCGTCCAGACCTATCTCATTGATGCATTGGGTGCCATGGCATTTGGCTTATTTGCATCTCTTCTGATAGGCACAATCTTCGCCACTCTCGGCGACAAAACCCAGATTCAGGCATTTATTGTAATTGCAGATTATGCAAAAAGCGCTACCGGAGCGGCACTTGGCGTTGCCATTGCCTACGCCTTAAAAGCGCCCCAGCTGGTTCTGTTTTCTGCCGCTACTGTCGGCATTGCCGGAAACGCATTAGGCGGTCCGGTAGGCGCCCTGGTTGCCACGATTGTTGCAACAGAGCTTGGAAAAATCGTATCAAAAGAAACCAGGGTTGATATTTTAGTTACCCCTGGCGTTACTATTATTTCCGGCGTTTTAATCGCCCAGTTTGTCGGCCCTGGCGTGGCTGCATTTATGGACGCTTTCGGCATGATGGTCAAGACTGCTACGGAAATGCAGCCGTTCTTTATGGGGATTTTAGTTTCTGCCCTGATCGGCATCGCGCTGACCCTTCCAATCTCCAGCGCTGCAATCTGTATTGCCCTGACCTTGGACGGCCTGGCAGGCGGAGCAGCTACGGCAGGATGCTGCGCCCAGATGGTAGGATTTGCCGTATTAAGCTTTCGGGAAAACGGCGTCGGCGGACTGCTGGCCCAGGGACTTGGCACATCTATGCTCCAGATGGGCAACATTGTAAAGAATCCAAAAATCTGGATTCCTCCGACACTGGCCTCTATGGTTACCGGCCCGATTGCAACCGTTGTTTTTCAGATGACCAACATCCACACTGCTTCCGGTATGGGAACCTGCGGACTGGTAGGCCCTATCGGCGTTTACACCTCTATGGGCGGCGGCGCCAATATGTGGCTGGCAATCCTTCTGGTCTGCTTTGTCCTTCCGGCTGTGCTGACCTGGATTTTCGGAGAAGTATGCAGAAAACTTGGATGGATTAAAGACGGGGATTTGAAGCTGGATCTGTGATGATGCTTAATCGAATTTAACTTTATCTGAAAAGTTGCCACTGGCAGGTTTTTCGGATGTTTAGTAACTAAAAAATACCCTGCAATCAGGATTATTTCTAGAGCAATCCTGTGTTGCTGGGTATTTTTATAGCAAAGAGATATTATCCGAATAATTAAGCGGCTTTATTATAGTCAACGATTGCGACCTCTGTAAGCAGATCTTTTAAACGTGCAATGATGGATTCAATTTTTTGAAGCGTAATCCCATTTAAATACTCTTCACCACATTGCGTACATTTCCGGCATGGAACATTTTTAATAATAATATAACATCCATTATATTCTGTCATATAAGTAGTAGTAGATTCCTGAAGCGAACCTTTACATGAAAAGCAATTCATTACAAAGACTCCTTTCTTGTCTTAAAATCAGATTCCCATTTATCAACGTCAGGGTAATATGCTGTTATAATCCATAAAGTTTCAAAATCACTTCCAACGACAACATGTAAATACTCGTCTTTCAAAGACAGGCCTAGTATTAAACAGCTCGGATAAGGATAATCTTCCGGATATTGCTCAATAATCTCTCCGTTCTGAATGCAGGCCAGAACATCTCCAAGCAAAATATTCCGCTGTTCTAAACGTTTGGCAGCATGAAGCGTTATTTCAATGTTTTCGATACTGCATATTTTCTGCAATTCTTCGATATTTAATTCCATTTTAACTGCCCTCTTCCCTTCCTATCTCTTGTCTATATTATATGGTCAAAATCCTCTTTTTTCAATATAATCTTTTCCTTGACACCGCTTTTCTTTTATGTTAATATGAAGTTAACTTCACGAGAAGTATACTTCACATTCAAGGCGGTATTTTATGAAAACGCGAGTAAAAGAGCTGCGTGCACAGTCAAATATGACCCAGCAGCACCTGGCTGACCTGGTTCATGTTTCTTCCCGAACGATTATTTCTATTGAAAAGGGACAGTACAGTCCCTCTCTCATGCTGGCCTACCGGCTCGCCCTGACTTTTGGGGTAACAGTAGAAGACCTGTGCTGTCTAAAAGAAAATAAAGAATTGGAGGATAAGCAGTATGAACAGATTTGATAAGATGAATTATACAGATAAAATCAAATGGCGGATCCGTTTTTTATGGCTTGCTCTGGTTCTCATGCTTATTTACATGATTGTTGTAGGGGAAACCGGCGGCGATTCCAGGGTAATGACCGCTTTTGCCCGCAGTATCAGCAGCCTGATTTTCTGGGGCGGACTTATTTTTATTGCCTGCCGGATTTACCAGAACAAACAGCTTTTAAAAAGCAGGGCGCTTCTGAAAGAACAGCTCCAGTCCGAATTAGATGAGCGGAATCAGTATCTCCACGATAAAAGCGGCGGTATGGTATTGGATATTCTGTTGCTATTTCTCCTGTTTACTACCACTACCGCCGGATTATTTAATATGGCTGCTTTTTATACTTCCTTTACCATTCTGGCTGCCGCTGTCCTCTTAAAAGCCATCGCCTACTGGGTTTACCGCCAGATTTAATATGCCCCTTTTTATTCTTCTACTACAATTTCTGTGATAACCGGCATATCTACCGGTTTGTTCCAGGTGTCCGGACCATAAGTGGGCAGGGAGGCAATTCTGTCCAGCACATCAAAACCCGACACCAACTGTCCAAATGCCGCATAGCGGCCGTCCAGCTTGTGGGCATCCTGATGGACTACAAAAAACTGAGTTCCTGCCGTATCATAGCCGTCGTCCCTTGCCATAGACAGCGCCCCTCTTTTATGGGGAATAGGATTGGCGATTCCGTTTTCTGCAAACTCTCCTTTAATATGCCAGTCGCTGTCAGTCATAATATCGTTGTCCGGAGAACCGGCCTGAATCACGTAGTCCTTTACAATCCGGCACCAGGCCAGGCCATTATAAAAGCCGGACTTTGCCGTATCTGCAAAATTTTTCACAGTAACCGGAGCCAGATCAGGGAACAGGTCAAAGACCATGTTCCCTAATCCTTCCGTTTTAATCGTACATTTCATAAAAAGTTCCTCTTAAAACGTTTTTATTGATTTTATTTGCTGATGGAAGCATTCTTAAAGCACAGGTTGCCGTTAGACAGCATATAATAACCCTTTACGTAATCTTTCATCAGGAAGTTGTTCGCCTTGTAGTACAGGTTGATAAATGGATATTCATCCATTACCAAATCTTCTGCCTGTTTGATCAGTTCGACTGCCTTTGCCGGATCGGTCTCCGCCTTAATCTGTTCTACCATTGCATCATATTCCGGATTGCTGTAGAAACTGTTGTTGTTGGCGTCGTCCGTTACTAACAGCGGCAAAAAGCTCATTGGATGGGTATAGTCTGCACTCCATCCCATTGCTGCTACTTCATAGTTTCCTTTCTGGACATTTTCATAGAAAATTGCCCAGTCGTTGGAAGTAATCTCTACCTCAATGCCTAAATTGGTCTCTAACATCTCTGCCATTGCCTCTACTACTTTCTTGACCGTATCGTCCGAATAGTAGGAAAGCTGTAAGGTTGGGAAACCTTCGCCGTCTGGATAGCCGGCTTCTGCTAAAGCGGCTTTTGCTGCCTCTGGATCTGCGTTTGGAGAAAGTCCTCGGTCAGAGCGTCCTTCGGTAATGTCCGTTCCGTCTACTACGTAGCCTGGAGCTAAGAAGTTGTAGGCAGGAGTTGCATCTACCTGAACTACGTTGTCAATGATGGCCTGACGGTCAACAGCCAGGTTTAACGCCTTTCTGACTAACGGGTTGTTATAAGGCTCTTTTTCACAGTTAATATTGTAGTAAACCGTACCGTAATTTGGAACGGACTGGATGCCTGCGTTCTCTGCTTTTAATCTTGCATAGTCAGAAGACGGAATGTTGCGGATGCCGTCTACTTCGCCAGACTCATAAGCGGTCAATGCGGTAGAAGTATCTAAAATGTATCGCAGGGTAACCTTTTCCATGGTCACATTTTCTGCATCCCAGTAATGTTCATTCTTTTCCAGAACCATACTTTCGCCCATATTCATTTCTGTAATCTTGAACGGGCCGTTGCACACATAAGTTTCTGGAGATGCAGTCCACTGATCGCCGTTTGCTTCAATCGTTGCTTTCTGAACCGGATCAAATACCCACATGGTCAGCAGGTCGATAAAAAATGAAGTCGGCTGGATCAAGGTAATTTCCAACGTCTGGGGATCCACTGCTTTTACGCCTAATTCTTCTGCTGTCGCCTCGCCTGCATAGTATTCTTTTGCATTTTTCACATATGCCGTCACAATATCTACGTATTGTCCCGCAGTCTCTGGATTTAAGACACGCTGCAGGGCATACACATAGTCTTCTGCGGTCAGGTCAGTGCCGTCGCTCCATTTTAAACCGTCTCTTAAATGGAAGGTATAGACGGTTCCGTCCTCGCTGATGTCCCAGCTTTCTGCATTGCCTGGAACGACTGTACCGGTAGCGTCATAAGTAACCAGTCCTTCAAAACAGTTTACTAAAAAAGTGGAAGCAAAGGAGTTGTTGGTAACGCCAGGATCAATACCGTCCGGCTCATTACTCAGCACAAATACCATTTCCTGTGCGCCGTTTGCTTCTGTTTCTGCCTGTACCGCCTCTGTTGTGGCTGCCTCTGTCGCCGCTTCTGTCGTCAAAGCTGCGATGGTCTGCGGCTGGGTCTCAGCATTTCCGCCGCCGCATCCGGTTAAAACGGAGCTGCATACCAGCCCTAACGCCAATGCAAGACTTAGTTTCTTCTTCATAATCTTCTCCTCCTTATTGAGATGAATATTGGAACGGGGATAACCCTGAACCATTTCTGTCCATTAATATAAATGACAGGCTACCATATGGCCTGGCGCCGCCTCCTTAAATTCCGGAACTGCCTGGCTGCAAATTGGCTTTGCATATGGACAGCGGGTATGGAACCGGCATCCGGAAGGCGGATTAATCGGGCTTGGAATGTCGCCCTCAATGCTGCTCTTTTCCTTCTCCCTGGCAAGCCTGGGGTTTGCAATGGGAATACTTCCCAGAAGTCCTTTTGTATAGGGATGAAGGGGATGAGAGTAAATCTCATCGGCTTCACAGACTTCCACCAATTGTCCTAAATACATGACGCCCACATCATCGGAGACATAGCGCACCATGGATAAATCATGGGCAATAAACAGATAGGAAATTCCCTTTTCTTCCTGGAAATCTTTTAGTAAATTCACGACCTGGGCCTGGATGGAAACGTCCAGGGCGGAAATCGGCTCATCGCAGATTACCAGGTCCGGCTGCAGAATCAGCGCCCTTGCAATGCCGACTCTCTGTCTCTGGCCGCCGGAAAACTCATGAGCATAGCGGTTGGCGTGTTCTTTGGTAAGCCCTACCCGCTCCAGCATCGGATAGACCAGCTCGTTGGCATCTTCTTTTTTCTTTACGATATGATGGGCCATCAGCGGCTCTGCAATAATGTCCCTGACCGTCATTCTGGCGTTTAACGAAGCGTACGGATCCTGGAAAATCATCTGCATTTTCTTGCGGATAGGCTGCAGCTTTTTCTGGCTGTATTCGGTAATATCTTCTCCATCTAATATAATTTTTCCTGATGTAGGCTCATAAATGCGGATGATAGTGCGGGCGCAGCTGGATTTGCCGCATCCTGACTCCCCTACCAGTCCCAGGGTCTTTCCCCGTTCCAGCCGGAAGCTGACGCCATCCACTGCATGAACCACCTGTTTTCCCGAACTTCCCACATTAAAATGTTTGGTCAGGTTGGAAACCTCCAATACAATCTGTGATTGACTCATAATCTTCTCTTCCTTTTTTACTGTTTTGCAAACGGATTGTGATCACTGGGCGCATCTTTGTCCAAGAGCCAGCAGCGGGACCGGTGCCCGTCTCCTACTTCTGTAAATTCCGGACATTCGCTGGCACAGATATTTCTGGCATATGGACAGCGGGGAGCAAACGGACAGCCCTTTGGCGGATTCGTCATATCCGGCGGAGAGCCTGGAATCGGGGTCAGCCGCTTTTTCTTATCCTGGCCAATTCTTGGGATCGACTCCAAAAGTCCCAATGTATAGGGATGTCTGGGATTTTCAAAAATATCATCAATGGAAGCTTCTTCCATAATCAGACCGCCGTACATGACAATGACTCTGGTACACAGTTCTGCGACTACTCCTAAATCATGGGTAATAAACATAATGCTGGTTCCGAACTCTTTTTGCAGACCTCGAAGCTGTTTTAAAATCTGATCCTGTATGGTCACGTCTAATGCTGTCGTTGGTTCGTCTGCAATCAGCAGATCTGGTTTGTTCGCCAGCGCCATGGCAATCATCACTCTCTGCCGCATACCGCCGGAAAATTCGTGTGGGTAAGAATTATACCGTTTCTCCGGTTCCGGTATCCGGACTCTGGAAAACAGTTCTAAAACCTCTTTTTTCAGTTCCTCTTTTCCCATCTCCTTATGATGTTCCTTTAGCATCTCTGCTACCTGTTTTCCCACTGGAATCAAAGGGTTTAACGAAGACATGGGATCCTGGAAAATCATAGAAATTTTCCCGCCGCGGATTTTTCTCATCTGGGTTTTATTAAATTTTGCCAGATCCTGCCCTTCAAACAGGATGGTTCCTTCCTTTACCCGTCCGGTATCTGCCAGCAGCTTCAATATAGACATGGACGTAACGCTTTTTCCGCTTCCGGACTCTCCTACGATTCCTAAAATATCGCCTTTATTGACAGAAAAGCTGACGCCGCGCACCGCCTGCACTTCCCCATTGCTGGTAAAAAACGATGTTTTTAAATTTTCCACCTGTAAAATCGCATCCATGTTTCTCTCTCCTGCCCATTATTTTTTCAATTTTGGATCCAGCGCATCCCGAAGACCGTCTCCCACAAAGTTAAATGCAAACATGATAATGCAGATAACCAAAGCCGGAATAAACATCTGGTGGGGACAAATTCTTAGGTTTTCTGCCGCATCGTTGCACATGGTTCCCAGACTTGCTAACGGCGGCTTTAATCCAATGCCCAGATAGCTTAAAAATGCCTCCATAAAAATTGCGGATGGTATCAGCATGGTTACGGTAACCAGAATGGAACCCATTGCATTGGGAATCAGATGTTCCAGCAGAATGGTTTTCGTCGAAGATCCAATGGTTCTTGCCGCCATAACAAATTCCTGCTCTTTTAAGCTTAACACCTGGCCTCTGACAACCCGCGCCATGTCTACCCAGTATACGCTTCCCAGAGCGATAATAATACTGGTAAGACCGTCTCCTAAAAGCACCATAATCAGAATCACATACAAGGTAAGGGGGATGGTGCTGATAATATCCACAATACGCATCATGACCGCGTCCACGTTTCCGCCTGCATAACCGGCAATCCCGCCGTAGAGAATCCCGATTACCATATTCACTGCTGCCGCTACAAAAGCTACCAGCAGGGAAACCCTGGTTCCGTACATCAGACGGGTCAGAATGTCTCTTCCCAGCGCATCAGTTCCCAAAAGATAGGACTTGTTCCAGATACGTTCTGACGGATAAATAACCTTTGTCTCCTGATCTGCGATCACATAAGGCTTCTGGCCATAATAAAGGGCAATTTCCGTTCCGTTGTAATCAAAAATCGTCATCATCTGGTCATCTTCACTGCGCACCTTTTTTAACTGCCCTCCCAGTGTGCCGTCCGGATTGACGTACAGCACTTTCAGGGACTGGGTAATGTAAAGATGGCCATTATTATCCGGCGTTTGAAATACCTTCATCAGAGGCGGAATGTTTACCACCTCCAGATTCTGGGTAGAATAATCGTAATCCGTAAAACTGGGGCCTGCAATCGAAAATACCATCAGCATCAGGATAATGATAAATCCTGCAATGGCAGTCGGTTTCTTACGGAACCGGAACCAGACGTCTCCCGCAAAAGTTCTGTTTTTTCCCCATATTTTTTCTCGATCCTCGTTGGTAGAGGAAAGTAATTCCCATTTCTGTTCCATTTTCTCTCTCCTGCCTATTCATATTTGATTCGCGGGTCAATAAGACAGTAGAATATATCTACTATAAAAATCATGGCCATCAAGAAGGTGGCGTAAAAAATGGTAACGCCCATAATCGTGGTGTAATCCCGCTGGGATACGCTGTTTACAAAATGTACGCCCAGACCTGGGATAGCAAAAATCTTTTCAATTACAAAGCTTCCGGTCAGCAGTCCCGCTATGGTTGGACCCAACACCGTAACAACTGGTATCAGGGCATTCCTCATGGCATGACGCAAAATTACTTTTGTCTCAGAAAGGCCTTTCGCCCTGGCGGTACGGATATAGTCCTGGCCCATAACTTCCAGCAGACTGGATCGCATCAGGCGGGCAATATAGCTGATAGAATAACCGCCCAGCGCAATTACCGGAAGAATATAACCTTTCCAGGTATCTACACCGTAAGTCGGCAGCCAGTTGAGACGGAACGAGAATATGTAGATCAGTACCGACGCAATGACAAAAGAGGGAATCGTAACGCCAATGGTGGCAACTGCCATAATGGCCATATCCTGCCACTTTCCATTTTTTACTGCTGCCAGAATCCCCATAGGAATTGCAGTCAGTAAAACAAAAATAATGGTAACAACGCCCAGTTTTGCGGAAACTGGAAATCCATTACGGATAAAGTCATTGACAGATTTGCCGCGATACTGGTAGGAAGGTCCGAAATCACCTTTTACCACACCGCCCAGATAATCGAAAAACTGTTCATACAGCGGCGCATCCAGATTGTACTTTGCATTTAACGCTGCCTCTACTTCGGCAGAAACGTTTTTATTGCTGGTAAAAGGCCCGCCTGGTACAGAGTGCATAATCAGAAATGTCAGCAGAATAATAAAAAACAATGCCACAATCATCATGCAGAACCGCTTCGCAAAATATTTCCACATATCCAAACCCCTCTCTTAGATATTTTCGTTATCATAGCACAAGATACTGTGTCTTGTCAACGCTTTAATTTGATAATATAGTAAGTCAATGCATTAGCAGCGAAATACTTTAACAAATTATCAAAAAGCAAAAAAAGCTGCTGCAAAACCAAAGACAGAATTCTCCATCTTGATTTTACAACAGCTTCTTCGCCGTTTCGATTTATCGAACAATTAGCAGCAATTATGCTAATTTAGATTTTGCTAACTCAGCTAACTTTGCAAATCCTTCTGCATCGTTGATAGCCATGTCAGATAATACCTTACGGTTCATCTCAACACCAGCTAACTTTAAGCCGTACATGAACTTGCTGTAGGACAGGCCGTTGATACGAGCTGCAGCGTTGATACGTGCAATCCATAACTGTCTGAACTGTCTCTTTCTCTCCTTACGTCCGGAGTAGGAGCTGGTTAATGCTCTCATTACGGACTGTTTTGCGATTCTATACTGTTTGGAACGAGCGCCTCTGTAGCCCTTAGCCAGCTTTAACACTCTGTTATGTTTCTTCTTAGCGTTCATACCGCCTTTAATTCTTGCCATCGGTCATTTCCTCCTTCTTAATTCAACGTCAACTTACAGATATGGTAAAATCTTCTTCATTACTTTGCTGTTGGTAGCATCAGTAACGATATCTTTTCTAAGATTTCTCTTTCTCTTGGTTGACTTCTTAGTTAAGATATGGGATTTGTACGCTTTGTTGCGAACCAGCTTACCGGTTCCGGTCTTTTTGAAACGCTTTGCTGCTGCTCTGCTTGTTTTTAATTTTGGCATTGTAGTTTCCTCCTTAATCAGTTCTATTTTAACGTTTTGCAGTTAAAAAAATGACCATACTTCTGCCCTCTACCTTAGCTGGCTTGTCGATTGCGGCAATGTCAGCCAGACCCTGGGCAAAATCATCTAAAATATACTTAGATTTGGACATATGAGCCATCTCACGGCCGCGGAACCGCAAGGTTACCTTGACCTTATCGCCCTTTTCCAGGAACTTTCTTGCAGCTCCCATCTTTGTATTCAAATCATTGGTGTCGATGTTCGGGGATAAACGAACTTCCTTAATCTCGATTACCTTCTGTTTCTTCTTTGCTTCCTTCTCCTTACGAGCCAGCTCGTAACGGTACTTGCCGTAATCGATAATCTTGCATACCGGCGGCTTTGCAGTAGGCGCAATCTTTACCAGGTCTAACTCAGCCTCCTGTGCCATCCGAAAAGCTTCTTTTGCGGACATAATGCCAAGCTGACTTCCGTCTTCTCCGATCAGCCGGACTTCCTTGTCTCTAATTTGTTCGTTAATCATTAACTCGCTAATGGTCGTACACCTCCATATAATATATGATATGATAAGAATTGGGAACATCTGCCATACCAGATGACAGATATAAAAAAAGCAGATAGACAATCATCTATCCACCTGTCATACGCTACCAAGCACTGCAAAACAACTCAATATCAGCTTATGTAGTCTGTTATGAACCTGGGTCACTGACTCGTGCCGAGGTGAGGCGGATACCTGCTTTCCTGTCTGTTGCTCTCACAACTTTTAGTAGTATACTATGGATGAAGTGATTTGTCAAGGGCAATTTTCTATTTTATCATGTTTTAATAACAGTTCAGTCATGTATCTTCCCATACGCGAAAAATCAATCGCAAATTTTTACGATTGATTTTTCGGTCGAATTTAGTCATTTATCTCTACTTTTTCTTTCTACGCTGCTGCATTGGCATTGATTGTATCGATTACTTTTCTGATTCCCATCCAGACGTTTAAATCAGTGAATATTTCAACCACACTTCCACGATCTGTAAATGGCGGCTCCTGAAGAACCGAAAGATCTTTCATCATTCCATTATGAACAATGTATTCCACGATCTGATTTACAAAGTAAATCTGTCTGCTGTCAAGATCTGCATTGGTCAGGTATTCCGAAAATGCTTCTTTGGCAGCATTCATATCCAGCCCTACAATCTCACGAACAAATTCGCCAAGCGGTTTGGTTCCCACTTCCTGTTCATAATCCTGCTTTGTGCCGACCTCATGCCACAGAACTTCTTCTAGTGCCGAAACATCGGTTGGCGTCAGCGGCTGATTGGTCTTTAATTTGGCTATTGCAATATTATCCTGATGTTGTCTGATATAATATTCTGCCTTCGCCTTGTAATTCTTGAGTTCATCATTTTCAAGCTCTGACTCCTTCCATTCTATTGACAGCAATTCATCTGTAAAATTAGTTACATATTTGCTTGTCTCCCTGGAAAGATACTTCATCAGATCCCGAAGTTTTTCCCTGATTTCTTCAAATTCATTAATTCCGGCATTCTCGACATAATCTGTATTCAAAATCTTGTTGATCAGTTCTGACTGTGCCTGAATTTCAGGAATATTGGCCACACCTGCAATTCCAGCGACTTTTTTACGCAAATCTGTACGGGCTTTTGAATACTTCTTCCCAGCTAAATAAGCCAGTTCAATCCCATACATAAGCGCATCAAACCGAACCGCACTTGCCTCATCTTTATCCGGCAATATCAAAGGCGCAATTTCTTCTCTGACAATCAAGGTGTCCGCATAGGTAAGCGCGTTATAATTGGATTCCGAAGAATACAGCTCCACATACTTTAAATGCTGACGCACCGCAAAGTTATCCTTTGGCAGCTCCTGGACTTTCTCACTCATTTGTTTTACCAGCGTCTTGCGATATGCAATCAGTCTGTCATTCTGATATTCCATATTCTGAAGTTTATAGGAAATCTCAAATTTCAGATTAAAAATCGCCCCTTGAAGCGCTGTCACACTTGCTGCAGCTTTTCCTTTATTCATCCGGAAAAATTCAAAATTTCCGCAGAAATCAAAAATATAGAATTTCTGCTTATCTTCTCCATCCAGCAAATCGGGACAGAGTCTTGTTCCTCGTCCAATCATCTGCCAGAATTTTGCTTTACTCATTACTTTCTTAAAGAACACCAAATTCAGAACTTCCGGCACATCAATCCCTGTATCTAACATATCTACAGAAATTGCAATCTGGGGCATTTTCTTCGGATCGGAAAATTCGTCAATCGCGCTCTGTGCATAAGTCATGTAATTATCAATTACTTTTGCGTAATTGGGAAGATGGGAATATTCCTTATTAAAAACTTCCAGTATCTTCTCAGCATGATCGTGATTCTTTGCGAAAATAATGGTCTTGCCAAGTTTCTGACCATAATCAATCTTAATGCCCTCTGTCATTAATATGTTTAAAACTTGTTTTATCGTATCTTCATTGAAAATCCATGTATTAAGAGCTGACGAACTGATTGATTCAGGCAATTTTCCGTCCTCATTCTTAAATGTTTCCTCATAAACCGCCTTATCCTCTTCCGACAATTCATCATATACGATTCCCTGTTCAATGAACTTCAGTTTTGATTCAACAGAAATATAGTCAACAAGGTATCCATCTTTTACAGCCTGCGCCAAATCATATCCATAGGTAGGAACGCCGTTCTCTAATTCAAATATTTCATATGTATTTTTATCAATTTCATCCTTTGGCGTCGCTGTAAGACCAACCAAAGGCGCATCAAAATAGGCAAAAATGTCTCTGTACTTGTTATAAATCGATCTGTGCGCTTCGTCGCATATCACAAGGTCAAAATGACCACAGGTAAATAGCCTGCCTTCCTTATCACTTACCGTATCAATGCAGTTTATCATCGTCTGATACGTCGAGAACACGCAATGGGCATTGTAATTGTCCTTTTCCTCTACAAGATTTGTACAGGATAAATTGGGCAGCAGGTTCACAAAACTTCTTTTGGCCTGTGTGACAAGGGAATTTCGATCCGCCAGAAAAAGGATGTTCTTTATCCAGCCAGCTTTTAACAGACAATCACATAGGGCAATTACGGTTCTTGTCTTTCCAGAACCAGTTGCCATCACAAGCAGCGCTTTCCTCCGGTTCTTTTCATCCAGACTGTTACATACCGCTTTTATGGCAGCTTCCTGATAATATCGTCCGGCAATGTTTTTATCCACTGTAACGTGTTTTAGGCTTGTCCTCATAGTCAATAAATTGAACCATTTTTCCAAATCCCTTTTTGAGTAAATAACCGAACATTTTCTCTCCGGATACTGCCCGTCAATAATGTGTGTTTCAAATCCATTTGTAAGAAAAATAACTGGTCTTCTTCTATACTTATGTTCCAATAAATCCGCATAAAGCTTAGCCTGCTGTCTTCCCTTTGAAACATCTACACAGGTTCTCTTGGCTTCAATAACCGCCAATGGACGGTGCATATCATCATAAAGGACATAATCTGCAAAACCGACCCCTGATTTATTGGGCATTCCGGAAAGCTCTACTTCATTCATCCAGTCTTTTCCTTCCGTCCAGCCTGCGTCCATCAGCATAGAATCAATATAGAGTTTTCTGGTTTTATATTCTGACAGGTCAAGAGGCTTTGGAACATAGGTCTGCTGCTGTTCCTGTCTGCGGGTAGATAATTCTTCCTTCAATGAGGCATTTTCTGCCATTAATTTCTTCAAATCAAGTTCCTGCTTTGCAGACTTTTCCTGCTCTTTTGCTAATTCTGCTTTTACAACATTGACTGCTTCTTTTGATTCTTTTGCTTTCTCAATTCGAGAAGTAATCATTGTTTTATCAAAAGAGCGTTCTTCATACTGTTCCGAATAACAATAGGCGACAAAATCCAGATATATAAACAGATTTTCAAGGCAAAGCATCGCCTCATCTCGTCCTAATTTTTTGTTACTGTGAGCCACATTGTTTCCGCATCTTCTGATGTAATCCATGCGTTTCCACAAATCCGGCCCCACAATATCCCGATATTCCTCTGTATTCATAAGACTCTGAAGGTTGTCCTGATACGGCATTTCGAGAGCCGAATCCACAGAATACATCCATTTTATCGCAAATTCCATGGCTCGGCGGCTATTGATAATACTGGCCTCTGGATCCATAAGAATAATCTTCTCTGCGGATATGGCCACATCTGCAAATCTGGAAAACTTTGAATCCCTCTTTAAGTAGTCAAAATTTGTTATCATAGGAACCCTCCCCCTAAATAGTTCTTTCATAACCGTATCTTTTGTGACTTTTATTATGCAATTTTGATTTGTCGACTTGGGCGACGAAGGCAGCGAACTCATCTTGTTTCCTTTTTTCTGGCACTATTACCTTTAATTCACTAAGAATTTTCAAGTTGATATTCTTCTGAGCAGACTCAGGAGCCTGTGATTCCAGAATTGCTTGAAAGAAAGAAAACCAATAATGAATAAAAACATTATTTGTTCTCTCATTTGCAGTAAATCCAACCACACTATCAGGAAAACAAGCATCAAATTCCAGTATAGCCGTCTTAGCAATATTGGCAGCAATCGTAATACAAAGCGTCCCCTTATCCCACATTTTACTCTGCTTTAATCCAAGTTCCGAATACGTGTTACAATAAGATGTAATATATAATCCAGCATTTGCGACATCCCCCGTCTGAATCAACGGGTATTTGCCACCCAACAACTTAATATCATTTCTTGGCCTATGTTTAGATACTCCTCGACCAAATTTTCCCAAGTCAGGTAATGTAGCCTCTGGTAAACCGTAAGAATTCGAAACCGGATTTCCAAACATCTCGATAAATCGAGCTTTTATAAGATTATCCAATTTTTCTAATTCAACTTTTCTATTTGCAATAATATCGCTTACTTTATCCAATATATCTACTACCATTTTTTGCATTTTTATATCTGGCAAAGTAATCTTAATCTTTGACAATGTTGCTTTGTTTAAGGTTTTCCCCATAACAGCTTTATTAGTTCCTTCATCCCAATTCCTGCTTAAAAACATATAAAAAATATAATCTGGTAATATATCTACCATTTTTTTGTCTCTAAATGACATTATTGCTTCATTTGAATACATAGGTTCTGACGTAATTGCAGTTTTTCCAATTGAAAGTTTGAAACTCATGATAACTGTATTTTCTGGGATTTGATTAATACCACTTTCTTCAACTGCCTGATCTGACAAATATTCCTTGGTATTTTCAATATACTTCCCACACTTTGATAAATCGGCTATAGATATCCACTTATTCTCACACGTATTCCAATAATCCGGATTACTTCGAGATGGAGTTTTTCCCATCTGCAAATCAAAAATTTCTTCTAACCTATATTCCATTATTATCCCCTCACAAATCCGAATTGTTTGATACTACTCATGCCAGTTATAACTGTTCCACCAGTCGTGGCGCATTTACTCCGGCTCTTTTTCAAATCAAAATCTTCTATATTATAAATTTAACAGTCGCTCCAGTTCTTCCATTTCCGCTCCAATCTCCATCTCGATTTCGCGGATATTGGCCATGATTTCAACTGTTGGCGGATATTCAACCGCTACATACTCGATTTCTTTATATTTATTAATGCTAAGATCATAATCATTGTCAACAATGTCCTGCTTCGGCACCATAAATGATTTGTCGACTTGGGCGACGAATAATTCAAACTCCTCTTGCTTATCCTTAGGAGGAATAACAAACTCTAATTCTCCAAGTATTTTTAGCGTGAGATATTTCGTCAATCCACCCAATGATTGTTGCTGAAGATACACAAGTTTGTCCTCTAACTGGTATTGGAACAATCTATACGACCAGTCCTCTTTTAACCCAAGTACATATGTCCGCTGATAAGCATTGAACTTACCATTATAGTACTTCACATCATACTTTCCCGCTGCATTATTCCCTGCTAAAAGCAACGCTTCTTGTTCAAAAGCGTACTTATCAATCCTCAATACTTCTTTCGAACAGGTAAAAAATGGATATTGTCCACTATCGACAGCGGCATTAGAATCTAATTTTCCAGTAGTAGTATTAAAAACATCATCCCATTTCAAAACAGGATAACCTTTATCATAAAACATCTCGATAAATCGAGCTTTTATAAGAGCATCTAATAGCTGAATCTCTTGCTTTCGTAACTCAATAATCTTTGTCATTTTATCTAAATTCATAGCTATTTTAATTTGCTCTTCAAATGAAGGATACGGAATCTCTATAGCATCAAAATCTTTCTTAATAATATGCTTCATAGTAGCACCATGAGTTTTTCTCCCCATCTCATCAAGCTTCTGACGTACAGCATATACAAAGTAGTTCTTATCAATATTAGCCTTATTAAATGCAACTTTAAAAATATGCTGATTTAACAAAGCCTTACCTCTATTCCATATATACACTCCTAAACTAGCAGACCAAGATATTAATACATCACCATTATTTATTTCTATTTTTTCAGGGTATTCACCATCAAAGAACCTCAAATCGTACGAATTCCCCGTAAGATCTTGAATACGAATTATCGGCAAGCCCTCTTCTCCTCTATCTTCCGGCTTAAATGCGAAACCATTGATATATGTCGCAGCATCACCAAGCTTAATCGTTACTTTAGCCACTTACACCACCTTCTTTCAGCTTAATATATTGTTTTTTCCAAGTTCTTGAAGGTTTGCGGCAAATACCATCCTGGTATGGAATTATTCGCACAGATATCTAAATTATTAGCTCTACAACCATATGTCTGTACTTCTGTATCCTTTGTATTTAATAATGCTGAAAATGGCACTTTTAACTCTTTTTCTTTCACCTATCATTCATCCCCTAACGTCTTTCTTATCGAATCTCCCTACCTCACTAGACAATAGCATTCGCTGCAACTATCGCACTATGCTTTCAATCTGCCAAATAGCCGCGTGTGAGCAACTTTCTATTTCGTTCATCTTCTTGCCTTTCGTACAAGAAGCATCCCCCGCTCTAAAGAGCTCGGTCAATCCGAATTGATCTTAGGCAATGTATTTTTGATGGGATGTTTTTACATTTGTCTGGTTTACAATGGCATATTGCATGGTGGTATCTATTTGAGAATGGCCTAGTATCTTCTGTACTTGTTCAATGGGCATCCCTTTATCAATAGCCCTTGTTGCCATTGTCCTACGGAATTTATGGGGATGAATTTTTTCCATATTCAGTTTTCTGCCCAGTGTGCGGATACGAATTTCTACTCCGCTAATTTTCAAGCGATCATGTGGTGCATCTAATGTCACAAAAAGCGCCGGATTATCGTCATTTCTTTTCTTTAAATAATTTTGTAGATGAAGCTTGGCCTTGGCATCAAAATATACTTTTCGTTCTTTGTCTCCTTTTCCAAAGACAATACATTCTCTGGCTTCAAAATCCACATCGGAAATGTTTAAATTTACCAGTTCACCTACGCGTATTCCCGTAGAATACAACAAATCAATCATAGCCAAGTCTCTGGGGCATTTGCAATTATCTCTAAGCAATTCAATGGCTTCATCAGAAATTATTTCTTTCACAGGCTGTTTCGTTTTTATTTTATGAATACGTCGCATCGGACTTTTCAATATATAATCTTCTTCCTCTAGCCAGGAGAAAAAACTGGAAATATTTCGTCGAATGTTATCAACCGTAACTTTACTGCAATTATTAATTTTCTGATAATCAACCAGATATTTTCTGATTTCTTCTGTAGAAATCTTTCGTATAGGCTGTTCTATCTTTTGAAGCATCTGCTCCACCGTAGCACTATAGTATTGAATCGTCCTAACGGAACATCCTTCAATCTTTTTTGCATCTAAAAACAACTGCAGATATTCCTTATTTGAAGTCTCTTCTTTCGGCATCGTATTTTCTGAAAACGTCTGCAACAGAACTTCCTGCAGTTTTTTCATCTGTGAAACGTTTAAATAATCTGCCATTTCATTAATAATCCGTACAATTTTTTCTTCCATGTTGATATTTTCTCCTTATCATACCAACATCCTGCACCCAAAATCATTAAATCACTTTATTTTCCAAATAACACTCCAACAAATACGATGGATTTTCATAATACATACTGCTGTTGTAATCGTCAATTTTACTGCTAATAAAGGAATTATAAACTTTCAATAATGCCTCAATAACGCCTATCTTTTCACATTCTGCTACAGATTTAATCAATCTTTTATATACTTTTCCAATGTCCCAATGCGTTGGAATCGCATATTCACACTCTGCCACATTATCAAATCTTCCTGTTTTAATGTCTGCTTCTTTGATAAAATCATCACTCACCCGATCGATGTTATCACTATGGTAAATATCTGCTAAATCATAAATTTTGGCAAGCTTCTGTTCCCCTAATGCATTAACAACCGCTGTTCTTGTATTTTTTGTCTTTCTCGCTATATAATCAATCAGACTGCAGGTAAAAAATAAATCATTATCTTTTGCTGATTCTCTCCCTACATTTTCCATTACAAAACCTCCTCAAATCCCCTGTATTCCAGGCATTTTAGTGCTTCCTTTGTACAGAAATTAATTTGATGTGTTGGGTATTTGAATTTCGCCAATACCCAGAACTGCTCTCTTGTAATGCTTCCATCCATGTAATCAGATACATAATTATAAATTTGGTCATCTGCCATTGCCCCAATTACAATATCATACGAGTGTTTCTTGCCACTTCTGCAATCAATAATAAAATCCAGCCATTCATCCGTCATTTCTTTAAATTCTTTTATTTGCAAATCAGAATTCAAACGCACATCATAAATAGACACAATTTTTGTATCATATCGTTTTGCCCACCGCTGTGCCTGTTCTTTTATAATTGTGCAGTAAAATCCAGTTCCAAAGTCCTTTGTATTTCTTCCAATACGAATTTCAGGCTCTTCAACTGGCATATAACCGCCATGATATACTGTCATTTTTGCCACTTAGCATCTACCTTTCTATCCAAAATATGCCTGCATTAAACTATCAAATAATAATTGTGTCTGATCCAATGCCTTCTGAACAGCAACTTTTGATTTATCCGTACGTTTTCTTTCTGCTTCTTTATCCAGATTTCGGAATCTTTCAATAATATCCGGAATATCATTTTCTGCAGTTGGAGTCCGTTTATCGTCCAGGCTAAATCCATCTGCCGTCATATCATAAAACCAGACTTGATCTGTTCCACCATGCTCTGTTTTTGTGAAAATCAAAATCGCTGTCGATACTCCCGCATAAGGTTTAAACACACCGGATGGCATGGAAATTACTGCCTCTAGTCTTTGATTTTCAACAATTTCTTTTCTGATGTCTTTATGTGCCTTGGAGGAACCAAACAGTACGCCATCCGGGACGATGCAGGCACACCTTCCGCCTATCTTTAACATACGGACAAACAGCACCAGGAACAGTAATTCCGTCTTCTTTGTCTTACAAACTTTCAGCAAATCTCCGGATACAGACTCTGCATCAAGACTTCCCTTAAACGGCGGATTTGCAAGGATTAAGGAATACTTATCCTTATCCGGATTTTGGTCAGATAAACTGTCTCTATATTCGATAAACGGATTGTCGATTCCATGGGTCATCATATTCATTGCCCCAATACGGAGCATAGTTCTATCCATATCATATCCATGAAACATATGATTCATATAATGATCTTTTTTCTGCTTATTGAAGAAAATTTCTTCTTTCTTCTTTTCTTTTAAATATTCGCCTGCTGCAACCAAAAATCCAGATGTTCCGCAGGCAGGATCGCAAATCACATCATCGCTGGAAGGATCCATCATTTCTACCATCATTCGAATAATGTGTCTTGGAGTGCGGAACTGTCCGTTCCGTCCAGACTGTGCAATCTTGGACAAAAGGTACTCATACACATCTCCCCGAACATCTGCAGTCTGGATTTCATTCATCATCTGATAAACTTCATCTATAGAATCTACTACTTTTGATAACACAAGAGGTGTTGGCAATTTAAAAATCGCATCATCCATATATTTGGAATAAGCACTATTCTTGTCACTATGTAATGTTTTTATAAATGGAAATACACATTCCTGTATAACAGAATACATTCTGTCAGCTGGAAAATCGTGAAAGACAGACCATTTAAGCTGGGAACCGTCAATGGTTCTTTCTCCAATTTTCACTTCATCTGCAAAAATACTCTGATAGGGAAGTCCAAGCATTGCGCTTTCTTTTGCTCTTGTATTATCCGAATCATCTAAATCATGGATGAACATCAGATATGTAATCTGTTCAATTACTTCAAGCGGGTTTACCAAACCTCCGGAAGCAAAAATATCCCATAAACTATCAATTTTATTTTTTAATTCGCCTGTAATCATTGAATCCTCCACTTTTTATACGTACTTTATCCATTTCCATACCGTAAGTATAACACGAACCGCTGTTGTTGGCTACCGGAACCCACCTGGAAACCTATCAAAGACCTGCCTCTGGCAGCTTTTCCGGATGCCTGGAAGCGGCAAAAAGCCAGCCCGGACAGCATCTAATCCTGCTGCCCAGACTGGCTTTTTACTTGTAACTTTACAGCTTCTATTTTATGAATCTCATCTCGCCTTAAATCTGGTGCACTCTGTCTGGCTGGCGCTGTTTGCCTTGCCGCCGCCAATTCCGATGTGCTCTGCCGCGCAGCGATGTCCTTCGTTGTAAACACAGTTTACTGCTTCGCAGTTGACTTCCAGACGGCTTTCCGGCGTCTTAAACAGGTTTTTAAAAGAATCTCCTGTATTTTCATCAAAACTTCCGCAGCAGGTATCGCACTTGTCTTTGGCTGTCTGACCCTCGACCACAATTCCCTGTTTGCAGCAGCAGTTTTCTGCATTATGAACACAACTGGTTACGTTACAATCTAACTTTGTCATTCTGGTTTCCTCCTTTACCCTTACGTTTGTTTGGGGTTGACAAAGTTAGTATGTCTTAAAAAAATGATTTTATGTACGCCTCGATTTTATAAATTGCAATGGTCCAAATCCAGGTCAGGGCAAAGGTCATCAAAAGCATGGTGAAAATTTCCCTGGTGCTTGGCGCAGTTCCTGCAAAGTGTCCGGTAATTGCCTGGGCAGCTACATGGTGAGTCAGAAATACGCCATAGCTTACGGCCGCCAGACGGCTGATGCCGCATTTTAGCGCCCTGTTTTTTTCCAGCCAGACAGAAGCTCCCATCCAGAACAGGTAAAAAATCACGCTGAAAATCAAAAAAGACACTTCTCTTCCAAACTGTCCCACTCCGTTTGTCATGGGCACAAAAATCCAGAGAACCACGCCTGCCGCGCTGACGGCCCAGATATAAAAAAGCGCGTTTGGTTTCTGTTTTGAAATCTTCTGGCGGGATTCTTCCAGCCAGGCTCCCAGTACAAAATAAAAAATTCCGGTAATAGGGTTCTGCTTAATTTCCATAGGAAACGGATTAGCGGAAAACAGCCACAATGCAGCAAGCAGGGAGACTGCCAGAAGAATATGCCGGTTTTTCTGATAGCATATCCGGATTAACGGAAACAATGCGTACAGAATAATAATGCTTCCTAAAAACCATTCTCCTACCATATAAAAAGTAGGAACCAGATGCGCCAACCAGCCGTCCATCCCGATAACAGACCAGAAAATCGCCTTTGTCGGGATCATCCGGTACACTTCCTTTAACTGCCAGAACACCCAGAAAAAGGCCATGACATAGGCAATCCAGAACAGAGGATAAATGGTGAAAAACCGTTTTATATAAAATTGTTTTAAATTCAGTTTTCCCTCATTCTGATACCGGTACATAAGAGCAGCTCCGGAAACCATGAAAAAACAGTAAACTGCAATCATGCCGAAGCTGCCATTGGCGAAGGAATGAAAGTAATCTACCGGCTGGGAAATCGCCAGCGGAAAATGGTAGACTACAATCATCACTGCGCAGACTGCCCGAATCACATCCAGGTAAAACAGTCTTTTTTGTTTCATATTCATTACTTTTCTTCTTTATTCTCTGCCTGACGGATTACTTTAGAAGCGATTTCTTCCTGAATTGCCTCCATAAACTGGCCTAATTCCTTCTGGCCTTCGTCGCCTGCAAAACGGCTTCTTACGGAAACAACGCCCTCTTCCTCTTCCTTCTGGCCTACTACCAGCATATAAGGAATCTTTTCCATCTGAGCGGAACGAATCTTATATCCAATCTTCTCAGAACGGGTATCTACCTCTGTACGGATGCCAGCGTCATTTAATTTTGCTGCTACAGAGTCTGCATAGTCGATAAACTTATCAGAAATTGGCAGTACCTTTACCTGAACCGGAGCTAACCAGGTCGGGAATGCACCTGCAAAGTGCTCAATGAGGATACCGATAAAGCGCTCAACAGAACCAAATAATACGCGGTGAATCATAATCGGACGATGCTTTTCTCCGTCTGCTCCCATGTATTCCAGTTCAAATCTCTGAGGAAGCTGGAAGTCTAACTGGATGGTACCGCACTGCCAGGTTCTTCCGATGGAGTCTTCCAGATGGAAGTCAATCTTAGGACCATAGAATGCGCCGTCGCCTTCATTGACTACATAAGGAAGTCCCAGCTCGTCTAACGCGCTTCTTAAGCCTTCGGTTGCAGTCTCCCAGTCTTCATCGCTTCCCATAGAGTCTTCCGGTCTGGTAGACAGTTCTACGTGATACTTAAATCCTAACAGGGAGTATACGTCGTTAATCAGGTTTGCAACTCTCTTAATCTCATCTTTAATCTGATCCGGAGTCATGAAAATATGGGCATCGTCCTGGGTAAAGCAGCGAACTCTCATCAGACCATGAAGCTGACCGGATTTCTCGTGACGGTGAACCAGACCCAGCTCGCCTAAGCGAAGCGGCAGATCTCTATAGGAACGCGGCTCAGAAGCATATACCAGAATACCGCCTGGGCAGTTCATCGGCTTTACCGCATAGTCTTCTTCATCAATGACAGTGGTATACATATTGTTTTTGTAATGTGCCCAGTGTCCGGAAGTCTCCCATAAGCTTCTGTTTAAAATAATCGGGGTAGAAATTTCTACATAGCCGGCCTTTTTGTGAATCTCTCTCCAGTAATCCAGAAGGGTGTTCTTTAATGCCATGCCCTTTGGAAGGAAGAATGGGAAGCCAGGGCCTGCTTCATGCATCATAAATAAGCCCAGTTCCTTGCCTAACTTTCTGTGATCACGCTTTTTGGCCTCTTCCATCATGGTAATGTAAGCTTCCAGCTCTGCCTTCTTGCCAAATGCAGTACCGTAGAAACGGGTCAGCATCTTATTCTTCTCGCTGCCTCTCCAGTAAGCGCCAGCCAGATTCATTAACTTATATGCCTTGCCTAAGTCCTTGGTATTCATTAAATGAGGGCCTGCGCACAGGTCTACAAACTCGCCCTGCTCGTAGAAGCTGATTTCTTCGCCTTCTGGTAAATCTTCAATCAGTTCTACCTTATATGGCTCCTGACGTTCTTTCATAAATGCAATGGCTTCTTCTCTCGGCAGAGTGAAACGTTTGATTGGGAACGCTTCTTTTACAATCTTCTTCATTTCTGCTTCGATCTTTTCCATGTCTTCTACAGTAAAGGTGGTCTCTGGATCTACGTCGTAGTAGAAACCGTCTGCAATAGACGGACCGATTGCCAGCTTGGTTGCCGGATATAAACGCTTAATCGCCTGAGCCAGTACATGGCTTGCGGAGTGACGCAGCGCTGCCAGACCTTCTGGATCGCTGGAAGTGCAGATGCTTAATGTGCAGTCTTTATCCAGTACCGTGCGCAGATCAGCGGTTTCACCGTCTACAACGCCGACACAGGCTACTCTTGCCAGGCCTTCGCTAATATCTTTTGCAATGTCGATAATGGACATTGGCTGTGCGTACTCTTTTACAGAGCCGTCTTTTAATGTAATCTTCATAGTAATCTCTCCTTTTTAATGGAAAAAGTGACCTGCAGAGCTTTTATATCCTGGGAAATTCGCAGAAATTTCCTAGGATATAAAAAAAGTCCCTTGCCATATTCCTACGGCAAGGGACGATCTTACAATCGCGGTTCCACCCTTTTTGAATGAGCCATCCGGCCCAGACCTCTTGATGTTTGGATGATAACGGAATCACCGTTCCCGATTAAGGGACACTCTGGGGTGGTCTTGGGGAGCCGTCTGTGCAGGATGCTCGCACCATATGCATCCTTCTCTGAGCACGTCCAGATTCCTTACTCTTCCCATCTGCGTGTTAATTATTTTTTTCTAATCCTCATTATAACATGGAAGTTTAAATTGTCAAGATTAATCTTCTGGAAGGATCTCGATGTTGTAGCCGCCGTTCTGAGCCTTAGTAATCTTGTACTTCACGCCGTCTCCATCGCGAACCGTACCGCTGGTCTTTACCTTTCCATCTTCATTTACCATATAGCGGAGACCGTCAACTTCTACGATCTGATACTTGGTTCCTTCTTCTGCATAAACCAGAGCGCCGTCATCATACAGGTAGCCGTTCTTTACTCCGGTTACGCCGTCGCCCTTGGAGCCTAAGGAACCGCTGGCGGTAAAGTAGAATACTTCATTGTCATGGTTCTCATCGTTTACCACTACGCGTCCGGTCTTCATTGCGCCGTTCTCGTCAAAATAGAACTTCCGTCCGTCGGATAATTCTAATAAGCCCGTGTACATCCGTCCGTCTCTGCGGAAGCAGTAGGTCTTGCTGTTGATGCTTGCAAGCGCATACTCATCATTTAACTTTTTGCCCTTGTACTCGGTGCTGTATGCCCTTCCATTGTAGAAATAGTACCAGCCGTCTTCGCTGTTGTCCGGATTGCTTAAATACTTCCAGCCATTGGCTCCGATTCCGCTTTCATTGTGGTATCTTAAATCCGTTGCACCGCTTACATCGTTGAACTTAGAGGAGGTATAGCTGTCGTTGTCAATCCAGCCGGTCAGCATACGTCCCTCATCATCAAATACGTAGGTCTCGCCTTCAATCTTCTGTTCTCTGGAAACGGACATCTGACCTGAAGAGGAGAAGTAATACCACTCAGGTTCGCTCCAGCTGTCATAATCGTCTCTCTGGTCAATCTGAACCCAGCCAGTAGCCATTGCGCCGCTGTCCTTAAAGTAATATTTCTTGCCGTTTACTTCATGCCAGCCAGTCTGCATCTGGTTTCCTTCAAAGTAATACTTCTGTCCGTTAATGGTTCTCAGTCCATCGGTTACCGCCTTGCCGCTGTCGGTAAAGTAATACCACACAGTGCCGCTTCCATCCCAGTCATCGTTTGGAAGTTCCTTCCATGCGTTGGTAACCATGGCTCCTGCTTCATTGACATAATAGGTATCATCAATCAGCTGATTAACTGCCATGTTGCCGTAGCTGTCCAGATAAAACCAGTTGTCTCCGCTCTTTCTCCATGCATCGGTAGCCTTGCTTCCGTCATTTTCCAGATAGCACCACTGTCCGTTGGACTGCTGGGACCAACCTGCTGCAAATACGCTCATCGCCGCTGCGGAACTTAATAAAACCGCTCCTACCATAGATGCTAATACCTGTCTCTTTTTCATAAAAAAACCTCCTTTTCCCATTCACTTTATACAAATTTACAATGTATTTTTTACTTTTTCTTTCTTGTGTATTAACTATAGCACAAATTTCCAGAATAATCTTAAAATAATTCTTACGAAATGTTGTCAATTTTGTCAGATTCTAATGATTATCTAAATTTAACTTGGCAAATGCATCGGCGAACGGGGAATTAACTGCCTTTTCCGCCTCTTTTCTCTGCCCGTTAAGGTACCTGGCCACATCTCGTTTGGATACTCCGGCCCCTTCTTTTTTACGACGCTCGGTAAAAGAGGACAATTTTTCTTTGTAACCGCATTTGCATACAAAAATCTTTGCATCGCCGTTTCCCCTGAGTTCCATCTTTTTATGACATTTTGGACAGCGGGCGTTGGAGGTTCTTGCAACCGTTTCCCGATACCCGCACTCCCTGTCCTGGCACACCAGCATTTCACTGTTTTTTCCTTTTACAGCCAGCAGGCGTTTTCCGCAGACCGGACACTTTTTATTGGTCAGATTATCATGGCGGAAGCTTCCTTCTCCGGTTTTAATTTCTTCAATCAGGGTATTGGTATAGTTTTTTATGTCTTCCATAAAATCGTTCCGTTTTTCCCTTCCTTCTGCAATGGCAGTCAGCCGGCTTTCCCATCTGGCAGTCAGCTCTGGAGTGCGAAGCTCTTCCGGAACCAGTTCTAAAAGCTGTTTTGCCTTCTGGGTCAGATGAATTTCCTGGCCCTTCTTTTCCAGCAAAAAGGAGTGAAACAATTTTTCAATAATATCTGCCCTGGTCGCAACCGTTCCCAGACCGCCCGTTTCTCCCAGAGTTTTTGCCATTGCTTTTTTCTCTGCCTCGTCCTCTGTTTCCATGTAAGCAGAAGGATTTTCCATAGCAGACAGCAGCGACGCTTCCGTAAAATAAGGCGGCGGTGTTGTTTTTCCTTCGGTTATTAAGAGAGTTTCCTGACCAGAAGCTTCCAGGGTATCTCCCTTTACCAGTTGTTCCAGTTCTGCCAGGTTTCTGTCCGAGTTCCCGTCTTCTTCCGGCAAGGCAGCCGCTTCCTCTTCATACGCTTCTTTCCAGCCTTTTTGAAGCTCCCGTTTTCCAGAAGCCGTAAATATCTCCCCTCCGACTGCAGCTGTAATGTGTATTTCTTCGTATTCGCAGTCTGGATGCAGGACAGCCAGGAACCGGCGCACCACCAGATCGTAAATTCTTCTCTCATCAATCGTCATATGGTCTAACTGGACAAATTGTTCCGTTGGAATGATCGCATGGTGATCCGATACCTTTCCGTTGTTGATATAACCGGCTTTTTCACTGCGGGGCTGACCAGCCAGACGGCCGGCCAGTTTCCGGTAAGGCCCTACAGCGCAGGCTTTCAATCGATCCCCTATGGTTGGAAGAATGTCGCTGCTTAAATACCTGGAATCTGTTCTGGGATATGTCAGCACTTTATGGTTTTCATACAGACGCTGGCAGATAGTTAAGGTTTCTTTTGCTGAATACTGATACTTCCGGTTGGCATCTCTTTGCAGTTCGGTCAGATCATATAGCAAAGGGGCTGGAACTGTTTTCCGGTTTCTCCGGATTTCCCTGACAACTGCATTTTTCCCTTTTAATTCCGTAAGAAGACGTTCTGCCCTCTTTTTATCAAAGGTACGTCTGCTTTTGCTTTCTCCATCCTGCCAGACAAAGGACAGGCCGGAAAACGTTCCTTTTAGTCCATAATAGGGCTGGGGGGTAAACTCTTTGATTTCCTTTTCTCTCTTTGCAATAATTGCCAGTGTCGGAGTCTGGACACGGCCGCAGGAAAGTTTGGCATTGTACTTGCAGGTCAGCGCCCTGGTCGCATTGATTCCCACCAGCCAGTCTGCCTCTGCCCTGCACATTGCCGCGTCCCGCAGATTGTCGTACTCCCTGCTGTCCTTTAACTGTGCAAAACCTTCCCGAATTGCCTTATCTGTAACCGAAGAAATCCACAATCTTCTGGCCGGCTTTCTGCATCCGGTCTTTTCTAAAATCAGCCTTGCTACCAGCTCCCCTTCTCTTCCTGCATCTGTGGCAATCACTATCTGATCTACGTCTTTGCGGAACAGCTGTTTTTTTACTGCCCGAAATTGTTTTCCAGTCTGACGGATAACCGTAAGCTGAAAAGGAGATGGAATCATGGGAAGTACCTCCATCTTCCACTCTTTGTAATCGTCGCTGTATTCCTCCGGATCGGCCAGTTCTACCAGATGGCCCAGCCCCCAGGTAACCACATAATCGGTTCCCTCAATGGCGCCGTCTATCTGTCTGGCACATCCCAGCACTCTGGCAATATCCCTTCCTACCGAAGGTTTTTCTGCTAATACAAGTGTTTTCATAGGATCCTTTCTCTCCAGTTTTTCATATTATAAGTAAAAAACCTCTGCTCCAGCGCATTTCAGCGGTAAAGCAGAGGCGTTTTTCAAATCCATGTACAGAACTAATACGCCTGTACGCGGATTCTGACATTAAATCAGCACATACTTCAGTACAAACAGAATTGCCAGAATGTACATCAGCACACTGATTTTCTTTTCTTTTGCTTTTCCAGCAATCAGATTGATTGCTACATAAGAGATTACGCCCATTGCGATTCCCTCGGAAATGCTGTACATAAACGGCATTGCAATAATAGCAATAAAGCATGGGATTGCTTCTGTGTAATCGCTGAAATCAATCTTAACAATCGAAGTCAGCATCATAAATCCTACAATTACCAGGGCCGGAGCCGTTGCAAAGGATGGAATTGCAAGGAAAATCGGGGACAGGAACAGGGATACTAAAAACAGCAGAGCGGTTACCAGGCTGGTCAGTCCGGTACGGCCGCCTACGGATACGCCTGCGGAACTCTCTACGAAAGTTGTGGTAGTAGAAGTTCCTAAAACAGCTCCTACAGAAGTTCCCACTGCGTCTGCCAACAGGGCGCCGCGGATTCTTGGAAGCTGTCCGTTTTTATCTAACATATCTGCTTTGGACGCTACGCCGATTAAAGTTCCTAAGGTATCAAACATATCTACAAACAGGAACGCAAACATGATGATCAGAAAGTCTCCGGAAAATACCAGGGCGAAATCCATCTGCATAAAGGTCGGCATGACACTTGGAACAGAGATTCCGTTGGAAAAATCCGGAAGCAGGCTGAACCAGGCAGTCCCGTCCGGCACGTAGATTCCTAAGAACTGGCAGATAATTCCCAGTACCCAGGTAATTAAAATTCCCCATAAAATGTTGCCTTTTACATTTTTTGCAACAAGAACTGCGGTAATAATAATGCCGATTAATGCAAGCAGTACGGTAATTCCTTCTGTCTGGAAGGTACCGGCTTCTAAGGAACCGCTGAAAGAAAACATTCCTAACAGAGTAGAATCGTTATTTACTACGATTTTTGCATTCTGCAGGCCGATAAAGGTAATGAACAAGCCAATACCAACGGATACTGCGTGTTTTAAGTTCATTGGAATGGCATTAAAGATTGCTTCTCTTACTTTTGTTAAAGAAAGCAGAATAAAAATCAGGCCTTCTACAAATACGGCTGCTAACGCCATCTGCCAGGTATACCCCATTCCCAGCACAACGGTGTACGCAAAGTACGCGTTTAATCCCATTCCAGGAGCCAGCGCAAAGGGATAGTTGGACATCAGAGCCATGAGACAGGTTGCAATAAAGGATGCCAGAACCGTTGCGGTAAAGACCGCGCCTCTGTCCATGCCGGATGCCGACAAAATGTTGGGGTTTACCGCCAGAATGTAAGCCATGGTCATAAAGGTGGTAATACCCGCCAGAACCTCTGTCTTTACATCTGTATGGTTTTCCTTCAGATGAAACAGTTTCTCCAGATTCATTATTTTTTCCTCCTACCATTGTAAAATCCGGTTTGAAATCACTGCCGGACTCATCAGTTTCAGACGCTGATAAAGCGCCCACTCCCCTACTATAGTCAATCTTTTCTGGAAAAACAAGCCCTTATTGTCAAAAAACTTCTAATTCTGTCAATTTTTCTTGTAATTCTTTTCTGGTTTCCTGGATTTTCCCGTCATCATGGCTGTCTAACGCATCTTCAAACCGGCGCAGCAGGTACTCTAAAGCAAGACGATCCGGCCCGATGCTTTCCTCATAAACCCGTTCTCCCCGCAGAAGCAGCAGTTTGTTCTCTTCCTTTTCTCTCGGCGGGATTTTTAAATACGACAGGGTTTTCAGCCGTTCTGCAATTTCTTCTTCCGTCATGCCATTGTCCTGTCCCTTTATAATGGCTTTTTTCTTTTCTCCTGTAGAAATTACCGTTACTTCTACTTCCAGGATCGAATTGATATCATAGGTATAGGTAACGTCTACCGCTTCCTCTCCTGCTTTCTTTTTTGGTACGTTTATAGTCAGTTCCCCCAGCAGCAGGTTGTTGTCTGCAAAACGGCTTTCTCCCTGGAGAACCGAAACGGAAATCTTGTCCTGGTCATCCCGCATCGTATAAAACCGCTCTGTCCGGCTGGCCGGAATTACCGTATTGCGCTCAATAATCGGGCAGAAATGCCCCCGTTCAATATGGCCGTTTCCTCTGTCGACGGCAACCTCTGTTCCCAGAGTAAAGGAACAGACGTCTGTTAAAATAACTTCTTTTACTTCTTTTCTCCGTTCCTTCATCGCCGCCTGGATGGCTGCGCCTAACGCCACCGCTTCGTCTGGATTAATGCTGGTATTGGGAAACTTTTTAAACAGACGCACAATAAAATCCCTGACTATCTGGAATTTGGTTCCGCCTCCTACCAATACTACCACATCGATGTCTGAAAGCTTAATGTGGGCGTCTGAAAGGCTTCTCTGAACCGGCTTGCGGATCCGGTCTAAAAGCGGGGCGCACTCCTTTTCATACTGGGAGTAGGTAATCACAGCCTCCTCATAATTTTCTCCAATCCGGCAGCGCATAACGGCCTCCCTGCTGTCAGACAGCTTTAATTTGCACTGTTCTGCCTGTTTATGGATGTGCGCCAGGGTCTTTCGATCCAGGCTATTGACGTCCAGCTTTTTTTCCGAAATAAACCATCGCTCTAACAGCTCCGTAAAGTCCTCGCCGCCCAGATAATTGTCTCCTGCTACTGCGCGAACTTCCAGAATGTTATCGTAAAGTTCCAGAATCGATACGTCAAAGGTGCCGCCTCCCAAATCAAATACCAGGAAGCGGGTATCTTTTTTCTTATCATACAGACCATAAGCAATCGCAGCTGCTGTCGGCTCGCTGATAATCCGCTCTACCTTAAAACCTGCCAGTTCTCCCGCCCGTTTCGTCGCCTTTCTCCGCTTGTCATCAAAATAAGCAGGAACGCTGATGACTGCTTCTGTAACCGGTTCTCCTAAGTAGGCTTCTGCATCTTCTTTTAATGACCGGAGGACAAAGGCAGACAGTTCCTCTGGAGTAAACGTACGGGTCCCCAGCTTGTATTTCCGCCCAGTTCCCATGCTCCGCTTGAATACTTCTGCAACGGTATCCGGATATAAAGAAAGTCTCTCCCTGGCTGTCTCTCCTACGCAGACTTCATCCTGTTCATCTACACTGACAACCGATGGCGTCAGATGCTTTCCCAGACGGTTCGGAATAATCTCCGCCCCGTTTTCGCCGTAACAGGCCGCCAGGCTGTTGGTCGTTCCCAGGTCAATTCCAATTATCATATGTTCTAAACTCCTTTTATTACCATATTGAGTATGCAGGCATCCTCAAATGTAGAACAGTCTTTTAACACTTGTCCGGTAAATGCCAGCGCCTCTTCCTTCTTTCCGTCTGCCCAGGCAAGAAGCCCTTTTATCATCTGTTCTTCCATGCACATATGCTCATCGCAGTGGGAACACCAATGACACTCAGACAGCTTTCTGCCATACTCTTCTGCCTGACAGACGTTTCCTTCTAATAAGCTTAATACCGCCAGACGATACCAGCGGATTCGGGTATACACACAATTTTCCTCTGCCGCTTCTGCTGAGACGCCGCCATAGTCCTTCATCAGGCATTCCCGATAAAGGCCGGTATATCTGGCCGCCTTCTCCTTCTTTCCTTTCAGCCAGAAATAAAGGGCCGTCATCTTAGCCGCCGTACAAAAATCCGATCCGCTTTTCTTTTCAAAAGCCTTTACTGTCTTTTCTAACGACATTCCTAAAAAGACCCGCTTGTTCTGGTGAATGGACACGACTGTCTGACGCAGCGCCGCTTTCCCTTTTCCGCTGTAAGGAACGGCTTTTTCGATGGCTTCCTCTGCCTTCTTATATTCTTTCATCAGAATCAGCAAATCTGCAATTTCGTCGTAATATTCTGCATCCCTGTCTGAAGGAAAAAAGCTTCTCCACATTTCAATCGCTTCCGGATACCGGCCCAGATTGGCATATGCACCGCTGACCTTCTCTGCCACCGAATAATTTGCAGGATATCTCCTGAAGTTTTCCAGATGAGCCTCCAGCGCCTTCCCGTCTTCTCCCATACAGGTATAAATGCGGCCCAGGGTCTCGTAAAAATAAGTGGTCGGTTCAGATTCCATCAAACTGATGGCCTTCTTAATATAATAGAGGGCTTTTTCATACTGCCCCATCTTTTTATAGGCGCAGGCCACATTTGCCCAGGCAAACTGATTCTCTTCTGCCAGTTCTCCCGCCTTCAAAAAGTCTGCAAGAGCTTCTTCCAGACGGTTGGCCGTCATGTACATCAGTCCCCTGTTTACATAGTCGTAAGTAGTAGGATTGATTTCAATCCGCCGGTTTGCATAGGGAAGTCCCTGCTCAAAATACGTGATTTTTCCAGTATTGTCCAGCAATACCTGGTACAGGTCGGTCATTTTACGCAGGTATTCCGGATGATCCGGCTCGAATTCCAGCGCCTTTTTTAAACAGGAAACAGCCTGAAGGCGTTTTCCGGTTCCCTCATAACACTCTCCCCTGTAGTAATAGAAAATACCCGAATCCTCATAATCCTTCCGGCAGGCGTCATAAGCGCTTAACGCTTCTTCATAGCGCTTCTGGCGGCGCAGCAGATTTCCTTCGATCCAGTGGTATCTGGTCTCCTTTTTGTCTAATTTCTGGGCTCTTTTAATGGCTTCCAAAGCCTGGTTCTGCTTTCCTAAAAGGCTTAAGGTAATGCAGATTTCTGCTTCCAGCTTTGCTTCCTCTTCGTTTGTAAACTCCCGTTCCTCCGGATCTGCTTTCTGCTTTTTTGCCTCTGCCATCTCTGCCTTTAATGCATTCATCCCGTCCAGGGCTTTCTCCAGGCCTTCGTTTCCTTCTGAAGTCTCCCTGTCCATCCGGCACTGGTAAATCTTTAAAGGAATGGTCTTAGCGCCATTTTTTTCGGCTTCTTCCAGAAGTTCCTGTAAATCCTGCCACCGTTCCAAATCGTTGTAAACTTCTGCTGCCGCCATATAAATAGGAGGGTAACCAGCGTAAATATTTTTTGCCTGATAATAGTCCTCAATTACGCCCCTGGCATCCCGCAGGGCTGCAAAACACTCCTGACGCATTACATAGGCTGGAAAATATCCGGCGTCTTCCTCCAGGATTTCCGTTAAAATCTTTACTGCTTCTTCATAATCAGCGTTGGAATCTGTCCGCTTTCCCCGTTCCTTGTAAAGGCTTGCTTTTTCCATCCAATAGGCCGGATCCTGGCTTCCCAGAACCCTGGTTTTGTTCAGACAGTCCAGGGATTTTTCAAATTCCACGTCCTTTCCGGCTTCCCACTTGAGCCGGTAAAGTCTTCCCAAAAGGCCGTTTGCCGTAATCAGCCGACGGATCGTTTTCTTTCGTTCTTCCTCTTCCGGCTCCTGATCTTTCCAGGAAGCTTCCCGTTTCTCCAAGTATTCCTTCCACAAAACCAGATGCTCCATAGCCCTGTCGTTCTGCTGATTGTTGTAATAAAGCTTGCCCATCAGGTTGTGATACTCTTCTGCATTGTCTTCATCTGGAAGGCGGTTTGCCAGCAGGGAAAGCGCCTGGTGAAGATTGTCGTTTTGCAGATAGCACCAACCCAGTTCCAGAATATTTTTAAAATTGTCCGGATCCTGTTCCATAATGCGGCGATACCTTGTAATCAGCGAATCGTTGATCGTTTTTAGCATATCCAGGACTTCCGGATCCCTGTTTCCGCCTGCTGTTCCTTTGTCTACCGCCTCAATGGCATATTCCTTTGCTTTATCCAAATCGTTTTTTTCTAACCAGTATTTTCCCAGCATTTTGTTGGCGGTAAAATTGTTGGGATTTCCTGTCAGCAGGGCCTGAAACTGCTCTGCAGCCTGTTCTTTCTGCTGCAAATCCCAGTATAACAGCCCAGACATATAGAAAACCCTGTCGTCTTTTGGAAGGGTTTCGCAGGCTTTCTGCGTCAGTTTTTCTGCCTGCTCCCGTTCTCCTTTTAAAAGGAGCAGCCTTGCAAAATCCAGATCCCCATAAGGATGGGAAATCCCCAGTCCGTTCATCTGCAAAGCCAGCGCCTCGGCCCGTTCCGTATCTCCTTCTGCCAGGGCATTGTCCATTTCAAAATATAGGTTGATATATAAATCGTAGTTTCCTTCTTCCGGTCCTGTAAAAGCCTCAAGGGGAAACCAGCTTCCATCCTTGCATACGCTTAATAAAAAGTCTGCAAAATTAGACGGATACTCTTCATAGAGCTGGCTTGGGTTTCCGGTAAATTCCCAGACCTGATCCAGATACCGCCATACCTCGGTTGAAAGCCGGAAATTCTCCATTAAAAAATCCAGCAGACGCTTTCTGCATTCCTCTCCCGAATCCAGGGCAACGCACACTTCCTCTTCCATCAGTTCTTTCCATTTATCCAGATTCAGACGGTCAGGAAGGCTGCAGTAAATCTGCCTTAAACGGCTCTCCCACCGTCCTTCCGGCGTATCGTCACCGGTTTCGTTAGGTTCCTCTTCCTTTGACTGCGCATATTGAAGAGCCGTTTCATAAGCAGAACGCAGCTCCTTAAACCCTTCCGGATTGTCCTCCGGATTGACAAAACGCAGCTTTTCCCGATAAGCCTGTTTAATTTCCCGTTCCTCTTTCCCCTCTGGAATCCCTAAGATTAAAAATGCTCTGGTATTGTCCATATAGAACCCCCGTTTCTCCTGTGTTTACAGACTTGCGTTTAACGTCCTTACCGCTTCTAAACAGCTGTCTGGATTTCCATCTATATCATACAGTTTTCCTTCTGTTACATGGGTATAGACCTGGATGTTGTCCACATAGACCGCACGGTCAGAAGAAATGGAAAATTCCCCTAAGCTTCCCATTGGAAATTCCAGAACTATCTGCTGTTTTCCCTGTACTGTCCTTGTCTGGCTCTTTTCCCCCATTCTTACGGTAACCGACGCTCCTTTGGGACTGTCTGCCAGAAACCGGACTTTTACCGTCTCCCCTTCAATCGCGCTTCCTGCCGGATTTACGGTCTGGGAAATCCGGCCAAAGCTTTCGATTTCCAACTGATTGGATCCATCTCTGTTTACCACTTCTGTCCGGCCGGAGGACATCCATCCTTCTTTTCCCAGGGCAAACTGGCTGTTATAAATCATGTTGTTTCCATAATCCCGATAAGTCCAGATCCCGTAGCCCATAGTCTTTTCTTTTAACACAGAAGCGCACTGGGTTAGGTAAACCGGCATTTCTGCCTCATCCAGTTTGGGATTTTCCTCAAATCCAGGGGTGTTGTCTGTAAATAAGAACTGGTCGATATACAGCGGTTTCCCTCCATTGTACTGGCTTACCCAGTCCAGCGTAGCCGCTGTCTGTGGAAGCACCTGGGCGGCGCTCATATGGTCGTTTCCCGCCGCCATTCCCATGGAAACCGAATACATCAGAGAGGTAAAGGAGGAATTCTGACATCCAAAGGTAGCTGTATGGGAAAAGCCTTGCTGCTGTCCGTCTCCCAGTTCAATGGGATCCACATCGGTACGCACTTCCATGGAAAGATTGGGGAATTCCTGCTGACTCTCCAGCAGCAGCTCATTCAGCCAATTGTCGTAAAACGACAAAAACAATCCGTATGCCTCTTCGTCCCGCTCCGGAAAGTAAACTTCATCCCAGTCTGAGAAGTCTTCTTCATATTGGCGCTCTGCTTCTTCCAATGAAATGGTTTCCTTTAAATAATCCTGATAGCCCGTCTGTTCTGCCAATCTCCGGCTTTCCTCACTATCTCCCAGATCGCCTGCCACATGGGTAAAATTCCAGAAATCTTCCCAGGTCAGAAATCCTCCGTAAAAATTAGAATGGCGGCTGGCTTCCTGATAAATCCGGCCTACATAATCCCTCCACGCTTCCTGGACCGGTTGGTCATAAAGAAGTTTCTGATATCGTTCTAACACATTGTCATTTCCGGCATGATCCCAGGTATATCCCACTCTTAACAGAACGGAAAGGCCGGCCCTATCTGCCGCGTCCATAACCCTGTGAAGCTTGTCAATGGCATACTGGTTATAACGGCGATCTTCCATATCGATCTGAAATTCTCTCCAGGGCACTGCCAGAATAATGCTGTTAAATCCGTCTGCCTTTATCTTTGCCATATCTTCTTCCAGATGAGTGTCTTCCAGATTCCAGAAATTAATGACCCAGTCATCTCCATAGTAAGTGGCTGACTTTAAATACCCTGTCTCTGTCTCTGCCTTTGCCTCTATCCCCATGGTTCCAAATACTGCTAAAAAGGACAAAACTGCCGCTGCCTGTCTCTTCCGGTTTCGTGCTCTGCGTGTATGTTTCATGATGGTTCTCCACTTCTCGTATTTTAATAGTAATATTTTATCATATTCTGCTACTGCGTCAATAGAAAAGAAAAACAGCCCCGCAAGAGGCTGTTTTCTGAATTTTTATAAAATTATCATCAATGTTGCCGTAATACAGAAAATGCTGATAATGACGGAAAGGGAATTAATCACACTGGAAAGTCCCACATCCAGTCCTGCTTCTCCGGTATAAGCCGGCGCTGCAGAAGAAATCGGGGAAAATACCAGAATTGCAAATGCCTGACGGATCTCCAGTTCAAAGGGAGCAAACCAGTAAAACACCGCTGCCAGAAGTACCGAAATTCCGTATCTCACCGTCAGAATCCGGATAATCGAAGCCAGCTTCTCTTTCTCTAAACTCAGCTTGAAGCCGACTCCCACCATAAGAAGGGCCAGAAACGCGTTGGCGCCTCCGATGGTCTGGGCAAAACTTACTGCAATGGCTGGCAGGCGGATCTCGCACAAAGTCAGAACCGTCATAATCATGTAAGCCAGAAATGGAACCGATTTTAGCAGCGGTTTTACCAAATCCTTCCAGGTCCGTTTCTGTCCGGTCTGGAGAGCCGCCAGCGCCAGGCTGTAGGCTCCTCCCAGACAGATAAACGAATTTCCTGTGTCAAAGAGGCTGGCTGCCGCCAGACCGGTCGTTCCCAAAAATCCCTGGATAAAGGGCATGGTAAAATTTCCGATATTATATCCGGCAACGTTCAACACCTCAAAGCCTTTTCTCTCTTTTGGCTTTCCCGTATTCAAAAGCCAGATAACTCCCATCAGAACCACTCCGCCGGCAAAGCCGAATAAACAGATGGAAAGCATGGAAACATCGATTTCCATGGTGCTGAAATTATACACAATAGCGGCGGGAAGGGTGATTTTTAAAACAATTTTAGACAGCACATAAAAGTCTTCCTCTTTAAAAAATCCCTTCCGCCTCAGCAGGTATCCCAGTAAAATAATGGATGCGAAAGACGCTGCTTTTATCAGTATATCTGCCATGCTCATCGGTTCACATCAACGCTCCAGCCTTCTGGTCCCTGGATCTTTCCTAACTGGATTCCGGTAATGGTATCGTAAATTTTCTGGGTCAGAGCGCCAATTTTACCGCCGCCGATTTCCATTTTTTCGTCTTCAAACCGCAGTTCTCCTACTGGGGAAACGACTGCTGCGGTACCAGTGCCAAAACACTCTTCCATTGCGCCTGTACGGGCTGCTTCTAATACTTCATCTACGGAAATCTGACGTTCCTCAACCGGTACTCCCCATTCTTTACACAGGTTTATTACAGAATCCCTGGTAACGCCTGGAAGGATGCTGCCGTTTAAGGCAGGGGTCACTACGGTGCCGTTTATCTTAAAGAAAATGTTCATGGCGCCGACTTCTTCGATATATTTGCGGTGTACGCCGTCCAGCCACAATACCTGGGAATATCCTTCGTCATGGGCTTTTACCTGGGATGCTAAAGATGCCGCATAGTTGCCTCCGGTCTTAGCTTCTCCGATGCCGCCTCTGACCGCTCTGACATACTCGTCTTCAATCCAGATTTTTACCGGATTTAAACCAGACTCATAGTAAGCGCCTACCGGAGACAGAATAATCATAAACTTGTAGGTATGGGATGGCCGTACTCCTAAAAATGGATCCGTGGCAATGACAAATGGGCGGATGTAAAGAGAGGTTCCTGGCTTTGTAGGAATCCAGTCTGCGTCAATCTTTACCAGTTCCTTCAATGCCTCTAAAAACAGCTCTTCCGGAATCTCGGGAATGCACAGACGGCGGTTGCTTCTGTTTGCTCTCTCAATATTTTTGTTTGGACGGAACAGTAAAATCCTGCCGTCTTCAGACTTATATGCCTTTAATCCTTCAAACATGGTCTGGCCATAGTGGAATACCATGGCAGACGGCGCCAGGGATAAGTTATGGTAAGGCACAATTCTCGGATCGACCCAGCCTTTTCCCTCCTCGTAATCCACTTCAAACATATGATCCGTAAAAATGGTTCCAAATACCAGGGGGTTGTCCTGACCTGGCTTTTCCTTTGGATTTGTAGTTTTTTCAATTCTGATGCTCTGCATACTCAATCTCTTCCTTTCCCTGTGTGGCTTAACAGCCGGAAATCTTTCCGTCCATTATCTTCCAATTTCAGAATGCTGTCAATTGAATTTTTGTTATACTGCCAAAAACCCTGGGTTATAGTCCCGAATAATTCTCTTTGGGAATTCCATTCGGACGGTCATGGTAGGATTCACGGTCTGGCAGATAATCAAATCTCCGGTCATGGTCATTAACATGGCTGCATCGTCTTCCTTCATCCCCACTTTTTCCGTCAGGAAGGTATACATCTGTCTTGCTGCCGCCTGATAAGCCAGGTCCACCGTTTCTTTTGACGCAATGGTAATCCATTTATCTCCGGTGTCAATCATCGGCCAGGGAACATAAAAATCCTTGACTGCCGTTACCCGCATCGTAGCCCTTCCTTCAATCTCCAGTCCGCAGTCCTCAATCTCGCCTTCTCCCATTACCGCATGAAAATCTCCCATGGATAAAAGCGCTCCGTCTGTAAAGACGGGAAGGTATAAAGAAACTCCCTTTTTAATCTGGGTACAGTCCATATTTCCGCCATGATCCAGAGGCGTTACGGTAGATACGCCTTCTCCCTTTGGAGCCACTCCGATCACGCCAATCATAGGCTGTACCGGAATGGTAATTTTATTGTCATACCAGGCAAACCCGTCTCTTACCGGAACCCGTTTTACAATCCGCTTTTCAAAAAATTCCCGCTCATTTCCATTGTTTGGCCCCAACATTACGATTCCGGTCGGGCCTGTTTCAATATCCAGAATGTCGATTTTCAGCATATCCCCTTCTTTAGCGCCTTCAATATAAAGAGGGCCGGTAGCCGGATTTCCTGGCATTTTCGGAGTATTGTAATAATCCGTCCCTTCGGGAATAAACCGGTTGGTAAAACAGTCATACGTTTCAAAAGCCACCAGTTCTCCGGATGTTATCCGGTCACAGGGCGGGTTGTCTTTGGACAGCACATGGGTAATGTGTTCTTTGGTAATTACTTTCATTTCAGTTTCTCCTTTTGCTTTTTTGTCAGGGACGGCCATATGGTAGCCATCATGGTGCCGTAGCAGGCCAGTCCTCCTATAAAATTAGAAATTGGCTCTGCCATAAAAATCCCGTTTACCCCCAGTCCTCCTATGTGAGGAAGAATAAAAATCATGGGAATCACAATAATTACCTTCCGGAATATGGAGAAAAATACAGACTGCTTTGCCTTTCCCAGAGCAACAAATGTAGACTGGCCTGCAAACTGCAAAGACATCATAAAAAATCCAAAATAATAAATCTGCATTGCAGGAACCGCGGCTGCCACCAGTGCTTCCCCACGGTTAAAAATACGGATGAAAATTTCTGGAAATCCATGAACCAGAGCCCACATCGCCACCGTATAAAGAACCGATGACACCGAGGTAAACACAATAGCCTTCTTCACTCTTCCATATTCCCTGGCTCCGTAATTGTACCCCATAACCGGCTGGGCGCTGTTGGTAATACCGCTTACCGGCATACTGACTACTTCCCTGACAGAGTTTACAATGGTCATAACTCCTACATACAAATCCCCGCCGAATTTCTGAAGGCTGGCATTGTACATAATCTGCACCAGACAGTTGGTAATGGACATGGTAAATCCGGTCATCCCCAGGGCGACAATTTCTTTTACCCTGGACGCTTTCAGCCGGAAACAGCTTTTTTTCAGCTTCAGAATCGTGTTCGGTCCGGTAAGAAACCGAAGAATCCAGAAGGCAGAAAGTCCCTGGGAAATCACTGTGGCAAGAGCCGCTCCTTTTACCCCCATATCAAACAGGAAGATAAACACCGGATCCAGAATCATGTTGGCCGCCGCCCCTAATACTACGGTAATCATACCGGTTTTTCCAAATCCCTGGGCGTTAATAAAGCTGTTCATTCCCAGGCCAATCATGACAAATACGCTTCCCAGCAGATAGATGGTTACATATTCTTCTGCATAAAAAATAGTGGCGTCGCTGGCGCCGAACAAATAGAGCATGGGACGCTTCCATATCAGTCCCAATACGGTCAGGACAATTCCGCAGATGACCAGCAGATACAGGGAATTCCCCATAATTGCTTCTGCTTCTTCATTATTTCCCCTGCCTCTTTCAATAGAACATAAAGGCGCGCCTCCCATGCCGAACAGATTGGCAAATGCCATTACCATGGAAACAATGGGAAGGCACAGCCCGATTCCAGTCAGCGAAAGCGTGGCATGATCCGGTATCATCCCGATATATACCCGATCCACAATGCTGTACATAACATTAATGAGCTGGGCCAGGGTCATGGGAACCGCCAGTTTTATAATCGCTTCTACCACGCTTCCTTTGGAAAAATCATTCTTTTCCATTCTTCCGATTATCCTTTTTCTTCTAAGAAAACCGGATAAATCTCTGGCTTCAGAAACTTATCCGGCACTGTTTTTTATTAAAACTGATCGTACTGAATCGCAGCTTTGATCTGGGCTGCTTTCTCTTTGCTGTCTAATAAGGCAACCAGTTCCAGGCCTAAATCTAATCCGTATCCCAGTCCTCTTGCAGTGGTAATATTGCCGTCTGTCACAACTCCGGTTCTGGTGTATTCGGCGCCGGTCAGCTTGTCTTCAAATCCAGGATAGCAGGTGGCTTTTTTACCTTTTAACAGCCCTAACTGGCCTAACACACTGGGCGCCGCACAGATTGCCGCTACTCTTCTGCCATCTTCTGCCGCCTCGGTAAGAGCCTTGCAAAGTCCCTCGTGGGCCATCATATTGGTGGTTCCTGGAAGACCTCCTGGGATAAAGAGCACGTCTGCACTCTTACAGTCTGCCTCTTCAAACAGTTCGTCGGTTACAATATGTACGTTATGAGAGGTTACCACCTCTTTGTTTCCCGTTACAGAGATTAATTTTACCTCAATCCCCGCCCTTACCAGCACGTCCAATACTGCTAAGCTTTCTACTTCTTCTGATCCGTCTGCCAGAAATGCAAATACGTTTGCCATTATTTCCTCCATTCTGCCGCTTAGCTGCGGCAATCATTTTTATCATCAGATCCCACAGGGCGTTTGCTGCTGTCCTAAAAAGGACGCTCCTGCTACAGATTTCTCATACGTCCGTATAGTTCCGCATTGGTTGCGCTAATATAGGGCGCCAGCATACAGGTTGGAAGCATTGCAAAAAGTCCCATGGAAAGGATGTTGAAAAATACCATTCTCTGAAGCAGCATTCCCAGGGCGGCCGCCAGAAACGCCCAGCCAAAGAAGGACAAATCCAGTACAAATACCGCCCACTTATTGCCGTCCATCAGTTCTTTGCTCAATGCAAAGGCATCTTTTGTATCAATACCAGGATTTTCTGACAAAATATAGGGAATCATCCGGTACTCGTAAGATTTTATTATGCCAGGTACAAAAAGGAGCAGGCTCCAGAGAAAAATTTTTACGTTCATCAGGAATAAGATTTTAACTTCATTCATGTAATGGCCGCAGGTAAATCCCCAGAAGAGACGGCTTACGCCTGCTGAACGCTGATTCACTCTGCTCTCCATATAAAACCTGCAGCTTCCTACGGAAATAACGTTTCCAATAAAGGTCTGGATCACGGTGGTAATGGCAAATGTAATCAGAAACGTGGTAAAAAATGCCATCAGAAACGTCGCGATTTCTACCGGATTCAGCCCCATATCTGCTAATTCCGGCTGCATCTGGGAAAACGTCACGACAGTTCCGCCGCTTCCTGCCGCTCCGCTGCTTCCTGCCAGAAACATAGACAGAAGCGACACCGCAAATGCTGGTCCGTAATAAATTCTCAGACCGTTTTTTGCTCTGTCCTTCAGCTCTTTTCTTGTCCAATTTATCATAAAATTCCTTCTTTCCTTAATTTTTCAGACATTTCTGTCCTGATAAGAGTATAGCACAAAAAAAAGTATTGGAAAAGAGTGAAAATATTGTGGTATACTGTCTTTATTCAAAGCCAAAAGGAGACTGACTATGGAAATTGAACGAAAATATCTGGTAACAAATCCTCCAGAAGCTTATACGGATTATCCATTCCGCCAGATTGAACAAGGGTATTTATGTACGGATCCGGTGGTTCGGATCCGGCGGGACAATGATTCGTACTATCTGACGTACAAAAGCAAGGGACTTCTCTCACGCCAGGAATACAACCTTCCGCTGACTATAGAATCCTACGGACACCTGTTAAAAAAAGCAGACGGCATTGTCCTTACCAAGCGCCGGTACCTGATTCCTTATGGTTCTTATACCATCGAACTGGACATTTTTGAAGGCGATTATCAGGGGCTGATTCTGGCAGAAGTCGAGTTTGAATCCGAAGAAGACGCCCTGGCCTTTGTCCCTCCCAGATGGTTTGGAAGAGACGTTACCTTTACCGGAGAATACCAGAACAGCCGTCTGAGCAAAGGAAAACCGGACTAAATCTGGTACATCAGGGCATTGCAGATTGCGGCGGCTACATTGCTGCCGCCTTTTCTTCCTCTTGCTACAATATAAGGAATGTCTTTTAAGGTAAGAATCAGCTCTTTCGAAGCCTCTACATTGACAAAACCTACCGGAACTCCGATAATCAGGCTGGGGCAGATTTTTCCTTCCTGAATCAGTTCATACAGACGGATCAGGGCAGTGGGCGCGTTGCCTACCGCAATGATTACCGGCCCCCAGTTTTTTCCCAGAAGGGCGGCGGCCTTCTCCATGCTTGCAACCGCCCTGGTGGTTCCGTTTTTTTTCGCCGCTTCTGCCACTTCTTTATCTGACATAAAGCACATGGCCTCTCCGCCCAATTCCTTTAATCTTGTTTTATTAATGCCGGACCAGGCCATCTGGGTATCCGTAATAATCACTCCGCCCTGGCTAAGAGCCTGGATTCCCGCTTTCGCAGCCCCTGGAGAAAATATGAGATTTTCCACATAATCAAAGTCTGCCGTTGTGTGAATCACCCGTTTTAAAACTAAATCTTCATATGGCCTTGGGACATATCCGGACTGTTCCAGCTCCTGTCCAATGATCTCAAAGCTTCTCTTTTCAATCTCTGACGGAAGCACCTGCTCCAGAATGATTTTTTCGTTTTCCATTGATTTCTCCTTTCCCGCTTATACGCCTTCTTCTAATATCTGATAGATTTTTTCCATATCCAAATGCTCTCTTAAAATATGTGCCAGCTTGTCATATTGGCTTTCCCGAAACGCTTTATAATCGACTTCTTTGTCAATCTGGGATGGATCCAGCCCCTTATGTTTTAACAGAATACGGACAATGGAAGGCGCCATACCTTCTGCATCAAAAATCCCGTGAACGTACGATCCATACACATTTCCTCTGCTGAATCCGTCGGTTTTAACCCGTTTGCTTTCTGGTCCCCCCTCTTTCTGAAGTTCCATCAGGTAAGCCGTAGGCCGGCAGATTTCCGGAATTCCATCTGTAATCGTTACGGTATCGATGATTCCTTCTTCTCGGTTAATGGTTGTCTGACCCATATGGATTTCATAGCCTTCTATGTTTTTTCCGGTCAGTTCCCCAAAGATACCGTCCAGTTCTCCCAGCGCTCCTGACACCACTGTGCGGGTCTTTTCTGTCTCAAATACGGTCTTTAACGGCAAAAGTCCCATGCCGCGAACTTCTGTTTTTTCCCCTTGACCCACACTTTTTTCTGCTCCGTAAGGGTCTGTCAGAATCTCTCCCATCATCTGGTATCCGCCGCAGATTCCCCAGACCGGCACTCTTTTTTTTGCCAGCTTTAGAACGGCTGCTTCCAGACCGTTCTGCCTCATCCACATCAGGTCGCTGATAGTGCTTTTTGTACCTGGAAGAATGACCAGATCCGGAGTTTTCAGTTCTTCCGGCGAAGAAACAAAGGTTACCCGTACTCCTGAAATGCAGGAAAAAACTGCAAAATCCGTAAAGTTGGAAATTCTCGGAAACCGGATAACTGCAATGGTAATAAGCGCCTGTTCTTTCTCCGTTCCTTTTTCTAAAAAACTGCTTAAACTGTCTTCGTCTTCAATCTGCACATCCATGTAGGGAACGACTCCTGCTACTGGGATCTGGCACAGATCTTCCAGCATTTTTACTCCTGGATCCAGAATGGTTTTGTCTCCGCGGAACTTGTTGATAATCAGGCCCTTTACATATGCTTTTTCTTCCTCTTCCAAAAGGGATATCGTCCCATAAAGCTGGGCAAACACGCCTCCCCTGTCAATGTCTCCTGCTAAAAGCACCGGAGCTTTTGCCAGTTTTGCCATTCCCATGTTGACAATGTCGTCCTGCTTTAAATTAATCTCTGCCGGACTTCCGGCTCCCTCAATTACAATAATATCATATTGCTCTGCCAGCCGGTTATAGGACTTTAAAATCTCTGGAATCAATGTTTTTTTATAGGCAAAGTACTCTCTGGCCGCCATATTTTTCAGAGGGATTCCCCTTACGATTACCTGGGAGCCTGTCTCACTGGATGGCTTTAACAAAATAGGATTCATATCAACGCAAGGCGGGACTCCTGCCGCCTCTGCCTGAACCGCCTGGGCACGTCCCATCTCCAGTCCTTCCTCCGTAATGCAGGAATTTAACGCCATATTCTGGGACTTAAACGGCGCTACCCGATAGCCGTCCTGCTTAAAAATGCGGCACAGTCCGGCTGCCAGAAGACTTTTTCCTGCATTGGACATGGTACCCTGAATCATTATCGCTTTTGCCATGTTTGTTCTCCTTTTCAGTCTAATACGGCTTTTAAAATTTGTAAAAATTCTTCATTTTCTTTTCGGGTTTTGATGCAGATCCGGCAGTAATGTCCGTCCAGGCCCCGATAGTTTCCGCAGGAGCGAATCAAAACTCTCTGCTCTAACAATTTTTGGTACAGCCAGTTTTCCCTGTGATTTGCATCCTTAAAAAACAGATAATTTGCCCTGGAATCCCAGACTAAAAATCCCAGATTCTCCAGTCCGGCTTTTAAAAATTCCCGTTCCTGGCCAATAAGGGTTCTGACCCTTTCTACGTATTGCTTTTCTTTTAGCGCAGCGATTCCGGCTTCCTGAGCCAGTACCGAAACGCTCCAGGGCTGCCGCACCCGTTCCATCTGTTCCAGGATTTTAGTGTCTGCACAAATTCCATAGCCCAGCCTTATCCCAGCCAGCGCATAGGTTTTGGTAAAGGCTTTTAAAACCACTGTATTGGGAAATTCTTTCAAATACGGCAGGATGCTGCTCTGTTTTGGTTCTGGAAGAAAGTCGCAGAAGCATTCGTCTACAGCCAGAACCATTTCTTTGCGCCTGCATACTTCTGCAATTTTTTTAACAGCCAGACGGTCGGAAGCCAGTCCGGTTGGATTATTGGGATTGCACAAAAAAACAATCTCCCCCTGGTTTCCTTCTTTTTCTAAAAACCGGCAGAATTCTTCTTCCTTTAAGGCGAATCCTTCCTCTTCTTTTAAGTCAAAATATGTAATTTCACACCCTGCAGCCGAAAGGGCGCTGCCATATTCGGAAAAAGTCGGGGACAGTACAATGGCCTTTTGAGGCTTCAGCCCAAAAGCCAGATTAAAGATTAATTCTGCCGCTCCATTTCCGCAGATAATCCATTTTTCTGGCACCTGATGGCAAACAGCCAGCGCTTCCTTTAATGCCCTGCACTGGCTGTCCGGATACTGGCCGCACAAAAAAATCCCCTGGTCAACCGCCTCTTTTACCCCTTCCGGAAGTCCAAGGGGACTTAAATTCGTAGAAAAATCTGCATCAATCTGCCGGCTGTATATATCTCCGCCATGCTCGTATTCCATGAAAAACCAACCTTTCTGCCCGCATCCCTGTAGACTGTAATGCCAGCATTTTTATAAGATAAAAACCAACACAACCGCGGTTATCAGAATCAAAATCCCTTCTGCCCCAAACATGATTCTTCCGGCCCGTTGAATATCTTCCGGTTCAACAGGGCGGTCATCATCTCCAATGTATGGCTTTTTATGCAGCTTTCCAAAATACCAGGCGTCTCCGGCAAGCCTGATATGAAGGGCGCCGGCTATTGCCGCTTCCCCATGGGCAGAATTGGGGCTGGCATGGCAGTACCGGTCCCGTTTGCAGATCTTCCAGGCCTGTTTTCCGTCATAGCCCAGCAAAAAGGCAGATAAGGTAAGAAGAACTGCCCCAAGTCTGGCTGGAATATAGTTGCAGATGTCGTCCAGCCTGGCGGCTGCCCGTCCAAAATAGAGATACTTGTCGTTTTTGTAACCAATCATGGAATCCATGGTATTGACTGCTTTATAAAAGAATCCCCCAGCCGCGCCAAATAACGCCATATAGAGAAACGGCGCAATGACCCCATCCGATGTGTTTTCTGCAACGGTTTCCACGGCTGCCCTGGTAATTCCAGCCCCGTCCAGCCGTTTGGTATCCCGACCTACAATCATGGACACTGCCTGTCTCGCCCCTTCTTCATCCCCTTTTTTCAACGCTTTTCCTACTTTCCAGCTTTCTTTATAAAGGCTTTTTGCCGCCAGAAGCTGTCCGCAGAATACGCTTTCCAGCAGAAATCCTGCTGCCGGATGCAGAGAATATGCCCCTTTTAAAAGCAGGCAGGGAACCAGCACAGACACAACTGTTACCAGGATGACAAGCAGGCCTCCTGCCAAAAACGCCGCCCGATTTCCTCTCTCCTTTACCCAGCCAGACAATACCTTTTCCAATGCTGTTATCAGGCTTCCTATAGCTCTGACCGGATGGTAAAGCCAGTGGGGATCTCCCACTATCCAGTCCAGAATACATCCTGCCAAAAGCGCCGCTGCCCGTTGTTTCATGCCATCCTCCAAGTCTATTTGATTCTCTGGCCAATGCCTCCGACTACCCGCCATACCTGGGAAGCTTTAGCTGCCAGCATACAGTAAATCCGTCCGGTTTCTTCTCTCCATTTCCGCTGGAATGCATCCATTGGGACAATGCCGGAACCAATTTCTTCGCCTACGATTACTTTTTCATTTGCCCCTGCCAAAAGCTGTTCTGCAAAAGATTTTCCAGAAAAATCCGCCTGATTTTTCATTCTTCTTGCCACCATATCGGGAAGATGAAAGCAGTACTCTGCCCTGCAGAAATCTTCCCACTCTTCCCTGGCTCCATCGCACCAGCAGGTTTTTGTTTCCTCGTTTAAGGATTCTGCTTTTAATTGTTCTGCAAACTGGCGCTTTCCCTGAAATACGCCTCCAATAATCAAAATCATTTTATTCCAATCCCCACTGTTAAAATCATGAAACAGACTAGTTCGCAGATCTGCAGAAACCAGCCTGCCAGGTCACCGGTAATGCCTCCAAATTTTTCTTTTGCCATCCGGTAATACCAGATAAATACCAGACCTGCCCCAATTCCGGTTCCAATTCCTGCCCATCCGGCGTTCCCAATCAGCACACAAAAGCAGACTGCAAGCCAGATAACAAGCCAGAACCGAACCGTTTTTTTCTGGGCGCTGTCGGCAAAGGCCGCAGCCAGTCCTGTCCCTTTTGCACAGGGAAAGGACGCCACGGAAAGACCGGAAAGCGCCCGTTCCATTACAAATACTGCTCCCAGGGCTGCGCTGTCTGAAAGAGCTTGTGCACTGGTAATTTTTCCCATTACCAATCCCGCCCACTGCACCATTCCTCCTGCATAGCAGAGAACATAAACTGCACAGACAATGATTGCAAATGCCCCCGTATGGGGATCTTTTAAAATTTCAAGCTTTTTCTCCCGATTCCCATAGGAGCTTAACGCGTCTGCGGTATCTAAAAAGCCATCCATATGAATCCCGCCGGTTATGAAAACCGGAATTGCGGTTCCAATTAACCCTGCGGATACAGGAGAAAATCCTGCATATTCTGCAAGCAGGAACCAGCCCCACAGGCCAAATCCGCACACGATTCCTATCGCCGGAAAAAAGCAGAATACGTACCGCATCCGTTCTTTTGTCCAGTCTATTGTCGGAACCGGTACTCTGGAATACATTGCAAATGCAATTAAAAATGAGTACCACACATTCATTCCTTCCGTTCTCCCTTTAATTCCACTGGAATTCCGCACACTACTTCCACTGTCCGGTCTGAAATCTGAAACAATTTCTGATTAATTCTTCCCAGCAGTTTCATATAGTTCATGGTCTCTTCCGGATAGAAAATCCCATCCGAAAAGACATCATTTGTGACAATTATCAGATCCTTTGCATGGGATGCTAACACTGCGATCCCGTGGACAATTTTTGCCTCTATCAGATGTGCATTTTCTTCTGAAGCCCCGCCTTCCCAGGAAAAATATTCATTAGCCGCCAGATTGGAAACACACTCAATCAGAACTGCCGATTCCTTCCATGGCGTCCCAATGCACACGCCGGATAAATCTTTCGGCCGTTCTATGGTAGCAAAGCCTTTTCCGGCCCGCATCCTTCTGTGGCGTTCTACTTTCTGCCTGCTTTCTTCCCCATATACCTCCATTGTGGCAAGATAATATTTATATAGGGCGTTTGTCCCGCTCAGGATTGTCTCTGCATATTGGGATTTTCCGCTTCCGCTTCCCCCGACTACCACCGTTATCATACAAACTGCTGATACTCCTTCACATCAATCTCCTGAAATGTACTCATCCTGCAATATACCGTCTGCGCCATATCCAAAAGCGGGAAAAAGGCGGCAGCTCCCGTTCCTTCGCCCAGACACATTTCTCCATAAATAACCGGTTTTAAGGAAAGCGCATCCAGCACCATTTTTCCGGCCGGTTCTGCTGATACATGGGATGCCAGTAAAAAGTCCGTTACCCTGGGGCAGACAGCCGCCGCTGCAAGAGCTGCCGCTCCTGAAATAAATCCGTCTAATACCACCGGAATCCGGTAAATTGCCCCGCCAATCATAAGGCCTGCCAGACCCGCCAGATCAAAGCCTCCCACTTTTGCCAGAACGTCGATTCCGTCAGAGCGATCCGGCTGGTTTTTCTCAATTCCCTGTTTGATTACCTGGATTTTTTTCTCCAGCCCTTCTTTATTAAGGCCGGCTCCCCTTCCGGTAACGGTTTCCGGATTTGTCTTTAACAATACGGAAACCACCGCGCTGCTGGTTGTCGTATTTCCAATCCCCATTTCGCCGGTTGCAATCAGGGAATACCCTTTTTCTTTTAAATGGCCAGCCGCCAGAATGCCGGTTTCAAGGGCCTGTACCGCCTGTCTTCGCTCCATTGCAGGACCGTAAAGAAAATTCCTGGTGCCACGACTGATTTTCCGATCCCAGATCCGGATTTGATGATCCAGATCCGGAAAGTCTTTTTCTGTACCTGAAAGCTCAGACGCTACTCCCAGGTCAATGGGAAGAACTGCAGCACCCGCCTGCTTTGCCATCAGGCAGACGCAGCTTTCTCCCTTTGTAAAATTCTGAGTCACAATTCCCGTAACTTCCTGACCGGTCTGGGTTACCCTTTCTTCTACAATTCCATTATCGCCGCAGCAGATTACCACCGCTTTTTTCTCCAGATTTACATGGGAATCCTTTTGAATTCCTGCAATTTTTATAATGGCTTCTTCTAAGAGTCCCAGACTGTTTAATGGCTTTGCTACGCTGTCCCAGCGTCTTTTTGCCTGTTCCATCGCAGCCTTGTCCAAGTCCTGTATGTGTTTTAATCCCTCTTCTAACGTTAATTCTGTCACGCCAAACGCCTCCTGACCCGTTGGTATTCCAGACAGGCTGCTGCAAACCTTTCCGTAAACTCCGGACAAGATCGGTAATAGAAATGAGGAAACCCTGCCAGTACATATCCCTGGCCTTCCATAGCTGGCCACCGTTTTTCACTGGCAGGTTTTTCCGCATCCATCAGCATTTCTTCCTGCTGTTCTGCTGTCTTTTCCACCTTCCAATAATGGAATTCATGTGCCCGAATCTCTGATTTTTCTTTAAAAAATACCGTATTTGTTCTGGCTTTCAGCGTAATATATCCGAAGTTTCCCAGGCGCTTTCCTTTGATCCCTGTTCCGGAAAACACGCCGCACATCGGATAATATGCCTCGTCTTCCCCCTGAAGCTGCTCCAACAAATACAAGTATCCGCCGCACTCTCCATGAATGGGCATCCCCCGTTTTGCCGCCTGAAAAATAGAGGTTCTCATCGTTTCATTTTCCGCTAATTTCTTGGCGTAAAGTTCCGGATAACCGCCTCCCAGCAAAAGGCCGTCTGCCTCTTCTGGAATTGCTTTATCGTGAAGCGGGGAAAAATATTGAACCACGGCTCCCTCCGCTTCCATGGCTCTTAAATTTTCCTGATAATAGAAACAAAAAGCCTCATCCTTTGCCACTGCCAGGCAAAATTTATCCTGTTTTTTTGGCAGACGTCTGCCTGTTTCCTGCTCCAAATCCTTATCTGGGGATTCCTGCCGCATCTCCTCTAATTCTGCCAGTTTTAAAAGCTGTTCCACGTCCAGAGTGGTTTCCAGTACATCGGCTAATTTCCGGATCTGTTCCTGTAAGTCTAAAATTTCATCCGGTAAAATCAGTCCCAGATGGCGGCTCTCAATATGCAAGAAATCCAGGGGCGGAATGTAGCCGGCTACCAGAATCCCCAGTTCCTCTTCCAATAATTTTTTTAAACGCGGATAAATCATGGGAGATACCTGGTTTAATACTACTGCTTTTATGCGGCTTTCTGACAGCCTGGCCCTCTCTGTTCTTAAGGGATTATAGCTTAAAAATCCCTGAATCAGGGCAACCAGAGACAAACTGCTTCCTCTTGCATCAACCGTCAGAATTACCGGAGCCTGTAAGATTTCTGCTGTCTCATAAGTACTTGCCTGCGGAAGGACTCCGGCTAATCCATCAAAATATCCCATAACTCCTTCTATCAGCGCAATCCCTGTTTCTTTTCCCTCGCACCCGTGGGAAAATACTTGCAAAAGTCCCTCTGGCGATTCAAAAAAACTATCCAGATTCCGGCTTTCCACCCCTAAAATCCGCCTGTGAAACAGGGGATCAATGTAATCTGGGCCACATTTAAAAGATGATATCGGGATGTTTTTCCGCTTTAATAACTCCAGCATTCCACAGGTCAAAATGGTCTTTCCGCTGCCGCTTTTTGGTGCGGCAATCAACAGTTTTTTCATAAATTTCCTGTCTCTTTCTTTCCTCTGTAACCAGCTAAGGTAACAATGTAAACGGGATTTCTGCCCATTTGCATATGGTATGGTCCGGCTGTTACTGTCTCTGAAATTCCAGCCTGGATAATCTCAGATTCTGCAAAGTTCCATTTTTTCATTACCTCCAGGCACTCTGAAAGAGTCTCTAATGTAATGGCTGTTATCACAATCCGGATCTGCCGGTTTTTCATAAGCAGCTTCTGAATCATCGCAGTCAATTGTCCGCCGGATCCCCCAATAAATGCGTGGCTTGGTATCGGGAGATCTGAAAATGCATCTGGCGCTTCCCCTGGAATAATGAAGAATCCTTTTCTGTCCGGAATCAGCGCCTTCCGATTTTTTTCAATTAGATCCAGTCCATCCGGATTCCGCTCAATGGCAAATACCTGGCTGGCCGTGTCTTGCAATATCTTTGCAGCAGCAATTGCCACAGAACCGGTTCCCGCCCCGACATCATAGAAACACGCTCCTTCCCATAGCTTTAATTTTGCCAAAGCTATCGTACGGATTTCTTCTTTTGTCATAGGCACTTTTCCCCGAATAAAGTCCTGGTCGCGAAAAGAAAAACCGGAACTGTCAAGTCCGGACGCTGTCTTGGGCGTTGGATTTTCTATAAAACAGCAGACCAGACGGCTTAAGTCTTCCAGTTCTTTTTTCTGTTCTGTTAAAAGCTGCCGGACGCTTCCAGACAACTGGTTTTCTTCTGGATAGGACAAATCCGATCCAAAGGAAAGTAAGCAGTCGCCAAGTCCATTTTCTATCATATTTTCGCATAAAATTTCCGGAGTAATCTGTCCTCCCAAAAGGAAAAAGCACTTTCCATGTTCCCGAATCTGCCGGATATAGTCTTCCTCTCTTCCATGAAGACTGGTGATTTTCGCATCCTGCCAGTCGATTCCAAATCTTGCAGCACAATAAGAAATCGAAGAGATTCCAGGAAGAACCGTAACCTTCCAGCCGGATAATTCCAGCTTTTCTTTTACTTTTTTTGCTCCGCTGTAAAAGCCTGTATCGCCGGAAAATAAGATTACCCCTGTCTGGATTTCCTCCCTCTGCGCTTCCAGCCATCGTCCGATTTCGTCCGCTTCATAGCAGTCCAGTACCTTTTTGCCAAAGAGCAGATTTTCTACACTTTTTAACATCCGTCCGGCTCCGGCCACTACATCTGCCTCTGCTATGACTCTCTGGCTTTCCAGCGTCAGCTGTCCTTCTCCTCCCATGCCGATTCCTACCAGATAAATCTCCGGCCCGCTGTGTCTATAAAATCTGCCGTCTCTTTCTTCTCTCATACCACTGTATCACCTCGTCTGCACTCATTCCTGCTTCTTCTTTTGGCCGGTCGATTACCAGCACAGGAACTTCTGCCATTGCCGCTGCCCGTACCTTTTCTAAGTACCCGCCTTCTTTTCCGCCGTCCTTTGTAACCAGAAACCGGCAGTTATATTCTTTAATCATAGCCAGATTCAGCTCCACCGAAAACGGCCCTTGGGCTGCAATGATATGACGCCCCTTAAGTCCTAGTTTTCTGCAGGCTTCCAGCACCGGCACAACCGGAAGAACTCTTGCATAAATCCGGTTTTCAAAGTCTGACAGTTCTGCAAATACCGGCAGTTCTTTGCTTCCGGTACAAAGCAGAATGTTTCCGCTCCTGTCATCCAGCCACTTGGCTGCTTCCCTTGCTGAGGATATGTGAATCATCCAGGGTTCCAGTTCTTTCCGCTCTTGTTCTGTAAGCAGTTCTTCTGAACGCAGGCATCTGATTTTCTCTGTATTCGTCCGTTTACAGGCAAGATCAATCTGTCTGGTCGCCTCTTTTGCATAAGGATGTGTGGCGTCAATTACCAGGTCGATCTGATTTTTTATAAGGAACTCTGCCATCTCCTGTCCGTCCATCCGGCCAGTATGAACCTGAATGTTTTTTCCTGGATTCAGAATCTCTTTTCCATAGTCCGTAGCCACGCTTACCATCACATGACAGCCGGATTTTTCCAGTTCTGCAGCCAGAATCCGGCCCTCTGTCGTTCCCGCAAAAATCAGCACATTATCCATGACGGTATCCTCTTGGGGTTACCATATAATCTCCAATTTTTCTAGTAGAAGAGTTGCCGATAAATACGGTAGTAAACATATCCGTCTGGGTATCTTTTAATGTTTCAAGAGACATAATCTCCATCTCTTCCCCCTGCCGTCCAATGCTTTTTACAATTCCGCATACCGTCTCTGGAGAACGGCTCTCCAACAGGATTTCACAGGCTTTTTTCAGATAGTCTCCTCTTTTTTTACTAGACGGATTATAGATGCAGATTGCAAAATCTGCTTCTGCCGCAGCCTTTACCCTCTTTTCAATAACTTCCATCGGAGTCAGCAAATCGCTTAAACTGATAACTGCAAAATCGTGAATCAAAGGCGCTCCTAATACCGCTGCTCCGGCACAGGCTGCCGTCACTCCAGGTATGATGGAAACCTTCACTTCCGGATATTCTGGAGCCAGTTCCAGAATCAGGCCTGCCATCCCATATACGCCGGCATCTCCGCTGCATACCATAGAAACCTTACGGCCTTTTGCCGCTTCTTCCAGAGCCATCCGGCACCGTTCTACCTCCTGGCGCATAGGGGTTGTTAAAAATTCTTTGTCGCCGAAATGGTCTTTTACCAAGTCTACATATACGGTATATCCGGCAATTACATCACTGTTTTTTAACACGTTGGCAGCCTCTATGGTCATTTTTTCATAAGCTCCTGGGCCGATTCCCACCACGTATATATGTCCTGCCATATACATCCTCCTGTTCATCATTCACACTTTTATTTTAAACGTTCTCTTTGCTCTGCTCTTTGTTTCCCTTCCGGTATCCGGTAGTGAATTCCGGATGATATAAGCAGGAACGCTCATAGTTTTTCTGTGCAACTGCAGGACCTGCTACAATCAGGGCAAGCCGGTTAATTCCTGCCTTTTTTGCTTCCTCTGCCAGGGTTTCTACCGTACAGATAATGACCTTTTCATCCGGCCAGGTAGCCTTATAAACAATAGCTGCCGGCGTATTTCCTTCGTATCCTCCTGCAATCAGCTCCTGGCTTAGCTGTTCCAGCATTCCTGCGCTTAAAAAAATGGTCATGGTAGCTTTGTGAGCCGCAAAGGAACGGATACTTTCCCGCTCCGGCACGCCGGTTCTTCCTGCCATACGGGTAATAATCACACTCTGCGAAATCTCCGGAAGGGTATACTCCATCTGAAGGGCTGCTGCTGCTCCGCAAAAAGAAGAAACTCCAGGGCAGATTTCATATGGAATAGAAAGGGCATCAAAAGCATCCATCTGTTCCCTGATTGCTCCATACAAAGAAGGATCTCCTGTATGGAGACGGACTATCATCCGGCCATTTTCTTCTGCTTCCTTTACGGTTTCCACCACCTCTTCCAGCGTCATTTTGGCACTGTCATAAATCTGACAGCCCTTTTTCGCTCTCTTTAGCAGCTCTGGATTTACCAGGGAGCCTGCATAAATAATAACGTCTGCCTGTTCTAAAAGCCTGGCGCCCCGAAGGGTAATTAAGTCTTCGGCGCCTGGGCCTGCACCTACTATGTGTACCATATTTTACTCCTTATCTCTTACAATAAACAGAGAATAATATCCCGCATTTTCGTCAATCTCTTCTGCTGAGTGATAGACCTTTTCTCCATCCATACCGCAGCGCTGAACCCCTGTAGCCTCTTTATTTTCCTTCATCAAAAGCTCTTTTACGGCTGACAGTTTCTTTCCGGATTTCATCAGAACTTTAACGCCGGACAGCTTTAATCCCTCTTCAATCTGATAGGTTGCAGGCAGAATATGCAGTTCTTCCGAACCGCTGACCAACGCCTGATTCAGCCTTGCAGATACTGCGCAAAAAGAAGGAACGCCGCTGATAATTTCCGCTTGTTCTCCTGCATCCCTGACCCGTTCATAGACATACAGACAGGTTGAATATACCGTCGCGTCCCCCAGGGTCAAAAAGGCTACATCTTTTCCTTCTGCCAGTTTTTCCCGTATGGTTTCCGCCGCTTCTTCATGGCATTTTTTTAAGACTTCCTTGTCCTTTGTCATAGGCATAGGAAGACACAAAATCTCTTTTTCGGCAATCTCCGGCACTGCCAGGGATGCGATCTGATAAGCTACACAGTCTTTTAAGGACTCATTTGGAAGGGCGATAACCGGACTTTCTTTTATGATCCGGACTGCCTTCAGCGTCATTAATTCCGGATCTCCAGGGCCTACGCTGACTCCATAAAGCGTTCCCCTTCTCCGGTCGTTTTCTCTGTAAGTTTTACAATCCTTCATCTTCTTTCCGCCTGGGAACTGCATCTAAAAGCTGTCCTGCTCCCGATGTCATTCCCAATACTCCTTTCTGGTTGGTAAAAAGAACGGCCTCCGCCTGAAAACTGCCTGCTGCCCGTTTGTGCAGATACTGTTCAATCCGTTTCATAATCTGTTTCATCACTGCTTCGTCCAGTTTCTGCTGGCTTAATATATCCAGAGCCTGGTCTACGGTAACAGCAGATAAAATCTCCCCGATTGTCTTCTGGTTTCCGCCGCAGGCCCCTGCCCAGGCTGCCAGAATCTCCATACGGCCATCTGCCATAGAAGAATGCGTGTTCATAATTCCTGCCGCCAGCTTAATTAGTTTGCCTCCATGACCGATTAACAGTACGGTTTGAAACCCAAATTCTCCAGCCATATCCAGGGTCTCCCCGATATAGTTGGAACACTTTACCGCTCGATCCGGATCTATCTGAAGCGCTTCTTTTAAGAAGGTTTCCCCATAATTTCCTGGCACTAAAAGCAGGTGTTTTTCTCCCAAAGCAGCCTTTTGCTTTATAGAAAGACGGATGGTTTCAATAAGGGCTGCCTCGCTCATAGGTTCCACAATTCCGCTGGTTCCTAAAACTGAAATTCCTCCCTCAATCCCAAGCCAGGGATTAAAGGTTTTTTCCGCGATGCGTTCCCCTTCTGGAATAGAAATAGTAATTTTTAGGTTTCCAGTAAATCCCATTTCTTCGCAAATCCGCTCTGCCTCTCCAAAAATCATATCCCTCGGAACCGGATTAATGGCCGCCTTTCCTACCGGACAGGAAAGGCCTGGTTTGGTAATCCGCCCGACTCCTGCGCCTCCATCTAAATACAGCTTCGGCCAGGTTCCTTTCTGATAACAGGACTTCAGATGGTCTTCTGTCAAATTTTCCTCTTTCGACGATTCTTCTTCGCTGGCAAGATATTCTGCCCTGGCATATACCAACGTTCCATCTGTAGCGTCCGGATCGTCTCCTGCATCTTTCCTCACTGCACAGGAAGCAGATTGTCCCGTCAAACAGATGTCTTCTAACGGAAGGGTCAAGCCGATTCCTTTCGGCGTCATGAGCTGGACTTTTTTCCTCTTTTCTCCTGTCAGAAGCATAAAAACTGCCGCCTGAGCCGCTGCTGCCGCACAGGAACCTGTCGTGTAACCGCGGCGCATTTTCTTTTGATTCCGATATACATAGGCGTCTTCCATCTGAAGATTTCCTTTCTTATCCAGCGTTTCGTTCTGCCTTTTTTCCGACCATCTGCTCTTCTGATGCAGACCGGATATGCTCCAGAAACAGTTCCTGGATTCCTTTATATTCTCCCAGTCCTTTCAGTACGCAGGAAATCTCGTACCCCTCTTTTTCCAAGGCGTACTTCCAGGAATCCTCCTCATCGCTTGCCATATCATGTCTTGCATGGTCGCCTGCCACGATCATAAACGGAGCTAAAATCACCTTTTTATAGCCGCCTTCTCTTAGCCGGCGTTTCATCGTATCTAAGGATGGATAGGCTTCTACCGTTCCCAAAAACACATTTTTATAGCCCATATCTTTCATCCGGTAGTCCAGAGCCGCATAAACTGTATTGGCATAATGGGTGGTTCCATGCCCCATAAATACCAGTGCCGTATCCTCTGGAATCTCCCCCATTTCTTCCATCAGAGCCTCGATTACCTGGCAGGAATCTTCTTCGCTGGTAAGGAGGGGCGCCCCGAATAAAATCTCGTCAAACTGATTTTCAAATGCCAGTACGTCCTTTATCATCTGCTCATTTTCGATTCCATTGATCACATGGGTCGGCTGGATAAACACCTGTTTTATCCCTTGTGAAACCATCTGTTCCATGGCTTCTTTTACCGTATTGACATGATAATTGTCCCTGTTTTTTAACTTACGGATAATCATGCCGCTGGTCCAGGCCCTGACTACCTGCGCATGAGGATACGCTTCCTGAATCCGGTTTTCTATGGCGTCTATGGTCTTTTTACGGGTATCCGGATAACTGGTTCCAAAACTGACAACCAGAATTCCTGTTTCTTTTTTTGGCATTCTATTTTCCCTTTCTATTCTGTAATGGGAGCGTTTTTCAATTCACAGGAAACACTTTTCCTATGAATAAAAAATACCGGCATCCTCTGCCGGTACGAAAAATAGTCCCTGGATCTCTCCGGAGACATTCCGATACCTGGCCATCGCTCGTAACCCTGGTATTATACAAAAAAAGAGGCAGGTCTTCTGGCTTAAAGCAACTTTGATTTGCTTTTCACAGCGGCGTGACCGTCAGGGATTTCCACCCTGTTCCCTATTCTCCTGCCCTTAAAGCAGGCACCTCTTTCTTATCCGGCTGTTATCATCCGGATTCGGTATGGTTTCCATTTTAGCTGGTTATGGCCAGGTTGTCAAATTTTATTTTAAGACTTCTATTATTTCCGGAATTTGATTCCATCCTACTATTTCATCTGTAAGCTTCCCCCTAAGTGGAACTGGAAATTCGAATCCCCTTCCCGCCAAAAACATTTGCATTTTGTCGTATCCTACTTGTATAATTAACGGCTGTTTCAAATCTGATTGTTTTTCTATAACTTTTTTAAATCGTCTAAAAAATTCTTTTTCATTTTCTATATCCCTATCATCATTCATATAAAGATAATATTCTCTACTTAATTTATTATCTGTAATCGGAACTTCTATAAGCCCCTGCTTTTCATAAAACATTGGAGCAATCCCATTTTTCAGTAACTGCTTTGAAATAAAAAGCATATTTTTTATTCCTTCTTCCTCTTTGGAAAAATATATTCCATTTAGGAATCCTATTTTTTTCTCTTCTTTTTTATCATAGCAGACTGTTAATTCTCCTCCTTCTATATTTCTTCCGCCTCTGACTCCCTTTACCCAAACTCCGCAAGCAACTCCTCCTTTTTCTCTAACTGGAAGAATTCCTTCTTTTCGCAATTGAACAGCCTTTATATCCCCTCTATCCATTATCACTATATTATTCATTAAAGGCTTTAAAATCAATTGCAAATTTACTTTTTGAAAATTTTTTTCATACTTTTTGTCAATATAACGAATTCCCAAAAAATAAAACAGTGTCACTGCGTTAATTTCAATAATTGCAGCTTTTCTATTATAAAACAGTAAAACTGCCCCGCAAAGATACAGCGCAACCACTCCTATATATCCACTTTTTAACCAATTTTTTTGTTTTGATAATTTAGAAATCATATTTTCTTCCATCCGCTTATTCTCCCAAATGTCTCTATCATAAAAGGCAGGACTTCCCTGCCTTTTATTTGAATTTTATATAAAATTGCTTTTCAAGAAATAAAGGGAATTTTTAGCCTGTTCTTTAAAATTATCTGAACCAGCTTCAATACTTATTCTTCCATCATATCCACATATTTTCAGGCATTTCATAAACTCATTATAATCCCATTCCTCCATTTTTTGAGGGTATGTTCTTCCAAAATTCAGCCCTTCCTGCGTTCTCATATTTGGATTTGAAAAATGAACATGATGTAAATACTCTTTTCCATACTTTACAAGAATTTCCGGAGACTCTTTTTCCCAAACCATATGATAGTAGTCAATCAAAACCTTAATATTCTTATGAGATACCTGTTTCGCTAAGGCGACCCCTTCCTCAAAAGAATTAATCAAATTACATTCTGGTGTTCGAATTGGCTCTATCACAATTGTAATTCCATTTTTTTCTGCAATTGGCGCCATCAATCGAGTCTCCTCCAAAACCTGCTGATATGCTGTTTTCTTTGAAAACCCCTCTGGTACATTTTTCGCTGTTCCACTTCCGAATACCACTGTATCTGCTCCAAGTTCCGCCGCTTTTTTGAGAGCTTTTTCCAAATATTGATGTATGTGTGTCATATTCACATCTGGTCCTGTAAGACGGATTTTAGCTGGAAATAAATTATTACATACCTGGCAGGAAATTCCTGATTGCTGTACCCTGTTTTTCAGTAATTCAAATTCGTCGTCTTTTAGTTCTGTCATTTCTGCCAATGGCAGTTCGATATAGTCATATCCCAATTGACTAATCGTCTCAATAATTTCAATTCCGGTTTTATCCGGTCCTGAAGCCACTAAATTTCCACAGCATCCGAACTTCATAAAATCACCTCTTACTTTTAGAAAATTGCATTTACAATACACAACAGTCCAAAACCGCACCAAGACCAGATAAACTGCATTGCCTCATATCCAAAAATTTGAACATCCAGTTTTTCCAATTTAAATGTCCGCGTAAGTACCCAGAAAAAGCTGTCATTATGCAAAGAGAATACCTGGGAACCTATACATGCTGCATATGCGCACATCATCATATTTGCATCTGGTATCTGCATTAAAATCGGAGCGCAAATTGTAGCAGTTGTTGTCATTGCCACTGTACCGCTTCCAAGTACCAATTTCAAAATAGCGGCCATCAAAAATGGCAGCAATAGCAGCGGCATATTCATATTTGTTAAACTCTGTGCAATCACATCTCCAATCCCACTAGATTTAATAATATTTCCAAAAGCGCCTCCTGCTCCTGTAATCAAAATCACTGTACCGCAACTGGCGATTCCCCGCTCCAATGTATCCTGAACTTCTTTTCTGCTTTTATGTCCTGCTAATCCATACATCGCAACCAAAAGTGCTACAGAAATTGCAATAACGGGACTTCCCAAAAAAGCTATTACTTCCGTTACCGGATTTGATTCTCCTGTATATACCATACTGGTAACAGTACTTAATAAAATTAAAACTACTGGAACAATAATTGGAGCAAATGCCATAAATGGCGATGGATATGTTTCATTTGGGTCCAGTTCTGGTATCGTAGGTTTTGACGAAAGAACTGCATACTCTTTCGCCTGTTCTGCTGAAACATCTACGATTTCTCCATTTTCGTCTACTACTTTATACCATTTTTGTCCAACAATTCGACCTGTAATAAAGATAATGATAATTAACGGAATGCCCATAGCAATTCCAAATAAGATAAATGCTCCCAAATCAATTGTATCTCCAAACTGTGCCACAACTGCAAGGGGACCTGGTGTCGGAGGTACTGATGCATGTGTAATGTTTAATGCACAAGCCATAATAAGAGCCAATCCCGTTAAAGATTTTTTCTTAGCTTGAGAAATAGATTTTACTAATGGGGATAAAATAATCAACGCTGAATCAGCAAAAATGGGAATAGATACCAAAAATCCCGTAATTGCCAAAGCAATTTCTTCATTTTTTCCTTTTAACATTTTAATAAATGTATGTGCCATAACTTTTGCAGCATTAGACTCTTCCATAATCTGTCCCATCATGCATCCAAATGCAATAACTAAACCGATCGATGCCAATGTATTGCCAAAACCAGAAGTAATCAAACCTGGTATTGAGGCTAATTCAACTCCTCCTGTAATTCCTACTATTGAAGCTGCAATAACTAAGGCAAGCGCAGGATGGATTTTTGTTTTCATAATCATGATTACTAAAACTACCATACCTACTGCTAATGCAATTAATAAGCGTGTAACATCCATTTCACATGCCTCCTTTTATTCTTTCTTCATACTCAAACATTGATTCTTTTCTAATGCTTCTTTTGTCGTTTTATACGCATTTGAAATGACCCACTCTGGTGTTTTCTTCCAATACTCTGGACAAAATGTCTCAACCGATACCATTCCATTATATCCTGTTTTTTTCAGTTGCTGTAAAAATGCATCTGTATCCACAACTCCCTGTCCACAAAAACATCTTTTATCCTGCCCCATTTCATTTTCCGGAACATTCCTTCCACTCATCAAGTGAACTGCAAATATTTTTTCCGGCTGAAGCCTTCCGATATCCGCAAAATCATTGCAGCAATGATTGAGGTAAATATTATATGAGTCTAATACAAATCCTACATTTTCCCGATCGACTTCCCGTACAATAGTATCTGCCTCTCGAATCGTTTGAACACTGCTCCTGTCAAATCCTACTAACTCGAAACATAGTTTCATCTCATATAGTTCTGCCATGCGAGAAAGTTCTTTTAAAATCCGCACACATTCTTTAGCCGTTTTCTTCTTATCTCCTTTAAAAGGTCCACCTGTCGGATTGCGTTGTAAAGGCGGTACTATAATAATATATCGGCTTCCTATTGCCACTCCCGCCTCGCATGCAAGACTAAAATCATCCAAAATTTCCTTCCTTTTTTCTTCCTGATCCTGCTCACTTAAAAATTCCGGATATAAGTAAACTGCATTTATCGCGTGTGCTTTTAAATAGTTTGATTCAAAAAAATGGGATAGTTCCTGCAAAGAATGAGCTTTTAAATATTCCCGTAACATATCCAAACGAATTTCAATAAAATCAAAACCAGCTTTTTCACATAGTTTTAAATCCTGTTCCAAGCTAGAACACTCTTTTGCACAAGCTTCATTGTAAGACAAATACATGCCCCCACCTCCCATCCATCATTTTTTACTTATTTGAAACCGGAAACTTGATTGGACGATTTTCTTTTGTGCTTTGATAGATAGCTGTAAATAGCTCCACCGTTTTTCTTCCATCTTTTCCTGTTACCATAGGAGATTTTCCTTCATATATTGCTTCCAAAAAATCTTCTATCTGCATTTGATGATAATAATGCATGGAATCAATGCTATTAAAAAATCTACAGTCTTCTTCTTTCCAACTATCCAGCAGTCTTTCTTCATTGCGTATAGTCCACAAATCATTATACGGCGGTTCTGTAATATCAGACATTCCTGCAATAAACATGGCCCCTCCATCTGTTTGAACCCCAATACCAGCTCCATTATCCCCGAAAATATGTACTTTTCCATATAATGCCGGATTTTGACTGTTGCTCACTATAATATTTCCAATCCCCCCATTTTTAAATTTCACTACTGCCACTGCAGTATCTTCAACTTCAATATATGGATGATTAAGGTTTTTCCAAATTCCATAAACTTCATCCACCTCTCCCATATACCACATTAACAAATCTAGTTGATGAGGTGCCTGATTAACTAGAACTCCCCCTCCTTCTCCTTCCCATGTTCCTCTCCAGGGATCACTGTCATAATAAGTCCGATCTCTCCACCCCAGCATAGTCACTGTTCCCAAAACAGGCCTTCCAATTTTTCCATTTGCAATGGCCTCATACATTCGCAAACAGGGTCGGTAAAATCTTCTTTGAACCATAGTTCCAATCTGAATATGATATTTTTCTCCAGCTTCCAAAATCGCATCACAGTCTTCCAGGCTGGATGCCAGTGGTTTTTCTACTAAAACGTTACATCCGCATTCTGCTGCTGTTACTGCCGGATTTCTATGAAGCGGATGCGGAGTACAAATACTTACGACTTCTAACCCTTCATTTCGAATCATTGTTTCCACATCTGTATAAGCACGAACTCCATATTTTACAGCAAATGCTCTTGCCCTCTCCCAATTTGCATCACAAACTGCAGTAAACTTGCTTCTTTTTAGATTTGAAAAAGCTATCGCATGAAAATCTCCTACTTTTCCACATCCTACAATTCCTGTCTTTAACTGTTCCATCTTCTCTCCTCTCTCTAATTTTGTAATACTTTTATCATATTATCAAAAAGCTTATTTATTATACATCTGATGTTATGATGTCCTGATGTTTTAGTTTTAGCACAATATCTTCTATGTGTCAATCTATTTTTTGCATTTTGTATATTTTTTATACGATAATCCCTATTTTTTAGTTACTTTTTCGCATAAATCATCTGACCTTTTATTATATTTGTAACCATTCAACCACATCTTCTTGTGTGCCATAGATGGGCAAGAAGCATCTGGCATCTGACCTTTGAAGATTCAGACAGGAAAACTCTTATGAAAACCAGTTTTCAACGTTTTTTCCTGCCTAAACCTTCGTATTACTGAACTGCTACTTATACTTCTTACCAGAAAGCAGTTGCATAACATCTAAAATTTGCTATACTTAGTTAAACAGCATATCTTGTTTTTGCTGTAAAAAATAAACAGGATGTGAATATTTTGCAGGAAACATTTACCATTGATCCGCGTTCTCTTCCAGAACAAGTTGCGGATAAAATCGAAGAGCTTATTATTAATCAGACTTTTAAAGTTGGAGAAAAAATTCCTACAGAACCAGAACTCGCTTCTACATTAAATATTGGACGCAGCACAGTACGTGAAGCCATTAAAATTTTAGCTGCCAGAAATATCCTAGAAGTTCGCAGAGGATTTGGTACTTTTGTATGCCAAAATATTGGAATCTCCGATGACCCTTTAGGATTTCGTTTTGAAAGTAATCAAAAAAAATTAGCTTTGGACCTTTGTGAAATCCGTCGGATGATAGAGCCAAATCTTGCTTATTTAGCTGCAATCCATGCTACCTACCAAGATATTGAAGAACTCCAAACTTTATGTAATGAAGTTTCAGAGTTAATCAAAAAAAAGCAAAATTATGGGCATAAGGACACAGAGTTTCACACAAAAATTTCTCAATGCACTAATAATTTAGTTGTTCCGAGATTGGTTCCCATTATCAACACTGCTATTGATACTTATATTGGAATTACTAATTCTTCTCTGGCTGGTCAGGCCATTATGGAGCACCAACAAATTGTTGATGCAATTTGCTGTCATGATCCTGAGAGCGCTAAAGATGCTATGGAAAATCACTTGGCCGCCAATAAAAAAACTCTTGAAGCATTGCAAGAAATAAAGAACTTTTGACTTCCGGATTCTTTTGGTTCTGTTTTCTTATCTAAAAAAGAGACAATATGGCTGTTGTACCGTCCCCAACTCTTGACAAAGAACCAAAATTTATTATGGCGTTGTTTACTATAGGTATGAGGGATTAAAATCTGAAATAGAACGTTTTATAAAATACTATAATGAGAAGCGAATAAAAGAAAAGTTAAGATGGAGGAGTCCAATTCAATATAGGCTCCATTTTCTGGCTACATAAAGAAAAACGAGACGACTTCGGTCGTCTCGTAAAAGTCCAACTTTGAGAGGGCACTCCATGTCTCTTTCATAGTTTTCTTATTTAACCTATTTATATGTGCTATTGCAACCGAACAAACAAAAAAAATGCTATGCCTCATACTCAAACTTCATTCCCCAGGATTTTCGGATATCATCCATCAGCTGAAGAACCGTCAGGCTGTCTTCTGGTGTGAATTTGTCACTGGCGCTTCTTCCTTCTGCCACGCATCTGGAGGTTTCTTTTATCTGGTACTCAAATCCGTTGATTGTAAATGGAACTTTTACCATATATTCCTGGCCGTCATAAAGACGGACGCAAAAACTTTCTGCGTGCTGGTAATCCTGGAAGGAAATTGTTCCTTTTTCCCCGAAAATCACTGCCTGTCTGTCCATTACCATTCCAATGGACTGGGCGCAGTAAGCCGTACATCCGCCTGGATAAGATAACTGGATGGTTGAAAAATCATCAGTTCCATATCCGTTTATATGTACCTGGCTCTGAAAGGATTCCGGCGCTGCTTTCGTTATCATATGAAGGAAACCCAGATTATAAATTCCAATATCTAACAACGCTCCGCCGCCCAGACTGGAATCAAACTTCCGGTCTTTTCTGGCTCCCTTTGCAATAAATCCGTACTCGCAGCGGATATGGCGAATTTGTCCGATAACGTCTTCTTTCAGAATCTTCTGAAGATGGCTGTACACTGGAAGAAATCGGATCCAGAATGCTTCCATAATGAAAAGCCCCTTTTCCTCTGCCAGGCGGTAAAGTTCTCTGGCGTCATCGGCATTGGTAGTAAACGGTTTTTCACAAAGTATATGTTTTCCGGCATTCAGACACATGATACAGTTTTCATAATGAAAATTATTAGGCGTTGCCACATAAACGGCTTCTACATCTAGATCTGCCGCCAGTTCTTCATAAGAGCCGTAGTGTCTTAAAATCCCATATTCTTCTGCAAATTGTCTCGCAGATTCTTCTCTTCTGGAGCCGACTGCGACCAAAATTTCTCCTGAATCTCTCATTCGCTGAACGGTGGATGCAAACTTTTTTGCAATTGTCCCCGTTGCCAAAATTCCCCATTTCATTATTCAGTACCCCTAACTATTATTTTTATACAACCATTTAATTATACAATTTTTACCTTATATGCCTCATTTTTTATTTCTTTAAAAGTTCCATCTGCTGTCATGTTCCAAAACTTTACCAAATCAAATCTATGCTCAATCAGTTTCTTATCAAGGCGGCTGTCTTTTATCATATCATGTTTATAATTCTTATTCGACTTACTGCCTGTCAGCTCTTTGATTTGCCGGATGTCACAGCTTCTGATTAGCTCGTCCTCTAAATTTTTTACCTGAGTAATACAAATTACCTCTTTAATGTTCTGTTCTTTTCTCAAAAATTGTATATTTTCTCTTAAAATATCTATATTTCCTGTATCTGTATCAAAGACCAGAACTACGCTAGTTCCCATTTTCAAAGACATCAGACGCGCCTTATTCAATTTCTTGTCAACTACGTTAAATTTCTGTACCTTTCCAGGAATAATGCACCGCAAATCTGTTTTTAGCACCTGAATCAGCTTTTCTTCATCTTCACCTTCCACAAAATAGTGGTAAATAGTATTTCTTCCCATCTATTCTCCTCATCTGTAAGACTATTTTTAAAGTTCTGCTATTTTATAAACGTAATCTACACTTGGCGCCGCAGAAAACAAATCATTATCTACTGCATTTTTCAAGGAATCTGTACTATGCTTTAAATATTGTGAAACATCTATACATTTAATGGGCCTTATATCATCTAAACTATCCTTTTTTAAAAATGTAAAAGAATGTTTTGGCAGCGGCAAATCCAGAATATCTGTATTGTGAGTAGTAAAAAACAACTGATCATCGCTCTTTAAGCTTTGAATCATTACTGCTAAAAATGCTTTTTCAATATCACTGTGGATATAGGAAAACTTTTCATCACAATAATAAAATCCATAGTCCCCATTTAAAATACAAGCCAGAAAACCTGCAATTTCAATACCTGCTTTTGTACCGCTGGATAAAATATTGGTATCCACAATTTTCCCATTTTGTATAATAACAGAGCACCCTTCCATACGAATTACATATGAATTTTCTACGTTATCAATCCGTTCTACTTTTTTGATTGAAGAGTCCAGCGCCTTTAATGTATATTCCAAAATTCTCAAATAAGATTTATCCGATTCCAAATTATGAACACTATAACTAATCTCGGAATTGGATGGATATTCAAAAAGCCAGGACAGACCCTCAATCTTGTCCAGTTCTTCTATATAACTGTCGCTCTGCTCCGAAATCATTTTATCAAGACGTTTACTGCAGCTTTCATAGCTGTCTGCCTTTGTAATATGAACTTTTTTAATGGTTACAGCAATATCGGAATTTTGATATTTTTCTCCGGACTTTGGCCGGATTTTGACATGCAAACGATATAGTGAATCTTCATCTACGATAAAATCCATAGCAAAAAAAGCCTGCTTCTTTTCATCCGAAATTTCTTTCGTTAATGTCTGAAACTGTTTCTTGTCCATAAAATTAAATGCAGCCATCAGCATCCGACCAAAAGAAGTTTTTCCTGTAGCATTGGCTCCCATCAAAATATTTACCTTTTTATAACGGAAGTTAGGATGCCCCTCCAGGTATTCATTTTCAATATAGGAATTAGACTTTTTTTGCGGATATGCCATATTTATATGAAAATTTTTAAAGGCAAAAAAATTATCTATTACAACATCCATTACAATCATTTTCTGTTCCTCCGAACTGGTAGTTCCCCATGCCATAATCTGCTCCACCTGTCTTTACCATAATTTCTGCTTATTTCACTCTGTATCCATATTATGATAAAAACACTGGCAAAAATACCCTTGCTTTTGTCTTAAATTATACTTCGTCCTTTGCTTTCGGATATTCATTGCACAGCAGCCGATAAGGCGCTTCGTCTTCTTCAATAGCCGGAAATCTTCCAACCGGCTCATAAAAACGGTTATCTGTATTATCGTCATTGCACTGGCTGACCTCTCCCAACAATACCGGCCCGCTGCCTTCTTCTACTTCAAAATCATGGTACAGATACGGGTAGATGGTAATACTCTCGCCTGGTGTCAGCCGGACCTGGGTTCCTGCCGGAACCACCATTTCTCGTCCGTCAATATGGACATGAACGTCATTTACTTTGTCCAAATCTTCCTCTTTTGTAGAATTATACACGCAAATCAGCACGTTGCCTCCCCCTCGGTTGATAATGTCTTCCATTTTAAACCAGTGAAAATGCATGGGGGAATACTGGCCTTCTTTGATATAAAGAAGTTTTTCCGCATATGGTTTCGGATATTTGTCCTTTTTCTGTAAATTGCCGTTGCGGATGGTAATCAGAGAAAATCCCACCTGGTCAAATCTGCCCAGTCCATAATCCGTAATGTCCCAGCCCAGCATATTTTCTCTGATTTCGTCATATTCATGGCCTTTTTCCTGCCATTCTTCCGGCGTAAAATCACAGAACGGCGGAACTGCAAACCGGTACTCCTTTACCATTGCTTCCATTTCTTTTAATGCACGATTAATCTCACTGCGCTTCATCGTATCCTCCTATTTAATCCCCAAAATAATACAATGCTTTTACATATCCTTTTTCATCAAAGACCGGCCTGTTTCCGCCATACACTTCCTCATACTCAAACAGGGTCTCTGGTTTCTGAAAATCCACAATTTTTGCCGGCGGTCTCTCTTCTTTGGAACTGAAAAAATGATAGCCCCATTCTTCTTCTGCTCCTTTTAACACATAAATGCTGCCTTCATACACCTTTTTAAAGCGGGTGTCGTCGCTGTCTCCCCACAGCCGGTAACATCCGGAATAAGGCTCATAGTCCAGATAACAATAATCCGTCCAGTCTTCTGATTGATACTGCAGGGCAACGTCTCCATATTCTCCATCGGAAGCGCTGACAACCGCCGTTTCACCTGTCAATTCATTAACGCAGATTTCCACCTCTTCAAATTCCTTCATAACCGTTTCATACTCCTGTGGAGTCAGCATAAGAGGAAGAGAAATGGTTCCAGGCGCTTCATAATAAAGTCCCTTGTCTTTGGTATTTTCAAAATCATTCAGCGATATGCCAATTTCCATATGTTCCGGAAGCAGTTCTTTATATGGAGCTGGGGAAAGCTGCTCATATTCCTTATGAACGCGCTCCCACTGTTTTCTGTCAAATTCTTTTTCTGCCTTTTTGATAAACTCCATGTTTCTCTTATCCAGTTCCGTAAAGTTTGCCTCTGCCTTCTGATCTGCGTTTTCTGCTTTTTCATACCAGGGCTGCTGTTCAAAATACTGCTGCAGTTCCTGATTTTTAAATTCCCGTCCATAAACCGCAAAATACTGATTGCGCAAAAGCCTTAATTTTTCCGCATCCAGTTCCAGCAGATCTGTCTCATTCAGCGGCCGCTCGTAAACGTCCGGCAGAAACAAAGTTTCCATGGGAAAGTAAACTCCAGCAGCTTCTGAGTCTCCAAACAGTTCCATCCTTCCATCCTCATAAAATTGAAACTGGTAAGACACATTCGCAGGTTCTTCCCAATCCTCTAAATTATCTTGGCTGGTCTGAAGTTTTGTTCCAGGAAGGTAAAAAAAGAACTGCAGCTGATGAAGGAGGGAATACCCCCGTCCAGGCGGTTCCGCTTTCATAAAATCCAGGGTAAGCTGGTTGCGGTTTTTGCGTCCCCCAGGAGAAACTTCCAGCCTGTAGGACATATCTCCGCCTTTAAAATAAGTGCCGCAGATAGACTCGGCTTCCTCCATCAAAACCGTATTGTAATCCGTTGTTTCTGCACTGGAATCTCCGGCTCCGGACGGCACGGCTGTCTCAGGCGGCTCTGTGGCAGACGGGGCGTCTGTACTGGACGGTACTGTACTTGGATGCGAAGTGGTACCAGGCGATACTGTGTCTGTCAGCGTGGTGGTACTGGAAGAATCTGTACCAGACGGCGCAACACAGGAAACAGCCGTTAAAATCGCTGCCGCCGTCAGACCTGCCAGGCATATCCTTTTGGTAATTTGCTTTCGTTTTTTCATACTGCCTCCTGTTCTTACTGATACAAGCAGCGAAACACCTGTAAAGCGTGTTTTCCTTAATCTGCCAGAATCTCATATCCGTCTTCTGTTACGGCTACGGTCACTTCCCACTGGGCGGACATCTTTCCATCGGCTGTAGTAATCTCCCAGCCGTTCTTTTTATCAATCCGGAATTTACAGGTTCCGGCATTGATCATAGGCTCAATGGTAAACACCATTCCTGGCGGCATATGGATTCCGGTATCCGGCATCGTTACATAGCTGACAAACGGATCTTCGTGGAATTTCAGTCCGATTCCATGTCCTCCGATTTCCCGCACAACGCTGTAGCCGTTGGCTTTTGCATAGTCATGAATTGCAGCTCCCATACTCCCCATAGAACGGAACGGGCCTACCATTTTCAGTCCTTCTTCTACACATTCTTTGGCTACCTGAACCAGACGCCTGTTTTCCTCACTGACCTCGCCAATTAAAAACATTCTTGAGGAATCGGAAAAATACCCCTTATAAATCGTTGATACGTCTACGTTAATAATATCTCCTGATTTCAAAATCACGTCTCTGGACGGGATTCCATGGCAAATCTGATTATTGACAGACGTACATACGCTTTTCGGAAATCCCTCATAGTGAAGAGGCGCCGGAGTTCCTCGTAATTCTATGGTTGTCTTATATACAATCTCATCAATTTCCTCTGTCGACATTCCTACGCCAATTTTCTCTGCAACTGCGTCTAAAACTGCCTTATTTACTTTTCCGCTTTCCCGTATTCCGGCCAGTTCTTCCCTGGTTTTTACCAGCCGGTCCTCTCTTACTTTTCTTCGTCTCATTTTCCTGCCTTCCTTCTTTCTTTTCAAACTTCTGATATTGTCAATTCTTTCACAGTTTTTTACCGGCTGTGCTTTCAAAGAACACTCCTCCTAATCTGCATAAATCGGAGGCCTGGCATTCCTTTTGTTGGGGTTGAAACTCTGCCTCTATCAGCTCCAGCATATCGTTCCATTGAAACCATTCTCCATGGCAGCACTGGTTTCGTTTTTTTACGCAAACATTCAGCTTTTCCCGAAATGCCTTCCACCAGTCTGCATGAAATTGCGGTTCTCCTTTGCTCTGCATACAATCCGCAATCTCCGAACCATATTTCTTTAAAAGATAGGATATGGTTCCCAGCATCAGGTGTTTCTTTTCTGCATCTTTTAACAGAATCGCTTTTCCTGATGTGCGCAGCAAATGCTCTGGAAACTGCTTTTTTAATCCTTCGTAAAAATTGGACTGAAGCTGAAGTTCTAATGCCTTGCAGAACAAAATTCCGCAGCAGGAAGCATCCAAATCCATATTCCATTCAAACAGCGGCCTGAGCAGATAATATAGCTTCATTCCAAATATAAGATTCCTCTTTATTTCCAGCGGAAGCGATTCCAGGTCTTTTGGACTTTTCAGCCCAAATTCCAACAGCTGTTCTTCCCGAAACGAATCATTTAAAAAATCTTCTCTTGCCAGATTATTTAAAAATCCTTCCGTATCTACCTGATATTCTTCTGTCCCTGCTTCTTCTGCCTGCTCCTTTATCGGAAAAGAATGAACAGACGGGATTTGCCGGACTGCTTCTTTTATTGCCTTCAGCCGTTTTTCCTCCAAACGGCCTTCTTTCTGCCAGACATCCTCTTCCCTGCCGGTCTTCTGTAGCGCGGCAATCTCTTTCAACGCATAGGTGTCCATGACCGCCTTCATTTCGCATACGAACCGGTTCGGTTCCCATGCCTTGCTGTCACCAATCACATATAACCGGTATTTGGCTCTTGTAACCGCCACGTTGACAATATTGCTGTTTACCCAGCGGACTGCTCCGGCAGCCTCTTTCCCTGCGTCACAGCCCAAAAGAAAAATTACTTCATTTGCTTCTTTTCCCTGAAATGTGTGGACAGTTCCAATCTTTTCTTTTATCCAATCGTCTCTTTTTGCTGTTTTGTTCAGGTGAGAATCCAGATTCTGGGTACTGTATTCCTTTATGTAATTCCGGATTCCGTACACGACGGATTTAAATGGGCTGATAATATACAGATTGGGAAATTCACTTTTTTCAAATGCCTTCTCTAGAATCCGGCAGACAGCTTCTCCCTGTTTTCTGACAAAATGATCCTTTCTTCCGTTTTCAGTTCCTGTGATATGAATCCACTGGGACTTATCAAAAACAAAGGACTTTTGTTTTTCTTCTCCTGGGAGCCGCGTCTGCTGTTTCATAATTCCGCTGTAAGAAATCCGGTTGGAAATGTCATACATGGGAGAAATGCACCTGCGGTGTACCAGAAGGGGACAGCCTACCCACTCCGGCTGGTCGGTTCCGTTTTCCAGATAAGTTCCCAATGGATTTAAAATATCAGCGCACCTCTGGACCGAAAGGGATTTATCCTGATAACTGCGGTAAAGCTCTTCTTTAAAGGATTTCTTTAATAGTGCCAGATCATCTGTTACCACTGGTTCTACCTGTTTGGGATCTCCTACGATTATGGCTTTCCGTGAACGGTACAGTGCGCCGACTGCCATCTGAGGCTGGGCCTGGCCTGCTTCGTCTACTACCAGTGTTCCGATTGTCCCCTGCATTTTTATATCTTGAAATAAGGTTCCAACCGATGCAAATGTAGAAGATATGACAGGAACAAGAAGAAACAGCGTCTGGTATAATGCCCCTGCCATTTGCTCTCTGTCCTCTTTGTGGAAATGGATCTGATCGTTTTCCTCCCCCATTTCCAGTCCCCAATACTGGCTTAATGTAATAAAATTGTCCCTGCAGCACCTGGAATTTAAAATAAATTCTTTTGTCAGCTGCAGCGCCGCGTACAGCAATTTTTCTCTTTCCCTGTTATAATAGTCCGTTGTCCAGGGATTTGTAGTCTGGGCCTTTGCGGACTGTTCTGCATCTGAAGAGCGCAGTGCCGAAATAAAGGCTTTATCCAGCAAATGTCCCCGTTCTGCCGGTTCCTTTTCCTGGAAGTGTTCTGCCAGCTCCATCCATTCTTTTTGCGCTGTTTCTGCTTCTTCTGCCGCAGATTGGATCTGCTTTTTTGCTTCTTCTATGCCGGTAACTACCTGCCCATCCTCTAATCTTATTTCTTCTAAGCGGACGTCCAGCGTTTTTTCTTCTGCTTTTATGGATTCTTCCTGGATTTCTATGCTGCGGATTTCTTCTTCCAAATCCTGTATCTTCTGCTTGGCCTGCTCTATTTCTGTCTGCAGGTCTGCCTCCTGGCTCTGGTAAGATTCTGCCAGCTTTTTTGCTGCCTGATATTTTTCTTTAAAAAGAATCCTGGAAAAAATTCCCACAGAATTCATTACTTCACAGATTTGTTTCTGTACCTGAATCAGCTTCTGGTTTTTCTCTTTCCAGACCGTTTCTCCTTCATCACGCTCTGCCTGAAACGGCTTTTTCTTCTGTTCTTCTTCCTGATACCGTTCTTGCAGCTCCTGCAGCTTTTTCTCAATCTCTTCTATTTCTTTAAGCAGGAAGTTTCGGGTTTCCTTCTGTGCTTCTATCTGCTTTGTATAATGCGCCTTTGTTTCCTGGCTGCGTCTTTCGGCCTTTTTGGCTGATAGCGCCGCGTCTCCTAATGAAGATAATTCATCCTGTAATTTCGCAACTTTTTCCAGTTGTTCCTCAAACGCTTTTCTTGCGGCTTCATACCGTTCCCGCCGCGCCTCCTTAAACTGGCCGTTAGGATAAAAATCCCAGTGCAGCGGTTCTAACACGTATTTATAAAACGGCACCAGGTTGGACTTTTTTCCCAGAGGGGCTGCCGCAAGTCCCCAGGCGTCCGGCCGCTGCATCAGCTTTTTTGCATATCCGGTAAAATAAATTTCTTTATAATCCCCTTCTAACTCTGTTTTTCTGCAATAAAGGTGTTCGCTCTTATCAGACTGCTCCGCTGAAAACAACTGCTCGATTTCCCGAAGCTGTTCTTTTACTCTCTCATCATCCCCGCCTGTCGGCTTTAAGCTGTCTAAAATGCCAGATTCCAGAGGGAGTTCCTTTGTGATATTTTCTACCGCCGCATTATTGCTGGAAACAACCAGAATGCTGTAATCATTGATCTTATCATCTTTTAGAGAATACCAGCCAGGAATATATCTGGAATATTTTCCGTTTTCTTTGTCCCCATGTAAAAATTTATGCTTTTCAAAAGCCGTATCCGGATCGTCATAAGCTGCAAGACGCTTTGCCTTTTCTACAATGTGATTGGCTATAATCTCTTTTAAAAGCGTCGTTTTGCCTGTTCCAGGAGGTCCGTTGACCGAAAATGCCTCTCTTTCTTCATCCGCCGCAGCATTAATTGCCACCTGCTGCATCAAAGCAGGCATATACCTGGAAGGCCATTTCCCCATTGGGGCACGTTTCATATTCAATTTCTTCAAAAGCAGCACTTCCAGTTCTTCTTCACTGATGCGGAGAAAATCACAGCGCTTTTCCCGAAATTCTGTTTCATGTCCAGGACCGTTGATGTAATCAAGCAGGTATTGAAGCATTCCGTTCCTGCGGTTCTTAGTTTTTTCATCAACCGTTTCCAGATAAACCGCTTCTGACTCCATCCATTTTTTTACCATCTGCAAATCATTGGAAAAATAAGAACGGCTCAGACCAGAATAATTGTTTTCCCCGTATGCTTTTTTTGCTGCCTCATCCTTAAAAAAGCAAACTGAAATTCCGCAGCTGTATTCTCCTTCCAGCGTGCCAAGGTACTCGTTCTCCAGTCTGGCATAAAGCGCTTCTATTGCTTCTGACTCCACTTCTTCCGTTTCCGCTTTTCCGCTCTCAAACTCGTTTTCGAGAAAGTCCCGAAATCCTTTGTCTATTTCATAAATCGTATTCTGATACTCTTCTAAAGACAATCCATCGGAAAGACGGCCTCTTTCCTTATCCTTTAACTGGCTGATCGCCCAGACAATAGAAGAAAGAGAAAAGGAATAGGGAAGATAACGGCCATTTTCATCTATCTGAAAACTGGCCGCCACAATCTCATCATAACTTTTTTCCGGCATTTCTTCCATGTCAGCGCCGATATACCTTGCAATCTGGGCAATACAGGATTCTCTCTTTATTTTCCCAAGGTAAACCGTAATCGTTCCCCAGGTTTGCATCTGACATCTTTCACACTCGTCCTGAATGGTCTGGCAAAGAGACTGTCCTTTCTCCAGATCCAAAAAAGCTTCTATCTGTTTCCCTGCCAGCTTTTTCTTATACTCTCTCAGTTTTCTCCTGGTATCTGCCGCATTCGTACACATCTCATAAGAATTCTGGCTGAGAAATTCCATTGTAAACCAATAGTCTAAAATTTGAATCGCATCCTGTACCTTTTCTGAGATCATACGTAAAGTCTCCTTGCTTCTTCCTCTTATCCCTGACAGATAGAATTTCAGCTTAGGCATGAGACTTACTTTCTAAGAAGCAATCTGCCTAAGCTGATCGGGTCTAATTCATTTTCTAAATGAACCGTTTTTCTTTGAGCAGCTAATAGCAAACTCGATTTTCTGCATATCCAAAATCCATATAATGCTCGTAATAAGCTGTCCAATCATCTCCAAATATCTGGGCCAGGTCTTCATTGCTTTCTTTATATACCGTTACATTAAATGTCTCACAGGCCACTCGCCCTTCTTTCATTCCGGCTGTCAAAAAGTGTTCCAGCAAACGTTCCGCATCGTTTCCGAAGGTTTCGTATAAATCTTCATTATGTTCTACATAATAAGCTGCATCAAATACTCTGTCTATGTGTTCGGGAATTGCTGCTTTTTCTGGTTCTTGTACTGGTGCGTTTTCTGCAGAATTGCCGGAATAACGGCTGTCATACGGACAAACCCCATTTTCGTGCAAATGTGCAGGATGACCGCCGCAATGGTAATGATAACTTCCAAGCCCGCTTTTGTTTTTATTATCCCGATGACCGCCTCTGGAATCTGTACGGCCGCTATGAGCTTCTGCTATGCTCACATCATTTGTTCCCATTGCCAGCTCTGGAACTGCTGTACATAATGATACTGCGGTCAGAAGCATGACTAACCTTTTCTTTCTCATTCCTTTGTCCCCCCTTATTGATTATGACAAAACGTATAATTTTATTAAAACCAATCCGAATTTCTATGTAGTATTATACTATATAAAAAAACAAAACTCAACAAGAATGAGGGGTGTTAATCAGCGAAAACTATATGCAAAATGTTTTAAATTATGCTCTTCTCGCTGATTCTTGAATGTCTCCATCAATAAGTATATATCTACTTGTTTCCTATCTTGATAAATCAATGTATTAGCTGAACAATAAGCATCTGCAATCCCGTAAAGCAAAAGGGCAGGCGTTACCTGCCCCTATGCTTTTCTTTCCTTTTCTGCTGTTTCAGCTCAAACTGCCGCTTCTTCTCTGCTTCCCGTTGTTCTCTGCTCACAGTCTTGCGTTCAGTCTTTAACTGCTCCTGTTGTAATTTCAAAGCCTGTTGCGATTTTGTGCCTATGCCGGTATTCTGTACCTGTTTTCGCACTTCTCGCTGTACCCGTTTCGGATTTCGACCAGCTTCCTTTACATCAGTTGCCACAGCTGGACTAAATTTCAGTCGATAGTAATTTTTCAGAACAAATTCATATATCTCGTAGTCTTTCGGTTCCGCTCCAAACGTAACCTTACACACAGATAATTTTCCCTCCGATATGCGTTCAAAAACACCTATCCAGAATGGTTTCTCAAAAAACACTGTCAATCTGCCCAATGCTTTGTCCATGACAATTCCTCCTTAAAAATTATACTGGACAAAGAACGGACGACCCAAGGAGGGAGGGCTACTTACACCAAAGCGGTGCGGCCGGACTACCTACCGGCTCTATAAGAGAGGTTATCCCTTACGTTGTGTTTTTATCTTTGCACTTTGATTTTAGCATACTATTCGCAATCTTGCCATAAAAAATAAGGAGCTCAGCCAACGTTAATCCATCTCTTACGTTTATGATGCTGTGCATAGCAGGAGGTATTTTTCCCGTGACACAAGAAAAGAGCCGCAAAGCCCTTGAAAACCCAGGCTTTGCAGCTCTAACTTCTTAATTTAAAAATTCTTCCGGTACCTGGTCGATGGTTGTCCAGGTCTTCAGCGCTTCTTCCATGCTCATTCCCTTGGCAATGGCATCACGACGCACCGCATTTACTGCCTGAATCTCCTTCATTCTCTCGCCTGTAAGGGAATATCCCTTCATCGCCCACAGTGTCAGCGCCCATGCAATCATAGGAATCACGCAGAACAGGACCAGAACAATCGTCTTCATTCCTTCCGTATAAGGCGTATCGCCACCTGGCAATGTCGAAAGGCCGATGGAGGCTACTGCCAGTCCTACTACCGTAGAACTTAAAGAAGAAACCAGCTTATCCACCAGAGAGAACAGGGTTCCCATAACTCCAGGAATATACTTGCCGGAACGGTAAGTCTCGTAGTCGGAACAATCTGCCACCATAGGAATGGGCATATCTGCCGTTGCATAGTATGCTCCATATCCGATTCCGAAGAACAAGATAAAAAGAATCGTGTATACGTTGATATTGGTAAGGGACAGATTTACTCCTGCTTCGCCTGGCTTCCAGAAAAGAAGCAGCGCCGTCACGCCTACATACATAACCAGCGCCAGGGCCACATAACGCATCAGAGATGCTTTCTGTCCCTGCTTCTGGGAGGTCCGCACCGTCAGTACAAAGAACGGGGCTGAGAACACATAGCCGGCGATCATCATCGGAAGATACAGGCCATTGTAATTGCCCATCATGGAACCGTACAGCATACAGAGAACGGTTCCGTTTGTGGCAATCGCCAAAGCCAGCTTGCAGCCGGCTCCTGCTACCATCAGCCTGCACAGCGGTTTGTTTTCCTTCAGGATCCCGATGTACTCCGAGATCTTTACCTTCTGGGGTTCTGTATTGCCAAGACCGAAATACTTGGGCTGATCCTTCTCCCAGATGCCAATAACTGCCAGCACTGTCAGAAATGCAGAGATCAAAACTGCAATGGGAATCAGCACATCAAAAAATTCCGGAGTCGTATAATCTCCAAACTTTGCCCTGAAAATAGGGGCCAGAAACTGGATGGCTCCCATGCCCAGCATACTTGCCACCAGATTGAAAATGGTAAACATCGGCCGCTGCTTTGGATCATTGGTCAGCACGGTCTGACCGGATCTGGTACAGGAGGTCTGGAAGGTATATCCGATCACATATAGCGCGTAAATCAGTACATATGCCGTATAGCGGGCCGGCATCATGGTTTCTGGAATCATTCTGGTTCCAAAATACAGAAGGAACGCGCTGATCGCCATAATCACATTTCCCAAAATCATAAAAGGACGGAATTTGCCGAACCGGCCATTGGTTTTGTCAATCAATGCCCCAATGATAGGATCCGTGACCGCATCAAAAAGACGCATAACCGTTACCATAGTAGTTGCAAACATCAAGGCCAGGCCCAGCACCCCATTGCCATAATAGGCAATGTAGGTGATGGTCAGAATATAATACACATTGGTGGCCCCATTATTAAAGGGGAACAGCACCAACTGATAAGGCTTTGCCCGATTTAATCCGGAAGCCTTCGCTACATCATTGCTCATAATACATACCCTTTTTCTTTACTTTACGGTTTTCAGGAATGCACTGATAATCAGCAGGATAATGGATACCACATAGCATACCATGGAAGCCACGCTGACATAGAATACTTTCCATCCAGCTGTATTCATGGAATTCCAGGAAAACAGGCCGGAAATCAACAGGATACGGCTCAGGATCATTCCGCAGATCACAGCTGCAAAAAGGCCTACTGCAGCCATCATGGCAATGGTGCTGATATAATCGTAGTTTCCAAAACGATTGGAAGAATACACGGCTACAAGGATTAGCACGATGCCAGCCGCTGCCTCCAGCAGATACATGGAAAGAGAATTCAATGCCTCAGCTGTGCTGATGTTGCTGCTGATTACCATGGTAATCATTGCGGCTGCTGCTACGACCGCAGCCAAAGCCTGGAAATAAAAGCCTGCTCCCTGCTTCTTCAAAAATGCTGACATATTACTCTACCTCCGTTTCTTTGCGTCTGGAAGATCTTATATACAGGACGCCGCTGCCGATCAGCAGGATTGCTGTCACTGCCATAGCTGCCAGATATGCCATACGCCACCAGGTCATTACCTGCTCAATATGCGTCGTGCTGTTGTAACGGTTCATCAGATTGCTATGGCTCAGGGCATACAAAACGTTATGGCTGGATTCCTTCACAGCATTCTGCAGAGATGCGTCTCCATTTAACAGATTTGCGCTTACCTTTGTTCCGTCTATCTGGGAAGCAAATGTCGAGCAGTTTTCCAGTGTAGTAGAACCGTAGAAACCAGAAATGCCACGGGTATCATAGCAGGTGGTGCCAGATCCTAATACTGCGCCGTACAGGTCTGTATCATCATAAATATCTGTTACTGCATAGCCCTTGAATCCCCACTCTTCTTTCAGGATCTCCGTCATCATCTCGTAGCTTGCGGTACACTCTACTGGTCCGATCTTACTAAAGGAAATCATCAGTCCACGCATACCGGCATCTTCTTCCTCTGTATCATATTTGGTTGCTTCAAATGCGATCTGATATGCCCGAAGCTCGATCTCACGGGCGCGCTGTTCCAGCATATAAGGAGCCACGCCGCTTCTATGAGTCTCCTGATCATTAAAGGCATAGTGCTTAGGCGCTGCAATCAGACCGTAATCCAAAGCGCCAATAGCAAATTCCATCGCTGCCACACCGGAAAGAACCGGATCTTCAGAATAATATTCACAGTTACGTCCGTTATACGCATGACGATGGGTATTTAAACCTGGTCCCCACAGAATCGGAATACCAGTAAACAGGGCTTCTTCTCCGATAAACTCGCCTACCTCACGGAACAGCTCTGGGTTAAAGGATGTTGCTACTAAAGGTGCATTGGCAAATACTTCCGGATGCCAGTTGCCATTCGGATCATCTGCCGGAATACTCCATGGAGCGTCTGGATCCTTAGAAGCATTTAAATTTACTGCAATACCGTTTCCGGCGTTTTCTGTCATATAAGTCTCCACTGTACCAATGGAGGTAACGCCAGGGATGCTGGGGCCGCCGAAAGTTGCCAGATACTGGGCTTCTTCCAGGGTCATCTTATCTAACAGCTCGTCCCATTTCGGATCATCAAAATCGAGACCATACATCTCATAGAACATCAGATCAGAATCCTTGCCCCATACGATAGAGGAAGTATCTTCATCGGTCTTAATGGTGTAGTACTTTCCGTTCAGATTATCGATCAGTTCCTGACTGGTCAGTGTCATATCGGTGTAGCTTCTCGGATAAGTGCCGGCCCAGTCAGAACGGCTTAAATAGGTTACTTCGCCAGGCTGGAAATAATTCCAATCTGCATAATCCAACTGATTGGAAATCTTCTCTCCGGTTTTGGATACGGAGAATGCAGTCTTAGAAATCAGATCCTCTGTAATCTCTTTTGCCATCGCCATCTGTGCATTGCTTTCACCGGCAAGCAGTTCCGGATCTACACCCTGGGCTGCCATCATGTTATTTAGCGCATCATGAGCGCCGTTGCCCATTGCGAAGTAATAGGTTCCTGGATCTAAAATATAAGTACCAAACGTACCGTCCCCGTTATCATAGGTATTGTCATAGCTTGCAATAAACTGCAGATCTACCTCAACAGGAACTATCTGGGACTCGCCTGGCTGCAGGGTTTTGGATTTTTCAAAATTCAGAAGCTGAACTGCCGCTTTTTCCACGCCGCCTGTAAGGTAAGGAGCCTGTCCGTAAATCTGTACAATTGACTTGCCCGCCATATCTCCAGTGTTTGTTACCTTTACAGGAAAGATTGCCTTTGCATCGCAAACGCCGGTTTCTGGGTCGGTAACAATCTCAAACTGAGGTTCGCCGTCAAACTCCTGGGTAAAGCTGGTGTAAGACAGACCATAGCCGAAACCGTAGGAAACCTCATTCTCATAGTTCCACTCTGTGTTGGAAGCGTAAGCGCCAACCGGAGAAGATGCGTTTCCATTGCCCATGACTACATCATAGTAACGGGTCTCGTAGTAACGGTATCCGGTATAGATACCCTCTGCCTCAATTAAGTAGTTCTCGCTCTTATCCAGGCTTCTGGCCAGCATCTCTGCGCTGTTGCTGTACTGGAAGCTGCCCATGTTCTGCATGGCTGGAGCAGACATATTGTAAGCTGCATAAATGTCAGGAAGACCGCCGGATGGGCTGACACGTCCGCTTAAGATATCCGCAACACCCAGCATACCATAGTTTCCAGGGAAACCTACCCACAAGATCGAGTCGATCTCCGGATCGTGCTTCAGTTCGTCAATTTCCATGCTGTTAGCGGTATTTAGCAGCACAATTACATTGTCGCTGCATTCTTTCGCCATTTCGATAATATCTCTTTCATTTTTCGTCAGCTGAAGAGGTTCTTCTGCACCAGTACCCTCAGCCACACTTCCAGGAAGATAATCCTTGGACTCTGCACCAGGACGGCCGATCACAACAATAGCAGCATCTTTGTACTGAGCAAAGCTGTCTGCATAATCAGCGTTTACACCCTGAATCTCCTGAACAGAAGGCTCGCCTGGATCGTAATTCTCATCGGGAGTCTCATTTTCAGAATGAAGATACGTCTCGTTCAATTTCAGATAAATGTCGCTCATTACCGGATTTACAGTAAAACCTGCACCTTCAAACTCAAATTCATCGCCATTCCACTCATTCAGGGTAATTCCGCGACTATAAGTGCCTGTTTTATGATCCTTATTTAAGGAATAGGCAATGGTATTCTTAAAATCTGTCTGATTCTGGGTCAGAGCCTGCTCCAAAGAAATATAAGGACCGTTAGCTTTTACGCCGAAACAAGAACCGAGCAGGGACACTTCCGAACGGATGCCGAGCATCGTTACCTGGGAGCCTTCTGCCAGAGGAAGTCCCTGTCCATTCTCCCTGTTGTTTTTCAAAAGTACAGCGCCTTCTGCTGCCTGCTGACGGTTTAAATCAATGGCCTTCTGGATCAGGGCCTTGGAATTTCCTGTCCCATCTGCATTCAGTACCTCTGAAGAAGGTATGAATTTATCGTACAGCGGATTTTCCGGCGTATTTTCGGAAACAAACTTCTCACTTAAGGTTCCCATAGCCGTATCAATGGTTGCTTTGTATGACTCTGCTACAACGCCTAAGATCGTCGTAAGGGAAAAACCAAACGTAAATACCAGGGTCATTCCCCTCCAAAGCCCTTTCTTCTGTTTTCTCATACTGTTTCTCTCACTTTCATTTATTTGGAAATGCTAAGGCACATTTCCTGATTATACCCAGTTTGCGCTGGAAGACTTTCCTTTTACCAGCTTATAAGCAGGATTCGGACGATCTACCTTCCGGAATACCGCCTGATCGCTACAGGCTCCTGCCTCTGCCTTAATATGGGTTTCTCCGGAAAGAGATACCTGGAACTCAAATACTTTATTTCCTGTCTTCTCTTCCTTAAACACTCCGTTCACAAACAAGGAAACCCTGGGCTGGTTTGTGTAAACCTTTACTGCCGTAAGGGCTTCTTCTCTGTCTTTTCTCCTCTTTCCTGCTATGTGGACAAAAGGCTCCGGACTCCAGTATGCCTTATATAAATAGAAACTGTCCTTTTTGGTCCTGCGGTCAAAGGTAATCAGTCCCTTGTGGTTCATACCTGGTTCGCCCCCCTGATCCCTGGCATCTGCCGCAAAATCGAACATATTCCATACGTGAGTCGCCCACAGATAAGGATTGCGCTCAAAGCATTTCAGCATATATTCGTGGTAAACCGCCTGATATTCCTCTGTATGATCGCCTCGTTTCGGCTTTGCCGAATGCAGATTTGGCATGGCTTCACACCCATACTCGGAATATCCCAGACACCGCTTCGGATAGCAGAAATGGAAAAACCTCATCCAGAGATCATTTAAAATCAGTCCTGGGACGTACCATCCAAGATACAGGTTCCAGGATACCACATCTGTAATGTGGGCAGATCTGTTAAATGGGCCGCATACTGCATAGCAGGCCAGCGTAGTCAGTCTGGATGGATCCATCTGATGGTAAAGTTCATTCAGCATCCGGTGATTGTCCAGCATATCCTTTTTATCCTTTGTAGATATGGTAATCTCATTTGATACCCCCCAGCAGACGATACAAGGATGGTTGTAGTTCTGCACCACCAGTTCCCTGGCCTGGCTGACCGTATTGTCTCGGCCATTGGGAAGATGTTCCGAAATATAGGGAATCTCTGCCCAGACTACCATTCCGTATTCATCGCACAGATCGTAAAAGTACTGATCATGCTGATAGTGAGCCAGACGTATCGTATTGGCTCCGATTTCTCGGATCAGATCCATATCCTTTTGGTGATGCTCTCTGTCAAGAGCATTTCCGATGCCTTTCCAGTCCTGATGTCTGGAAACACCTCGCAAAGGATAGCTTCGTCCATTCAGGAAAAATCCTTTCTTCGGATCTACGGAAAAACTGCGGAAGCCAAACCGGCTGCTAATCTCATCTACCACCTGGCCTTCCCTGTAAAGACGAGCTCTTGCCTGATAAAGATAAGGATCCTGAATTCCATCCCATAGATGAACTGCCGGCACTGTCATCCTACAGTCCATGCCGCTGCCGCAAACGGCTTTTGTTCCCTCTGCGTCCAGAATCTCTACCTGAATTTCCAGATCCTGGGGAAGTTTTTCGAAATCACTGCTTTTCTCTGCTTCTTTCTGCTCCCATCCGGCCTTAGCCTGACAGACATCCAGGAAGGTCTGAACCCGTACAGCGCCATCACTTCCTTTTACCTCTGGGGTAATCCGCAGTCCCGAGTCTCCGTAATAGTCCAGATCAAAGTGACAGTGATTCACAATCAGCAGATTGACGTCTCGGTAAATGCCGCCATAAAAGGTAAAGTCTGCTTTCTGAGGATAAACCCGATCGTTCACACTGTTGTCTGCTTCTACGGTCAGATGGTTCTTCTCTGCAAGGAACTTTGTAATGTCTGCCCGAAAGGTGGAATAACCGCCATCGTGACTGCATACCGGCGTCCCGTTTATAAATACCTTGGCGCTGGCATTAACACCCTGAAATTCCAGATAGACCAGCTCTTCGTCCTTTTTAAATTCCGGCATATCAAAATCTCTCTCATACCGGCAGGTTCCCCGCCAGTAATCATTACCGCCGTCCTGTCCATCCACGTTATTCCAGGTATGGGGGAGCTGCACTTCTGACACGGTTCCGTCCGGACCAGTAAACTTCCACCGATCCATCAGCTTCTGTCTTCTTCTCATGCCCTCTCCTTTCCTTCTTCTTATTTTCTCGCTTACTATAGCAAATTTTTTTCTTCTGTGTAAGAAGCTTTTCCTAAGTGGTCTGTTTTCGTGTTTATGTGGCGCGCTTTCCTGTCATCAAAAAAAGCGAAGCCCATTGGGCAACGCTTTTCTCTAGGTTGTTCTGTTTAATGGAATCAGCAGCTTTAAGGAAAAGATCTGCTGTTCGGTATCAATTTTCATAAATCCATTGTATTTTCCGATCAGGTGCCGGATGCTTTTCAGACCGAAACCATGATACCCGTTTTTTACCTTTGTACTTACCGGAAGCTCTCCTTCAAATTCCAGCTGGTTCCCAATGGGATTCATAATGTTGATCATCAAAAACTGCTGGCGCACATAAACCAGTACATCGATCATCCGCATTTCCTGCTTTTCCAGCTGCCTGACGCTTTCAATAGCATTATCCAGGGCATTGCCGAAAATCGTATACAGGTCCACCGGCTCAAAAATGTCCATCTGCCGTCCGTCTACGATACAGTTGATTTTAATATTATTGGCTGCGCAGAACAGGCTTTTCTCTGTCAGAACCGTATCCAGCACTTCGTTTCCTGTCTGAACTATGGCATCGTAGATCTGAACCGAGTCCTCCACCTCCCGAAGGTACTTTTCCCTCTCCTCCGGACTTGTGATTGCACGCATGGCTGAAATCTGATGTTTCAAATCGTGGCACTTGTGATTGATCAGCATAATGGTTTCCTTAGACAGCTCATACTGCTCCTTCTGTTGATGCCAAATCTGGTTTAGAGTATCCAGTTCCTGTTTCATAGTACTTTTCTTAAACATGGTATTCTGCAGATATAAGATTGTTATGCAGTATCCCTGGATTAAAAGAATATTCCAGGTCTGGAGACTGAAAGCGGAAAGGCCTTCCTCTGCCCGCAGAAGCTCAAACAAAAGCTCGTACACGATCCATAAAAACAGAGCTGAGAGCAGCTGTCTGGGACCTATATGATAGCTTCCCTTCTCCGGCATAAAACGGGCAAAGGTCAGGCCCGCCAGTCCGTAGATTACCAGATATACAGCGGTTTTGCACACGATAATCGAAACCGCTCCGGAAATATCTACCGTAGCAATAAAAATACAGCAGAGTTCATATGCGATCTGCTGCGTAATCAGCGCCCATACCGCACAGTAAATATCTGCCGCCGGCTTCAAGTCTGCACACACCAGAAAGAAGGCGCTGCACAACAGGAAATACAGGATACCGAATCTTATCATAGAAAACGACACTTCCAAATTCAGATACACAGGAAGACCGATGACTGCTACTCCAAGGCAGAACCCCGTACTGGCCAGCAGAAATCTCTTGAGAAAATTCTTTTTTCGGTTTACAAAAAACAAGTAGATTGCACAGGACAGCCATAGTGTCACTGAAAGTTCTGCATAATTTCCTATCATAGCCCCATCCCCATATAATCAGTCAGTGCCGACAAAAATGCCGTCTTATTTCTTCGGCTGATCTCCAACTCATCGCCTGCCACGACTACCAGATTCTTCCGGATCTCAGAAACATACTTTAAATTGACCAGATACCAGTGGTTGCAGCGCACAAAATGTTCGCTCTTCAGCTGGGCCTCCGCTGCCTGCAGAGTCCCGCGTACCTGAAAGATCCCATGCTCTGTGTGATATTGGAGAAGCCGGTTCTGCACCTCTACATAATGGATCTCATCTGTCCGCAGTCTGCGGACCCCGTCCTGGAGATTCAGCAGAAGCTCCTTGGGTTCCCGCTTATCCACCCGCAGCACTGCCCTGTCCATCCGGACAGAGAAACTATAATAGGTAACCGGCTTCAGTACGTAATCCAACGCCCCTACCTCATATCCATTAATCGCATACTGGGCCATATTGGTAATGAACACAATCACTGCGTCCGATCCAGCCTTTCGGATCTCTCTGGCCGTCTCAATTCCGTCCATTCCATCCATTTCAATATCCAGAAATATAATGTCAAACCGGTTGGAAAGCTGCTTCATAAGCTCCATACCACTGTGAAAAATACTGGTCTCAATCTGAAGCTGCTTTTCTTTGGCATAACGGGCCGTATAAGCTGCTTCTTGTTCCAGACAGGCATTATCATCATCCACAATTGCAATTTTCAGCATCTCTTTCCCCCTTGTCTTCTGGTTCTTTCCCTTAAAATCGCCTTATATTATATAGGAGAATAAATAAAATAGCAACCGGTTTGCATTTTGTGCAGTTTTTTCAAAAAAATATCTTGCTATTTCGACTATTATCGCATATAATGAAAGCGTACCAAAGATAAAAAAGAGATTGTACTTCACTGTACAGTCTCTTTCATTTTTTACTAATGTTACAGCTACTTACTTTTAAAATCTAAAAATTGCAAATCTGAAAAGGAGTTTCCATGAACAGCGAAATGATGATTGTTTTGGATTTCGGCGGACAGTACAATCAATTGATTGCCCGCAGAGTCCGCGAGTGCAATGTGTACTGTGAAGTGCATCCTTACACTCTGGATTTGGAGAAAATCCGCCAGATGAACCCAAAGGGAATTATTTTTACCGGCGGCCCAAATAGTGTTTATCTGGAAGAGTCTCCGCACATTGCAAAAGAAATTTTCGAGATGAATATTCCGATTCTGGGTATCTGCTATGGTTCCCAGCTGATGGCCTATACTCTGGGAGGCCAGGTAGCAACGGCTCCAGTCAGCGAATACGGAAAGACAGAAGTAGAAGTAGATCCAACATCGATTCTTTTTGAAGGGGTATCTCCTTCCACGATTTGCTGGATGAGCCATACGGATTATATTTCCCAAGTGCCAGAGGGATTCCGCATCACTGCCCACACTCCGGTCTGCCCAGCCGCAGCGATGGAATGTGCAGAGAAACATTTATACGCGGTGCAGTTCCATCCTGAGGTACTTCATACCGCAGAGGGCATGAAAATGCTGTCTAACTTTGTTAAAAAGGTCTGCAAATGCAGCGGAGACTGGAAGATGGATTCTTTCGTGGACAACGCCATTCATGAAATCCGAGAAAAAGTAGGCAGCGGCAAAGTGCTGTGCGCCCTGTCCGGCGGTGTAGATTCTTCTGTTGCAGCCGTTTTGCTTTCAAAAGCAGTTGGAAAGCAGCTGACCTGCGTTTTCGTGGATCATGGACTTCTCCGCAAAAATGAAGGAGACGAAGTAGAAGCAGTATTCGGCCCAAATGGAAATTACGATCTGAATTTTATCAGGGTAAATGCCCAGGAGCGCTTTTATAAAAAGCTGGCTGGCGTAACCGAACCGGAGCAAAAGAGAAAGATCATAGGCGAAGAGTTTATCCGAGTATTTGAAGAGGAAGCCAAAAAGATTGGTTCTGTAGACTTTCTGGTTCAGGGAACCATTTATCCAGACGTCATCGAGTCTGGTCTTGGTAAATCTGCAGTCATCAAATCCCACCACAACGTAGGCGGACTTCCTGACTGTGTGGATTTTAAGGAAATTATTGAACCGCTGCGGATGCTCTTTAAAGATGAAGTCCGCAAGGCAGGTCTGGAATTAGGAATTCCGGAGTACCTGGTTTACCGTCAGCCATTTCCTGGACCAGGGCTTGGCGTCCGTATTATAGGCGAAGTTACGGCTGAAAAGGTGCGTATCGTTCAGGATGCAGACTACATTTATCGAGATGAAATTGCAAAAGCTGGCATTGCCCGCGATTTGAGCCAGTATTTTGCAGCGCTTACCAATATGCGTTCCGTAGGCGTAATGGGCGACTTTAGAACTTACGACTATGCGGTTGCCCTGCGTGCAGTCATCACTTCTGATTTTATGACTGCCGAGGCTGCTGACATTCCTTTTGAGGTTCTTCAGAAAGTAATGAACCGCATTGTCAACGAGGTAAAAGGGGTCAATCGGGTCATGTACGATCTGACAAGCAAGCCGCCTGGAACCATCGAATTTGAATAATCAGGGCATCGCTCTATGTAAAAAATCCGGAAGGAATCCTTTTGTTTCAGGAATCCTTCCGGATTTTTGCATCAGAAAATCTGCCAAAGCAATGGTAACCCTATCTCCCCACCAATCAGGCATTCTCCAGATACTTCTTTACATACTGCCCTGTATAGGAGGACGGCTCTGCCGCCACTTCTTCCGGCGTTCCGGATGCGATAACCATTCCGCCGCCGTCTCCGCCTTCCGGCCCGATGTCGATAATATAATCTGCCGTCTTAATTACGTCCAGATTGTGCTCGATTACTACTACCGTATTTCCGCCATCGGAAAGACGGCGTAAAATCTCAATCAGTTTATGGACATCTGCAAAATGCAAACCTGTAGTCGGTTCGTCCAGAATATAAATGGTTCTGCCGGTTCCCCGCTTGCTCAATTCGGTAGCCAGCTTGATTCGCTGGGCTTCGCCGCCGGACAGTTCGGTAGACGGCTGTCCCAGACGGATATAGGACAGACCCACATCATAAAGAGTCTGAATCTTACGGGCAATGGTCGGCACATTCTCAAAAAACTTCAGTGCTTCTTCTACCGTCATATTCAGAACGTCATAAATACTTTTCCCTTTATATTTTACCTCCAGGGTTTCACGGTTATACCGCTTTCCGCCGCAGACCTCGCAGGGCACATATACATCCGGAAGGAAATGCATCTCGATTTTGATAATGCCGTCTCCGCCGCAGGCTTCACAGCGGCCGCCTTTTACGTTAAAGCTGAACCGGCCCTTAGAATATCCTTTTGCCTTGGCATCTGTCGTGGATGCAAACAAATCGCGGATCAAATCAAACGCTCCCGTATAAGTCGCAGGATTGGAACGGGGAGTCCGGCCGATTGGAGACTGATCAATGGCAATGATTTTATCCAGATGTTCCGCTCCTTCAATCCGGTCATGCTTTCCTGGAATCGTGCGGGCTCTGTTCAGCTTCTTTGCCAGAGCCTTATATAAAATCTCATTTACCAGAGAGGACTTTCCGGATCCGGAAACTCCGGTCACACAGGTCATCACTCCAAGAGGAATTGTTACGTCAATATTTTTTAAATTATTCTCCCTGGCCCCTCGAATGGTCAGCCAGTTAGACGGCTTTCTCCGTTCGGACGGCACCGGAATCTTAATCCTTCCGCTCAAATAAGCGCCGGTTATGGATTCCTTGCATTTCATAATCTGATTTGCCGTACCGGCCGCAACAACCTGACCTCCATGCTCTCCGGCTCCTGGCCCAATGTCCACAATATAATCTGCCGCCCGCATGGTGTCTTCGTCATGTTCTACCACCAGTACGCTGTTTCCCAAATCCCGCAGATGCAGAAGGGTCTGAAGCAGCTTGTCATTGTCTCTCTGGTGCAGGCCGATGCTTGGCTCGTCCAGGATATACGCCACTCCCACTAATCCGGATCCAATCTGGGTCGCCAGACGGATTCGCTGGGCCTCGCCGCCGGACAAGGTTCCCGTCGCTCTGGTCATAGATAAGTAATCCAGACCTACGTCAATCAGAAACGTTACCCTGGCGCGGATTTCCTTTAAAATCTGGGAACCAATGGCCTCCTGCATAGGCGTCAGGGTCAGTCCGTCCAGAAAATCCCGAAACTTGGTAATGGACATATTGGTTGCTTCATAAATATTTTTATCTCCGACCGTAACAGCCAGAGATTCCTTTTTTAGTCTCTGTCCCTTACAGGTCGGACAAGGCGTAATCCGCATAAAGGTCTCATATTCTGCCTTTGAAGTCTCGGAAAACGTCTCCCGATAGCGGCGGGCTACATTCTGAATCAGGCCTTCAAATGCCACGTCGTAAACGCCCTCTCCCCGCTGGCCCTTGTAACGGACTTTGACCTCTTTTCCGCCGGTTCCATGGATAATAATGTCCTGAATCTCCTTAGGATACTGCTCAAAAGGAGTGTCCAGGCTGAACTGGTATTCTTCAGCAAGAGCGTCTAAAATAGCCCTGGTAAAGCTTCCCTTGTCGGTACAGGACTGCCACCCCAGAACCGCAATGGCTCCCTGGGCAATACTTAAGGATTTATCCGGAATCATCAGGTCTTCGTCAAACTCCATCGTATACCCCAGTCCAAAGCAGTCCGGACAGGCTCCAAATGGGTTATTAAAGGAAAAGCTTCGGGGTTCTACTTCCTCAATGCTGATCCCGCAGTCCGGACAAGCAAAGCTAAGGCTGAAATTAATCGATTCCCCGCCAATCACATCCACAATCATCAGACCGTCTGACAATGCCATTACCGACTCAATGGAGTCTGTCATCCTCTTTTCAATACCCTCGCGGATAGCAAGGCGGTCGACCACGATCTCAATGTTATGCTTGATATTTTTCTCCAGCTTAATCTCTTCTGACAGCTCATAAAGATTTCCGTCAATGCGGACGCGGACGTAGCCGCTCTTTCTGGCGCTCTCTAAAACCTTTACGTGTTCGCCCTTTCGTCCTCTTACCACAGGCGCCAGAAGCTGAATCTTAGTCCGCTCCGGCAGCGCCATCAGCTGATCCACCATCTGATCCACCGTCTGTCTGCGGATCTCTTTTCCGCATTTTGGACAGTGGGGAATTCCGATACGGGCGTACAAAAGACGCATATAGTCATAGATTTCCGTTACCGTCCCCACTGTGGAACGTGGATTGCGGTTCGTGGATTTCTGGTCAATGGAAATGGCTGGCGACAGTCCCTCAATGCTTTCTACATCCGGCTTTTCCATCTGTCCCAAAAACTGTCTGGCATACGAAGACAGAGACTCCATATAGCGTCTCTGTCCCTCTGCGTAAATCGTATCAAAAGCCAGAGAAGACTTGCCGGAACCGGAAAGTCCGGTCAGTACGACCAGCTCATTGCGCGGGATATTTAAGGAGATATTTTTCAGGTTATGCTCATTGGCTCCCCGAATCTTAATGTACTGTTTTGCCATCACAATGCTCCTTTTCTGTATCTTAAGAGTATTTCTCAAACTTGTGTTTTCTATGCGTTGCTTCATTGTATCACATCCGCTGGAAATATTCAACAGAAAAGCGAACAAATGTTTTGTTTAGTCCAGATGAAAGACCGGCGTTAAGTCTGCCGCTACCGGACTGTTGTCCGGATTGGTCTCCATGATGTCTGCCATAAAATCCCACCACTTCCGATTGATTTCTGTATCTGCAGATCGGGCCCACAATGCTTCGTCCTCTACTTCAATATACCCATACAGCACATGAGTCTCCTCATCCAGGTAAATAGAATAATTATGGCCGCCGTACTGGTGAATCATTTCTTTCATTTCCGGCCACAAAAGATTGTGGCGGCGCTCATATTCCTGTTCCATTCCAGGATACAAAAACATTTTAAAGGCTTTCCTTACCATCAGACACTCCTCCTGTTGACGATTCTTCTATTGCCATGTCCCTATTTTTCGTATAAAAATCTCTCCGGAAGCGTTACCTTGAAATCTTTTGCCAAATCCCGAAAGTTCTGCGGGGTAATGGTCTGCAGCTTATTGGGCTGCATGGACAGCATTTTTACTAAGATCTCCGCAGATTTTTCTACCGTATGCATCAGGCCGAAGGTCAAATCAAAGTCTTCTCCTGCCGCAAACATTCCATGGTGGGCCCAGACGGCTACGTCATACTGCTTCATCAGCTGGCTGGTTGCCACTGCAATCTCCCGTCCCCCTGGAACCATCCAGGGAACCACGCCGATTCCGGATGGGAATACGACCGGACACTCTGTGGCCATCTCCCACAGTTCTCTGGTAAATACTTCATCGCTTAATGGAAGCACAAATGTCAGGGCAATCACGTTGGTTGTGTGGGCATGGTAAATCACCCTGTACGTTCCATCTGTAGCCAGCATTTTTACTTCGTGATTCATCAGATGGGAAGGGAGCTCGCTGGTCGGTCTCCCTCCATTTACCAATCCCCACACAATCCGGTAACGTTCTCCGGTTTCATCCACTTCAATCATACAGATAGAATCTTCCGGCTTAATGATTACATTGCGGAAATACTTGCCGCTTCCGGTTACCAGAAAATACTCTCCCGCCAGCTTTGGAACCGAGGTTCCAATAGGCTGCCACTCCTTTGGAGCAAAGTGTTCTCTTACCTCATCGACCTCTTCTTTTTTCACGCGGTAAGACAAATTGCCGCCGTTTCTTTCGTGCCATCCCTGTTCCCAGCCGTCATTTGCCATACGGATAAATCCCTGTACAAACTCTGCATCTAAAAATTTCATAATTTCTTTCATCCTTTCCTTCCGGCTGCGCCGGTCTGGTATTACTATTTCCGGAATACCAATACTTCCTTTTCATACTTTTCTGCTTCTTCGAACCAGCTCTCATCTGCAGCTGTACCGCACTGGCGGCAGTATTCCTCCCATACGTCTCCAAACGGATACAGCTTCAATTCCTCCTGCATTACCATCAGACGGCTCATCTCATTTTCCTCCTGAAGCTTCTTTAACAGCTCATTCGGCGTGCAGAGCGCAGACAGCAGGGCCTTCTGGATTCCCCGAAATCCTACTGTCCATGCGCTGATCCGGTTAATGCTGGCGTCAAAATAATCCAGCGCAATATACACTCGATCCAGAGCGTCATTGCGGACAATCTCTTTGGCAATCTCTCTGGTTTCATCATCAAACAGCACCACATGATCGCTGTCCCACCGGACCGGTCTGGTTACATGAAGGGCAATCTCCGGAAAAAAGCACAATAACGCCGGTATTTTATCCGATACCACCTCAGTCGGATGGTAATGGCCATTGTCCATTAAAGGCAGCACCCCTTCGTGAGACGCCGCAAATGATAAGGCGAACTCAGCAGAACCTGCCGTATAGGATTCCACGCCGATTCCAAACACTTTGGACTCGACACAAGGTTTTACCAGATTTTTGTCATAGGGTTCGGATAAAATCTGCTCGATGGAATCTTTATACCGCATTCTTGGCGTCATCCGATCTGCCGGAATGTCTTTATAACCGTCCCCAATCCAGATGTTCATGACACAGGGGATTCCCGTTTCCTCTGCAAAATACTGGGAAATCCGGATGCAGGCCTTTCCATGATCGATCCAGAATCTGCGGGTTTCCTCATCCGGACTGGTAAGCGTCAGCCCGTCTTTTACCTTTTCATGGGAGAAAAACGTCGGATTAAAATCAATTCCCATCTGATGCTTTTTGGCAAATTCCACCCATTTTGCAAAATGCTTTGGTTCCAGTTTATCCCTGTCAACCTTCTCTCCATCCTCAAAAATTCCGTAGCTTGCATGAAGATTCAGTTTCTTTTTGCCAGGCATCAGACTGATGGCTTTTTCCATATCCGCCATTAACTCTTCCGGTGTTCTGGCCTTTCCAGGGTAATTTCCCGTAGCCTGGATTCCTCCGGTCAGCGGGCCGTCCTGGTCAAATCCTTTTACATCGTCTCCCTGCCAGCAGTGCAGGGAAACGGGGATGGTTTTCATTCGTTCAATCGCCGCGTCCGTATCGACCCCAATGGCTTTGTACCGTTCTCTTGCAGATTCATACCGTTCTTGTCTGTTCATCTTTCATCCTCCTTACTGTTCATTCCTTGCAAAGGAACGTTTTACACACGCCCTTGCTTCGAAAAGTCCGTCAAATTCCTGATTGGCTATCATCTGTGCCATCAGGTTTCCAATTGCCGTAGCCTCTGAAGGGCCGGCCAGAATCCGGCGTCCGGATGCCTGGGCCGTCAGCCGGTTCAGGTAAGAAGCGTTAGAACCTCCTCCTACGATGTGAATCGTATCATAGTGTTTTCCGGTCAATGCTTCTATTTCCTCTGCCGTCTCTCTATAGCTGTCTGCCAGGCTTTTATAAATGACCGCCGCAAGCTCTCCCGCAGTCTCCGGTACCGGCTGTCCTGAGTTTCGGCAGACTTCCTGGATGGCGGCAATCATCTGATCCGGCGCTAAAAATGCCTGGTCATTTACCGGTACCCTGGATGGAAAGTCTGTCTCCTCTGCCATCTGGCACAGCTGCCCAAACGAATATGCATCCTTTAATTCATGGCGCATAGACTGAATCATCCACAATCCCATGATATTTTTCAGATACCGGTACCGATATTCATATCCGCCTTCATTAGTAAAGTTCCGTTTCCTGCTTTCTTCGCTGCAGACAGCGTCAGGAAGCTCCGTTCCCATTAAAGACCAGGTTCCCGAACTGATATACAGACAGTCTTCTTCCAGACAGGGAACTGCCATTACCGCCGACGCTGTATCGTGGGTGGCCGGAAGCACCACCTGGCAGGAAAATCCTACTTCTTTTTCCACTTCTTCTAGAAAAGTCCCTACAAAGGTTCCTGGCTGGCATAACGGCAGAAACATCCTGTCCGGATATCCCAGCTGTTCGATCAGTTCCCAGTCCCAGTCTCTGGTGCGGGCATTTACCAGCTGGGAAGAAGTCGCGTTGGTGTATTCCGAACACTTTTTTCCAGTCAATAAGAAATGAAAATAATCCGGAAGCATGAGAAACGTCTCTGCCTGCTCCAGATATTCCGGATGATGTTCCTTTACTGCCATTAACTGGTAAATGGTATTAAACATCTGTTTCTGGATTCCTGTCCGGCGGTACAGCTTCTGCTCTGGAATGCATTCATAGACCTTTTCATCCATTCCCTTTGTCCGGCTGTCCCGATAACCGTAAGTTTTTCCTAAAATCCGGTCCTCTTTGTCTAACAGCACGTAATCCACTGCCCAGGTATCAATTCCCATAGAATACGGGATTTTCCCTTCCGCCTTGCACTTCTTTAATCCTGTCTTGATTTCCTCAAACAGATGGTTTAAATCCCAGCAAAGGCTTCCGCCCTGTTTCTTCATTCCATTGGGAAACCGGTACATCTCCTCCAGAACCATCCGTCCGTCCTCCAGATGGCCCAGAATATGCCTGCCTCCAGACGCTCCAATATCTACTGCCAAATAATAAGTTGTCATAAACCGCCCTCCTGTTTTCTTTATTGTACCGTCTGCACAGGAAGAAAAAAAGAACTGGTTTTGTCAAAAAAACTGTCCTTATTTGCAATTCTGTGATACCATATAAAAAAGCTTCACAGCGCCCGTATACAGAGACCGTACGCCTAAAAGGAGGATTTCCCATGAATCAGGAACTTTTACAGCAGCTTGGCCAGATAACCGAAGAAGAACAGCGGATTTTAGACGGATTTTCCATTGATCCTTCTATTTATTCAGACGATCCCTCTTTTATTATTGACAGCCGCAAAATGCTGCAAAACGGCAAGCTGATCCAGGTGCGCCCCCATACCCGTTTTGTTCATTTTCCCAGACATACCCACAATTATGTAGAAATGATCTATATGTGTTCCGGACAAACCACACACATCATCAACACCACTGCCCTGACCCTCCATGAAGGGGAACTGCTTTTATTAAACCAGCACGCGTCCCAGGAAATCCTGCCAGCTGGAAAAGAGGATATTGCTGTAAATTTTATCATCCTTCCGGAATTTTTCGACCAGACGCTGTCCATGCTTGGATCGGAATCGGGTCTTCTTAGGGACTTTGTAGTAGGATGCCTCCAATCCCTGGACTCTCCCGTATCCTTCCTTCATTTTCAGGTTTCCGGCGTTCTTCCGGTGCAGAATTTAATCGAAAACCTGGTGTGGACCATCTCCAACGGCATCCAGAATAAACGGCTGATGAACCAGGTTACCATGGGTCTGCTCTTTCTTCAGCTTTTAAACCACATGGACAAGCTGACCACGGGAGGAAGTTCTTATGAACAGGAAATCCTGATGAATGTGTTCCAATATATTGAAGAACATTATCGGGACGGCAGTCTGACGCTGCTTGCCTCCCAATTGGGCTGTGAGCTTACCTGGCTGTCCAAAACCATCAAGCGGCTGACCGGATCGACCTACACCCAGCTGGTACAAAAAAAGCGGCTGAACCAGGCCTGCTTTCTCCTGCGCTCAACCGCTTTATCTGTATTAGATGTCAGTATGGCTGTGGGCTATGATAATTTCAGCTATTTCCACCGCATTTTTAAACAGGAAACCGGAATGTCACCGCGTTCTTACCGCATCCTCTAAGATGCACTCTGCCAGGCCGGAAATGGAAAATTCTCCTGCAATCCTGTCTGCTGGAAATCCTGCCTGCTCCAGAACCTTGGCCGTTACATCCCCGATGGCGGTCAGGGTGGTTTCTTTTAACACGTTCCGGTCCTCTTCTGCCAGATTTTCTAAGAAGCTTTCTACTCCGGATCCGCTGGCAAAGGTCAGATAATCCAGACCTTTTATAGTCTCTGCCAGATCCCGTCCTTCCAGTCCCAGACTTTTTACGTCATAGAGCGGAACATCCTCGTAGGAAATTCCTGCCTGGGATAAAATCCTGGTCAAATCTTCCGATCCTCTGACCGCCCGCGGAATCAGAATCTTGTCTTCCGGCTTTAACTGTCCTGCCAGTCCATGAGCCAGGCTTTCGGTGCAATACTGCTGCGGAATATAATCAGCCCGAAGGCCATGAACCCGCAGTTCCCTGTCCGTCCCTTTGCCTACTGCCGCCAGCTTTACATGACCCAGACTTCTGTAATCTCTGCCGCTGTCCAACAGGGCTTTTAAGAAAATCCGGACGCCGTTGGCGCTGGTAAAGGCAATCCAGGTATAGGAAGACAGTTGTCTGAGACAGTTCTGCACAGGCGTCGTATCTGCCAGAGATACCACATCCATGACTGCAATCTTTTCTACCTGTGCCCCATAGTCTTTCAAAACGGTTTCCAGTCTTCCCGTAAAGGAAGGAGTGCCGGTAATTCCCACTTTTATGCCGGACAGAGGACGTTTATAGGTACTTTCCATGTGAAGCTCTGTTACGTCTCCTACTACAATAATGGCTGGAGAACCGATTCCCTCCCTGCGGCATTTTTCCCCAATGTCTTTCAGGGTTCCCCGCACCGTTTTCTGCTCTGGAAGGGTTCCGTTCTGAATCACTGCCGCCGGCGTCGAAAGAGGCCGTCCCTGATTGACCAGGCTCTGACAGATTTCTTCCAGATGGCTTAATCCCATTAAAAATACCAGGGTGCCGGACAGCTTTCCAAACTCTTTTAAATCCTCGGGAACTCCGTTTTCTCTGGTATGTCCGGTCATAACATGGAAACTTCTGCTCATTCCCCTGTGAGTAATGGGAATGCCGGCAGACGCCAGGGCTGCAATGGCAGAGGTAACTCCGGAAACCACCTCATAGGCAATTTTCTCTTTCTGAAGTTCTAAAATCTCTTCCCCGCCGCGGCCAAATACAAAGGGATCTCCTCCCTTCAGACGCACCACGTTCCGTCCTTTTTTCGCCTGTTCCACTAACACCTGGTTGATTTCTTCCTGTTTCATGGAATGGTGTCCCGCACGTTTTCCTACGTAAATTTTTTCACATTCCGGACGGACCTCATTGAGCAGCTCGTCTGATGCCAGAGAATCATACACCACTGCGTCGCAGGCTTTCAGCGCCTCCAGCCCTTTTACAGTAATCAGCTTCGGATCTCCAGGCCCCGCGCCTACCAGGGTCACAAATCCCGTCCGTTTCTTTAATGTATCCGCTACTGCTTTTGCCGCATCCTTCCAGTCGCCAGAGGCGCCTTCCCAGAATGCAGAAACGATTTTGCCGCTCTCTTTCTGGTAGATTCCGCGTACCGTCAGGTTTCCGTCTTTTATCTGGCTGCACACACCAACCGGCTCATGGCATCCCGCATTTAAAAGGCGAAGAATCCGCCGTTCCACCTGGAAGGAAAGCAAGGTGTCCGGATCGCAGATTCGTCTGGCCGCTTCATTGACCTCGTCGCCTTTTCTTCCTTCCACTGCCAGAATCCCCTGGCATCCGGCTGGAATCATTTCGTCCCAGTCCAGATAGTGGAAGCACAGGTTCTTCTCCGGAATCTGGACCTTTGTCTCCCGATCCGCCTCTGTCAGAATTTCCAGCCTCTTTAACCCAGCGGCTGCCAGAATAATGGCGTCATACTGTCCTTCTAACAGCTTCTTTAAACGGGTCTGGACATTGCCCCGCAGATTTTCGCAGACTGCCGGTACGCCCCAAAGCTTCTTTCCCAACGCTTCGATCTGGATTTTCCGGCGCAGACTGGAGGTTCCCACTACAATGGCTTCTCCTCTTCCCGCTTTTTCTTCCACAATACCGTCCATTCTGGTCACTACCACATCGCGGACGTCAGCCCGCTTCGGCACGCCTACGATTTCCAGGCCTTCTGCCAGCTCCATCGGCAAATCCTTTGCGCTGTGAACCGCAAAATCAATCTCTCCTTTTTGAAGGGCTTCTTCAAATTCCGATACAAAAACACCTTTGCCGCCAAATTCCAGCAACGGTTTATCTAATATCTTATCTCCTGTGGTCTGTTTCAGCACCAGTTCCACTTCCAGGCCAGGAGTTTCTTCTTTCATCCTGTCGGCAGCCAGGCAGGTCTGTTTTACTGCCAGCTCGCTTTTTCTGGTTCCGATCCGGACTGTCTGCTTCATTTTGATCCATCCTCTCTTATTTCGTCATCCATTCATTTTTTACCTGGTCAATCAGTTCCTCCACCATCCGATCATTCAGACTGCATCCATGGGCTCTTCCCACATCCACCATGCGTTTAAAAATGACTGTACGCTGGGAAAGATCCGGAACCCTTATCTTTACAAAATCCCGATATTCCCCTAACTGTCTGACCAGACGGCCATACCCTTCCGGAATAACGCCGCGGATTTTCTGTTTTAAATCCTGGGTTACCGTAGGGCTTTTTCCACCGGAAGAAATCCCGATAACAACGTCGTCTTCCCTTACGATGGATGGGAAAATAAAGCTGCATTCCTCTTTTACATCTACCACATTTACCGGAATCCGATTTTTTCTGCAGCTTAAAGAAATCTGCCGGTTTAACGCCGGATCGTCGGTAGCGGCTACCACAAAATCCGCCTCCTTTAGATCCTCCATGTAAAAGTCCCGTTCTTTTAGCAGAACGCCGGACTGTTCTGCCAGTTCCTTTAATTCCGGCGCAAACTCCGGAGACACTACCGTAATCGCAGGGCCATAGGGTAGAAGCACTTCCACCTTTCTGAGGGCTACCATTCCCCCGCCTGCGATCAGACACTTCTGATTTTCTATATCCACAAAAAATGGAAAATATGCCATAGGTTTATTCCTCTATCCATTCTCCAATGTGATCCATCACATTGAGGACTACTTTTAGTTCTTCGCTGCTTACATGATCCCGAATCCGGTACAAAATCGTATCCAGGGAATGGTTCTGGAAGGTTTCCTTCCACTGTCCCATTTTCTGGAAGCAGGGATGAAACAGCAGCTCTCTTTTGCATTCATCCAGCTCTTCTTCCATAATTTCCCTGGCCGCATCCAGTTCTTTCAGCTTCATCTGGTTATTGGTTTTAGAAAGCTGGTCAAAAAAGTCAATATCGTATAACGTAACTCCGGAAATCTCTCCAATGGCCGGATCGATATCAATGGGCACTGCAACGTCGATAAACAGCCGTTTCTTGCTGGTTGTAAAGACCTGCTCCAGCTTTTCTGCGACAACCGTATAATGAGGGCTGGAAGTAGCGCTGATAATAATATCCGCATCTTCCATATAAGCGTACCGGTCTGCATAATCTACCAGATGGATGTGGCTGCTCTTCCATTGGAAGGTCAGATCCGACTTGTGGCTGCGGACAGTTCCGTAAACTTCAATTCCGGATTTACTTAAAATATTCTTTGCAATGGTGCTTCCGATTTTTCCTGTAACCCCCATAATCAGCACTTTTTTCTCCTGAGGCCCTTCCTTTTCAAAATGGAATACCTCATTTGCAACCAGAGTCGCAATAGAAACCGGTGTTCTGGACAAATTGGTGTCTGTCTTGGTTTTTTTTGCACAGGTAATGGCCTTCTGGAACACCACATTTACCTCGTAATTGGCCGCTTTTTCTTCCAGAGTCATCTGGTACGCGTCTTTTACCTGTCCCAAAATCTCGTCTTCTCCTAAAACCATGGAGTCCAGTCCGCAGCACACTTTAAAAATATGGGCAACGGTCTGTTCCTCACTATATATATTTAAATACTGCAAAAGCTCTTCTAAGCGGATCTGTTTCAGATCTGCCACAGCATTCTGAAGAGTAGAAATGGCTTTTTTGCTTCCAGATACGTAAAATTCGCTGCGGTTGCAGGTACACAGCACGACTGCGCCGTTAATTTCGCTGCTGGCCAAAAGCCGTTTTAACAATGTTTTCTTTTCTTCCTTAGAAAATGCAAATTTCTCCCTGACTGAAACAGGCGCTTTTTTATGGCTTACGCTGATACAGTACATATTTTTCTTCTCCAATCTAATGCAATAAAAGGGCTGCCGCAGAATTGTTCTGCAGCAACCCCTCTTATTTTAAAAAATACGATTTCTAAACTCAGCACCCTGTTGACAATGCTTACTGCGGGCCTGCCTTATGATGCTTGGAAATTGGCTTAACATGGATGTTTGCTCTCTGCTCTGCCTCGCTCCAGTAAATCTCGTCTGCTACCTTTGCCTCTGGGTTCAGCTCAACGCCGTCCAGAATCATCTCTTTAAACTTCACATAACCAGCTCTGTCGATCAGGTGTCCGCCATGGAGATACTCTGGCTTGTAGTCCATTACCCATGCGGAGAACTTCTGCCAGTTTGCAAACATACCTAAAACAACATCCTCAGTTACCCAGTTTAAGAACAGTTTGCCCATACGCGGGAACTGCTTGCCGGAACGTCCGCCCAGGGTAACACGCCATAAGTGCTGGTCTCCTCTGGTCCATCCGCCGGTAGGACAAGCGATAACACACTCGCCGCAGCCTACGCAGCAGCAGGTATCTTTATCAATCTTACCGTGGTCGTTTAAGGAAAGAACGCCGGTTGCGTGATGCTCACAAGCCTTTACGCAGGCGCCGCATCCAATACAACGCTCCTGGTCGTAAACCATCTTGTAGATACCCATTACACCGAAGTCATTGAAGTTGCCCTTTGCACAGTCGTTTGGACATCCTGCAACGGAAACCTTAATGTGGTAGTGGCTTGGGAATATCAGCTTCTCGATCTTCTTTGCCATCTCATGGGTATTGGCATTTGCCTTAATACAATGAGAGTTACCGATACAAGCCATAACGTTTCTGGCGCCGATGGTTGGATAACCCTGATCATCGGACTCCATATCGCAGTCGCACATATCAATGTTGACATCCTTGATGTAGTCTTTAATTAAAGCGTTTACAGCAGGAATGTTCTCATATTTGATGCCAGGCACGTTTAAGGTCTGACGCATACCCATATGGAATGTGCCGTTGCCGTACTTCTCGCACAGCTCCTGAACCAGTGACAAATGCTTTGCATCAATCAGAGCGCCAGGAACACGGAGCTGAAGCATGAACTCTCCAGGTACCTTGGACTGTCTGAAACAGTTAATTCGTGTCTTTTTAACGTCAATATCGTGATTCATTCTTGTCCGCCCCTTTCTTTAATCTACCAGATATTTAGCCTTGGTGTAGTTAAATACCGGACCCTCTAAGCATACGTAGGTCTCGTCAATACGGCAGTGTCCGCACTTACCAACTGCACAAGACATCTTACGCTCGAAGGATACCCAGATCTTCTCCTCCGGAACACCACACTTTACAGCTTCGATGCCGGTAAACTTCATCATTGGCGGCGGGCCAACGATTACTACTTCATAGTTGTCGCCAAAATCTTTAAACGGAACCTTGGATACTAACTGGGTTACGAAACCAACTTCCCATCCGTCAATTTTGTCTTTATCCAGAGTGTACATACAGTTGAACTTATCTCTCCAGCTCTCAAGCTCGTTGCGGAACACAATGCCCTCTTCGTTCTTGAAACCTGCAATCAGGGTTACGCTCTCTACGTAGCCTGGATTCTCAGCGAATAAACGCAGCATACTTCTTACAGGAGCAAGGCCTGTACCGCCTACGATTAATACCATATGCTTGCCCTTAAACTGCTCCTCTACCGGCCAGCCTTTGCCGTATGCGCCGCGCAGGAACAGAGTATCGCCTGCTTCCTTCTTGAAGATTTCGTCGGTTACTTTACCAACAGAACGGATTGTAAAATCAATCCAGCCGTCGCCGTAAGCGCTGACAGAAATCGGAGCCTCGCCTACCTTCGGGATAGATAACTGTAAGAACTGTCCATGAGAAGGTTTAATATCGGTCTCCACTTTAAATGTATACTCAAGCTTTGTTTCCTGTTTTACTTCCAGAATCTTACAGGGAACTGGTTTTACCGGATTATTCATAGTAATCTCCCTTCCTCCTTATTTGTTCTCTTCAGCCACGATTTCTGCAATGGCCTTGTTCATCTTATCAACAGTAGCTGTAATGGAAATAAATTCCGGACAGCGGGAAATGCAGCGGCCGCAGCCTACGCACATATGGTAATCTTTGAAGCGTTCCTTGTAGTCATGGAACTTGTGAAGGACTTTGTATCTCATACGATCGCCGGCAGTATTGCGGAAGCTGTGGCCGCCAGCCATATCGGTAAATCCTTCAATCTGGCAGGAAGCGCTGGTTCTCTTTCTCTCGCCTACGCTGCCGTTTTCATTGTAAGCAATGTCGGTCGTGGTAAAGCAGGTACAGGTGCTGCAGGCAACGGTACAGCTGCCGCAGGAGATACATCTCTTATTGTACTCGTTCCACATCGGATGCTCTTTTAACTTGGTCAGTACTTCCTTATTTGGAATCTCCGGAAGGGTTACTTTGGTCTTGTTTTCAGTTGGGAAGGAAGGAGTATAGTCTTCTGCAGTCTTGCCCTCAAAATAAGGAGCAAATACATCGTCCTTAACTTCAACCTTTAATGCGCCGTCCTGACATACAACTGCTAAGCTGTAGTTATCGGTTTTATTGGTTCCCATGCTTACGCAGAAACAGGTATCATCGTCTAAATCACACTGCATCATAACGATTTTAACCTTCTCATGCATTCTCTCGTAATACATATCGTTAAAACCGCCGTTGCCCAGGTAGATTCTTTCCTGACGCTGCTGAGCTGCGATATCACATGGACGCATAAAGATTAACAGCTTCTTGCTGGTAACCTTGCTCTCTCTGTACTCGTCTTCAGTAAAGTAGAATAAAGGCTCGGTAATCGGAGACAGAACTTCCTTTGCTGGGAAATCTGACTTTTCATCAAATACGATTTCCTCTACGGTCTTTACCTTGTCATAACGGATAATGTCCGTATCAGAATAGCGGCCCTTGCCTGGGAATCTTTTAGGCGCCCAGATCTCATACTCTTTACTTAAATCGGCAAAAATCTGGTTCACTTCATCAAAGCTTACTTTGTAGCCCATTGAGTTATCCTCCTTTTATCGTATATATAAAAAATTTAACATAACATTTTATGACCTGCCGCATTTAAAAGCAGCGGCAGGCTTTTTGTTATCCTTGTTGATTATAACATGACTTTAGCGGTCATGTCTATACATAACCGTCAAATTCCCCTCTTTTTATACAAGAACGGTAACTCCGGTTTCATATTTTTTGTCGTCTACTGTCACAGTAATTTCATATTCGCCAGGAATATTCTCTGTTCCGACAGGGAATTCGACTGCTCTTGCATCGTGTTCCAGGAAGGTGCCTACGCACATTGCAAGGAACGGACGCTTAGTAGTAGGAACGAAATAGTGACGGGTCGGAGCGCCGTTTTTCCCTTCGAAGTTCAGCATAACCAGAGTGCCCTTTTCAAAGCTGGCCTTAAATACAATACGGTCTGCTTCTTTTGCAATCTTCGCCTTGTATTCATCCGGAATCATGCCTGCCGGCTCTGCCGGAGCTTCTGTCATAAATTCCTCTGTAGAAGTAATATGACCCAGAATCTGGCCTTTTCCAAACGTTACCCTGTCATTCTCGTCATATAAATGCAGCTTTTCTGCACGATAGTAGTTTGCCGGCAGGTGCATCTCATAGAGAACCTTATCGTTCTTTACTTCTACTGTAATGGAACTCAGCTTTACTTCTCCGCTTTCGATTTCATCGGTAAGCGCTGCTCCAGGGAAGTTTAAGTATTCGTCGCCTCTCTGGCCGATGCCGCCAGAATGTACCAGATAATGGCCTTCCTCATAGTATTCGCAGTTGCAGATGTAGCAGGAGAAGAACTCGGCTCCTCTCTCTTTTCCATACTGCCATACCTGGCGGATCGTCATGTCGTCGGTATTGATGCGGTAAATAACTCCTCTGGAGAAGTTGTCTTTTGCAGGAAGGTAGTTTTCTTTTACTTTGGATCTGTAATGACCGTTGTCAAAGCACATGATATCGCCGTTTGGCAGAACCATACAGGCGTGCTGCTCATACTGCCAGTCAAATTCTTCGCCTACCGGCTTAAAGAAATACTTCTGCATCTCTTCCGGCCAGCCTTCCGGATCGCCGATGATCCAGTTTAACTTGCCAGTCTCAAAATCACGATTGATAATCGCATCCTGATGACGTCCGGAGAAGGTCAGGGAATTGGTCTTCTTGTCATACCAGACTGCATTGTTGTGGAACCAGTCGTGGGCATCCTGGCTTCCGGAACCGCCTACCGGATACACTGGCAGTACGTCCTGATGATCCCAGGTCTTTAAGATTTCGCCGGTTTCCCTGTCTACCATAACGCAGTAGTCCTCAACGGTTCCTCTCTCTAAGATCTGGCTTAAAATCAGGATATTTCCATTTTCCATTTCCCACTCGTCATGGTGGTATCCGCCAGGAATACGGAATTCTTTATAAATCTTGCCAATCATACCCATCTCATAAATACCGGTGGTATGGTAAGGCGGAGCGACCAGACGATCGGTGCCGACTAACAGACGGCCGTTTTTTGCTCTCTTTAAGTCAAATGCCAGGTTTAAGGTATTGTACCATCTGGCATCTCCCGCATAGTCGTACGCAGCGGTCAGAGCCGGAGAAGTCGGGCTTACAAACATCATGTTGTCGCCGAAATACTCTGGAGTCGTCTGGATGCTGGTTGGCTTATGAAGTTTCTTCGGACGGGCTTCTGTCTGAATCTTTAATTCTTTCGTCTCTCCGGTGCTAAGCTCGATTACAACCGTATTCTCATATTCTGGATACAGGCCGTAAATCGGGAGTACCATGTGATACATATCGCTGGCCGGACGGTACATATAATCGCCGGCCGCCTCTTTTCCTTTTACGGTTACTTTTGCAAATGCCGGCTTTTCAGCCTCGAACATAACCAGGGCTGTCAGCGGTGCGATCAGATATGGATTTACTACTACATAAGGATGTTCAATGGTATAGCTGCCCTTTTTATACTCTGCCAGAAAAGCCTGCTCTGCCTTATCCTGGCGGTCGATAATGTGCTCAATTTCTTTAAATAAAACGCCCATTTTCTCTCCCCTTATCTTTTATACAATATGATCTGGGACTCCCTATACGGGGAGCCCCAGTTTGCTTGTTTTCTGCATCGGTCAATTAGCAGTGAATCTGGATTCCAGTCTCGTATTTCTTGTCATCTACGATTACTCTTACATCGTAAGTACCCTTTAATCCTGCCTTGTTTACGCTGGTCTTGGTGTTACGCTCGTCAGAATCCAGGAAGGTACCGCAGCACATTGCCAGGTAAGCAACTGCCGTAGTGGAGATAAAGTATCTGTGAACCTCTTCGCCCTGCTCTAACAGCATCATAACCATCTGTCCCTTTTCAAATCTGGAGAAGAAGGTAAATCTGTCGATTTCTTCTACGATTCTTGCGTTGCAGCTTTCTGGAAGCAGCTCGCCGCAGCTCTCCATTGGAATATCGGTTTCGAATTCTTTGGTATGTCCCATAGCGCCTAAGATCTGGCCCTTGCCAAGCTCTAAGTTGATGCCGTCGCTGTACAGCTTCAGCTTCTCGCCGCGGTAGTAGTTGCCTGGGCAGTCCATTTCCAGCATCTTCTTGTTGTCGCATACTTCAACGGTAATGCTGTGAAGCTCGCCGCCCATATCCTTTGCAAATGCGCCCAGAGCCTCAGATGGATTGCCGTCCTTGTCATATGCAATACCGCCGGAATGTACCATGTAGTGTCCTTCATTGTAGTACTCTACGTTACAGATATATGGAGAGAAGAACTCTGCGCCCTTATCTTTTCCGTATTCCCAAACCTGCTCAATGGTCATATCCTTGGTGTTGATACGGTAACGAACGCCTCTGGAGTAGTTGTCTTTTGCCTTTAATTCCTTTGCAGGACGGTCAACCTGCTTGCAGCCATAGTGATGGTTGTCAAAGCACATTACATCGCCGTTTGGAGTAATGACATTTGCGTGCTGCTCATACTGCCATCCAAAGTTGTTGCCGATTGGTTTAAAGAAGTACTTGTCTACCATTTCCTGAGGCCAGCCTGCCGGATCGCCAATGATCCAGTTTAATTCGCCGGTCTCAAAGTCAATATTTACCATACTGTCAATATGACGGCCGGAGAAGGTTAAGGAGTTGGTATTCTTATCATACCATACTGCGTTGTTGTGGAACCAGTCTTCCTCAGACCAGCTTCCGGAGTGGCTGACAGTCTTCGGATTTAAGAACTTCTTGTAATCCCAGGTCTTAATGATCTCGCCAGTGTTTCTGTCTAACAGAACGCACATATCCTCAACGGTATCGCTTTCCAGATCTTCGGTCAGGCACAGGATGTTTCCATCTTCCATCTCGAATTCATCATGGTGATAACCGCCAGGTACGCGGAACTCTTTGTAAATCTTTCCGCATGGGCTGATCTCATAAAGTCCGGACATATAGTAAGGCATCTTGATCAGACGGCTGGAACCCATAATCAGGTTTCCGTTTTTCAATCTCTTTACGTCAAATACACAGGTAACGTTCATATGCCATCTTGCATCGCCGGCATAGTCAAATGCAGAAGATAAATCTTCGCCTGCCGGAGAAACTAAGATTACGTTGTCCTGTAAGTATTCAGGGGTAGTATCCATATAATGGATTACCTTCTTGCCGTCATATACATCCGGAACATCAATGGTAATCACATTGGATTCGCCGCGGTATGCACGGATTTCCACTTTGTTGGAGTAATTGGAGTAAAGACCTAATACCGGAAGCACGTGCTTCTTTGCCTTCGGGAAGGTATGGCTCATGTTTGCCTCTTTGGTCTTACCGAATACAGTAATGGTAACCGCAGTCTCTTCTTCTGTCTCAAAGCATACGACTGCAGACAGCGGGCTGATAAAGTACAGATTGTACTTTACTAAAGGATTCTGGATGGTGTAGTTGCCTTCCTCAAATTCCTTTAACATTGCCTGCTCTGCTTCGTACTGACGGTCAATTAAATGCTCTTCATAGATGTAATTAACGCCCATTTCGTTGTCCTCCATAATTTGTTTTTGCTTTTTGGAATATACGTTTCGCAACAGTTTACCTGAACTGTTATGTTACATATTCTCTTTTACCATATTTACGATAACCGGCTTCTGCTGTAATCCCTGAAGACGTTTTACCTCGGTTCCATCCTTTAACAGGATCAAAGTCGGGTATCCTGCCACGCCATATTCTGCAGTCAGTTCCTTATTCTGATCAAAATCTACTTTTAAGATGGTTAAATCGTCGCCAAACTCTTTTTCTACATCCTTTAAAACGAATCCCAGCATTTTGCATGGTCCGCAGGTGGTAGAGAAAAAGTCGGCCAGAACTAAGCCCTTATCAGCCAGTTCCTTAAATTCTGCACTGTTTACTTCTTTTAACATGGTTCATTCCTCCTTAATTGTGAATATTACAGGTTTTTTACGTAATGGGATGCTTCCTGGGCCGCAATAGCGCCGTCTGCACAGGCGGTAATTACCTGACGCAGATTCTTGGTTACGCAGTCTCCTGCGCCAAAAATTCCAGGTACCTTGGTTGCCATGCGCTCGTCTACTTCTACATATCCGAATTTATTTAATACATCCAGATCCTTAAAGCAGTCTGTAGTAGGAGTTAAGCCAATGTATTCAAATACGCCGTCGCATTTTACAGTGGTTTCTTCCCCATTCTGGGTAGACTTAAAATGAACGCCTTCTACTTTGGTATCGCCTACAATCTCTAAAATATCCTGATATGGATAGATCTTGACATTTTCCATTGCGCGGAGCTTATCACATGCAATGGGATCTGCTGTCAAATCAAACATAGTAACAATGGTTAAGGACTTCACCATTCCTGCCAGGAAAATAGACTCCTCAACAGCAGAGTTTCCGCCGCCGATTACCACTACATCTCTGTCACGATACTGAGCGCCGTCACAGATTGCACACCAGCTTACGCCGTTGCCTCTAAACTTATCCTCACCTGGAATGCCTAAGCATCTTGGCTGGGTACCGGTTGCAAGAATCACAGACTTCGCTGTAAACTCTTTTCCATCCTCTTCACATACGACTACTTTTTCGGCGCCGTTGTCCTTTACCTCTTTTACAGTTGCATAATCAAATGTAATGGTGTCAAACTGCTGCGTATGCTCAAACATCTGATATGCCAGTTCAGCGCCATTTACAGTACCTACGCCAGTGTAATTCTGAATTTCATTGGTATTAATAATCTGTCCGCCTGGAGCCAGCTTGTCTAACATCAGAACGTTCATATCTGCTCTTGCCGCATAAATTGCAGCTGTCATACCTGCTGGTCCGGCACCAATAATTACTACATCATACTGTGCCACTGTCATCAATCTCCTCTCTTATTTAACAGCTATAGAGGACCCCTTCGGAATCCCCTACAGCGAATGTTTTGTCATTACATTAAAATACTGGTTAACGGAATACCAACTACCAGCATGATTGCCAACTCGATAAGAACGATTGGCAGAGTATACTGATATACATACTTGGTCGGAATCCATTCCTTGTTGCTGTGCAGGATTGCAGCAAATGGAGATGCTGCCGGAGTAACTGCTGCAGATAACAATACAAACTGAATCATCAAAGTTACGATTGGTCTTGCGTCAGCACCGGTCTGGATGCAGTAGGTCATAATAATCGGCTGTAAAATCATACCGATAACCAGACTGTTGCAGATGTTCGTTAATACGCCGCCCAGGGCCAGAATCAGAATGATAAAGACTGCTGGTGACATTCCCTGGAAAATTGGAGAAAGGATATATGCCAGGAATGCGGAAACACCGGTAGAAGGATTGGTTAATACACTTCCCAGTAATACAGCTGCAACAATAATAAAGTAGGAACCCCAGCTTACATTATTAGAGATTACCTTTGGAATATCCATGATTGGCTGGCCTTTAATACGAATTGCCGCCATAATTGCTGCCATAATCATGGCAATGCCGTAAACTGCCGGTTTTAATACAGACAGAACCGGAAGGGTTGGGAACAGGGAAGGCAGCATTAATCCCAGGATTACACAGACGAAACCTGTGCAGTACAGCTTCTGCTGTAAACTCATTGGAGGCAGAGGATTCTTTGAAAAACTTTCTACATCAAAGTTCTTCATCTTGGAAACGTCAGGGCGAAGAACATATTTGCAGAACAGGATTGCCGCAGTTACCATAATCATACCCAGCACAATGGCGGTAGCCAGATATGCGCCGCTGTTTACAACGATTGGGCCGCCAGGCATTTCTGAGGTAATCTTTTCAAAGTTGCTGAGCAGAGCCAGGCCATTCTGTGCAAAAGGAGCCATTGGGAAACCAATCAGGGAGCCAATTACAATCATAGTCAGGGCAACTCTTGGGAATGCATCCCCTTTCTTGTAGCCTACTTCATCAAAAATCCCGTACAGAACCGGCCACAACACAAAGATTGGGGTAAATGCATTAATAAAACCTGCAATGAAATAGCAGCCTATACACAATACACCCAGGAACAGCCATGGCTTACCATTCGTAAATTTTCTGGTCAGGAAAAATCTTCCCATATAAGCGCTGATTTTATAATATGCAAGACCGCCGGACATAATCAGCATAAACAAAACCTGTACGGTTACAGGAGCACCAAATGCCTGGGACAGAATATCGTTCATGTTGCTGTAGTGCGAAAAACCAAGCATACCAATGGAAATTAAGCTGCCCCAAATTGGGTCTGCAAATGTCCACAGATACAATGTACCCAGGAAAATTCCCATAACTTCCATACCAACCGGTGTTACTTCCGGCAGACTGATGGGCAGGTATCGGAACAATAACATAATACCTACACCAATGAGTGAATGAATTGATAACATTCTCTCTTGTTTGTCGACTGCGTTAGCCATCTCATTTACCCCTTTTCTTATAAGTGATTGTTAAATATATAACTTTGTCTAATTGTACCATAAAAACCTATTTCAAAATATAACCTGTGTTAACTTTGTAGATTTTTTGTTTATTTTGTGATACAATGTCTAAAGATTATAACAAAGGAGTTTTTCATGGACTGCAACTTTTGGAACATGCTAAAAAAACATGGAACAAGACTGGAAGCAAGCAAAGGATACTATCTGAAGCTTTATACTCCTGGAGAGCCAGGCGCCTGCGTATACCTGCTGGACGAGGGCATTTGTTCCCTCAACAGCTTAACCAGGCGGGGGGATGAAAATATCTATCTTTACTTTCACGCCAAACGTCTGATTGGATTTAACCACCTGATGACCACTCCTGGAAAAAAATCACTGTTTCAATCCGGCTTCAACGTGACGATTGTAACGAAAACAGACTGTGTCTTATATCAGATTAAATTTGAAACCTTTCTCCACCTGCTTCATACCAATCAGGCTTTTAATTTATTTTTTATCCAGACTCTTGCGGATAATTATTCAGAAGCTTTAAACCATTTTCATTACATGCATGAGGAAACCCTGGTTACCGCTCTCTGCCAGCTGCTGTTATCCGTCAGCCGGAAAGGATCCGGTGAAAAGCCTGTGGTTCCCAAGTTTTATACTTATGAGGAATTAGCCCGCTACCTGGGCTGCCATCCGGTTACGGTTTCCCGCATCATGGCAAAATTAAAGCAGCTGGGATATTTAAAAAAATCCGGCGGGGAACTGGTAATTGAAGACGAACAGAATTTAATCCATTTAATGGAATCAGAAGTGGAATTTAAATATTAAAAAAAGCGGCCGACGGCCGCTTTTCTTCTTATCTTATAATACTTTACTTAAAAACAGTTTTAATCTCTCGTTTTTGGGATTTCCGAATAATTCTTCCGGACTGCCCTCTTCTACGAAATTGCCGCCGTCCATAAACATGACCCGATTGGCCACTTCCCTGGCAAATCCCATCTCGTGAGTTACCACAACCATGGTCATTTTTTCTTCTGCCAGTTCTCTCATAACTCCCAGAACTTCTCCAACCATTTCCGGATCCAGAGCAGAAGTCGGCTCATCAAACAGCATCACTTCCGGCTTCATCATCAGCGCGCGGACAATGGCAATTCTCTGCTTCTGTCCGCCGGACAGCTGGGCCGGATACGCATTGGCCCTGTCTGCCAGGCCAACCCGCTCTAAAAGCTTCATTGCCTGGGCATCTGCCTCGGCCTGAGCCATCCCCTGGAGTTTTACTGGAGCCAGGGTCATATTTTTTAAGATAGTCATATGAGGAAACAGGTTAAACTGCTGGAATACCATTCCCATTTTCTGGCGGTGACGGTCTATATCCGTCTTCGGATCTACAATGTCTTCCCCATCGAAAAAGATGCTTCCCTCTGTCGCTTCCTCCAGACGGTTGAGACAGCGCAGAAAGGTACTCTTGCCAGAACCGGACGGGCCGATCACACAGACTACGTCTCCCTGATGGATGTCTACGGTAATGCCCTGGAGAACTTTTAAATCTCCAAAGCTTTTGCCCAGATTTCTTACCTGGATTAATGCGTTTTCCTGATTAGCGCTCACTGCGTCTCAGCCTCCTTTCCAACAGTCCTACCAGACGGCTTAAAATCATTACCAGAACCAGATAAATCAGAGCTACCGCGATTAATGGCATAAATGCGGAATAGGTACGGCTCCGGATAATGTCGCCGCCCTTGGTTAAATCCTGCAGCGCAATGTATCCGGCAACAGAAGTCTCCTTTAACAGCGCGATAAACTCGTTGCACAATGTGGGCAGCACATTCTTTAACGCCTGAGGCAGAATAATGTAACGCATGGTATCCAGATAATTAAAGCCAAGACTCCGTCCTGCCTCCATCTGTCCTGCCTCTACGGAATTAATACCGCTGCGGAAAATTTCTGCTACATAAGCGCCGGAGTTAATACCGAATGCCAGAACCGCTACCGGAACCTTGTCAATTCTGGAGTTTCCAAAAATAACAAAGTACATAATCAAAAGCTGAACTACTACCGGAGTTCCGCGGATTACAGTCAGGTATACCGTACAGAAGAAATTCAGCACCTTTAATTTGTGAGTCTTTTCATACGTGGTGCGGATAATTCCTACAATCAGTCCAATGATAATTCCCAGGATTAATGCAAAAAATGTAAGCTGCAGGGTAACTACCAGACCGTCTGCAATATAATGCCAGCGGCCTTCTTCTATAAAATTCAAATAAAATGTGTCACAGAAATTTTTCCACATTGATATTCATCCTCTACCTGCCGGCCTGATTATTCAGCCGGAATATATTTATTGATAATTTCGTCAATAGTGCCGTCTTCTTTTAATTCTTTCAGGGCACCGTTGATCTTGTCTAACATCTCTGTATTGCCCTTCTTGACTGCAATTGCATATTCTTCCTGGCTCATAGCTTCTTCGCATACCTTTAAGCCTTCGCTCTGCTCTACGAATACCTTTGCAGGAGCGCTGTCGATAACAACTGCGTCAATCTTGCCCTGAAGCAGAGCCTGAACTGCCTCAAAGCCCTTATTGTAACGCTCTACGTTCTCGTCGCCTGCCAGTTCGCTGGAAAGCAGGTCGCCGGTGGTGCCTAACTGAACGCCAATCTTCTTGTCTGCCAGGTCTGCGGAACCTGTAATCTCACTGTCTTCTTTTACAATGATAACCTGGGATGCATTTGCATAAGTATCGGTAAAATCTACAGACTTCTTTCTGGTCTCATCTACCGTCATACCAGCAGCGCCGAAATCTGCCTTGCCGGAAGTAACTGCAGGAATGATGGAATCAAATGCCATATCTTCTACTTCTAATTCCATGCCCAGCTTATCCGCAATTGCCTGTGCAATCTCTACATCGATTCCGACAATCTCGCTGCCTTCATAATACTCCCATGGCTCAAACTCTGCGTTGGTTGCCATTACCAGTACGCCGCCTGCTGCTTCTGTTTCTTCTGTCTTAGCTTCTTCTGTCTTAGTCTCCTCTGCTGCAGTGGTGTCTTCTGCTGCGGTAGTGTCTTCTGCTTTTGCTTCTGTGCTCTCAGCTGCGCTTGCTGCAGTGGTTGCTGCGCTGTCAGAACTTCCGCAGGCTGCTAAGGATACTGCCATACAAGCTGCTAACGCAACTGCTACTACTTTCTTCTTCATAATAAATCTCCTCCTCGATAAGCCCTTATTCAATAGGTATACACTAATAATGCATAACTATTCATTTGCATTCGATACTTATTATAGCCTATTTTTTAAATTTATCAAGTAGTTTTTTCTATAACCAGGATTTTTATTACTTTCTGCCTATGCAGAAGGCTTTCTTTTTCCAATCCTTTTGCACTCCATACAGAAATTGCCGGTTTGTTTCAACTGCACAAAGGCAGGACTTCCATCCTGCCTCCTCGATGGAAACAGAAAACCTTAATTTTAAGCCATTTCTTCCACTAAAATGTATGAATAAAGTAGAAATAATCTACACTCGAATACCTCTAACTACTTCTATATTGCTTACGCTTCATTTTTTCTGCTTTTCAACCATTCCCTCATTGCGTTTTCACAACAAGAAAAGTCACAATATGTACGTCTTACATTTTGTGTTTCTTTTTGATACTTATAAATTTTTTCCGCTTTTGTCAGTATTTTCTCCTTAATACTTAAGCAAAAAGCATATTCCTTTTCAAATAAGTCCTGATAACGTTCATCGCCCAACTCATCAAATACAGTTCTTTTGTAAGCGTCATCTGGAACAGGTATCATTTTTTTGATATCCAAGACTGACAGCACATGTATTTTTTTATCTTTGGAATATTCTTTGTATACATCACCCAAAATATTTACAGACTTATCTATCACTTCATATATTAAAAAATGTTCGTCACAACTATTTTTCCACTTCTTATGTTTCTCCTTTGCCGATGTTAAAGGAATAAAATATTTACATTCTGTCATGTCTATGATAATACCAACAAAAGGTTTTATCGCATTCCTATAAGAAGCATTATAATATACTTCTGAATTCTTGCTGTTTAGATATTCCAAATAATCAGCATCAATGGTATAGAAACCAAAATTTTCAAATTCGGCCATAATTCTCCTTAGTCAAAAAGTGGAGAAGATTTCTCTCCTCCACTAAGCTTTAATGTTCCACCTTTGGGATATAGGTAGCGGGACACCTTCTTTAATGCTCCACCTTTGTAATGGGTAGTGGGACACCCTCTTTAATGCTCCACCTTTGTAATGGGCAGTGGGACACCCTCTTTAACATTATCCTTCTTTCTACTTTTAATATACATTAGTATATGCGCAAAGTCAATAACTTTTTCCCAATCATCAAAGTTATGTAAACCGACTATTCGCACATCAAAATGCAGGAATGTCATATAGGATTCATGTATAAATAGTGTAGGAGTGACCCCTATTTGCCATAAAAAGTCACTCCCAAATTACTCTTAATCACTTCTAAAAAACGCTAAATACGGCTGTTTACTAAAATCTGCCTTCTTTTGCAGCCATTTCAATGGATTCGGGTTCCGGTTCTGGAATTACCCTTCCATTTTCATCAATTTCAACCCAGGAAATTCCTTCCAGATACTGATAAAATTCCTGCTTTTCTTTTTCATCTGTCAATTCTCTGGTATATCCTGCTGACGAAACGCCTGGAAGAACGGTAAGGACCGCCTCATTTCCTTCCAGCTGCACCTTTAAAAGCATGGTTTTGGGAATCGAACTTCCAAAAACGAAATTCCCCAGACTGTATACAATCGGCTTTCCTTTGTAGTATTCAATTCCCTGAAGCACATGGGGATGACTTCCGATAACTAGATCCGCGCCTGCATCAATGTACTGGCGTCCCAGTTCCTTTTGGTAATCTTTTGGAAATTCCTCTCTCTCCACTCCCCAGTGAACGTATACTACTACATAATCATTAACCGCCTTCGCTGCCTGAATCTGCTCCAGCAGCATCGTCGGATCATAGGTCGCAAGCATTCCCGAACTATATGCCGTAGCCGCCCAGTCTGCTACTGGTATCACTCTGGTTGCCCCCAGAAAGCCAATCCGATTTTCTCCGGCTTCTATGGTCTGCCAGCGTTTCGCTTCCTCAAGGCTTCCCGCACCTACTCGGAGAATCCCTGCGTCATCCAGAGTCCTGCAGGTATCAAGCAGCGCGTCTGTACCGAAATCCAGGGCGTGATTATTGGCCAGCGTGACAATATCGATTCCCATCTCGTGGAACATCGAGACCTTTTCCGGCGGCAGCCGGAACGTATACTGCTTATCCGGCGCCTGTTCCCCACGGCTGCTGAACGGAAACTCTTCATTTGCCATAAAAATATCTGCGTTCCGGATTTCTTCCAAAAAACCAGGGCCTACTACTCCGCCAATCCCGCCGCCTCGCTCATAGGCCGACAGCACATGATCCGACAGCAGAATATCTCCTGCAAATATCAGTTCTGCCGTCTGACTTTCCGTGTTTCCTTCTGCCGGAAGGTCTAAACTCTCCGCTTCAGGGTCAGCGCCTGCCGGTTCTTTTGTCACAATCGTAATCTCTGATACAGCTTCTTTTTCAGGCCTCGTTTCCTGCTCCATATACGCAAACTCATGCGTGCTGCCGGCTGTCATTTTAATAAAGCCGGCTGCCAAAAGCGCCATTGCCGCAGCTCCTGCAGCAACAGAAAACCACAAAAATTTCTGCTGTCTCTTTCTGCTTTTATTCATAGTCTCCCTTTATAATGCCATTACGATTCCGCCGTCTGCTGCATAAACCGTCGCTACGCCAGCCGTCTCGGTAATGACGACCCGTTTAAATGCGCCTCTTTTTTCCATTTCTGCTTTTACCAGTTCCGCCCTGGCTTTATTGTTGCAGTGGGCAATTACCAGCGTTCTTTCACTGGTTTCCCCGACTTCCTTTGCCGCAATATCGCACATACGCTGCAGCGCTTTGTTCACGCCTCTGGCCTGATCCAGTTTTACAATATGTCCCTTGTCTCCGCCCATAATCGGTTTTATGTTTAATGTAGTGGCAAAAAAAGCCTGAAGTCCGGATAACCGGCCGTTTTTGCGGAGAATGTCTAACGTTTCAAGAACAAAATAGGTCTTCATCTGATTCTTAAACGCCTCTGCCTTTTCAGAAATCTCTTCAAAAGACAAGCCTGCTTCGCAAAGCTCCTGAATGTATAAGGCCTGGTTTAACTGCCCTGCAGAAGCAGAATCAGAACCCATTACCAGAATCTTTTTATCATGGCCATGTTCCTCGTAATACAGTTCCATTCCCAGACGGGCCGCATTATATGTGCCGCTTAAATGCTCGGATAATGTAATGACATAAATATTATCTGCATCGCATTCATAAGCTTCTTTAAAGCGCTCCGGAGACGGGCAGGCCGTCTTAGGGCATTCTGGGCAGGCCGCTACCAGCTCCAGAAACTGTTTCTGGTCAAACGTCTCGTCATCAACCACGGATGCGCTGCCAACCTGAAGGGTTAACGGAATCATCTGAAAATGGGGGTCGTTTCTTAATTCTTTTGGTAAATCCAAGCAGCTGTCGCCAATAATTTTATAAGTCATGGTTATGCCTCCAACAATATTTATAACCTGATTCTGTATCAAGTAGTAATCATTACTACTTATTATAACATCATCTTTTTTGTTTTTCAATCTTTTCATACAACAAATTCTGTGGTATAATAGCAAAATATTAAAACTGCAGCACAATTGATTGGAGGGTATTATGGATTCTACATTTTTATTCGCATTTTTCAGCACTATTATCTTGATCGTTCTATTTGTAGTGGCAGTTACCGTAGGCACCATTTCCAGTGTATTGGGTTCGGTTGCAGACGATTTAAACGAAGATAAATAAGATGCAAAACGCCGCAGACCGTTAAAGCCTGCGGCGTCTTTTTTATTTTTAGTTTTCCCGCTTCTTTCCTGTCCGGAAATCCACAATTTCTGACGGATCATAATAGATCCGATCGCTTTCCTTGACTATCAGATGCCCTTTTGTACCCTCTGCCAGACTGACTGCACAGTTAGGCGGAACGTGTCCATGCCAGAAATCCTCTTTCTCTTCGTACACGCTATTCAAAATTGCCCTGGATGCGCATCCATGGGAAGAAATCAGAATCGTCTTATCCTGGTAATCTGGATTGGCCGTAATTTCTTCCAAAAACTCTCTGGTTCTCCTGCAGACTGCTTCTACCGTTTCCCCGTCTTTATCCGGCTGAAAACGGAAGGGGTCCGTATAGAATTTATCAAATTCTTCTTTCGGAACCGGTATCTGGAAATTTCCTTCCCTGCATCCTAAGCCTTCCCAGGCGCCAAATCCAATCTCCCGTATTCTGTCATCCTCCCAAATCGGAACCGGACGGCCGCTTAAAATAATCTCCGCAGTCTGTCTGGCTCTTTTTAACGGACTGGTAATACACAGATCAAAGGGGATGGTTTTCATCCCCTCTGCAGTAATCTGAGCCAGACGGATTCCTTTTTCATTTAACTGGGTATCTGCCTGTCCCTGGAGGCGTCCTGCTGTATTCCAGTCGGTTTCCCCATGCCGGATAATATATAGACGCATAATTGTTCTCCTTTATGCCGGAAGTCTTACTCAGCTAACAGCCCCATCAGCTCATTGCTTCTTGCAATGAATCTGGTCATTCTCTCAGGCGTCAGGGAACCGTGGCTTAAAGAAGCCAGGTCATAAAGCTGCTCGCAGATTTCCTGGATATGAGCGCCGTCCTTATTTGCCAAAATGTGCTGTACCAGCTTGTGATTGGCATTTAACACCAGGGTTTCCTGAGGTCCGAACATTCCAGGATCCATGCCGTACATATTATACATTTTCATCATATCCTGCATTCTTCTGGATTCCTCAGAAACCGTAATCATAGATGCAATGTTTTCATTTTTCAGTTTTTCTACCTGAATGGTCAGTTTGTCGTTGTTCAGCGCCTTTTTAAAGATTTCTGTCAGGCTGTCTGCCGTTTCTTTAAACGCTTCTTTTTCCTCTTCCGGAGTTTCCTCTTTGAAAGAGTCTGTCAAATCTGCGTCAATCCGGAGGAACTTCACTCCTTCGTTCTTCTGCTCTAAGTGGCTGATAAACGGGCTGTCAATGTTGTGTTTCAAAATCACAGCATCCATGCCTGCCTCTTTAAACATATTGATATACTGGCTCTGCTCTTTCTCGTCTGTTACATAGAATACCGTATTTTCATGCTTTTCTTTATTTTCCTCTAAGCACTCGGAAAGGGTCAGGTACTTGCCGTCCAGATTCTTAAAGATGATATAATCTTTCATCTTATCTGCAAACTTCTCATCCTTAATACAGCCGAATTTGATGAATGGATTAATGTCATCCCAGTATTTCTCATAGTTCTCTCTGTCGGTCTTGCACATACCAGACAGTTTATCTGCTACCTTCTTGGTAATGTAATCAGAAATCTTCTTTACAAATCCGTCATTCTGCAATGCGCTTCTGGATACGTTTAACGGCAGATCCGGACAATCGATCACACCTTTTAACAGCATCAGGAATTCCGGAATCACTTCCTTAATATTATCTGCAATAAATACCTGGTTGTTATACAGCTTAATGGTTCCCTCTAAGCTGTCGTATTCCATGTTCAGCTTCGGGAAGTACAGAATACCCTTTAAGTTAAATGGATAATCCATATTTAAGTGGATCCAGAACAGCGGCTCTTTGTAATCCATAAATACCTTATGGTAGAACGCCTTGTATTCTTCCTCCGTACACTCATTTGGATGCTTGTTCCACAGCGGATTTACGTCATTTAACGCAACCGGACGCTTTAAAATTTTATACTTTTCGGTGGCAGGAGAAACTTCTACCACTTCCTTCTCGCCGTTTTCATTTTCCTTTTCTTCCGTCTTTGCTTCTTCTACAATGGTCTCAACAATGGTGTCTTTGTCGGTCAGCTCGTCTTTTTCAATGGTCTCATACTGAGGGCCTTCGGCAGTATTGGTTAAGAAAATCGGCACCGGCATAAAGGAACAGTATTTTTCAATGACCTCTCTTGCCCGATATTCATTTGCAAACTCTGTGCTGTCTTCATTTAAGTACAGGGTAATGGTGGTTCCAAACAGTTCTCTGTCGCCTTCGCCCATCTCATACTCTGTGCCGCCTTCTGACTCCCAATGTACTGGCTTAGCGTCTGCCTTGTAGGATCTGGTATCAATGGTAACTTTGTCCGCTACCATAAACGCAGAGTAAAAGCCTAATCCAAAGTGACCGATAATCTGATCTTCGTTGGCTTTATCTTTATACTGCTCTAAAAATGCCTGAGCGCCGGAGAATGCAATCTGGTTAATGTACTCATCGACTTCTTCTTCCGTCATACCAAGTCCATTATCTGAAATGGTAATGGTCTTTTCCTTGGAGTTTACCGCTACCTCAATCTTATATTCCACATCTTCCGGCTTTTCAAATTCGCCCATCAGTTCCAGCTTTTTCAGCTTGGTAATTGCGTCGCAGCCGTTGGAAATCAGTTCACGATAGAAAATGTCGTGATCGGAATACAGCCATTTTTTAATAATCGGAAATATGTTCTCACTGTTAATTGTCAGACTTCCTGTTTTTGCCATGATTCATGCACTCCTTTTTTATTTAGCACTTTATTGCATATTGTAATACCGAAGTCTGGAAATGTCAATAAAAAATTAGCACTCATCAAAGTTGAGTGCTAATAAAATTTTTATAAACATGAAAACTCGCTGATTTCCAGCGGATCCCGATCGGGAATCCGGAAAGACAATCGCCACTCTATTTCCTTTTGCGGCTCAAAATACAGGCCCGAAGACGCATAGCGGACTGCCCCGCCAGACTGGCACATCCCAACGCCGCCTCCAATAACCGCAATTGCCGAACAGCCGGAAGATGTCGGTTCAAACTGGTTTTCCTGCTTCAAATAAGGCCGGTCTCCCTCCTGGCAGTCCCCTACAACCATCTGATCCGGCGTTAATACTGGATCAATCTCATATTCCAGAACTGCGCAGTGCTTGGGACAGACCCACCGGCTGTCCGTTTCTTCCATTTCAATCTGCTGCCAACCATAATCCCTTACCGTAAGGGTATATCTGATTCCGGTAACCGGATGGGAAAACGTTACCTTCTGGCCTGGTCCGGTTACTTGAAAATGAATGCCTGGAATCGTTTTCGGTTCCGGACAAAGTTTCATCGCAATCCTCCGAAGATTGGGCTTTCTTTTTGTGGCCCATTGGTAAAACCCTCTGTCAATCCGGTAGACCTTCGAAAGTTCCATTCCATAGTGATTTAAAATATCTTCTCCATCCGGCATGACTGGTCTGTCTTCCAGCAGTCCTTTCGGAACCCAGCACAGCCCGCACCCCCGTTCCTGGCGCAGCTTTCTTCCATTTAAAAGAATCTCCGCCTGGAAACCAAGTTCTAAGGGATTTTCCAGTTCTATCTGCTCCCGCTCTTCCTGGGAAATCCTGCCGCCTTTTTTCTCTCTTTCTTCCAGGTCTTTGTGAGCTTCAAGAAAGGCTTTTTCCTTTTCGAAATCGACTTCTATTAAAAAATCGATTCCCAGCCCCTGCGTACAGACATAAACAGATGGAATGTAAACCGTTTCCTCCCCCCACAAAGCCTGCTTTCCTATTTTTATCTCTGTGCCTGGCCGCGAGCGGGCCTTGTGATGATCCCAGAAGCTTCCATTATAATATACGTTCCATTCCCGTTTCTTCCATGGAATCTTTCCATAGTCAAAGGATGCCTGCAGATTCTTCACATATTCGAAAGGCTGTTCCATCGGGGTAATGCCCAGCTTGCGGTTTAACTGATCGATGACCTGTTTTTGCGCAGAAGTGACTGGATTTTCTTTTAAAAACCGGTCAAATTCCTGCTGATTCCAGCCATGAATCTGTTCTATCGCCGACGCATGGCCGCAAGCTGCCAGAAGACGCAAAAAATCCTCAAAATTTTCAGCTACGGGATGGACATAATCCCCTTTCCCAGCCATGGGATTTACGGAAAACACCAGATTACCCAGCTCTTTTACCGAGCAGAAATGAATCCCGTCTACGCCTTCCCAGCCCCAAACCTTTGCTCCCTTCGGAGTGCAGAAATAGCTGCTGGTTCTGTTTCCCCTTTCTACCCCCAGCGCCGTCAAATCAATTTTCCTTCTTCCAACATCCCCATAAGCAACCATCTGTTTCCTCCTAATTCCTGGAACACTTTTCTGCATCAATGGCCAATACCAGCATCAGCACGCATAATCTGTCTCTTTCATCTGCCACATCAATCACATAGGTATCCGTCCAATTCCAGATCTCTTTTGACACGGCGGCAACTCTGCCGCCGGAACTGTCCGTAATTTTATAATCCCACTCTAAAAAGTCTCCTTCCATTTTCCAGTCCTTGCAGTCGATGTGAAACCTGGGTTTTAAAAATGTGAATTCTTTGCTGATACATCCTATATACGTTTCTCCCAGGTACATCTCAAACTTCGGAAGCCAGGTCAGCACTTTTTCCTGAACTGTTCCAACTTCATTATGATACTGGTCAAAAATCTTCAGACAGTGCCCCCAGGAAAGCTGCCCTTTTACTTCATATACAGCAGTTCCTTTCTCATCATAAATATCGTAACTGTCAAACCAGGAGAACAATCGTTGTTTAAATAATAGTTTCATGCCATCATCCCTTTTCTATCACGGAATTATCTGTACCGGTTTTCCTATTTTCTTCTCCAGAAAGTCCCGAAATTCTTGCAAGGTTCCTCCCTGAATATGCTTTTTCTCATAAATCTGTCCGTGGCTCGTGCTGAATACAAATACGAAGTATTCTTTGCTCTCTGCTGCTAATTGGATTTTGTCATATTTCCACTGGGTTTTTCCCACCTGGGTTGTGGTACAGAACCCATCTTCCGAAAACACCGTTTCTGCCCGTTCTGTCCCAGGGAAAATCCGTTTTCTTGCCACATATCCATTTATTTTGTCTTCCATTAAAAGTGTCAGCAAAATCACCAGCACTGCAATCCCTGTTATCACTATCCGAAAAGAAATTTCTCCGTTTTCTGATAAATCAAACATACACATCAAAATCCCCAGTCCCACTACTGTCCATCCAAATATGTGGGAACGCTGACTTTTCTTTTTCCGGACTGTTTTTCTTAATGCTTTTGCCATAACAGCCATGGATTTTCCATTATATTCTGATTGACAGGTAAATTCCATCCATTCTTCTCCTTTCCCTCTCCTCTCTGGCTCCACTAATCTTCCAAAATTTCCAGAAGCTCATATACCCTAGCCTTTGTCAGTTCTGCTCCTTTCAACGCTTCTTCCATTGGCTGCAGGGTTCCTCCTTCATACTTCGCACCAGCCTCTCTGATAGCCCGCTCTTTTTTCTCAATCCATTCCCGTTCTTCTATGGTCAGCGCCTCCATGGTTTCCTGATCCAGAGTTTCTTTTAAAACGCTCCAAAGCAGGTTCAGAGTATTGTCCCATTGTTTGTATACCTCTGCCGCGCTAATGTTAAAATCCGTCTGAGTCATGGCCTCTTTCTGAATATACGTTTCCAATGCATCGGTACTGGTTTTGGTATCTTTGATCTGTTGTTTTATCCATTCTATGCTGTTATAACCGGCAAATCCAAACTCTTCCTGTTCATTATACAACCCATAAAATGACAGTTGTTCCTCTGGCTCTCCTGACAAAGAATTCTTTACCCATCCTTTAAATCCTTCTGGAAGCTCAGAAACCGGAGCTCCTTTTTTGTAAATCAAAATCGTCTCCCCCTCGGATAGTCCATATACATCTGAATAACAATAACGCACTCCATCTGCAATCTCTTCGTCTCCTGCTTCTCTCTCATAACCAATCGTTTGAACCTGTACCTGATAGGTATAGTCATTCCGTTTTTGGGGTTCTGTAAACCGCCCTTGAAAATCGCAGATATAAACCGTTCCATCCGGATAATTATCTCCGGTGTCCCCCATATTAACGTCCTGGAAACTCCCCTGAAAGCTTCCATCTTCTGCAACTGTCAGTTCCGTCTGCCAGGCTCCTGCTCCGCTGGAAAATACAAACCTGCTTCCTTTTAGTTCAGAAAAAGAAAAGATTTCCACGACTGCTCCGGATGATAATTCTGCAGAAACCGATTCTGCAGAGCCTTTGGATGCAGGCTGTGTCTAGATAGGCTCTCTGCTGTCACAGCCTCCTAACCCGAGGGATGCCAAAATCAAAATTATCATTCCCGCTATTTTCTTCTGTTTTCTCATAAATCCTCTTTTCTTCTCTTATCGCGTTCTTATTTACGGAATTGCAAAAACTGCTTCTTTTACTCTGCCATTGGGGTAATAGGTTACAATCAGATACTCGCCGCCTTCTCGGTTCCAGATGTCCTGCTCCTCTCCTGCCACATCATCCGGTTCTCCCCATACGCTTCTTAGCTGTCCCCTCTTATAACCGGCCAAATCTTTCAGTTCCTCTGCCTGCAGCGTTCCCAGACCTGGAAGGTTATCTGCATTCTTTGCATGACGATATGCATATCTCCATCCGAATATCAAGGCCAGCAGTGCGCCCAGCAAAATCACGCAGTTTCGAATTATTTTTCTCATTCCCATTCCCTCCTCATTACAAAATTGGTCAGAAGAATCCCCTGACGCTCCACTTGCTGTTCTTTTACCACCTGATACCCTCTTTTCTCAAAAAAAGGCCTGGCAGTAATGGACGCATGGGTCACAACCGGACCCTTAACGGATCTTTCCAGCTGGTCGCACAGTTTTGATGCAATTTTCTGCCCCTGATAGTCTTTATGAACATATAGGCGGTCTAAATATCCTGTATGGTCAATGTCTCCAAACCCAACAATCCTTCCATCTTCTACTGCAACCAGGCTGTAATGGTCCAGAAATGACCGGTTCCACTGTTCCAAATCTACCGTTCCCGTTGCCCATACATTCTGCTGCTCCTCACTGTAATCTTTTGCATTGACTGTATGAACCGTATCGTAAAACAACTGCGCTATCTCCCTGCAGTCTTCTGGCTGATACTTCCGGATTACCCGTTTCATTTTCCTCTACTCTCCTCTCCGATACTTTACGGCAAAATAAAAGGTACTGATAAACGCTATATAAGCCAGCCCCATGCAAGGATAATAAACCCCTTGGGAAAGCCTGCCAATATACGGATGGCTGAGCGTACACAATATCACAAATGTCATGCATACAATCAGACTGGCCAGACTATAAAACAAAGCTCTATTTTCTTTTAACTCCATAGCTGTTTCCCATTTTTGCGCTCTCTGAAGCTGCATCAGCAGCCCCTCCTCGTCTATATAGCCTTTTGGAATAATCTGTGTCCGTTTTCCCATCCTGCCGCCAGCATAACGCATCCAGCAGATAACCGAATAGCTGCTTTGCCGCTCTTTTATACCAAGAACTTTTAAAATTTCGTCTGCATCGGCAGGAATCCTGTTGCTCCTCTCAGCCTGACGCTGCACCTGTTCTGCTGCTTTCTGTATTTCCACGGACGTCTGGAAAAATCCCAATATTCCTCTTCTATATTGGACAAACTGCCTTATATCTGTCACAAACAGCCGCCCCTCTTCATTTTGAAAAAATATTACGGCATCCCGCAGGGATCTTTGGGAAAGCTTTGCGGTCAGGAAAAGAATAAAAGCCGTTACGAGAATCATACTGAAAAAAGAAAAGACTTTTCCACTCTCCCCCAGATAAATTGACAGCACGCTTGAACCAACAGTCAACAGGACTGCCAGGCTAACAATCCCTGTCACTCCCAGAATAGTATCCCATGCGTAACGATTTCTTTGTCCAGGACCGGAAGGCCCCCAGATTTGAATCTGCATACCATTCCCCTCTCTTCCTATAACACATCCTGCTTTTTTATTTTACCATCTTTTTTCTCTCTAATTTTTAATGTTTGCTTACAATTTTACGGAGATTCCTTTATCTTTTCTTAAAACCGGACATTTTCTTTCCACAACAAGAAAAGACCGGAACAAAAGCTCCCCCAGCTCTTGTTCCGGTCTTTTTTATTTGTCATCTTATCTGTCCGTATTTTGCAGATTGCGGACAGGCTCTACTGCTGCTGCCATCATATCTTTTAAAGCCTTCTGGAAATGCCACATATCGTTGCCCAGGATAATCATGTTATACCCCTCTGCAATGGCATTTTCAATGTTTTCTCTGGTCGGAGGAACGACCGGCCCCAGTACGCCGATCCCCTTTTCTTTTGCCTTTTTAACCAAAACCTGAAAAGCTTCTTTGACCTCGTCTCCCATAGAGTATCCGACCTTTAAATTTTTGGAAACTGCATAATCAATAGGCCCGAAATTTACAGCATCTACGCCTTCTACTGCTAAAATCTCGTCGATGTTGTCTGTAAACTCATAGTCCTCGTCCATAGGAATTACCAGAGTATCTCGGTTCTGCTGTTCCATATAGGAATTCCAGTCAAAATTGTAATATCCAAATCCTGCCGCCCGCACATTGCTCTCTCCGCCTCTTCTTCCCATAGGAGAGAACTTAGCCGCCTCTACGCAGCGCTTTGTCATCTCTGCAGTCTTACAGTGAGGAATTACCACTCCGTCCGCGCCCCACTCCAAGACTTTACGAATGGCCACTTCGTCATCATCTGCCATTCTGACTAATACGGAAATGTCGTGAAGTCTGGCCGCCATAATCTGCTTTTCAAACTCTTCGTTCAGCATCCAGTTGGTATGCTCCAAATCCAGATAGATGAAATCCAGGCCTGACATTGCAATATTTTCAATCACACAGGTAGTTCCTGTAAAACAGGCCATTCCGAACACAGGCCCTCGCTTCATTTTTTCTTTTAAGGTCATATTCTATCCCCCTCGCCAAAATATGGCTAAATCCTCTTGCTTAAATGGTATATCCAAGCAAAGAAGGCAGCCAGGTGGTCAGCGGCGCCCATAAGCTGATTGCAACTAACACGATAATGTTGCAGATAACGTAAGGCAGCGCCCCCTTAAATATTTCCACAACCGGCATCCGGTTAATTTTGTTGCACGCATTCAGACACATACCAACCGGAGGCGTTACCAGGCCAATCGCAAGACCGGTAATCATCATTGCGCCAAACTGCAGAGTAGAAAAACCGTAGTTCTGCATAACCGGAAGCATAATCGGAGTCAGCAGAAGGATAGCCGGACTTACATCAATAAACGTACCGATTAGCAGAATCATCACGTCAAACATCAAAGCAATTCCCCATGCCGGCATATTCAGCCCCATGAAGAACGCGGCAACTGTCTGCGGCACTTTCTGCATGGTCAATACCCAGGTAAAGATGGTGGTAAAACCAATAATAATCATAATAGAAGATGAAGAAATCAAGGTTTTCTTCAATGCATTCCAAACGTCTTTCCAGGTCAGTTCCCGATAAACGAAAAATCCTACTATCAATGCGTACAATACCGCTACGCCTGCACTCTCAGAAGCTGTACAGATACCGAAGGATACGCACACGATAATGAAAATCGGCATCAAAAGCGCCGGAATTCCAGAAAGAACCGCGCTGGTAAACTCCTTCATGACAAACGGAGTCCTCTTTGGATGCCAGTGTTTCTTATGGCTGATCCAGAATACCAGAAGCAGCTGGGTAAGGCCAATCAGGATTCCAGGAACTGCACCTGCCATAAACAGGGCTCCAACGGAACCGCCGGAGATCATGGAAAATACGATCATTGGCGTAGACGGCGGAATAATCATACCCATAGTAGAAGACGCTACGGTAATACCAGCCGATGCTTCCGGCGGATAGCCCAGATCTTCCATGGCTGGAATCAGGATACTGCCCAGCGCAGAGGTGTCTGCTACAGAAGAACCGGAAATGCCGCCAAAAATCATGGACGCTACAATATTTACTTCTCCAAGTCCCCCATGAAATGGTTTTAAAATCTGAAGGCAGAAATTAATAATCCGCTTCGTAATCCCTCCTGTGTTCATCAGCTCGCCTGCCAGCATAAACAGCGGCATTGCAATCATCAGCTCACTGAACACACCGTTCCAGATACGCTGGGGCACCATCTGCATAAAAGTAGGTGCATTGGTAGAAATGTAAGTTACGCAGGATGCGCCGATGGCAAAAGCAAGCGGCACGCCAAGGGCTGCGAAAAAGATCAGCAGCACCAAAAGAATCAACATTGCCATATGGTTTCACTAACTCCTTTCCGTCTACGCTGCTTCTTCTTTCGTAAGCGCCTTATTTTTAGGTGCAAAGTAAGAAATATCTGCGGTAATAAACTCTACGATTTTCAGCACAATGCATACTGCGCAGATAGCGCCGCACACCGGCATGATTCCATACATAAATTTCATTGGGATTTCCATACCCTGGCTGATCTGCTTTCCTGCAACGCCTACGTATTTTACGCCCTGATAGGTAAAAATCACATCTACAATCAGAACGATGATGTAGTTTGCCACGCTAAGCCACCGTTTCACAGATGGTTTTACACTGTCGTAGAAAATATCGATTATTACGTGCTCGTTTTTAATTATGTTAATGCCCATTCCCCAGAATGTCGTAAATGCAAACAGTGTTACATTAAATTCTGCAAGCTGTTTCCAGCTCAAAGAGAAAAAGTAACGGGCAATTACGGAAAATATGACCAGCACTGCCAAAAGCCCCATGGCTACGACGCCGATTCCAAAGTAAATATCAAACAACTTCTGCCCTGCTTTTTTCAGCTTTTCCATGGCATCAGCCCCCTTTCTCCAGAAATGTCACCCTATTTTGCGTTTGCTACAATATCCTGCATTTCTTTTAATTCCTCTGCAGTCAGGATTCCTTCTTCAATACACTGATCATATACTACCTGAACGGCGTCCTGGAATGCTTTCAGCTCTTCTTCCGTTGGTACATAAACTTCACATCCAGCATCGATTACAACCTGTTTTGCCTTTTCCTGGTTCTCGTCAATTAACTGGTCATTGTAAGTTCCCATCTCGGTTGCACACTCTGTAATAATTTCCTGATACTCTGCCGGAAGGCTATTCCACCATGCAGCATTTACATAGAATGGGTCTGGATGGAACTGGTAGTTTACTTCGGTAAAGTGTTTCTGCACCTCATAGAACTTCATGCCTTCTACGTTTACCCACGGATTTTCCTGTCCGTCTGCTACTGCGGTTTTTAAGCCCATGTACAGGTCAGAGTACGGAATGGTAGTGGTAGTAGCGCCCAAAGCGAGAAACGTCTTGTCGATAGTGTTCATACCATTGGTACGCATCTTTAAGCCTTTCAAATCCTCCGGCTTGGTAATTGGGTGTTTGCTGTTGGAAAACTGTCTCCATCCGCCTGCATCACAAAGGTTAATAATAACCGTGCCAGTCTCTGCTTCTGCCTCTGCGCAGACTTTCTTTGCTAAATCACTATTTAATAATGCAGTAACCTGCTCTCTGGTCTGAGCCAAAAATGGAAGTGTAAACATTAACAGACGAGGGCTGAAATCAAACTGTCCGCCTCTCATACCCTGAACAGTGCCTGCAACAACCTGCTCCAGCATCTCTTTTTCGGTTCCCAGCTGTCCATTGCCGAATACTTCAACGGTTACATGGCCGTTCGTCTTTTCTGCTACATCAGCGGAAAACTTTTCCATAGACTCATAACGGGGATTTCCTTCCGGCTGGGCGTGTCCAACTATCATTGTGAAATCGCCTAACGCTGCATATGGATCTTCCCCCTCTGCTGCTTTTGCAGTCGTCTCTTCTCCTCCTGATGCCGCTGTAGTCTCTGCTGCCGGAGCTGCTGTAGTTGCATCTGCCGGTTTTTCTCCGCCTCCGCAGGCTGTCAGGCTGACCGTCATTGCCATTGCTAATAACATTGCCACTGTTTTTCTCATTTTACACATCCTCCTTCACATCTTGTTTCCCTTGATTCTTGTACCTTTTCACTTCTTGTATACAAGCTTGTCTTTATACTATCATAACCTCGCGCTATTTTCAAGAGAAACTTTCATGCATTTGTGCTTTTTGTCGTATTTTTACATATTCATTTGCACTATTTTGTTCATTAATCCAATTTTAACACAACTATTTTCTGCATTTCCTTTTTTACTTCCCCATTCCTGTTGTATACATATTTTATTTTTGTTAAGTTTTTAATTCTTTTATTGCTATTTTTTCCATTAATCGTTATAATAACTCTTAGAAGAAAGCGTTTATTTTTTGTGCTTGTATACAAGCTTTCTTTTTATCTGCGGACAAATTTCAGAAAGGATACCCCTATATGGAACATACAATCGAATATACTCTGAATAATGATGAAATTTATAAGATCTTAGAAGATGAGATCGTTTCCTTAAGAATACAGCCAGGTGATATTTTAAGTGAAAACAGTCTTTGCAAACGGTTCCACGTCTCCAGAACCCCAATCCGCAGCGTGCTGCAGCGCCTTCAGCAAAACCGTTTTGTCAATATCATCCCACACAAAGGAACTATTGTCACGCCTATTAACGTAAACATTGCAAGTCAGCTGATTTACCAGCGCGTTGCTGTAGAATCCATGGTTTTGCGCGACTTTATCCTCTCCTGTTCGCCCACGGATGTCGAGCGGGTACGATACTCTTTGAAAAACATGGAAGAGGCGGCTTCAAAAGCTCAGGATTTAGAACATTTTGACATTAATGATTTTTTGTTAAAAGACCTAGAAATGCACGAAATCTGGTTCCAGGCAACTGGGAAAATGTATCTCTGGAATCGGATTACTACCCCTCACGCAGACTATTCCCGTTTTATCCGTCTGGATATTGTAGGAGCTAAAAATGTTCCGGACGTCCTGACGGACCATCAGAATATGATGGCTCTCATCGATTCCAAAGATATCAGTAAAATCGAAGACTTAATGAGCCACCATTTGTACGGAGGCGTCAGACGTCTGGGAGGCAGTCTGTTTTCCGAGGAATACAAAAAATATTTCTTTTCGCCTGAAGATGTATAAAAACCCGTTCTGATTACAGCACCATTACCAGGGTTCCTGCCGTAATCAGGATCGCGCCGATTGCTGACTTTGCCGTAAACTGCTCATGCAGAAAAGCAAAAGCCAGAACCAGGGTAATCACAACGCTTAGTTTGTCAACAGGGACGACTTTCGACGCTTCCCCTATCTGAAGAGCCCTGTAATAGCACAGCCAGGACGCGCCGGTAGCCAGACCGGACAAAATCAGAAACAGCCAGCTTTTTTTGCTAATTCCCGAGATTCCCGACTGGCTTCCCGTCAGAAATACCATCCCCCACGCCATCCCCAGAACTACTACCGTCCGGATGGCTGTGGCCAGATTGGAATTTACCCCTTCTATGCCGATTTTTGCCAGAATTGATGTAAGCGCCGCAAATACTGCCGAACCAAGAGCAAATACAAACCACATATCTTCTTCCGCCTTTCTCAAAATGCTGTTTCTTTCACATTTTCCTTTAGTCTATCAAAATAATTCTGATTGTTCAATCTCTCCGGAGATACCATTGTCATTTTCTACAACTCTTCTGTTCTATTTGACATTTTTTTATCAAAGTTGTATACTGGACTTATATTCACAAATGAACGTGTTAAAGGAGGAACTATCATGTTACAATCACGAGCACAGATCGCAGTAGATTACTACGTGAAATACGGGTATAACTGCTCCCAGGCTGTGGCAGTTACCTACGCCGATCTTCTGGGCTTAGACCCAATGGTATGTTTTAAGGGAATGGAAACATTTGGAAGCGGTATGGGCGCCAGACTCGGAACCTGCGGCGCCATATCCGGAGCCATTTACCTGGCCGGCTTTGTTACCAGCACTGGACATATGGATGAAGATCGGACAAACAAATCCAAAAAGGCTTCTTATGACCTTGCCGGAAAAATCACACAGGCCTTTTACGAAAAGAACCGGACTGTAACCTGCCACGATCTGAAGGATACGAACGCTGATACCTTTCATTCCTGTCTGGACTGTATTGCAGATGCCGCCATTCTCGCCGAAACCTATATTTTTCCTGGACAATTTGAAGAACCAACTTATTACAAAGAAAAAGGAACCCGATAATACGCTTAAGGGGGGATTGTTATGACATATGTTATCTTTTTTACAGTCAGCATTTTAGCTTCTGTAGTAGGCGCTATCTGTGGAGTAGGCGGAGGCGTGTTTATGAAGCCCGCTTTAGATGCGGTAGGTGTGCTTCCTGTCAATACCATTACGTTTTTATCCACTTGTACCGTAATTTCCATGACCAGCTATAATGTTATCAGTTCTGCCATGAACTCTAAAAAAGGCGGAAGCGACAACTTAATCGACTGGAATCTGACAACCTGGCTGGCAATTGGTTCCGCAATTGGCGGGGTAATCGGCAAATATATCTATGACATAATTAAAAATTCTTCTCCAAACAAAGAAATGGTCGGCGGATACCAGGCAATTGCCCTGCTTATTGCTGTATTCCTGACTCTTGTCTATACATTGAACAAGAAAAAATGCAAATCCTGCCATGTGACGAACCCTGCTGCCCTGGTTCTTCTGGGATTCTTATTAGGAACTCTTTCCTCTTTCGTAGGAATCGGCGGCGGCCCTATGAATCTGGCTGTGCTTTATTTCTTCCTTTCTATGCCTACCAAAACCGCTGCACAAAATTCCTTGTACATGATTCTGATTTCTCAGATTGCCAGCTTAATTGTAACCTTTACAAAAGGCAGCGTACCGGAAGCTTTCTACAAAGACGTAGATCCTGGTCTCTGGGTTATGTTAATCGGCATGATGCTCTGCGGCGTATACGGCGGCATTGTTGGCAAAAAAATCAACAAAAAAATCCCAACCAGTACCGTAGACAAACTGTTTGTCATTCTTATCTGCGTTATTATGGGATTATGCTGCTGGAATATTTATACCAAACTTGGACTTGGATAAACCATTCCTGAATGATCTGCGTGAAAGAAACTCAAGAGAAAAGCGTCTCTGGACGGCCATTATTCTGGTTATCCAAAGACGCTTTTCCTTTCTTATCAAGGCTTATTCTGTTAATCTGCTTTCTGTACGGAAACAACTGTTCCAGTAAACGCGTCTACTACGCTGAGTTCTCCTGTATAAGTTACCGTTACCTGGTCTCCGTCTTTTACCTCAGACAGGCCTTCCGGCGCAGTATCAAACGACATGGAATATGCATCTCCCTTATCATCTACGATAGTAAACATAAAATCTTTGATTTCTTCAATCGTTCCCGTAATTACTGCTGTTTCTCCCTCTGCTTCCTTAGAAGCTGTCTGGCTTGTATCTGTCTGGACAGACGGCGCTGTCGTTGCCGTTATATCGGACGGCTTCGCGCCGCATCCCGTTGCCAAAACCAGAGTCATCATTAAAATCGCAGCAATATTTCTTTTCTTCATAGTCAAACCTCCATGCTAAAAAAATGTATTCAAATCCTTTTTCATTTTCATTACATTTCTTTAGACGTATCAGGAAAAAGAAAAGTTTCAGGGAATTTAAAATTTTTTTAAACTTTTATGCATTCTGCTCCAGTTCTTTTATTATGAACTCATTCATATAATCATAGGATTTCCAGTTTTCTTCTCTCTGGTTAATCTGGGTCTTTTTGCACAAAAACTTAATCGTCCACAAAATTTCATCCACTGATTTTCCGGTCTTCTCCTTTACCCATTCAGGGGTTACCGATATAATGCTGTGTGCAGCAATATTGCGCAGTCGGCTCTCAACTTCTACCAGTTCCTGAACCCTGTCTTTTAGCAATAAATCGCTGCATTTTTCCTTTACAATACAATTCAAATGCGACGAATATACAGGGCCAAACCGGAACGGTGCAAAGTTTTTCTCCAATATCCCCATTCCTTCGCTTCCCTCTAATTTTGATCGGCTCCATTTTTTTATGGATTTATCTGACAAATCATAATATCTGTGAATATCTATGCCGCAATACTAATTGATTACCAGTTCCAGCAAATCCACTCCCAAAGGCGTTATTGCCCTCAAGAAATCGGCATATTCGCCTCGTTTTACTCTCAAATCCAATGACAGCGTATATTCAAACAAAATCCTGTTGCGATTTTCTATAGAAACAGCTCTCAGCACTCCGCTATTTTGGGGAAGACAGCGGTTCATTCGTTTCCAATCCAGAGAAACTATAATTCTCTTATTTAGTATCTATCAATAAATTTTTTTGCTTTTTTCTTGATGATAATTTGGTACATCAATCAAGCCCCCATTCTTTTAAACACGCTTCTAACGGAACCCCTTCCTTGTCTTCGTCTGGTGCATTCTTATAATTTTCTATCATTCTTTCGCAGAACAAGTCGTCAGCTTCTTCATCGGCTGTCAGTCCTTGTATATATGCCAATACATAGCCCATTTTATAATCTGGTACGTTATCCAATAATGCAACTATCTTTTCTTTATTGCTCATTTTTTCAACCTCTCTTTCTATTTCTTGCCTATCACTTTTTATAGGTTCATTATATACTCCTCAAAAATTGCACGCAAGTTATTTAGCAGAAATACTGCTGACAATCCGAAAACTGACAGCCTTTTTGAATGTTTGATGACTCTTTAAAATGAAATGGAAGTCATCCATTACTATCTGTTTTACCAACTTAATTTGCAAACCGTCCCCTTTCGGGGACTCTATTTCTTTATCTCCGTGCCCCAGAACCCTTTCCATTGCTGGGCTGATTTCCTGTTTTACATGGGAAACCAGAATCAAAGAAACAGAGTTTTTAATTTTAAGTAAAATCAGCAAAAAAGCCTTGTCTTAACGGTATCGGGGCAAAATCCGATGATTTTCATCTCGCATTGCCCCATCATATACTCTTTCCCCCTATAATGGGTACATTTTAAAATATGAGGCGACACTCCAAGCCTAGGATCTATGCCATGCTTATGCTCTCTTGGAACATTGGTTTTCTCAAAGATATCTTTTGTTATATGAATCGCTTCCTGTTCTCCATATAAAGCATAGACAATTGTTTTGGAAACGAATCCGCTTCCGCCGCCTAAAAAGACTGTATTGCCCGCTGCCCTGCCGGTTCCGGAAAATTTCTTCTGAAAAACGTCATAATAGGTGCCATAGAAAATTTCCACACTTTCCATAATATCTTCTGGGGAAAGCGTACATAATGTTTTGTCTATTGTTAGCATCAGTGTACAGGGGGAAATACGGTCAGAAACGTCCAGATGACGCGCCTGCTGCGTTACTTTCAATCGGTGTACGTCCAGTACACCTCATTCAAGTGCCTTGCAGACGCGTCATCTGACCTGTTTCTGACTCTTCTGACCTCAAGTGGAGATAATTTCCCCATTTTTAAGGCAGACGAATGAAGCGTACTGGATGTACGCTGATTGAGGATAACGCAGAAAATGGGAAAATTCTCCCTCTTTGAGGCGTATTGCCCCTGTACACTGATGCTATGGTTGCTTTTATGACAGTTTCCGGCTTTATACATTCCCTCAACAGATTTAACGTCCTGGATTTTCCATCCGGATGTTTTTCCCATTTCTGGCAAAGGATGATATCTTTTCTGGACAACGGTTCACTGTCGCTGATTATCAAGCCGGATAAGCTGTCGCTTACTGCGTCTTTTTTCTTCTCTGTCCAGTTTAAGGAATGGAAACTTTTACTTTCGATTTCTTCGATATTTTCCAGGATTTTTCAGAATGTCCGCATATAAAAGAATGGTTCTCAGCATTCCCTTAATGGAATTTCCAGGAACATATGGATTCCCATAAGGATCAACGGTACAGGCCATGATGTGCATCTGCTTTTTTTCTAACTGCAGATCGCCAGATTCTACCACATAATTCACATTCTGTTTTAATTCTTCCAATGAAATCCTGTTTCGGATTGCCCAATGCTTCAGGTCTTCCCTGGAATCCCGAACCATAAATTTTTCAAAATTAACTTTATTATATCATGCTTATTGCTAATTTGCGATTCACCATCTGGCTCTTTTCCCTGATGGAAAATGCTTCAAAATACCGGTTTTCTCTGGGGATCCACTCTTTGCGGAAACGTTCTGCCATAACGTCTCCATTCCGGCGCCGAATTCGCAAAAGCTGCTCTTCTTCACAAATCTCACAGAAAAATCGGAGATCGTACACATCGCCAAAATACGGATGCTGGCTGTAAGAACCTTCGATGATATTCAAACATTTCCACGGAGTAAAAACCGGAGAACCCAGCGTCTGGCTTTTGCAGTCGTAAATCCGATAAGATAAACCTTCCTGCTGGCAAATATGATTCAAAATTTCTTTCTGAAACCGCTCATAATCCACATTGCCTCCCACCTGCGCCATACGCTCTGGCGTTCTCTGCTCCGGCCTTAAAAAGAAATCGTCCATGTGGAATAAATTGCAGTCGTATACGCTCTGCAGCAGCTGTCCCAGAGTTGTTTTTCCGCTTCCGCACATCCCGTCTATTGCTATTAAAAGCTGAGACGGATTGAACTGCGCACCCTTCTGCTTTTCTTTCATTCTCCGGTCAATGCAGCACAGAACCGGATAATATTGGGCAAATCGTTCTTCCACTACCCGATAAGCTGGGTGGTAAGCCTTTTTATAAGCCGGACTGTGGCTGACAGCCGGATACCCCTTTTTTTGGTATTCTTTTAAATATTCTTCTGCCTCTGCCTGATCAAACGGAAGTTCTCCCATCCTGCACCACTCTAAAAACTGCTCCAGCTTCTTTTTAAAGGATTCCATCGTTCCTTTTTTATTTGCTGCCGACTGGAGAAACATCTGGTTCATCGTTTCTGGAGAAAGCCCTTCCGAAAAAGCCTGAAGATGCATCCGGTACATCCCATTGCCAATATATTCACATACAGGAGAAGGAGTGCCGCAGCACTCCCCTGTTGATGTTTTTACAGTATTCCACTCTTTTTTTAAAAATTCCAGGCTTTTTTGAGGATCGGAAACCATATGTCCGCCGCCAAATTCACTTTGATACAAAAGTTTTACGGCATCCGTTATTTCCATTTCTGGATGATGCTTCCACTGTTCCAACAAGATTTCTTTCATTTTTTACTCCGCAATTATTTATTTTACTGTCTTTTAGTCCATGAATTTTGCCCGTCTTAACGCCAGAATGATGATGGGAATCAGAACCAGCTGCAGGATAATTCCAGGAACCGCGTTTAACAAAGCGCCGCCCAGGAAAATCTGCCATCCAAAAGCTTTTCCTGTAATTCCATACAGAATCATGCTGACAATGCCCCATACAATACGTCCTGCAATCATTGCGCCTGCCAGACTTACGTAAACAGACACCGTAGTTTTCGGGAGTTTCTGATAAAGAATCCCCGTTACTGCTCCGTATACTGCCAGTTCAAAGGCCATTGCGGCTGCTGTCGGCATCATCGGAGGCATAGAAAAAAGGGCGCTTCTCATAAGCGGAAGAACAAAGCCCACCAAAAGTCCCCACTGCCAGCCGCAGACAAAACCGCAGATGAGTACCGGAATATGCATTGGCAAAAGCATACTTCCGACTGTCGGAATCTGTCCGGTCAGAAATGGCAGTACAATTCCCAGCGCTAAAAATACAGCAGAGAGAGTCAGTTTCGTTACAGATGAGTTGTTTTTCATGTTTATTCTCCTTGTTTTTGTAATGGATAGCAGAAAAATCCCTGATCATGGAATAAAAAGGAGGTCGCTTGCGACATAATTGCATCTTTGCGCAAGCGCGCATCCTCGCTTTCCTGCAAAATAAAAATACCAGAAACACACCCAATCTTCTGATTGCCGTACCTTCCTGGTATTCTTGCTTTTAGTTTGCTTTTTATTTGCCTGAAACTTTATTTTGGATTTTTCTATCTTATCTTTGGAAGCTTTTGCTTCCTACAGCTTCTGCCATATCCAGCGCCTTCTGACGACCATTTCTTTTATTATACCTCTTTTTCTGAAATTCGTCAAACTTTTTGCTATTTTTCCAATATTTCTGTAAATTATTCCCTACGGATTACATCTTTTACAAGGATCATATCCCTGAGAAATCAGTTCTTCTCTGGTTCCGGTAAATTCCTGCTTGTTCGAATCCTTCATCTGCCCTACGGAAGAACATTCAGGTCTATGAAATTTTTTGGAGTCTATATTTAAAATATAACTTTCATTCTGGGATGCGGTCTCTTGTTCCGTTTCTCCTGCAGGCCTGCTGTTTCCCGTCTTGTAATCAATGGCAATTCCTGGCTGTACATTATATACATACACGCAGAACAGAACCCCTTCTCCGCCATCCTCTACCGATTTGCCTTCCATCAGAACGCCGGAAGCTACCAGGTTATCTCCCTCAAAAACCGGCGTCACACGATACATCACATGATTTCCTGTTTCTTTCACGTAATCCGCCACCATATTTTCAAATGGAAGCATTCCTTCTGTATTGAAATATCTGGTTCCTGTAATCAGATTTTCTTCATTGGCATTTTCTGCTGTAAGCTGATAACCAATCAGATGACAGCGGTTGTACAGGTATTTTCCATCTACATTGTCATATTTGACCGTATGCCAGCCGGTAGGCTTTACCTGTCCGATAGACCCCCGCTCTGCTGTCGGCATCAAATCCTGCCCCACGCTTGCAGATGCCGCAGTGCACCTGCCAAGAGAATCCAGTTCTCCATATGTTTCAAACGATTCTGTTGTCAGCTCTTCTTCATTGAAAAAAGGAACATTGCCGTTTACCGGCACATAGGCCTGTCCGGAATACTCTGGAACTGCCGAAAAATCAAACTGTGCAGATGCGGACATGGAAACCATGTTCCGTTCATTCTGTTTTGTTGACGCTTCCGTCTGTATCTGGGTATTTTCTGTCTGGGTATTTTCTGTCTGGGTATTTTCTCTCCAGGTATGTTCTGAAGCCGCGGTACTTCCGCAGGCCGAAACTGTTACTGACGCAGCCAGAACCAGTCCGGCCAGCCAAATTGTTACTCTTTTCATCGTCTGTATCGCTCCTTTGTAATTTTTTCATGGGAAGAACCGGCAAATTCCATTGTTTCTGCCATTTTCCAATTCGTTAAGTCTATATCAAACCAGGTGTCTGCCGGATACGTCCGGTTCCATTTGTACAAGATGATTTCCTCGACTTTTTCTAAATATGGCTTTACGTCCACGTTTTCTACCAGACAAAGCTCTCCCTTTCCAGCCTTTTTCAAAAAATCCTCAGCCACCTGGATCCGGCTCTGATCCTCATCGCCGAACTGTTTCGCACTATAGGCGTTCATCCAGATTTTGGAATTTCCTGCATCTGCCAAAATTTTCTCCCGAAGAATGCGGTCCTGGCTCTGCCGTCTGCCATTAAACATCATACCGTTTTTGTCATCCGCACAGATTACTATAATCATATCCGTCTCTCCCATTCATTTTCTTATCCAAAAACAAGTCACAAAATGTACAAATATTTTAAATAGTTTAATTTATTTCATTTTTTGTAGTATATCACATTTTTCAAGAAATGGTAACACTATGTTTATCACTTATCGCCCTAACGCGATTACAAACCGCAATGTCTGCAATGGATTCCTGCCCATACAGCAAAATATCGTCAGCCATAACCCGACTGACGATATAACACTTATTCTTTGTATTGCCTTCTGCAGATAACACAGACATCCTCTCGTAATTTATTTTATTGATGTAACTAATACATTCTATTCAACTAATCCTCTATAAAACTCAGGGAGATCGGAAGTTTTGCCTGTTCTCCATTTTACAGGAATCGGGAAATTTGTAAGCTTTCCTTTCCACAATCCACCATCAGGATTCATATACCCTTCAAAGCTCCAACCTTTGTCTGCTGTGAACGTACCATTTACACTTGTTCCATGTGCTATTTTACTCTCGTCTACTATCTTCCTAACCCCTAATTTTTAATTCTATAATCTGGGATTCGTCAAAATTATTTCTTATATTTTTTTCTGATTGCCAATGAGTAAACTGCTATAAAAACAATCGTTTCCATTACACTCCCCGCAGCCGAAAGTAAAATCCATTTGGAATGTCCTGAAATCAAAGGAAGCCCAAGCAAAATCCATACAATGCCATTTGCAACGTAGAGTTTGGACATTGCATGATTGTATTTTTTTATATCCGTTACCTCAATCATTTTCTCAGTTCTTCAGAAACTGAAATTTATTAGTTTGAAAAAGCCTTGAAATATAAGTAATCTTGTTCTGGCAAATGTGTAATATAACCTATTGGCAACGCATTATCTGTTGCTTCAATAATCGCTTTTGCTCCAGCTTCACCAAAAGCACCGCATAATTCAATACAATCAATTCCTTCCTTTTTCAAATTTTTAGCCACCATACACGCATCTTCTATATTTGCTACACCTACGATTTGTGCCATTCCATCATGTATTATCGCTCTATCAATTTTACAATTAAAATCTCCCATAATTAAAAATGCAAATCTCATTATCTTACTCTCCCACAAATTCATCATTGATTTCTTTTCGCCTTTCGTTAGTTATGAAAGATTCCCCTGTAGCAATCCGCCCCCAAAACACCTTGCCTTTTGGCTCTGTTTCTTTTACAGCTCTTTCAGATATTTTTATCAATTCCCTGTCTGCTTTAAAAAATATAGTTTTCAGCCACGGGTGAAATTCCGTTAAAACATCTTGTGCAACATCATGATAACAAACTTCCGTAGATATAACAGTGTCAAATATTTTCAGCTTCGAATCCATTCCTCCTGCTACTCCTGCATTGATAACGATATTCACTCCAAAAATGTCAATCAATATTTGTGTTGCTATGGCAGCGTTTACCTTACATACTCCCGAAAATAAGGCAACAACCTCCATATCACAAATTTGTCCCTCATAGAATTTTAGCATTGCCTTTTCTGTAACCTTGTAGCTATCTATCTTAGTTAAAAAAGGCGCAAGTTCATCATCACTGGCGCATACAATTCCGAATTTATCGTTCCATATAAACTGGGATTTGCTCAGTAGAATTCCACGTTATCGACATATTATTTAACTGTAAGCTTTTTTCTTACTCCATATTGCCGTTATCATCGCTATTATATCTGCAAACGGAACAGACCAGAAAATTGCTAATGGATATTCCGGCATAATTTGGGGCAACAAAAACACCAATGGGATCATTAAAATAACCTGCCTCATTAGAATGAGAAATACTGCCTTTCCTTCATGCTCTGTCACTTCATATAATGTCATAATCGTATAAAATATTCCCATCAGCGGGAACGTCAAGAAAATTATACGAAGAACCTCCTTGCCTAATTGGTATATATCACTCGATTTTGAAAATACAGACAAGATATTTGCACCGAAGGTATAAATCACCCCCACTCCCATCAGCCCATACAAAACAGTATATCCTATCGTGCTGACCAATGTTTTTTTCTTTTATCTTCTTCCTGTTGTCCGTCAAAATATGCAATTATTGTCTGGACACCTTGTGTTATACCAACAATTGGCATCAGGAACAAAGTATAAATTTGCTGAGCTACATTCCAAACTGCAACATGGCTCATTGTTGTATAGAGCATTAAACTTTGATTAACACAGAATGTAGCACATCCTCCCAAGGATTGGATAATTGTCTGAGCAATTCCTAATTTTAAAAGCTCAGCTGTATGTGATTTGAATTTTCCCCATGATAACGCACATTTAAGTTTCAAAAACTGATGATGCTTTAACCACAAAATAGACAGGGCACAGCAAAATAACTCACTTACAAAAGTACCACAAGCCAGCCCTACAAAGCCCCAATCGAATACAAACGCAAAAATGGCATTACATACAATATTCACCACTACAGATAAACTGGTTATTCCCATTTCCATTGCAGGATACCCGAATGCTCGGACGCAACTTGTTAAAGTATAACCCAATGCACTGAATACATTACTAAATAATTGAATGCGTAAGTATTTTTCAGCCAAAATGGCAGCCTGTCCTTCAGCTCCTAAAAGCGATAACAACCTGGGCATAAACAGAAAAGAACCGATTGAAACCATAACACTTAAAACCAACGTCATACCAAGACCAGTCAGAAAATATTCTGTCCGAACTTCTTTACAGGTCAGGTATCGTGCAATCATAATAGCAGTTGATACTGCAAATAATGCCTGAACAGCAGTATATATGCCCAGCATTGGAGAAAGTAATCCCATAGCCGTTAATGCATCAATAGAAATTTCTCCAAGATGACCTGCAAAAACTGTGTCTGCAACCGATGCCATGATTTCCACAATTAATGAAAAAATAGCTGGTATAGAAAAGTAAAGTATCAAAGAATGTACGGATTTCCTATCATAAATATTTTGTTCCATACAAAATCACCTCCGTCTTTTATCCTAACAAAAAGAAGGTGTCATCTTGTGTCACCTTCCTTCAATCAGATAAAAGTTTTTGATACTCCTCACGCTCAAACGTTTTTTCGGTTATCTCACAGCATATAATATCGGAAAGTGGAACGGTAAGTTTCTGCTTTCCATCGGTTGCATATAGGTAAAGCCCTGTTGTACGTAGGGCATAGCTTAACGGAGCAACGTATAATATTTCTGTGTTTGTTTGTAATCGGAGGAACAATTCTTCGTCAAATGCATGGTTGATATTTTGAAAAATCGAATTTTCTTTGTAAATCGGCTCATCAAAAAGCTCTATCTGTAAATAATCTGTAAAATCTCGTTCTTTTAGTTGCGTAAGCTCAGGAAACAATAGCTCCAATTTCTTTACAATGCTACTTTTCTCATTTCTTTTTCCTAATTGATCTGCAATGTGAATTGCCATTATCAAATCTTCTATCTCGCATGGAGAAAAGAAGCTTTGCTGAAACTTATAGGAATATGGGATAGACACCCCACCCTGAAACCCCGGCTGAGCCTCAATCGGAACACCTAAGCTTGAAATAACATTAATGTCCCTCATAATTGTTCGCTTACTGACCTCAAATTTTTCAGCAAGCTCCTTAAGTGTTGTTTTCTTTACCTCATTCAAAAATAGAATGATTTCTAATTGTCTGCTTTTTATAATAAATGATCTCCTCTTCTTTATAATACTTCGATTTCTAAGGGCTGTTACTAAAATTCAAGCTTTTCGCTCAACAGGCTGAATTTTTATTTGTTCTTTCTTACTACTTTACATGGATTTCCATAAGCTATGACATTATCAGGAATATCCTTTGTCACAATACTTCCTGCTCCAATGACAACATTATTTCCGATTGTAACTCCGGGCATAATAATGGCTCCACCACCAATCCATACATTATCACCAATAAATACTGGTGCAGTTTGTGTTTTACAAAATTCAAATGAACCATCTTCCTTAGGCTCACCAAAACGTTCAATCGCATTTGTCGGGTGAAATGCTGTATATATTTGTACATTTGGTGCAATTAAAGCATTATCTCCGATACGAATAACATTGTCATCTAAAAAAGTACAATTCATATTTACTTCACAGTTATTTCCAAAATAAATATTATTACCATAGTCAACATAAAAAGGAGCTGTTATCCATAAATTTTTACCTTTTCCACCAAGAAGCTCACTTAGAATTCTTTCCTTTTCATCCGCTTGAGCAGAGTTGGTTTGATTATAATCTCTTGCTAAGTCTTTAGCTTTATGCCATTGTGTTAATAATTCTGAATCTCCACAGTCATAGAGTTCTCCTGCCAACATTTTTTCTCTTTCAGTCATAATTACCTCCAAAACTTCAAAGTTCTATTATTCTCTTCATATTTCATTTTCTTGCCCTAAGGACAAGAAGTGTCCCTTATTTTCAGCTCGATCAATTCAAAATTTTCTAATTCGCTTAACATTTTGGCAAACCGGAAGCTTGCCCTCTTTCATCCGTTACAATATGTCTTATCCCACTATTCCTGCTGTTAAAATAAGTTCCCAGAAACGTTGGAAATGCCTTATATTTATCCAAGTCTTTAATCGGTATCCAACGCATTTTCTCTTTTACCCCTTGTGTCGTGCTGTTACTATGAAGCTCTTGCGTACCTCTCGGTTTCATCAAAAAATAAAAACTGAGTTCATGACAATTCATTCCCTTTAATGCACCATCATTTTTGTCAAAAAAATTTTCATGGATAACTGCCAAATGGTCTATCTCATAATGAACCCCTGTTTCTTCTAAAACTTCCCGACGCACTGCATCTTCTGCCGTTTCACCATGATGGACTCCGCCGCCAATAGAATAAAAATAATCATCTTTTTCGTTGCAGGCAAATAAAACACATTCATTTTCTACTATAATTGCTGCCGCACGATATCTGAACCATTTATTTTCTTTTGTAAATCCACAATCGCACATCCTCTTTTACCTCCATAACGTTCTCTGTCTACTAGAATTTATATGGCATTCCAAATAAAACAAAAGCCAAATACAATCCCCTAAAAAGAAGTGCTAAATGAGTGAAAAAGTATACATAAAAGTAATGCAAACAAAGCTTTCACGAAAAACCAGCTTAAATACGCCAGCCAGCTTTTCATTCCGTCTGCCTTTCAGCTGCCTTGTTTCTTATCAACTGCGGTTCTTAGTTCATTGGCATAATTGTTAAGAGCTTCACAAGGTTCGTATTTACACTTATAACCAACGCCATTAATGATAAAAAATGGATAGAATGCTGTAATTTGCATTTGAGATCCATCGGATAAATTCAGCGTAAACGTAACGTCTTGTCCAACATATCCTGCTGTATATGCGTCGGTCCTGCTATAGATTACTACTTCCCTGAGATATGATACTAATTCCTCTGTTTCTGTTATTTGAATGGTTGTATCGGGAGGTATTAATCGGACATTCGCCGAAAAAATATCTTCTGCTTTTAAATTTTTGAATGGCCTGCGGCCAGAGAAGAAAAAAATACTAATACCGATACCTATCAGACCTATCAGCATAATCATCAAAATTTTTTTATTCTTCATCTGCTTATCCCCCCTTTGTAAAATTTTAATTATCATTCGCATCCGTCTCTGTGGTTTCTTCTGCCTCAAAAAGCGCAAAGCCACTGTCATATTTTACATATAATTTTTTCGGTTCTTCCGGATTATAGTAAATCTCCTGCCCCTGCTCTAAATGAGTACCACAAAAATCCTTGGTAGGCCATTCCAAATTGTTAACAGAAGCTACCTGTCCTAAAAGCTGCCAGCCCTCCTCTTTCGGAAGATCAAAGCCGGTAGCGTTGTACAGGTACAGGGAACCATCATAAAAAACAGAGATTCGCTGCACCTCTTCAGAAGCATAACCGGTAGAGGGAACGGCGCTTGATTCTAATGTGGTCTCCGCAGAGAACTGACACCCGTACAAAAGGAAACAAATAAGTCCAAAAAATACGCAAAGCTTTTTTATTGCCATAGTCCCTCTCTTTCCTTTTCGTCCCCGAAACATTTACAATTTTCTCTCATTCGTATTATATCACAACTTTTTCGAATTATCATTCAATCACAATCCATCCAGACCAGATGCCTTCCGCAGTGAAGGCACTGGAAGAGATAGCACTGCAGATGCCCTCCATTGACGGATTCCTGGATCATTTCTTTTTGTTCCTCATCCCACATAGGATCGTCCAGCACCTCCTCCAGCACGCCCAGAGCCCGCAACTCTCTGACGCCCACATAGCCTAAATAGGCACAGTAATCACTACAGTGGGCGCGCCAGTATTCCTGCTGCCAGCCACAGTACCCAGGAGTTCGATGGATCAGCTCGTCCAGTTTTTCCAGATCGTCTACACCGTCATCCACGGAGCAGTCATCCTGAAAGCTGCCGTCATATTTTCTGGCCGCCTCACCGCTGGCGATGCACTCTGGACACAGATACTCAATATCTTCCACGGAAAAGAACGGATTGGTATAAAAAATATGAGTCTCCTTGCCACAGCAGTCACAGACAACACCTGTTGTGGACTCCTCAAAAGCGCCAGTTTCCAGAGGGTTCGGGTGATACCGGAAGGTGGGCAGGCTCAGTTTAGCCTGCCGTTCCTTCTCTTTCTGCTTTTCCTCCAGCGTTTTGGGCTTAGGAATGGCGTAGTGGTTGCCCCAGTTTTCCGCATATTCCTTTAGGACTCCCAGCCGCTTAAGCGTTTTTTTATCGGAGCGATTTCCAATTTGGCAGAGCAGTTCATAAGCGTCCCTCTTAAAGTCCAGCAGATCATATACATCCACCAGCACCGCCTTGGCCTGCTTGTCTTCCGATTGCTCCAGGTTCTCCTTGAAAGCATAGAGAGCGCGGATGCTGTCCGGACCGCCTTCTGTCTCTCGAACCTGCCTTTGGAATTCAATATATTGCTTCCGGTATTCGTTCATGGTCACACCTCCCATCAATCCCACCAGAAGTACCACACCGTGGACTGCCGCAAGACATCCGCCAGATTGCCCACAGTGGGGTCATCCTGCTCCTGATCCACGATGTCAGGGCAGAAACCATATTGTTCTGCAGCAACTTTCATGGCCTTCTCCCTGGAAACAGGGGTCGGGAGCAGGAACTCCAGCTCGTCGTGGCTCATAGCGGCAGGGATGGCGCCATACTGCTTAAACCAGTATTTTGCCACTGCCATCAGCTCCGGCGTATCCGGACACTCATTCCAATTTCCAAATGGCAGATAGGCGAAGATCTCCCAGGGGTTCTTTACTGGAACTTTGGCCAGAATAAGGGGATAAGTCATGTGACGATCCAGAGCCCAGTAACTGGAAAAACGGCAGTTATCATAGCCGCCCTCTATCGTACCAAGAACTTCCTCCCAGTCCATGTCATCATCCTCTGCTTCGTCTTTGCGCTGGCCGATCAATTCTTCCAGAACGCCTTTCCCATCCTTTACAGGAGCTTCTATCATCTTTTTCCGGTACTTCTTCACAGCGTTTCGGTCAAATTCGTAGCAGTCCGCATCATGTTCCGGATCGGCATTCATTACCAGGCACTCCAGCAGCGTTTCATCATCTGCTCGAATAAGGACAGGAACAAAGCCATCATGGAGACTGTCCCGCTTAGCGTAGCTATACGCTGCCATAATGGGGTCATCATCTGCCATAGCGGGAAAATAAGTACATTCGCAGTCCAAATATTCCATAATAGCCTGGGCCGTTTCGGAAGGCTCCAGGGTATCCTCGTCAAAGTTCTGTCCCTTCCAGTTTTCAAAACGTTCTCCAATTACCTTTGCCATAGCCTGATAATCATCCTCGTCAAAGGGAATGAACAGATAGGCTTCGTCTTGAATCTCATCAGAGTAATTGCGTTCCTGCCCGATGACGCTGATTGCGTAGTTGTCAATGTCACTGGGGAAATAGGGACTGTCCGGCTCCCCATAGTAGTAGGAAGCAAATGCCCGGCCAATTTTGCTGAACAGTGGGCCGGCCAGCTGCCCGGCCAGTTCATCTCGGATAAATTCCCTTAGACCCACGCTGTCAGGATCAGCCTTGACCTTTTCTACTACCTCTCCGTACTCCGCGAGGAATTCCTCGCCCATCAGGTCATGCTCCATGCACCAGCGCAGGTAAATGGCCATATGGCTGCAGGCATTGATTTCATCCACCGGAAGAGCCTTTTCCTTAATGGTTTCCAAGTGCCAGCTGGCATCATCCATTTCCACCACACAGTCGTCATCACTGCCATCATCTGGCTCTCTATCCAACGGTTCCCATCCGATTTTCAAAGTCATCTGGTCCTCTGGCAGAGAGACACCGGGGCTGCGGGTAATGGTATGCTTATCGTCTGCCGAAAAGCCGATGGTCTCGCCATCTTTTAACGTTACATCACACGCCAGCACATAGGAGGCAAGGCTTGCCAAAAAGTCCCGCAGATCCTCAGGCTCGGCATCAGTGTTCAGTACCTCCATCTCCTCCTTGCCGAACACATCCATGCCGTAAGTGTAACCGTTCAATCCGCCCTCGCTCCGGTACAGGCCGAACCAGATCCAGTTAAAAATGGGCAGTTCGTCCTCTTTCATCATATTGGCGAAGCCCTCGTAGAAGCGGGGTTCAAACACCACGCCGCTGGTGAATACGCCGGTAACATATTTCTGCTTACAGCACACTGCCATTGCCTTAGTAAACAGTTTGCCCCGTTCCAGCAATTTTTCCTCCTCGCCAAGTACTGCCACCATGATATGGGCCTTGTGTGCTTTGGCCGCTTCTACGGCTTCTGGCCACATATAGTTGTTTTCGGCGTTAATCTCTGCTTCGCTATCCGGAATGTGACTATAAAAGAGTGTCGCAACCAGCATCATGCCGTTAACTTGCATTACCACAACATCGCTGCTGTTCTCATCATCTTCATCGTCCTCTTCCGGCCCATCGTCCACAATGCCCCATTCTTCCTGCAAATCTCGGATAAACTGCTCTTTGTCCCACTCTGCTTTGGAAAGGAGCACAGACCCTGCAAAGGAACCCTTACAGTCGGTTTCCTCCTCGTCAGCATCATCCTCTTCGTCAAGATCCCCTGCCTCTTCATCCAGATCATAGAGGGCTTCATGCTCCAGCCTGCGGATGAACTCCTCGAAGCTGTCTGCCAGATGAGTGATCTGGTAGTCGTTTTCCTGATCCACATGAACCACCGCAGGCTCTCCCTGGGGGCCGCAGGCACGGTAGTCCAGGAAAATCATATCGTGTCCGGCGCTTGGGCAGTCGCAGATAGCCACACCGATAGCGGGATATTCCCACTCATCGATCATAAACTGGCTGCCCAATTCCCCGCAGAGGGAATAGCTCTTTTCCCGTCCAATACCAAAAATTCCTGTAATGGCCACATGATCTTCCGCCCAGCTGGTCGGCTCATCACAGGGACAGCAGGTATTTACCGGAATGCCGCCGTTGTGCTGCTTCATCAGCCAGATGTAGGAGGCGGGCAGCTTGTAGCCCAGTTCCTCCTCCACGCTGGCGATCAGCTCATCGGAAGGCGGCTCACTGATATATTCTTTCAGTGCATACCAATTATCGTCCCAGAAGTTAGTAAGGTCGAAGTCCTCGAAAGGGGTGTCGCCAGGCACGAATTTTTCCTTCTTGTTTCGGCTGTGCTGGCGTTTCCGAATCTCCGCCTTGCATTCACGGATCACTACTGCAGCATTTTCGTCCTCTGGATCCAACTCTGCCCACCTCTGGGCGTAGGGGATAGCTTTTTGTTCCTGACCGTGAAGATACTGATATCCATAAGCCATCCGCATATTCCACTCTGCCTTGTCTTCTCCTTCTTCTCTGACGGACTCCAGCACCTCAATGGCGCGAAGCAGAGCCTTATCCCCTTTGTAGTTGGGAGTGTCCTCGTCGTGGTCGCCAATAATGGCGTAATTTTCCAGTGCCCTCGCCAGTGCGTAGGAAATGTGGTAGTTCCGCCACTCCCTCGGAATGGCATTTAATGCCTGAATACAGCGGGTGTACTCGTCCTCTTCGTTCCACTGTTCCAGCTGTGTAAAGAATGCCTCTTCGTTCTGCGGGGTGTAAGGAATATCGTCTATCTCCGTCAGTGTTTCGTCCAACTCGTCATCCTGATTCTCAGTTTCTGGCCCATCATCTTGTTGCTTTAGGGGCACAGAACCTGCTTCACGGCGGAAGGTGTGGAACATGGCCCATGGGATGTCTGTGCCTTCAAAGAACTCTTTCGCCATATTCAGTGCCTCTCGAATGTCCCAGGCGATGAAGTCCACATAGCCGCAGTAGAGGCCGGTGGCCCCGCCGGTAAGAGTAAGCACTTCCGAACCATCCTCGGCGGTAAACAATTCCTCCAACTTATCCCTGAAGTCGAAGATCCTCTGACTGCCTTCCTCTTCCCGCAGGGTATCCAGAGGATAACAGAAAAAGCCCGCCACTGCGCCGTCGGCATGGAGATCGTCCATAAAATCATTGTCGGCATTCAGATAGCCATTGATGAGCGGCACACAGCAGGTGGATCCTGCCATCACATCCATCCGCCAGTCGGCATCCGGATCCTTGTTGGGTTCCATTTTGTAGCCAAGGCAGCTCTCCAGATAGATTTCCGGATCGGTGGAGAGTTCCAGCCCCCGATTCTTTAGAGCGTCGGGAAGCTGAGACATAAGAATGGACGGCTCTGCCTTGGATTCCACCAGCACATCAAAGCTGTCTATGTATCTCATGTGGGGGATCTCGCCCAGCACCTGATCGGTAAGGGTGGTAAGCATCCACCAAGCCCTGCCTTCTTCCTCCCTGAGCATAGGCAGCAGCTTTTCGCAGTAGGCGGAGATGGAAAAGCTGTTTTCCCCCTGTTCCTCCAGCCAGATCTGCACATCCTCCCCTGAGATGTCCCAGCCATCCTCGGTACGCAGGCCCATGTTTCGGATGGGCTGACGGCCTACCAGGATGTTCCAATGCTCCAGCACCTCTTTGGGGGCGTGCTTTTGGAAGTATATCAGCTCAAACAGCTTGACCTTGTTGCCCTCTGGGGTAAGGATCAGCTCGTACTTCTCGCCGCCCACGCCCATCTCGAAAGAAATTTCGTCAAATACCTGATTCAGAATCCCTTCCATCCGGTTTATCAGTTTCTGGCCCTGAGTGTGATCCTTGTCCTCATCTATGATTTGGCTAAGCTGGGCCTCCTGCTTGGCAAAGTCCTCCCATGCCGTCTCTGTCCTCTCTCGGAAACACTCCGAGAACTGCGGCAGGGAAATGCCCTTCCGGCACCAGTCAATCAGTTCCTCAATGTCCTGTTGGGTGTTGAACTTCGGATCATCACCAGGATGCAGTTCCAGAGCTTTTTCAAAATACTGCAGAGCGCGGCCCTCCTGATCCAGATAATAGTAGGCATACCCCATACGGAAATTCCAGGAATAGGTATCCCCCAGTTCCTCTTCGTGGGATTGCATCAATTCCAGTGCCCGATGAAGCAGCTTTCTGCCCTCTGGATTTCCTGGATTTCCTAAATTGTTGTAGGCTCGCGCCAACTCTATATCGACTTCAGGGGTGCGCTCCTCAGTCGGAATAGCCTCCAGCGCGTCAATAATTTTACAGTGTTTGTCCTCCTCATGCCACTTCTGGCACTGCTTCAAAATATCCATATCTGGGTCCTCCTTGTCCTCATCCGGTTTCCAGTCTTTAATCTGCCGGAACACGCCATTCTCATCCCGTTCAAAGGCGCAGGGGGCGGGTGTACGCAGAAACGGAATGATGTCGGGATCGTCGTTGCAGATGGTGTTCAGCTTGTAGATCCCTGCATTGTTGGGGTCGTCCATGTACGCCTCGCTCTCGTCCCCTGCGGTAAAACGCCAGCCGCTGTCCCAGCCGCCATCCGGCTCCTCCCTGTAGCAGTAGCCAACCTTGCGGCCCTCCACCGTAATGCGGTTGGTTGCGATGCCGCCATCGGCACCTTCCCAGTCGGGAAGCAGATGTTTCACATCTTCTGCTTTTACATGGTAGTTCCGGTTACGGCCGGAGGCTTCATACAGCTCTTTCCGCAGCATCTCCACCTGATAAGCCATATCCGTGATCTCATCCTCTCCCATCATCTCGCTGAGATCGTATTCCAGCGGGGCATGAACAAAGTCCGCCAGGGCCTTGTCCATGGCCTCGTGTTCCTCTGGCGTGGCGGTAATGCGGATACGGCGGGAGAACGTGTTGTACTCGTCCAGATCCTGAAGATTCACACTGCCGCTGACGCTGCACTCCAGCAGGATGGCGGCCAGGTCGGTGACCACATCAATGGCGAAGTGAAAGTCCATCTCCACGCCATCGGAATGTGTAAACTCCAGATACTCCACAGTCTGGCGAAAGTCCCAGTTCTGCTTGTCCAGCCCAATCTTGGCAAAGATCTCGCTGAGAGGAATTTCCTCCTTCTTCTGATCTGCCAAAAAGGCCACAAGGTTCAAGCTGTCATCGGAACCGCCAATAAAGTTGCCCCAGTACTTGTTGATATACATTTGTCTACCTCCTATTCCCAGGTCAGTTGCTTGATGAGCCAGTCCAAATGCTCTGACCACGCAGGATCGATTTTTCCGTTGTCCTCGTTCTTCCAAAGCTCCACAATCTCACGGATACCATCTTCGTCCGGTACCTCATTTCTAATATCAGTGAGCTGCCGCAGCAGGAAAGCAAGGGCTTCTTTGGATGCCGTAAAACCGGTAACCATTCTGGTACCTCTCTTTTTATTTTTATCAAGTTTCTGTTGTCACTCATGGTTCTCCACCCTGATGACAGGTCGGTAAAAGTCATAATCGCCATTCAAGTCATTCTCTTCCTGCACTTCCGGTTTGCAGTGGGGCGAACATGGCAGGAAACCGAGAAACGGCCCCAGTCCTCCGCAGATATTGCATCCGCCATCGCCGCCGCAAGTGGTAAGCTCATCAGCCTGCACCACTTCCCTCATATAGGGATGGTAGGAAATGGACAGACCAAAGAAGTTGGGTTCTTCCATATCGTAAGGCCTGTTTTCGTCCTCATCTATGTCCTCAAACCAGTGCAGACGCATGGAATAATCTAACCCATCTCCCCACGGCAAACTGCTCCCAGCCTAATGTAACGGTATCGCCTGGGACAAAGACGAACTCCCTGCTATCTTTCCTGAATATGCCGGTAGTACAGCTCTGTTTCCGTCAGATTTTTCAGGAAAATGCAGGATTCATTTGGGTATCCTCCTACAAACTCCATTTTTGGCATCCCGATCTGCTGTGAGTCGGTAATCCACAGGCAAGTTTTCCCGTTGCCCAAACGTAAGTCAGAGTAAGAATTTGACCGTTGTAAATTACTTTCTGTTCCATCCTCATTTCTCCTGCATTTTCCTCAGCAGCTTCACAATCCCGTGCGCTGCCAGCCATCCAGCCGCTCCTGCACCGCGTCAATCTTCCAGCCCTCGCCCACTCGCTTCATGAGGAAGCGGCGGTCAAAGCCGGTATTTATCTCTCTGGTGTAGATGTAGAACTTATTCTTTGTGATCTGCTCCGCGTCAAGAAATTCTTCCCCGTTGTAGGTACCCTGCGGGCTGTATGAGAGGCCCAGGGGCCGGTAGCCAGGACGGGGCGTTTCACTCACATACTTCTCCCAGATCGCCAGCAGACGGGGAACTGCCTCGGCATCTTCAAATCCGGCCTGCTCCATGTACCGCTCCCATTCCGTCATTTCTGCAAAGAAAGAGGACAACACCCTGCGGCATTTTGCCGCAGCCTGTTCGTCCAGCTGGGCTGACTTTTTGGCCTTTTCCCGTTGAAGCTGGGAGAAGTGTTCCATCTGCTCCTTAGTGAATTGCACATGGGCCACCGGATGGATGTAGTTGTTGCCGGCGACAGCCAGCAATCCATCATAAGTAACAGCAGTGTGGTCAATCCAGATATGGGAAAGCTTGGGGATGGAGGCTGCCTGGATCAGACCGGCATCATCCAGCCCTGTGCGGCTGAGTGTCAGAAGATCCAGCTTGCAGCCTTGCAAGGCGGACAGACCGCTGCCGCGGATGGCGGCGTTACCGTCCAGCAACAGATGACGCAGCTTGGGCATAGCAGAAAAAACAGGGAAACAGGCGTCGGTAAGCGCACCGTCCTCCACGCCGAAGTTGGCCATGCTTTTATGCCAAGCAAATGGGGCAAGCAGTTCATCGGTTACCGGATAGCCTTTCACATGAAAGCCCACCAGAGTGTAACCAGCCAGCTGCTCCATGAGTTCCACAGTCAGCTCCGGAACTTCAAACGGTTTCTCTCCGTCCAAAGTCAGAACGCCGTTTTCCCAGATTACTGTCCGCGCCCGTTTCGGTAATTTCATAATGCGCCTCCTTATTCCTGCTCCTTGTAGCTGGCTTCAATATTGATGAAGCGTACATACACGGCACAGACTTTGCCCTTGGCATCGTAGCCGAAATAAACGGGATAGTACCCGTCGCCCCAGCCAGAGGCAAAGATGGGCAGACTACAGTCCGTGTCCGGCACCGTCCAGTTGAGCCAGTCGCCCCACTCCCCCTGATATTTTGGGTGGGCTTTGGCGTTTTCCTCCAGAAGATCGCAGAACAGATCGTTGTAAGGGTCGATGTCCGAGTCTTCTTCCAGCCGCTTGGCCCAGTATGTCTTAAAGGCCGCCTGGGTCTGGATGTCCGCAACACAGCCCATTCCAGCGTCTACGCAAAAACCAAAATACTCGTCCTCGTTCACTTCCTCGTCCAAATTCTCTTTGCCCGTCATGCCCAGCTCATAGCGGACAGGTTTTTCCCGACTAATTTCCACCTTAACGCAGGCGTAGCGGTCGCCATATTGTTCGCTTGGCACCACACAGATCTTTACGGGATAAGTTCCAGAGGGGATTGTTTGAAGGAACGGCAGAGCGTCCTCCAGTTCCACCAGTGGGTCACAGGCGAAAATTGTTCCGCTAGGGAAATAAACGGAGCCGATGTCCAGTACATCCACTGCCATAGTTTCAATCATTTTTTTTGTAAAATAAGCATCCATATCCGTTTTACAGGCCAATTTATCCTTGATGGATTCATATTTATTCAGCCATTCCGTTGTAGGCATATCCGTCTCCTCCTGTTGATTTAGTTTCTTTATGTACTCGCTCTTTGAGCCGTCCCAGTAGCAATTCACACACCGGCCATTCTGGAAATGATGGAGACCATTCAAGTAGCCATAGAGAATATGAGCACATTCCTGGCATAGTCCCATCATCTGTGAGGAACCTTTAAAAACAGGCTGCCGCACTCATCACAAACGGGCCGTTCTTTTTCTGCCATGAGGGTTACCAGTCCCGTTCTCGAATGGCCTCTTCGATGTCAATGGGGATGTCAAACCACTCCAAAATGTAAGCCACGGTAACTCCAATACAATCTCGCGCCACCGTTTCGATCTCGCTGCCGTTCTCGTCAAATTCCTCCTGGAGATCATTAATGCCGCAGACTGCCTCGTCCAGCATCTCCTGCACCACTTCCGTGTTGGTTTCGCCGCTCTCCAGCAGGTCAATGATCTTCTGGAGTTCCCCCTTTACCTTGTCTACCAAAAAAACAGGATAATAATCATCCTGGTACATCTCGTCCAGCAGTTTATAATTGGGGGCAAATGCTTTCATCATGATTGCTCCTTTCTCATTCGAACATCAAACCGTATGATTCAGTCAGGCTTCCGTCGTCCTCGTGGAATATACACCGGTACACAGGCTCACGCTGGGTTGCTTTGCGGAACCGCTCCAGAACCGGAGCCAGCGGCTCACCGTTAGGGATGCCGAGGGCATCAGACACCTGTTGCAAGCTGTCCATATCCATATCTTCCAAGTTAGTGTTACGCTGTCTCTGCCCATATTCCTCCAGTGTTTTGGAATCTACATACTGCTTTGCGTCACAGCAGTCGTGCCAGCAGATACAGCTCACAAGCAGGGAAAAGAAAGCGTCCATGCTCTCGGCCAGACGGCCTGCCTCCCCTTCACTGCTGTAATACCCGATGGAGCCATCTTCCAACAGGTGGTATTCTCCGCCGGAGCCATCTCTGGCAAACGCCATACCAGGCAGGGAAAAGGTGCATCGTCCTTCTGCATCATCCCGCGGGGATAACTCATCCAACAGGAAGAAGTCAAACAGAGCATCAAATTCCTCGGCCAAATCAGGGTTTTCACGCAATATTTTTAAATAGTCCATAAAAGTACCTCTCTCAGTAACACTGAAGGATCAGCCAGATCCGATCAAAGCGGCGGGCTGCCAGATCCTCTTTGGTAATGTAGAAATAGATTAGCCCATCGTCTCCGAACATGAGTTCAAAGTCATCACATTCCACTGTATCCAGCTGGAATAACAGTACCCAGCGGTCACAAGCAGAATCTTCCGCCTGCTGGCGAATCTCCTTCGGTATCTTGATCCAACCGTTCCCCAGATAGTAACCTTGGGTTACCAGGTCACACTCGGAAAACATACTGTTCTGGATGACAAAGGGCCACCCCAGCAGTTGGGAATTGTTTTCCATCTCTTTTGAATCATCTTCCATCCGTTCAGCCCACACCTCATCGAAGGCATCGTAGTCCTTCTCCTCTGGAAACACCTCGCTGAAGTCCTGCCAGGAAGGATAGGTAATTTTTGAGTCCAACTTAATCTTGACCATAGGAAATTTGAAGTCTTCCTCCATATCCGCAGGAAAATTTGCAGCGGACAACGCGGAAATGTCCTCAAACCAATAGACGCGGGCGCAACCCTTGTCCTTGGGGTCATAACCCCAGCACTGGGTATCTGTTTCATAGAAGAAGGAAAGCAGACCATGGTCAGGAA